>Ga0209062_1003745_pt1 | contig 17019 bp, 16 predicted proteins | sample Coa_R2_2_FD_187158 | JGI IMG/M metagenome (GOLD analysis project Ga0209062, IMG submission 187158) | Surface soil microbial communities from Centralia Pennsylvania, which are recovering from an underground coalmine fire - Coalmine... | ecosystem: Environmental > Terrestrial > Soil > Unclassified...
TCCGCCGGTCTCATTGGTGACGTCATCCGCCGTCAGCCGCCCCTTGTTGACGAGCACCCCGCCCTTCTTGTTGGTGACGTCCTCGGCTTGCAGCAGGCCCTTATTGATGAGCCGGCCGCCGGTCTTGTTGGTGACGTCGTCCGCTGTCAGCTTGCCCTTGTTGACGAGCACCCCGCCGGTCTTGTTGGTAACGTCATCCGCAGTAAGCCGCCCGTCGTTGATGAGCCGGCCGCCCGTCTCGTTGATAACGTCGTCGACTGTCAGCTTGCCGTGATTAGCGTATGTTCCGGAGGAGTTGATCAAATCGCCGGCTTGCGCCCCGCTAAGCGACAAGGCCAAGAGCGCAGGCGCGGCCACCAGCGCCGTACCCGCGCGGAGGGTGCTCCGAAAGTCCTTCACCTCAAAGGTAAACGATTCTGCGCACGCAGACTTCTCGCCCCCGCTCATCACCCCTCCCCATGCCGGTGCCTAGTTAATATTAACTAGGCCCTATCCCCAGGTAGCATCATAACGATAACGTAACATTGGCGACTTTGCTGTAGCGCCGCTGCAACAGGTGGCGAAATTGCAGCAAATCTTGGTGCGGCCACAGGCAAGACAAGATTTAGGCGCAGCCGCCCGCACGGCGGGGCCGGGCAAAACCGCGCAGTGGATTGACATTGCTGCGGTTTCCGTGAGATCCGGATTTAAGCGCGTGTTCTCAGGGAATTGTTCACTGGCGCTCTTTGTTGTCGATTCGCCTGAGTTTCATGGAAGGTTGGGGCGATTCGAAGAGGTGCTATGAACCTGCATATCCGTTTGGGCGGATTCCGCCCGATCTCGCCGAAGCTGGCGGTGGCCGCACGCCTTCTGTCCTCGTTCACTCTCGTCTCGGCGCTGCTTCTCGCCGGCCCTCATCCCAGCTTCGCGGCCGACGCCGCGTTTACACAATGGCTCGCTTCGCTGTGGCCGCAGGCGCAGGCGATGGGGGTCTCGCGCGCGACGTTTGAGGCCGCAACGCGGGGAGTAGAGCCGGATTTTTCTCTGCCTGACCTCGCCGTCCCGGGCCGCCCCGAGGCGCCGCAGCCCGGCCAGCCCGAATTCGTTCGAACGCCCGCCGATTACCTAAGAGAGACTACGATTTCCCGGCTCGCCGCAAGAGGGGCGAAGCTGCGTGAGCAGTACCGTCCCGTGCTCGATCGGATCGAGCAGCGGTTCGGCGTTCCGGGCGCCGTCGTGCTCGCGATCTGGGGCCGGGAAAGCGATTTCAGCATGCACAGTTCGGGGCAGAACGTCATTCAGGTGCTGGCGACCCAAGCCTATGTGGGCAAGCGCAAGGACATGTTCCGGCAGGAATTGCTGCTGGCGCTGAAGATGTGGGAGGACGGCGTGCCGCCCGCCGATCTGCGCAGCTCCTGGGGCGGCGCCATGGGTCTCACCCAGTTCCTGCCGTCGGAGTTCTACAAATACGCGGTCGACTTTGACGGCGACGGCCGCCGCGACATCTGGCATTCGGTCCCGGATGCGCTGGCCTCGGCCGCGAAGCAGCTCGCCGCCAAAGGCTGGCAGCGGAAAGAGCATTGGGCCTACGAGGTGCACGCCCCCGACAGCTTTGATTGCACGCAGGGCGTGCCCGAGGTGGCGCGGCCGATCGGCGACTGGCTGAAGGCGGGCTTCGTACCTGCCTACGGGCGGCGGCTGCGCCCCGACGAGCTTGCCGAGAGCGCTTCTGTGCTGCAGCCCGAAGGAATTTACGGGCCGGCGTTTCTGACGACGAAGAACTATTTCGTCATCAAGGATTATAATTTCTCCGATCTTTACGCGCTGTTCGTCGGCCATGTCAGCGATCGCATCAGCGACCCGCGGCCTTTCGAGACGCCGTGGAGCAAGGGCGCGCAGATGCGCACCGCCGACGTGGAAGCGATGCAGAAGGATCTCACGGCGCGCGGGCTCTACCAGGATAAGATCGACGGCAAAGCCGGCATGTTGACGCGTGCAGCGCTCGGCGCCTACCAGAAGGCCAGCGGCCTCAAGCTCGACTGCTGGCCCACCTCTGCGGTGCTTGCCCACATGCGCGCTCACCCGGCCGCCGCGGCGGCGCGGTAGAGGCGCAGGGCTGCCCTCCTGGCCGGCGCCTTCGGGGGCGCACACAAGGGTCCAGGCTCGGCCACGCGGCGCGCAAAAAGGGGCGACCGCGACGTCGCCCCTGCAACAGGCCCTCGCCAGGGCCTCGTTGCTTGCCCGACGCGATCGGCTAGCGTTCCGCCGTCCGCGATTGGCCGATCTTGTTGAACTGCGCCTTCTGCTCGTCGCTGAGATCGGCGTAGAAGTCGTCAAGCGCGGCGCGGACGCTCTTCACCGCCGCAAGCATCGCGTCGAGCCGCTGGGAAACCGCGGCAAGGCGGGCCGGCGGGGTGGTCGGCAGTTCGGACGGGCAGGAGGCTGCAAGGCGGTTTGCGGCCTGCGTCGCCGCATTCTGCAGAGCCTTGAGCTTGGCCATCTGCTCCTCGTTTGGCCGCACCGCAGCTTCGATCCGGGCTTCCGGCCATTCGGTCGCTGCGGTTTTGGCGCAGCTTTGCGCAAGTCCCTGAACACGCGCATTTGGCTGCGCTTGCGCCTGATCGGCCGCGTTGAGCTTTGCCTTCTGCTCGTCCGTGAGGCCGCCATAGAACCTGTCGAGCGGCTCGCGCACCACGCCGACCGCCTGCTCCATCGCTTCAATACGCTGCTGCATGGCCTCAAGCCGTCCGGTCGGCGTAAAGGCGACCGAGGTCGGGCAGGCGTTCTTGATGATCTGGGCTGCCTGCACCGAGGCGTTGGCGAGATCATCGAGCGCGGCGCTTTGCTGATCGTTCGGCGCCACCAGCTGCCGGATGCGATCGATCGGCCAGTCAGCCACTTCTCTGCTGTCGTTCCCGCACATCTCGGCGATCTGCTCCGATGCCGAGGCGACATTCGAGCGGGTGCGGCGCCCGGCGCTTCTCGTGCCCGGCAGGTACCCGGCGAGGTCGTCGAAGCCGTAGGGCGAGAATATCCCGCCCGTAAAGATGTCGCCGTAGCCATAATCCCAGAACGGATTGCCAAAGGCGAGGCCCCAATACGGATCCGCGCAGCCGTAGCCCCAATAACCCCAGAAGACATCGCAATAGATGTCGCTGAAGGCGTAGGGCCAGAACACCGGACCGACCCAGCCGCCAAAGCCGCCGCCGAAGCGGCCGAAGTGACCGAAACGATCGCCGCCGAAGCGGCCGAAACGGTCGTGGCCGAAACGGTCGCCGCCGAACCTGCCGAAACGGTCGCCGCCGAAGCGGCTGTTGTTCGCGAATGCATGCGTCCCCAACGCGCCCGCGCCGAGGCCGGCCACCCGGCGGCCCTGCAGCCCGCCGCGCCCTGCGAGGCCGCTCTGCAATCCGCCGCGCCCTGCTAGGCCGCTCTGCAGCCCGCCGCGCCCTGCTAGGCCGCTCTGCAGCCCGCCGCGCCCTGCGAGGCCGCCCTGCAATCCGCCGCGCCCTGCGAGGCCGCCTGATAATCTGCCCGAAGGAAGCCCGCCCAGGCGCATCGCCCCGCCACCGCTGCGAAGGCCGCCCAGGCGCATCCCGCCGCCGCCCAGGCGCATGCCGCCGCCGCCGAGACGCATGCCGCCGCCACCAAAGTGGAAGCCTCCTCCGCCGCCGCCGAAGCGCATTCCGCCGCCACCCAAATGCATCCCGCCGCCGCCGAAGTGCATTCCTCCTCCGCCGCCGAAGTGCATTCCGCCGCCGCCGCCGAAATGGCCGCCGCCGCCGCCGCCGCCACGGCCGAAGGCATGGGCCGCGCTCAACGGCGTCACTATCGCCGCCGCGGACAGCAACATGATTGCGCCAATTGCAACTCTACTATTTTTCATCGGTACCTCCCGCGCGTCATGTGAACGTGACGCCGCCCGGCTTAAGAATGCTGCGCCACGCGAGAAGCACAGCAGTCCGCCTGCGCCCCACTCGCCCGGCCCGCTTGGGCAGTGGCGCTTACCCTCCTCCGTTTGCCGTGGGAAAACTCAGGAGGAGCATCCGGCCGCCCTTCGCGAGGCTGGGTTGCGGTCACTTGTTTGAAGATCGTGACCAACTTTGCAGAAAGCATGGCTGAATACCGGTGCGTCACTGTGACAAATGTCAATGCCCATCAAAATGCTGCGATCGGTCCCGATGCAAAAAACACCGGCCGGTTGTGGCGAACCGGCCGGCGCATGCTGTCTGCGATCGTCGAGGCCCTGCGGCCTCCGCGTTTTGTGCTACGGGCAGAAGAACCGCGGACGCCCGTAGCGGACGAGGTTGCCATATTGATCATAGAGCGGACGGGCCGCCCAATAGCCGCCCGGGCAGGCGACCGGATAAGGCGCTGCGTAGCCGGGGTAAGGAACATAGCCGGGCTGCACCGCATAGGCGGGATAGGCCGAGTTCGCAATCGCGCCACCGATGATGGCGCCGGCTGCAAGGCCGCCGAGAATGCCGAGCCCAACGCCGCAGCCGCGACAGCCCGCGTAGGCGTCGTTAGGAGCGGACACCGCGGCAAGTGCGAACACGCCTGCGGCGGCGATAGCGGTCATTGTCGTCTTCATGGTCTTCCCTCGTTCAGGAGCGATCGCGTAGCGATCATCGTTTTTACCCAGGTTCTCGCGAACCAAGCCTGTCCATCCACGCGCCGGTACGGGATATCTCGGATGCCCCCAAGCCGCCGTGCGTCCCTCAAAGGTCTACGCAGACGCCGACAAGCAAGCCGGAATCCGCGCCACCCCATCTTAACCAGCCCAGCCAATTTGTCAGAAATTTGTTAATCGCCGTGTGAATAATCCATGGCTTAGGCTGACGGAATATTTTGTTGCAGCCGCAATGAATTGCTGCGCCGCAGCGCGCCGCCTCCTTGGGATGAACACGCCATCCGACTCAACCATGATCGCGCTTTGGCCAATTTGGCCGGATCTCGGCGCGGCGAAGACGTTGCAGCAAGATTTGGCCGCCGCTCAACCGAACGGCGGCCGGCGCAACATGGCGGTCTGGCGAAACCAGCCCCAGGTCTTTCGGATCAAGGTCTTTTCGGTCAAAGCCCGGCTGACTCCGCTTTCCGTCCCGTCGCCTTCGCCGTAAAGCGGTCCGGCTGCCGGCGTCAAGGGATCTGCAGCCGGCTCTTCAGTGCCGCCGGCTCCAGGTTCGGGAAAGAAGGACGAGGGCTCGGCAAGACCGTGTTCGGCCGGCTCCGGCTCGAGTGGATCGCTCCGCTCGGACCGCTGCGCCGCATTGACGGGGAGATCTCCGTCGACGGGCGCGAGCGGCACGTTGGTCGCGATCATGCGCAGAGCAGAAATGGGCGGCGGATGACGGCGGGCAAGACTGTCGTCGGCGGATTGTCCCCCCGAAGAGCGGCGATGCGCGGAGCGCTCGGCAAATTTGAGCGCAATCGGTCCGACCTGTTCGAGAAACGCCCGCTCGCGCAGATGGGTGAGTCGGTCGATCGCATCTTCGAGCGCCAGCCAGTGGACCGCCCTGATATCGCGCATCAGATCGGCGATCGGCTCGCCGATTGCCTGCATGCGCCAGAACTGGACGACCTTTGGCCGTCCGCTCGCCTCGTAGGCCAGCGTGCCGAGGAATTCATGCATGGTCACGCGGTGTCCGGTTTCCTCCAGCACCTCGCGGCGCGCCGCCGCCATCGCATCCTCGCCGGCGGCGAGCTTTCCCTTGGGCAACCCCCACGCGCCCAATTTACGCGACTGAACGACAGCGAACTGTGGTCTGCCGACGCTACGCAGCACGATCCCCCCGGCCGCCAGAATCGGCACGCGGGATTTTACCTTGCGCTCCTTCATAGGGGGAATTCACCTGCTGGAGACATCGCTGGGGCAACTCCGTTTTGGGACGCTCGCAACACTGCGTTTCTCGTGCACATAGACCGCTTCGCAAAAAGCGAGAAGTGGAATTATCAAATTTGCCACCGTTGTGCGACGCTTGGGTGACGACAGCTGAGTTCCCGCCAAACGGTGGAGAGCCTGCCTCTTTGAGGCTCGATCGCTTGCCATCCGATAGCTTCCGCACCCGCCGCTCCCCCTTCGCCGGCGAATTGACCCGGCAGCAGACCTTCGTTTAAAGGAGCCGGTACATCACAAGTGCGTCGACATACCATGCGTCGGATGTCTGAACGCAGCGGGCAAACGGCCGACGATCTCAAACCCGAGTGACTGCCACAGCCGCACGGCGCGCACATTCGTACTGATCACAAGGTTGAACTGCATTGCGCGATACCCACGCGATCGAGCATGCATCAGCGAATGCTCGCACATGCGGCGGGCAATCCCGCGCCGGGCGGCGGCCGGATGAGTCATGTAGCCGCAGTTGCAGACGTGCCGCCCGCCACCGGCTTGATTTGGCCGCATGCAGTAAATGCGGAGAACCGCGCCATCTTGTTCCGCGCCACGAACGTTTCCTTGTCGCGACCCATCCAATAGGCCAACGCCTCCGGTTCACTCATGTCAGGATCGAGCGCGTACGTAGTGCCTTCACGAATGATCGGGACGATGATCGCGGCGATCGCGTTGGCATCGCCTGGTGCGGCTTTGCGGATATTCATAGCCCAACGCTGGCGGTTGGAATGCTTTGTCGGCAACGGGTCAATTGGCGCCTTCGCGACTGCGTTGACATCGCGACCGGCGTACGTCGGACAGCGGCGCGTTTGGTGCGGGCACAGAAGTCAGTAAGGCGGCCACGCGTTCTACTGGCCTTCCTGTACAGTAGCAATCGGTATAGGTTTCTCATTGAAGAGCCGCAGCATCAGGGGAGGACCGCATGGGCGCTATGTCGACGTCATTTGCGATGACGATCGCCGCCCTCGCAATCGCACTATCCGGCGGGCAGGGCAGCGCGCAGAGCGTCGCCCGGATCGAGCTGCAGCCGATCCAAACCCTCACGCTCAAGACCCGGCAGATCCTGACCGGCGACACCAAGGGCACGCCGGCAACGCTTGCTGGCGAGTTGCGCATTCCGAAGCCCGGCTCGGATCGGCTGCCCGCGGTCGTCCTCATCCACGGCTCCGGCGGCGTCGGCGGCAATGTCGACGCCTGGGCCAGGGAGATCAATGCGCTCGGCGTGGCGGCTTTCATTCTCGATTCGTTTTCCGGACGCGGCATCGTCAGTACAGTCAGCGACCAGTCGCAGCTTGATTCGCTGGCAATGATCATCGACGCCTATCGGGCCCTGTCGGCGCTGGCTTCGCATCCGCGTATTGATCCCGAGCGCATCGCCGTGATGGGCTTCTCGAAGGGTGCGGTCCCGGCGGTCTATTCGAGCAATGAGCGGTTCCGCAAGCTCTACGATCCCGCCAGCGTCTCCTTTGCGGCGCATATCGGGCTTTATACGCCGTGCAACGTGCAATATCGCGACGACGACAAGGTCACGGGAGCGCCTATCCGCCTCTTCCACGGCATTGCCGACGACTATGTGGCGATCGCGCCGTGCCGCGCCTATGTCGAGCGTCTCAGGCGCGCGGGCGCCGACGTGGTGCTGACCGAATATCCCGACGCCTTTCACGCTTACGACAGCACGACATTCTCGCGGCCAATCGCGCTTCCCCAGGCGCAGACGACGCGCAACTGCACGCTGCGAGAGGGCGATGATGGCCAGGTGCTCAATGCCAAGACGGGGGCGATCTATACGCTCGCCGACCCCTGCGTCGAGCACGGCCCGCATATCGGCTTCAATCAGGCTGCCTATCAGGCGACCGTGAAAGCGGTGCGAGAATTCCTAGCGGCGACGTTCAAGTTGAGGAGCTGAAGCCCGATATCACCGCCGCACTGACGCCGCCGCCGTGTGTTTCGTGGGGCGGCGCGCTTCGCTCTGAGCTTGTCGAAGGGGCGCGCTGAAGCTCGATCCGACCACGACACTTGGCGCTCACCGGTCATCCGCCTGCGGCCGACGCGTTCGAGGCGCCGGCCGCGTGAAGTTGGCGTGCAGGGATATGCGTCGCCCGGCTGCCCAGCCGCGGCATTTGGCGGAACGGAACGTTCCCACGATGCGTTGCATTGAAAGCATAACGACCGACGAGCTGCGGGAAGCAAACACAAGAGGAACAGATGAGTATCTTCGGCAACATCATGTCCGCGATTTTCAGGTCCGCGAGTCCCGCGGGTGCATCGCCGTCCGTCGTGCCGCCTCAGGCCCCGCCGGACGGCGCGGCTGCTCCGACCATGGCGCAAGTGGACGTCGAAGCCGTGCTGACCAGGCTCGCCGAACAGAACGACGAAGACCTGGATTGGCGAAGGTCGATCGTCGACCTGATGAAACTCTTGAACCTCGACAGCAGTCTCGCGGCGCGCAAGCAGCTCGCCCAAGAGCTGCATTATGCAGGCAACATGAAAGATTCTGCGTCGATGAACGTGTGGCTGCACAAGCAGGTCATGCAAAAGCTTGCCGAGAACGGCGGCAAGGTCCCGGCCGATCTCATGGCGAGATGAAAGCCTCCAGGCGCCGCGCCTGCGCAAAGCGCGGCGAGGGCGTCTTCGCGGACATTGGCGCTCAGCTTAGAAATCCGGCGCGTTGGCGGCCGGAACCGCTGCTTCTCTCCCGCTTGAGAAATACCCCAGCCTGTTTTCCGCGCAGACGTGTTCCTCCCAAAGCCCTAGCGGGACCGCGTAGGTTATTGTCGCCTTCCACGGCGTCGTGAAGACGCCTTCGTCATCGACGGTGAACTCAAGTTGCAAGTGTTTGCCCCGGTAGTTCGGATCGAACTCCAGCGACTGCACGCCCCGTCCAAAGCGGATATTCTCCTTGCTGCCCCGTTGGATCGCCCCTTGTGCCTCCGCGTAATCGATGAGCCGGTAGCGCTCTACGACGTGGAGTGCGGGACTGAAGGGCGTGCCGTACATGTCGACCATGGCGAACGGCCCCGGTTTGACCCCGACGGTGTCGACCACCAGCGCATCGCCTTCATAGTGGCCGACCGAATCGCCGTACCAGGACGGAGCGACATGCGCCGGATGGGACCCGTTCAATCGCACCTGGCGAAACTCATGATTGCGAAGATAGATGAAAGTGACCTTGTCCGGCTGCTGCAGCATCTGCATGCCGTGCTGGAAAAAAATATAGGGGACCCCTGAAGGCCAGCATTGGTTGCTCGGGGTCGGATAGGTCTCGCCCTTGAGGGAGATTTCGCCGTGCTGCCTCACGACTTCGGCGGCCTGCGGCTTCAGAATCGGGCTGGTGTAATCGCCCACAAACTGATTGGCGTTGGCGAGGCCGTCCCGGGGTCCGCCGCGGATGCGCGACCTGTTCAGGATCGGCCCGGGCCCTGACGCCGGCGGCTCGAAGCCCGGAAAGTAGGGGTGGGCCCAGACGCCGGAGAAATCCGGGATGGATGCGGCGGACGCCGGCGCTTGTCCGAATGCGAGCGGCGCGGCCGCTACGGCGAACATGCCGAATATGCGGATGAAGAAATACCGCTGCATATATCTGCTCCCTCCCTGCCCATGATGAGCCTGCGGCATCGCGCTCGGCAGTCTGGCCGCGCCTTTGGCCATTCTGCCACGACCGAAGCATCGTGAAGGATAGCAGCGGGTCCGCCCCGGTGTAAGGATGATCTCGGGGCGGCCGCAAGAAGCGACCGCAAGGATCGCCCCTTACGAAAGGCGATGTTCGAGGACGCCGCTTGCGCGGATGTCTTGCCGGGCCGGTCGGCTGGCCTCTGAGCGCTTCATGCGTCCTTCAAATAATCGAACACGACCTCGCCCAGCCCGAGCGTAAGATCGGTCACGAAATGCGAGGCGGATATGACTTCGCGAACGGGAAGGCGCGCAACATCGCACTGAACGTGCTCGAAAAATTCAAGCGCCGCCGGCCCGCGCCAGGCGCCCTTGATCGTAATATCCTGCAGGTAATAGCGCACGAGTTCGCAGACGCGCGGCCGGCAATCGACATGCGGAATGATCTTGATCATGAAGTTGGGTTTGGCGAGGCTTTCGAGCAACGGCGCGGGATCAATTTCATGATGCTTATAACCCATCGTGGCTGACACGCAGAGCACCGAGCCGTAGTGCAGCGTGCAGACGACGGTCTCGCTCTCGTGCGAAATCTTCGGCGTGGCGAGCTTCTTCGGAAAGCCCCAGATTTCGCGGCCTCCGGCGATCGGCGCATTGTCGTCAAGATACATGGCGTGCACATAGCTGCCTTCGATCACCGCGCCGTCGGCTCCGCGATAGCGGACCGGAATGACCTGACCTGTCTCGGTGTAGTCGCCGAACCCGGTCGAGTCCGGCATGCGGACGAACTCGTAACTCACCGTGTCGCCGGCGGCCTCCAGCGGCTCCGGCACAATCGAGCGCAAGACGTCCGGGTCCGTCCTGTAGCTGATCACCACATATTGGCGATCGTAGAACTTGTACGGGCCTTTCGGATAGGCCGGGTTGCTCAACGGCATTGCGAATGCGTTCGCACGGACTTCAGCCAGCTTCATGATATCGCCTGTTTGACGGGAGCCGTTCCCAGATGTTCATTCGGTCTCTTGTTGGGCTGCGCCGGCCTTTGCGGTCGCCCCATCCGTCGCATCCGGCGTCCGCCGCGGCCACAACGGGCGGCCCTGCATTCGGAAGCAAGGCGGCCTGCGAAAGGCGATCGCCGCATCGCATCGAAGCTATAAGCGTCCGTGGCGCGAAACATCGAAGACGAAAACCCCGTCAGGATGGGCGGGCCGCTGCAGGACTTCGGGATGGCGCAGCGTGCGGACCATGTCGGAATATCCGGCCGCCCAATGCTCCTCCATTGTCAGCCGCGAAAATTCATAATCTTTGGAAGAGCCTTCGTAGTTCCTGGAATGATAGATGAGGTGGATGATATTGTAGACCTTGTCGTCCGCTTCAGCCGCCAACATCTGCGCGTGTCGTGTGTCACGCAATTCGGCCGGCAGATCATTGATCAGTTCACGCATCGCCCGGCGCAGCCTCTGAGCCTTGCAGAAGCGGTCAGTCGACAGCCGGGTGCGGCTGGAGTAACGGATCTCCTTCTGGCGAAGCTCCACCTCCATCATGTTCCGGGGCAAATCTCCGTTCTTGTTCCAGAGGTCGACCTGAAACGTCAGCGTATCGCGCCGGTCTCCGGATTCCAGCACCCAATCGAGCGGCGTGTTCGAAACAAGCCCGCCGTCCCAGTAGTATTCTTCTCCGATCTTCACGGCTGGAAACCCGGGGGGCAGGGCGGCGCTGGCGAGGATGCAGTCTAATCCCATCTTATGCGTCCTCGTGTCGTAGTAGAGAAAATTGCCGCTGCGAATGTTGACCGTGCCGACGCAGAGGCGCATTGGCCCGCTGTTGATCAAATCGAAGTCGACGATTTTGGCGAGCGTCTCGCGAACCGGCGCCGTGTCATAATAGCTCAAGGACCCCGGATCGCTGTCCGCCGCCAAGACTGGAGACGGCACTCGTGGAACGAAAAAATTCGGCGCGCCAAAAAAAATGATGTTCATCGCTCTTGTTTCGTTGACGAGACGATGGGTGACGTCGCCCAGCTTGAAAGGGGCGGCCGGGATACCGAGCGGCGGCTCGCTGATCGTCTCCCAGAAACCGCGCAGCCGCTCAACGCGGCGTTCCGGCGGATTGCCTGCAATAATGGCGGCGTTGATCGCTCCGATTGAAATCCCTGCCACCAGATCGGGATGCAAGCCCGCTTCGGCGAGCGCCTGGTAGACGCCGCCCTGATATGCGCCGAGCGCCCCACCGCCTTGCAGCACTAATGCGATGCATTCAAATGGCGGCCGGCTGCGCTTAGGGTCGCGTCGAGAGCTCGCGACGTCCATGAGCATCACCACCGTCCGGCAGACTCAACACTCGTCAAGTCCTTGGCTTTGGAGTTTGTTCCGAAATCATGACTTGAATAAGGGAACCGCCAAGGAAATCGACGGCCGGGTCAGGCCTGTCCTGACGAAAAAATAACTGATCAATAATGACCAGGACGCCCTTCAGCCGTGCGAACCGCTCGTCGGAGCGCCTGCCGCCAGATAGCGGGCAAACCATCGTGCGGCATGATCGATTACCGCCTCCAGCGCTCCAGGCTCGGGGAAAAGATGAGTCGCGCCCGGAACGATCTGCAACGCCTTTGGACCTTTGAGGCGCGTCAACGCCTCCTCGTTGAGCTCGATCACCCCATGGTCCGCGCCGCCGACGATCAGAAGAGTCGGCGTTCGAATTTGATCCAAAATCTGACCCGCGAGATCGGGACGTCCGCCGCGAGAGACGACGGCGCCGATGCGATCGCCAAGCCTTGCGGCCGCCACCAGCGCCGCTGCTGCTCCGGTGCTTGCGCCGAATAACCCGAGGGGGCGGCCGCTTGCTGGGGATTCGCGATCGAGCCAGATGATCGCATCGACGAGCCGCTCGGCCAGCAGCGCGATGTCGAACACATTCGTCCGGTCAGACTCCTCCTTTGAGGTCAGGAGGTCAAACAGCAACGTGCCGAAGCCCTGCGCGTTCAGCCCTTCGGCCACCGCCATGTTGCGGGGGCTGAGGCGGCTGGAGCCGCTGCCGTGCGCGAATGCGATAAAGGCGCGCGCCTCCTTGGGGACTCGCAACGTTCCGGCCAATCGGACGGGCGGGATGCGCACGTCGCGGATGTCAAACCCCGCCCCGACCCTGCCTTCGTCAGGCATGCGGCCTTTGATTGATTGGCTCATCCCAAGCACCTCTTGAGTTAAGAGCATGGGCCAGAGCACCGGCAGAGACCTGACCGGATCGAAAGGCCGTGCCAGTGATGCGCTTTGTTGCCGAAACCTCACTCTGAGGCAAAACGCCCACTGGCTCACCGCGAGCATCTCTGCGGGGCTCGCCTGACAATGAAATAGGTTTCTATCATTGACCTTGCGGCCGCTGCGGCTTGATGTCGCTGAACAAACGCCACCAATCGCAATTGTTTGGTTGGGAGGTTTCCAAATGGCGTTACCTCTTTCAAGATAAAGAAAGGACGTGCATATGGCCGAAGCTACAGCGAAAGTCCCAGTGAAGGCCGAGAAGCGGGCCGCTGAACCTGCGCCGGCGGTCTGGCCGCCGTTCGAAAGTCTGCGCCGAGAAGTCGATCGCGTGTTTGAGGATTTCGACCGGGGCTTCTGGCGCGCCCCCTTCCGGTCGGCCCTCTCCCTGGAGCCATTTTGGCGGCGCGAGCCGGCTTGGCCCGCCACCCCAGCCGTTGACATCACCGAGAGCGACAAGGCCTATGAGATCACCGCCGACCTGCCCGGAATGTCCGAGAAGGATATCGAGGTGAAGCTTGCGCCCGGCGGCCTCACCATCAAAGGCGAGAAGCGGGAAGAAAAGGAAGAGAAGAAGAAGGATTATTATCTTCACGAGCGCCGCTTCGGCGCATTTCAACGCAGCTTCCGTGTGCCCGAGGGCGTCGAGGCTGACAAGATCGAGGCGAGCTTCAAAAATGGGGTGCTGACCGTCACGCTCCCCAAGACCGCGGAAGCCCAGAAGGTCGAAAAGAAGATCGCCGTAAAGGCTGCTGCGAGATGAAAGCTGCTGACGACTGCTCCTGCAGCATGTCCCGTTGAGATCAAATCACCGGCCTTGTCGTGATACCCGCTCTACGGACTTGATCCCGCGATTGCGAGGGGCATCGCGGTGCCTCGGTGCTGCGGTGCGAACTCGGCGCTCCGCCTTGCAGCGCTTTATCTGGCGGCCGGCGCAAGCGCCGGCCGCCGTGCTGCGTTATCCGGCTACGAAACAGCAGATCTCCTCAACGATCGCGTGTCGGGTTTGCGGGTCGCCGATCCTGCGCGCAGGCATCACGGCCGGAACTCCTGGTCCGGGAAGCTCCCGGCGTCCGGGGTCTTGATCACCAGGAACGGGTGTTCCATGCCCTTGTGGCAATCGTTGCACGCTGCCGTCATTTCCGCAAAGGCCGCATTGAACTGCGCCAGATCAGCAGCCTTGACGGCGGCGTCCACGGCCTTGAGCTTATCGGCGAAGATCGCCGCGACCGCGGTGTCGACATTGATGTTCCGATAGTTCGGAATGGTTCGCCCGATACGCGCGAGGGCGCCGCGCAGCTCGTTCACCTCAAAGCCGGCAAGCCTCCAGTTCTTCGCCTGGCCGGCATAATAGAGCCTGATGTGGCGCGGCTGGACCAGCATGGTCATGAGGTCGTCCATCGCCGGCTTGAAATCGAGGATGACGAGGCCGGGCCGCGCCGGCGCCGTTGGAGCGCCCTCGGGTGCGGGGGCGGCGTTCTGTGCCGCCGCCAGCATGGATGCGCACAATCCGAGCACTCCAGCGAGGCAGATCGCAACCACGTGACTCCTTCTCATGAATTTCCTCCGCAATCGAGTCTTCTCGAGTCTCTACAACGCAAGCCTAAGCGCTTCGATATCGATTGTCGATATCCGCCTCTGATGGCCCTGCTCGTGCGCGCCGCCCGGCGGTTTTGGTGACGAACAGCCCACACACGGCGTCCGCTGGCCTCAACATGCTGCAGGCGGCATTTGCGGGTTTTGTGCGGCATCCGCCATCTTCAGGAAGCTGGGCCTCAAGGCAGGCTGTGCATTTCACTAGCCCGGCTCGATCAGGTCGAGCCCTTCGTTGGTATGTACGGCTTCTCGGCGGCGTTATTGATGCCGAGGAGGACGCTTTGGAACACGTCGATGATTTGTCCGATCGTCGGCGCCATAATGAACCGCCGCGGTTCTCCGGCGTTGATCATTCGAGCCAGGAGTAACCAGCAGCGTTTTGTGCACGATACGTGCCATATGAGCTTCGAAACATTTGCCTTAAGCCTTGGCTTTTCTTCTGTCGACGTCTCCGACATCGATTTCCCCAATGTCCAGGTCGCCAGTGCGGCCGAGGAACATTTGCTCAGGTGGGCGATCAAAGTTTAATTTGGATCAACTATGGGGCTTTTCCGCGATGTTCCCGCAGGGTCATGATGTAGGCCGTCACGTCGGCGAGTTCTGCATCGGTGAGCAGAGGGTTCGCCATCTGCCCTTTCCGCGGCACTTGCGGCAGCGCGGCGATCGTTCGGCGCAACGATGCCGCGGTGACGTTCGGCCGGTTTGCGATCTCCCGAAAGTCCGGCGCTCCTTTTAGAAGAGGTGGAAACGGCTGATTGTCAGAGACCACGTGACAACCCGTACAGGCTTCCAGAGCCAGATTACGACCGGCATCCGCGTTGCCGCGTTCGACCGGTTTCTTCGCAGTTGCAGCGTTTGCAAACGTTGCGAAAAGCGAAACGAACAACACAGCTATCAGGCGACTGTGCGTTCCCATCCTGAACTCCACATGCCGACACGTCGGCGGAGGGCGCAGCTCCGCCCGCTGATAATCTGGTCCCGTTGATTATTAGTAGAGCGATTTCGAAGTTCGACTCATATTGCGAACGCAGCGGACGATAGGGCGGGTTGAATGCAGCGGAATGCACCATCCGCATAGCCTCCTTCGACGCGCAAATGAGCCCGCTCATACACGCGCAGGTAAAGGCGGATACGCGTCCTCTATTGTAGGCGTAATATCTCGCGGCACGCTCAATTCAATCGGGGCGCCCGCTGCCGCGCGAGATTTCACGCGGAGATCATCGCGGGCCTTCGCCGGCAATGCGCGCCTCATAAAGCCTTCGAACTTCGATCCTCGATGTCGAGGACCACGTCAGGAGGCTCGGCGCACGGGTGAAGCCTTGCCGCGCGGCTTCTTCGATACATTCCGGTTCAGGACATCGGCCGCGCGGCCCGGGCTGAAAATCCCGAATGCCTGGGTTGTGTCAGTTGCGAGAAGCGGCACCTCTCACAGGATATATAGACCTCTCCGCGCTCCTTGAAGCGCACCCGTAATACCTTGGAGCGTACCCTACCGCGGCTGGCGGTGAAACTGCCAGAGATTGCCATCGTATTCGTTCCACCTGCCGTGGTCACATATGTAGGTCCTCGGATCTCCGTACTCGCCGGTCGAGAGCGTAAAGGACTGGCCATCCCGATAAACCCGGCCGAATGCCTCGCAGTCGGCGGGAGCGGCCATAGCTCCTTGCCCAAGAGCGATGCTCATCAGCAGCATGACGGCTGCGCATTTATACGCGCTGGCCTGCATTTTAAATTTTATCGGAACATCGCCTGGTCATTCGTTGATCCACGATTCGCTCCGGGGGAGTTCCACCACCTAAATATGGCTAGGAAGAAACTTACCCGGTAGGACCGCGCCACGGGTAGCAGAAGTTTCATGCGCTGCAGGTCGGGCCAGGCCCGGTGGAAAACTCTTTTTGAATTTCGAGTGGGTTAGGACGTGAAAAGCGGCCAACCCGCGATCACTCGCGGCCTTGATCGCTTGGATGCTCTTTGTCGCGGGCGGCGGCAGCCGGTCAAGGGTCTCGACCGCTTAAGCGGCAATTGGCGCGCGATTAAACGCGCGCCAATCGCCCTTGACCGGCTGCCGCCGCCCGCAAGACTGCATCCAAGCGATCAAGGCCCTCGCCAAGGCCGCCGACCGGGCCTTTCTGACACAGTAGTTTTCACCGGGCCTAACGCGCGCCAAATCGTCCTTGCCTGGTATATCGCCGATCAGAAATCCAGCTTGCTCGCCACCGGCGTGTGATAGTCGAAAAAGGCGTTGTTTTCGGCGCAGGCCTCCTCGCCCAGGGAGCGCGGCTGCACACGCCGGTAACGCTGGATGGCCGACCATGGTTCGTTGAAAGTATCCGGATCTTCCACCCGGATGCTGACTTCGATCATGTTGCCCCCGTCGGTCAGCTTCCACCGCTCGACGACGTGGAGCTTCTCCGTGTGCGGCGTGCGGTAATTATCGACGTAGGTCTTGTCGTTAAGCCCGATGGTGTCGATCACGAGCGTATCGTCTTCGTAATGGCCGACCGATTCGCCGTACCAGGATGGCTTGGGGTTGGGCGAATGGGGCACATCGAGGTAAATGTGGCGGACAGCAATTCTCATTTTGACCTTTCCGCGTGTCGGGCCGGGTTGGCGAGGCGATTTTGGTGCGGCAAGTTGACTCGGGGGACGGTTAGCGGGTTGCGTTGGAGATGTGAACCTGACTCCACGATAGGG
>Ga0209062_1003747_pt1 | contig 17008 bp, 18 predicted proteins | sample Coa_R2_2_FD_187158 | JGI IMG/M metagenome (GOLD analysis project Ga0209062, IMG submission 187158) | Surface soil microbial communities from Centralia Pennsylvania, which are recovering from an underground coalmine fire - Coalmine... | ecosystem: Environmental > Terrestrial > Soil > Unclassified...
CAGCTTCCCCACATCTGCACGAACTGCTGGCGGCGGTCGCCGAGCTTGTCGGCCAGGGCGCTCGCGCGTGCGGTGGCATTTCTGGTCTGCTGTGCCGAGAACCCGCGGGTGATCCGCAACGCATCGGCAAGGCCGCTTTGAAGAACGAGCTCGTTGGCGTCGCGCTCAGGAGACTCCGGCAGCGCCAGCAGCGCCGCAAGGCCCGCCTGATACGCCTGCTCGGCCTCTTGGAAGGCGCGCCGGCCGCTGGCGAATTCGCCCGCCTGCCGCCATGCCGGCCACGCCAGCGCATGCTCTCCGGACTGCGACCAGTGGTGCGCGAGAAGTGCGGGACGGTGCCCCACGATGTCGTCGAACCGGTTCGACAGCACGGTTGCGACTTCGCGATGGAGTTGCCGACGCTGCTCCCTGAGCAGGCTGCCGTACGCGGCTTCACGCAGCAGCGCGTGCGTGAACCCGAAGACGGGCTCGCGATAGGCCTGATCCTCCTCGAGGATTTCCTGCTGCCGCAGGATCTGCAACTGCGAGCGGAAGCGACGCGGCGGCAGCGCGGCCACGGTCTCGAACAGCGGCAGCGAGATCTCGTCGCCGATCACCGAGGCGATCTGCGCCAATCCCTTGGCCGGGCCGAGCCGGTCGAGGCGGGCGGCCAGCAGGTCCGTGAGCGTCGCCGGAATTTCGTCCCCCAGCTCGCCCTGCACGCCGACCAGCCGCGTGAGCTCTATGCCGAACAGGGGGATACCCTGCGCCCGCTGCAAGATGCCCGCCACGTCGCGTTCGGTGAGGGCCACGGCGCCACGGCCGGCGCTGGAAATGACCTGCTGCAGCTGCATGTCGTTCAGCGGCTGCAGCACCAATCCCGTGGAGGCGACGCCCGGCCGCATCGTGCGGAGCACGAGCACCGGCGCGTTGCCGATCTTGCCGGCGATGAATCGATCCGCCTCGCGCGACGACGGATCCATCCAGTGAACATCCTCCACGACGATGACCAGCGGCTTGCGCCGCGCGATCGCGATGAGCCAGTCGGCGAGCAACGACAGCAGCTGTTGCCGCTCCTCCGGGTCGACCGAGAGGTTGGTTCGCGAACCGGGCTCGCCGATCAGATCGATCAGGAGCGCCCGTGCCCGGCCGGGCTGCACACCCGCTTCCGCCAAGGCCTTCTCGAGGCGCGTCACCAGCTCGGCCGACGTGGCCCGGCCACGCGGATCGAGGGCGCGTCGAATGAATTGCGCGACGACGAAGAAGGGCTCGTTCGCGAAGAACTGCGCGCCGCCGGCCTCGATCCAGATATGCTCACGGCGGCCGATCATCCGACGAAATTCGTGCAGCAGGCGCGACTTGCCGATGCCCGCCGTTCCAACGATGTCCAGCACCTGGCCATGGCCGGCGGCCGCCTTGTCCCAGGCGCTCAGGAGCAGCTCGAGCTCGCTTCGGCGATTGACCATCGGCGTCAGCACGGGGCCGCGCCTCATTCCGGGCCGGCCCTCGATCGGGCGGCGCCGCACCAGGCGCCACACGGCTATCGGCCGGGCCACGCCCTTGAGATTCGCGATGCCCTTGTCCTGCCAGAGAAACGAGCGGCCGACCAACTGCCGGGTCGCCTCCGTCACCAGGATTTCGTTAGCGCCCGCGAGGCCCTGCAGGCGCGCCGCCACATGCAAGACCTCGCCGACGGCCCCCTGCTCGAGCCGCGTCCCCTCGCGCAGCGTGTCTCCCACCACCGCAAGCCCGGTGCTGATGCCTACCCTGGTGTTCAGGGTCTGGCCGCTCAGCCGCAGGCGCGGCACCGCCTCGACGATGTCGATTGCCGCCCGGACCGCCCGTTCGGCATCGCTCTCGGTTGTTTCGGTATAGCCGAAGAACCCGATGACGCCGTCGCCCTGGAACTGGGCGACGAAGCCTCCCGCCGCCTCGATGCAGTCGGCGCAGCACTTGTGATAGGCCTTGAGGACTTCGCCGACCTCTTCGGGGTCGAGCTCGCCGAAAAGCGCCGTCGATCCGATCAGGTCGCAGAAAACGACCGTGATCTGGCGCCGCTCCGGCGGGCGGGCAGACCGGCCGGAACGCGAGGCAGGTTCGGTAGACTTCGTGGCGCGCAAGATATCGAAGAATAACCTGACGCGCCGCTCAGGGCGATGTCGCCCTCACCGCCTCGAGAAGCGTGAGCTCGGTCGTCGGCGCATTCGACCCGACGCGCGTTCCGCCGGCCGACACAAACCACAGATTGTCGTAATCACCCCCCATGACGACGTGGAACTTCGCGTTGGAACCATCGGTCGTCGTCCCCGGATCGGGCGTGAAGGTGATGGCGGCGCTGCCGGTGCCATCGTCGCTCATGGTGATGCTGCCGGCCAGCTTGTAGCCGCCGGTGATCAGCTGGTCGGTGTTCGCCAGCAGCAGCAGCGAAAATTTGTGATGGCCGGTCAGCGTGCCGTCCTTCGCAAGCGTGAAGTATCCGACGCCCTTGAGAAGATAGTCGTTTCCGCTGGCGATCGCGTGGCCGCCGAACTTGTAGGCGAAACGTCCTGCCAGTTTCTCCTGCACAGCGCTCATGTTCCCCTCCCGAACGTCCTCTGACAGGATACCCGTAATGGTTGTATATTCAACGTCGCTTCGTATTGACTCTTTGCCCCGCCTGCAGATAGTAGTTGTCGAGGTGTTGGCGAAGCAACCGAATTGGGGGACCTATGGCAAACGCAGCATTCAAGTCTGCAGCTCATGCGAAGAACGATCCTTTTCTCGTCCTGGCGCAGAACATTCTCTGCGCGCCGGCGCCGGCGCATCTGACGCCGAACCAGGCCTTCGCGCTGCACGAGTTTTTCCATGAGGTCGCCGCGGCAGGCTTCAAGCTCTATCAGACCGTTCCGCCGGATGTTGCCTTGCCGATCATCAAGGAAAAGTTCGCCGCGATGCTGGACCCAACCCAGGCGAAGAACCAGGTTCCGCTCTAAGCAGCGGTACCGCGCGCTGCCGGTGCGTTCATGCTCATTGGACCGCGGACCTCCAGGTCCGCTCGTGCGTTATGAGGCGGACCTGGAGGTCCGCGGTCCAATGAGCATGAGAAGACTCTACCGGACGTCGGCTGCGTGGAGGAACTTGAGCGGATCGATCGCCTGGCCGGCAACGCGGATCTCGTAGTGCAGATGTGCACCGGTCGCGCGGCCGGTGGCGCCGATTACGCCGATCGGCTGGCGCGGCATCAGCAGGTCGCCCACCCGCACATTGATGCGCGAGAGATGGGCGTAGCGCGTGACCACGCCGAAGCCGTGGTCGACCTCCACCATGTTGCCGAACTCGCCGTTCCAGCCGGCCGAGATCACCGTGCCGGCGCCCGGCGCATAGACGGTCGAATCGAAGGTCGCGCGCAGATCGACGCCCTCGTGCCGCGCACTCGCGCCGTTGAAGGGATCGAACCGGAAGCCGAAACCGCCGGAGAGCACCGCACCGGTCACCGGCATGATGATCGGCAGCTGCTGCAGGGCATCGCGCAGCGGCTTCAGCCGCTCGAGGCGGCGCGCCACGCCCTCAAACCGGTTGGCGCTCTCGCGGCCTGCCGACACGAAGCCCTGCCAGGGAACGTAGGGTCCACCGCGCGCCTCGGTGCGCCGCATCGGCGGGCGCGCAAGCCGAGGATCGATGCCGGTGGCGGCGAAGATCTTCTCGACATCGCCCAATATGCGCCGGGTCTCGCCATCGAGCTCGCGCAGGGCGACGTCGACTTCGTTCGCCAGTTCGTCGCGCTCGGTCCGGGCCCGGTCGCGTTCCTGCTCGAGCCGAGCGCGGTCCGCGTTGGCCTGCTCGAGCGCCGATGCACGCTCGAGCGCGGCATCGCGTTCGGCGGCCAGCCGCGATTGCTCGGTCACCGTCTCCGCGGCCATCGCCTTGCGCTCGGCGGCCGCGCGCTGCAGCGAGGCGGCCCGTTCCTGCTCGGCCTGCGTGGCCTGCTCGGCGAGGCTACGCACGACACTGCGCAACGCGATGATTTCCTGGGCCTGCCGCTCCCCCGAGCGCTCGAAGACGCCGGCCACGATCAGGCCGGCAACCAGCGCCGCGACGGACGCCGCCCCCAGAGAGAAGGCCGCGATCTGCCACACCGGCGCGACCGCGATCGCAACGATGCCTTGCGAACTGCGGACCAGTGCCAGCCGCCCCGTAAGCCACGTCACGCGCCGTTGCCCCTTTACACCGGCGCGCAAACGCTCGAGCTCCTCGAAGCGGCCGGATAGCCGTCGTGCCCAGCGCATGAAATGAAATTCCCAACTGCCCCATGCAGACAGTACGCACTCTCGGCCTGCGTCGCATCCGATGTTTTGACGCACGCGGAGAAGTGAAGGCCCCCCGGTACCGCCCGATCACCTGCCATGACGGCGTCGATGTCCTTATAGGCGCCGGGCGTCTCGTCGAGCCTGGCCCGTGCGGCGGAGCGCGCTTGCGTCGAGCGGCAATCGGGAAAACACTTGCATGACTGAATGGATCGACGCTGTGGCGCCAGCCGCAGCATGGTCTGGTAAAAAGGAAACGACCTCGAAGCGGAGTGAGCTGGGCATGGCCAAGGGCAAGGGCAAGAAGCCAGGCAGCGGCGCCAGGAAGAAGGCCGCCAAGGCGCGGAAGCCGAGTGCAAAGTCCGCGGTGAAGGCCAAGGCGAAGGTCAGGAAGGCAGCACCGAAGCCCCTCGTCGTGCCGGCCGTCCGCCGTCTGGTGAAGAATCGGGCCTCGGTGGCGCGCATGCCGAGCGCCCGTCCCGCTCCCCACAAGGCCCCCGCCCTCAATCCCAACATCTACGAGCGCGATCTCGACAAGAACGCGGCGAACTACGCGATGCTGACGCCGATCCAGTTCCTCGAGCGCTCGGCCAGCGTCTATCCCGACCAGCTCGCGCTGGTGCACGGGCCGCGCCGCCAGACCTGGGCCGAGACCTATACGCGCTGCAAGCAGCTCGCCTCGGCGCTGGAGAAGATCGGCATCGGGCTGGGCGACACCGTGGCGATCATGGCGCCAAACATCCCCGAGATGTACGAGGCGCATTTCGGCGTGCCGATGACCGGCGGCGTGCTGAACTGCCTCAACACGCGGCTCGACGCCGCGATGATCGGCTTCATCCTCGACCACAGCGAGGCCAAGGTCTTCATCGTCGACCGCGAGTACCACAAGGTCGCCACCGAGGCGCTGGCCACCGCCAAGGTGCAGCCGCTGGTGATCGACATCGCCGATCCGCAATACCCCGAGGGCGTGCCGATCGGCGACACGACCTACGAGGAGTTCATCGCCGGCGGCGACGCGGACTATCGCTGGGACTATCCCACCGACGAATGGAACGCGATCTCGCTCAACTACACGTCGGGCACCACCGGCAATCCCAAGGGCGTGGTGTTCCATCACCGCGGCGCCACCCTCGCCGCCTACGGCAACGCCACCCAGTGGCCGATCGGCCTGCACCCGATCTACCTCTGGACCCTGCCGATGTTCCATTGCAACGGCTGGTGCTTCCCGTGGACGCTGGCGCTGGTCGCCGGCACGTCGGTCTGCCTGCGCCGCGTGAGCGCCAAGACGATCTTCGATTCGCTGGTCGATCATGACGTGACGCACATGTGCGGCGCGCCGATCATCATGCAGTTCATCATCGGCGCGGGGCCCGAGGAGCGCCGGCCGCTGAAGCGCAAGGTCGAGTTCATGACCGCGGCCGCGCCGCCGCCCGCCGCGGTGCTCGAGGCGCTGGAGAAGGAGAACTTCCGCGTCACCCATGTCTACGGCCTGACCGAAGTCTACGGGCCGGCGACTGTCTGCGCGTGGCACGAGGACTGGGACGCTCTCGATTCGAGCGAACGCGCACGGCTCAAGGCGCGCCAGGGCGTGCGCTATACCGCCGAGGAAGGCGTGACCGTGATGGACCCCACGACCATGCAGGAGGTGCCGCGCGACGGCAGCACCATGGGCGAGGTGATGTTCCGCGGCAATCTCGTCATGAAGGGGTACCTGAAGAACCCCACGGCGACGCAGCAGGCCTTCGCCGGCGGCTGGTTCCATTCCGGCGACCTCGGCGTGCTGCACGAGGATGGCTACATCGAGCTGCGCGACCGCTCGAAGGACATCATCATCTCGGGTGGCGAGAACATCTCGACCATCGAGGTCGAGGGGGTGATTATCAAGCATCCCGACGTCGCCAACGTCGCGGTGGTCGCCAAGCCCGACGAGAAGTGGGGTGAAACGCCATGCGCATTCGTTGTGCTGAAACCCGGCGCATCCACCACAGCCGACGACATCATCCAGCACTGCCGGGCCAATCTCGCCTCCTACAAGTGCCCGCGCTACGTGGTGTTCCGTGAGCTTCCGATGACGTCGACGGGAAAGGTGCAGAAGTTCGTGCTGCGCGATTGGGCGAAGGCCGTTCCGGCCTAACCATCGCGCCGCCACAATCGGCCGGTTAATCTCGCTGCGACATGGCCGGCGAGAGCACGCTGATCGCGACGACCCGCACCGGCGTGCGCCCGCTCGGCGTACGCGGAGAGCCGCTGCATAACTGGGCGGCACAGCTGCGCGGGGCGATCCGCCGGCGGCTGGGCGACGGCGCGGCCGACCTGCTGGCCGACCCGCAGCTGCATGAGGACGGCAAGGCGATCGACTGGTACGCCGGCTGGGCCGGCGAGGTGCACAAGGTCGCCGACCTCGAGCCGGCCCGGCGCAGCGAGATCGTGGCGCAGGTCGATGCGGTGCTGGGCGACATCGCCCGCTTCGGTGCCACGCTTGCGGCCGCTGGGCAGGGCGAGGACAGCGGCCTGATCGGACGTTCGCTGCAGCTTGCGGCGAAGAGGCCGGCTGAGTCCTTCGTCTTCCTGGTCGGCGATCGCCCGGTCGTCGTGTGCTGGGGCTACGAGAAGGAGGCGGCGGCCAGCCTGATGGGCCCGGCCCTGCCGCGCGTTCCGCAACGGCGCTCGGTGCTCGATGCACCGGCCCCGCCACCGCTGCGTCCGATGGCCCTGCGGGCCGTGCCGGCGCGAACCGTGCCGCGCACCATCCCCTGGTTCCGCAGCCTGCTGCTGGCGCTTCCCCTGCTGCTGCTCCTGCTGGGCGGCGCGTGGCTGCTGCGCGAGCTGCTGCCGGCCGATCCCGAGACCGCGATGGCGACGCGCGAAGGTCCGGATGCCCCCGCTCCCGCAGCCGCGCCGGCCGATCCGCTGCGGACGATCAAGGCGTCGCTCTCGACCGAGCAGGCACGGCAGAAGGCACTGCGGATCGAGCTTGCGGCGATCGAGGGCGAGCTCAAGAAGCGGGTATCCGGTTGCAAGCCACCGGAACCGCCCAAGCCGCCGCAGACGGCGATGGCCGCGCCGCCGCCGGCCGCCAAGCCGGCACCTCCGCCGTCCCCGCCGCAGCCACAGTCACAGCCACAGCGTCCATCCGACGGACGCATGCGCCTGCCGACGACGCCGACGCGCGATTTCTCCTTCATGGCCGGATGCTGGCGCACCGACCCGTTCAAGCACGAGCCGATGCAGATGCAGATGGGCGTGTCCTCGTACTGCTTCGATGCCAATGGCTATGGCAGCCTCGAATGGCGGCGCGGCCGTACCGCCTGCCGCACCAGCGCACGCGCGGTGTTCAACGGCCCCAACCTGGCGCTGCGCGATCAGGACACGACCTGCAACGACGGCTCGCACTGGTATGCCGACCAACTGGTCTGCCGGCGCGGCGCCGACAACGTCGCCGATTGCGAAGGCTATTCACGGGGCGCGTTCGGTCCGACCTCCTGGCTCGTCAACCTGCACCGCATCCGCTGACGGAGACCGGGAGCACCGGAAACTGAAAGGCGCGCTGCACGCGGCCGATCATGACGGCAGCGGAGCGCGCCTCGCAGGACTGAATTCGATTGTGGGCTTGTGGGCTAATGTGGCCGGGTTTCTTGGACGCTCAGCCGGGTGATCTCGTCCTTGATCTGGAGTTTTCGCTTCTTGAGGCTGCAAATCGCATCGTCGTCGGGGTAGGGGCGGGAATTTTCCTCATCGATCGCATGCTCAAGAGACGCATGCTTGGCCTTCAGCGCTTCGATGTGGTCGACGGTGCTCATCGGAGAACCTCCACGTGCTGGTTGGCGATGTACCTTATGTACTCCGCCGACTGCCCGAATCAACCTCTCTCCTACCGTTGTGCATAAGTCTGTAGGATAAGGGTCAATATGGCTGACCGCCCCCGCCTCATCGTGGGCATTTCCGGTGCGTCCGGTGTGATCTACGGCGTGCGCCTCCTGCAGGCTCTGCAGGAGTTGCCCGTCGAGACGCACCTCGTCATGACGCGCACGGCCGAGGTCGCGCTCGCACATGAGACCGATTTCAAGGTGGAGGACGTGCGGCGGCTCGCGGATGTGGCATTCCGAATTGACGATCTCGCGGCCGCGATTTCGAGTGGTAGCTACCGGACGATCGGCATGATCGTGGCCCCCTGTTCGATGCGCAGCCTCGGCGAAATCGCTCACGGCATCACCAGCAACCTGCTGACGCGAGCCGCCGACGTCGTACTCAAGGAACGTCGCCGCCTGGTTTTAGTTGCACGGGAGACGCCACTTCACGCCATCCACCTGCGCAACATGACGGTGCTCGCCGAGATGGGTGCGATCATCGCGCCGCCGGTGCCGGCCTTCTACAACAGGCCGAAGACATTGGACGACGTCGTCGATCACACCGTCGGCCGTGTCCTCGACCTGTTCGATCTCGACACCGGCAAGTTGAAGCGCTGGAGCTAATCGGCGATACCCACCGTCTTGTCGATCTCCTCGCGCATCAGCGAGGGAAAGCAGGCGGCCATCATCGCCGCCACGGCGCGCCGGTCGTTTGCGTCCGGGACCACGCCGAGACACACGGCATAGACGCCGAGATTGCCGACCGCCGAGCGCAGGCGCTTCTCCGCCGGGCGGTCGCGGTCGGCCGGCGGGGCGTAGAGGCTGGCGAGTTTCAGCTGCTCGGCATGCTCGGCGGCGAGTTCGGCGTCGGCCACCCGGCGGCGGGCGGCGTCGACCGTCTCGGGCAGGGCCTCGCGCCACGGCTTGTCCTTCAGGAGCCGCCGCACCTGGCGCAAAGGCCGCACGATCTCGGCCTGCCACACATCGCTTACTTTGAGGATGGACCGCAGCCGCTCGGCGGTCAGGGTCGGCCGCCCGGAGGCGCCGAGCCAGCAGCAATAGAGCAGAATGTTGACGTCGCAGCCGCGCCGCTCCTGGAGGTCGAGGCAGGCCTCCGCCACCCCCTCGCCGGCATAGAGCTCGAGCGAGAAGTTCCAGAAGGGGTGGGGAAGGAAGTCCGACATCGCAGTTGGCACCGGCGGGCCGAAGGGGTACACGGCGCAAAGCCGATGAGCAACGACACCGATCCGCTGGACGTCGAGGCGATCAGGACCAAGCTGGAGGCCCTGAAGAGCGAGCATCGCGACCTCGACGAGGTGATCGACCGCCTGATCGAGCGCGCGCCGTTCGACCAGCTCCAGCTGCAGCGCCTGAAAAAGCGCAAGCTCGGGCTCAAGGACCAGATTACAAAGCTCGAAAGCCAGCTCATCCCCGACATCATCGCCTGAGAGCCGAATGCCGAAAGCTACCGCCAAACCCGCACGCAAGGCCGTGGTCGGGGTGATCATGGGCAGCCAGTCCGACTGGGCCACCATGAAGCACGCCGCGGGCACTCTCGAGGAGCTGGGCGTGCCGTTCGAGACGCGGATCGTCTCGGCCCACCGCACGCCCAGGCGCATGGCTGCCTATGCCGAAACGGCGCAACGGCGCGGGCTGAGGGTGATCATCGCCGGCGCCGGCGGCGCAGCCCACCTCCCGGGCATGACGGCGGCCTTCACCACCCTGCCGGTGCTGGGCGTTCCGGTCGAAAGTGCTGCCCTGAAAGGACAGGACAGTCTTCTTTCGATTGTCCAGATGCCGGCCGGCATCCCGGTGGGAACCCTGGCGATCGGCCGCTCCGGAGCGATCAATGCGGCCCTTTTGGCAGCGTCCATCGTCGGACTTGGCGATGCCAAGATCGCGGCGTCGCTGGCCAAGTGGCGCGCCCGGCAGACCGCGGCGGTGGCCGAGGCGCCTTCGGAAGCCGCGCCGGCCGCATAGCTGATCATGATGCCTTCGTCTTCCGGACCGCGGGCCTCCAGGCCCGCTCGGGCTCATGAGCGGACCGGGAGGTCCGCGGTCCAATGAGCATGATCCCTCCCGGTTCGACCATCGGCATCCTGGGCGGCGGCCAGTTGGGCCGCATGACCGCCATGGCCGCCGAGCGGCTGGGCTACAAAGCATTGAGCTACTCCCCCGAGGCCGACGCCATTGCCGGCCAGGTCGCCCCGCATCGGCAGGGGGCATACGATGACACGGCCGCCCTCGCCCGCTTCGCAGCCGAGGTCGACGTCATCACCTACGAGTTCGAGAACGTGCCCGAGGGGACCGTCGCCGCCTGCGAGAAGCACAAGCCGGTGCGGCCGGGCGTGCGGCCGATCCACTTCGCCCAGCACCGCCTGCGCGAGAAGGCGTTCTTCCGCCAGGCCGGCCTCGGCACGGCGGCCTACCAGGCGATCCGCAGCCTGGCCGACGTCGCGGGCGCGACCGCACTGCCCGGCATCCTCAAGACCTGCACCGAGGGCTACGACGGCAAGGGCCAGGCGCGGGTCGCCGACAAGGAGGAACTCGCCGAGGCGTGGGACAGGCTCGGCCGGCCCGAATGCATCCTCGAGGCGCTGGTCGATTTCGAGTGCGAGATCTCGGCGATCGTCGCGCGCGGCCTCGACGGCGAGACGCGCTGCTTCCCGATCGGGCTGAACGATCATCGCGATGGCATTCTGCGCACCACGACCGTGCCGTCGGGCCTGCCGACAACGATCCTCGCCGAGGCCGAGCGGCTGGGCGTGCAGCTCGCCAACAGCCTCGGGCTGGTCGGCCTGGTCGCGCTCGAGATGTTCGTCACCAAGGACGGCCGCGTGCTCGCCAACGAGATGGCACCACGGCCGCACAATTCAGGCCACTGGACGATGGACGCCTGCGCCACCAGCCAGTTCGAGCAGCTCGTCAGAGTGATCTGCGGCCTGCCGCTGGGCGCGGTCGACGTGCTGGCGCCCTCGCGGATGGAGAACCTGATCGGCGACGAGGCCGGCGACTGGCTGCGCTTTGTCTCCGATCCGACCGCACGCCTGCATCTCTACGGCAAGGCGCGCGCCCGGCCGGGCCGCAAGATGGGGCACGTCACCTATGTGTTGCCCGTCGCGGGCCCGTCCAGGACGTGACATCGGCCTTGAGCTTCTCGAAGCGCATGACGTCGGCGATGCGGCGGTCGAGGAAGGCCCATGTCGCCTCGTCGTCGGGCGAGCGATCGTTCAGCCAGTAGAGCAGCGTCGAGCTGAACACGCCGCTCAGCAGGGCGCGCTTGGAGTAGAAGTTGAAATCGGTGCTGGTGTCGCCGGCGGCGTACCAGATCGCGTCGACCGTGCGGTAGAGCAGCTTCAGGGCGAGCGGCCCGTTGAACGGGGTCGCCAGCAGCGCCAGGCCGCGGCGGACCGACTCCTTGCCGCCGACCGTGTTCTGGATCCGGAGCTTCACGCCGAGCGCGACGCGCTCGCGGGTCCTGAGATCGCCGCCCTCCCTGTCCAGCGCCTCGACCGTGCGCTCGTCGGCCCGCCGCGACAGGTAGGCCAGCACGTCGACCGGACCACCGGGGAACAGCCGCCTTGCGTCCGCCGCAGCGCCGATCCGCTCGCCGGCGTTGCGGATCGCGAGGCTGGTCCAGCCGCTGAACGCCGCCTCCTGGGCGACGGCGTCGGCCAGCCGGTCGCGCAGCTCGGCATCCGGGTCCGATTCGGTCATGATGGGGCCTCCTCAGGCCATAAATCGCGCCCTATATATGCCTCGAAGCGGGGCTTCCCAAGGGATGGTCCCTGTGATACCACCCCCGCCTCGAATTCCGGCCCCGGGGGACTCCTTCCGGGGCGCTTGAGCTTGGAAGGAAGCGATCGAAGTGCAGGTTCTCGTCCGCGAAAACAACGTCGATCAGGCGCTGCGCGTCCTGAAGAAGAAGATGCAGCGCGAAGGTATCTTCCGCGAGATGAAGCTCCGCCGTAACTACGAGAAGCCCTCCGAGCGCCGCGCCCGCGAGCGCGCCGAAGCCATCCGCCGCACCCGCAAGCTGATGCGCAAGCGCATGGAGCGCGAGGGCTACTAGACCCTCCTCGCTACTCTCCGCTTCGGAGCGAGACGACGACCCCCGGCATTCCCGGGGGTTTTTGTTTGGGCGAAGAAGGCGGCCGCACCTCTTCGCGGGGCGCGGAGGACGAGTGGCACAGTGCACTTCCCACTCTGCTTGTTCAGCCTCTCGCCGGCCGCACGCAGGCCAGTGCCGCGATCGCGAGCAGGACGGCGGACACGGTGTAGAGCCAGAACGCCGGCAGGATCGGCAGCAGCGCGCCGGCGGCCAGCGGCCCCGTGCCGGCGCCGATGTCGCGCCAGATGTTTCGGGCGGCCAGCGCCTGGACGCGGCCGGGCCCGGGCGTGCGCCGCGCCACGATCGGCGAGATCAGCGGCAGCGACAGCGCGCGCAGCACGACGATGACGGCGGCGCAGCTCCACAGCCAGCCCGCGCCGAAGCCCACCAGCACGACCGTGGTCATCAGCGACAGCGTCACCAGAAGCCGCTCCGGACCGACCCGCTCGGCCACATGGCCGCCGATCGGGCTCAGCAGGATCTCGGAGAAGTAGCGCAGCGCCATCAGCAGGCCGGCCGCGAGCACAGCGCCGCCCGGCAGCAGGTCCTTGCCGAGATAGCCCAGCCCGATCACGAACAGGCCGTCGAGGGTGAAGCCCTCGAGGAACGACCAGACGTCGAGGCTGGTCGGCAGCGTGAGGCGCCGGCGCATCGGCGGCGCGGGGTGGGACTCGGCCGGAAGGCGCCGCGTGGCGAGCAGTCCGGTGAGCGCGACCGCGGTCAGCACGAAGAAGATCGCGCGCGGCCCGTAGGCCTCGGCCAGCAGCGCGGCCACCGGCAGCGCCAGCATCGGGCCCATCGCCACGATGGCGCGCGATCGGCCGTTGCGCAGCGACGCGCCGGCGGCCTGGGCGGTCGCCGTCGCCTGGGTGGAGAGGTTGAGCGCGGCGAACGACAGGCCCCACATCAGGCGCATGGGCAGCAGCAGCCACAGGCCCGACAGGGTGGCGTAGCCCAGCGCGCTGATCGCCGCGGCGATGACCGCCAGCGTGTCGGTCGGCCGGTCGCCGCGCCTTGCATAGAACCGCGCGACCCAGCCGTAGCCCATGATGCGGACCAGCCGGTTGGCCGCGAGCAGAATGCCCGCCTCGGCGACGCTCACGCCGAACTGCGGCGCGAACATCGGCAGCAGCAGGTAGAGAACGGTGTCGGCCGGCAGCGCCACAGCCAGAGCGATGGCCGAGAAGCGCGCGTTGCGGTCGGTCGTGGATGGTGCGGACGGCGGAGGAACGGCAGAGGACGAGGAGGAAACGGACGCGGACACGGCCGACACTCTCGTTTTGTTACGGTCCGGTGACAAACGATGTGATCTGTGGACATATGTGATAAAAACTCACGCATGGCGTCCGGCGATCTTCCGCCCCTGAATGCGCTGCGCATGTTCGTGGTGGCGGCGCGCCATCTCAGCTTCTCGCGCGCTGCGGTGGAGCTGAACGTCACGCACGGCGCGGTCAGCCGCCAGGTGCGCGCGTTGGAGGATCATTTCGGCGTCGCCCTGTTCGAGCGCCACGTCCGCCAGGTCAGCCTCACCGTCGAGGGCCAGCAGCTCTATGCCGAGACGCGGCCGGCGCTGGAGCAGATCGCCAACGCCGCGCAGGCGGTAACGGTGCGGGCGCCGGTGCGCGCGGTTCGGATCAACGTGCGGCCGTCCTTCGCGGTGCGCTGGCTGATCCCGCGCCTGCCCGACTTCGTCGCCCGCCACCAGGGTATCGAGCCCCAGGTGCTGACCAGCACGCTCGGGCCCAGCAAGGCGACCGAGCCGTTCGACATCGCCATTCGCCGCGGCGTCGAGGGCTGGCCGCCGGCCCTGAAGGTGCAGCCCTTCTCGACCGACGAGCTGGTGCTGGTCGCCGCACCGTCGCTCATTGCCGCCAAGCCGATCGGCACGGCGAAGGCGCTCGCACAGCACGTGTTCCTGGCGTGCAAGACGCGCAAGCAGGACTGGGACGAGTGGAAGATGCAGATCGGCCAGCCGCGGCTGAAACCAGCGCGCCGGCTTCAATTCGATCACCTGCACTTCGTGCTGCAGGCCGCGGTCGACGGGCTGGGCTTCGCGCTGACGCCGCGCTCGCTGCTCGGCACCGACGTCGCCGCCGGCCGCCTAGTCTGCCCGCTGCCCCGCCTCACCCTGCCCTTGCAATCGATCTACTACGGCCGCGCCGCCCAACCGACCCGCGAGACAGAACTCTTCGCCGACTGGCTCGATAGCCAGGGCGGTTGACCACACCTCTCCGCCCGCGTCTGCGCGGGGGAGAGGGAGGGGCCCATCGCGAAGCGATGGGAGGGTGAGGTGGGTCAAGCCTCTCACCTCATCGCACACCATCTCTGTTGGACGACCACCTCTCCTCCCCGTTGCTCTCGCAACGGGTCCCTTCCTCTCCCCGGCTTCGCGGCGGAGAGGACAATTTGAGCTCGACGTATCTAGCCCCGCTCCGCCACGAGGCGCGCGCCGCCCAAGCCGCCGCCGTCGTAGAGGCGGGCGATGGTGGCGTAGAACAGCTCCTGCGCGGACCACGCGCCCTCGCCGTGCACGCCGGCATAGGCGTCACGATTGGCGCGCCAGCCGGCGAGCCGCTCGGCCGCGAACGGCGCCCAGTCGGGCGTGAGGTCGGTCGCTGCCACGTCGACGAAGCCCGCGTTGCGCAGGTCGCTTACATAGGAGTCGAGGCTGGTCAGCGTATTGGCGTGCACGATCGTCTGCAGAGCTTCCTGGTCTTGTGGAGAAAGCGGCCCGCGCTGGCAGAGATCCTCGATGTAGATCCCGCCGCCGGGCCGCAGCGCTGCGGCGAGGTGCGCGAACAGGCGCGGCCGCTCGGGGATGTGCACGATCGCGAGGAAGCTCACGACGGCATCGACCATCGGCAGGGGATGAACGAGGGCGTCGCCCTGCAGGTGCGTGACCTTGTCGGCGAGGCCCGCGCGGCGCGTCAGCTCGACGCCCAGCGCATGCAGGTGCGGCTGCAGCTCGAGCGCCGTGACCTGGCAGCCGACCGTGTGCGCGAGGAAGCGCGCCGGGCCGCCCACGCCCGCGCCGATGTCGAGCACATGGCTCGCCGCCGTCAGCCCCAGCGTGCGCGCGGCGGCGGCGATCGCCTCGGTTCCGTGATAGTGCCACTGGTCGAGCGCGAACAGCTGCTCGGGCCGCACCGCCGCGCCCGGCGCGATGCCCATCGCCGCCAGCCCGCGCTCGATGCGATCGAGATGGGTATAGAGCGGCATGTCGGCGATGGACATGGTGAGCCTCAGCGCCCGGCCGGCAGGTCCTGCAGGAACGCCGCCAGCTCCCTCTTATAGAACGAAGCGTTACCGGTCGTGCCGTGGCCGCGCGTCTCGGGGCTCGCCGGGATCAGATAGAGCCGGCTGCCCTTGACCTGCTTCATCGCCGACTCCGTCAGGCCGGTCTCCGGCGGATTGCGCTCGTCGTCGGCCGAGTTGATCGCCAGCACCCGCGCGGTGATTCGCGGCAGAAGAGGCGTCGGGTCGTAGTCGCCGGACGATTCCCACTGGTAGAGATAGTCGTTCGCGTCGGCCGTCCATGGTGCGTGCAGCCGCTCGTCGAGCATCTTGTCTGCCGCGGCGCGGGTCGGCGCGAGCTTGGCGTAGGCAAGCGTGCCGCCCGACGTCGCCGTGGCGAAGAACACCGCCGCGCGTTGTACGCTCTTGGGCTGCGTCGTGTAATTGCCGCCGTTCCAGTCGGGATCGTTCCTGATGGTGTCGATGATCAACCGGCGCATCATCCAGTTGCGCGCCGCCATCGGCGTGGGCTGTGCGGCCATCGGCACGGCGGCGTCGAGGAAGTCGGGGAACATGCCGGCCCACAGCCACGACTGCATGCCGCCCATCGAGTTGCCCATCACCAGCCGCAGATGCCTGACACCGAGCCCCTCGGTCAGCAGGCGGTGCTGCGCCTCGACCATGTCGGCGTAGTCGTACAACGGGAACTTCATGCGCAGCCCGTCCGACGGCTTGGCCGACTGGCCGTGGCCGATGCCATCCGGCATGACGATGAAGTACTTCGCTGCGTCGAGCGGCTGGCCCGGACCGAACAGCTCGCCGGCAAAACCCGGCGTCAGCAAGCCGGCGCCCGAGCCGGTCGTGCCATGCAGCATCAGGACGGCCGGATTCTTCGGGTCGCCGATCGTGGTGTAGTGCAGCTTCAGCGCCGGCATGGTCTCACCGGTGTGGAATCTGAAGTCCTTTGCCACCCAGTCGCCCTGCTTCGGCGCCGCATAGTCGGCCGCCGCCGCCGGCAGCGCGAACATCATCGCCAGAGCGGCGAGCAACCAGCGCATTCGCTTCCTCCCCTGTAGAGCTCGCAGCCTAGCGCAAATCGGCGTAGAGTCAGCTTCCATGCGCGCGCTCGAGACCGCCGCGATCTACTTCGGCTCGTTCCTCATCATCGGGTATGTGGCCAAGCGACTGCTCGACCGCTACATGGCGCGGAACGGCTCGGACCTGCGCGAGCTGCAGTCGCAGAACAAGGGCGGCCAGCAGCAGCAACGTTTCCTGCTGGGCGGCTGGTACAAGGACGGACCGCGCCGGGGGCTGGATTAGCCTAGGGCCGGAAGACCTTCTTGAGGTCGCGGGTCGCCATGGTGTCGTTCATCCAGGTGAAGCGGCCCTCGTCCTTCATCTCCCGCGCGCCCTTCATGAAGGCCGCGAGCGCGAGCCGCGACAGCGCGCCGCCGACCGAGAGCCGCCGCACGCCGACCGCCTCCATCTCCGCCGCCGTCAGCGCCGGATCGGCCGCGCTCATGACGACGTTGATCGGCTTGCCCACGGAAGAA
>Ga0209062_1003752_pt1 | contig 16982 bp, 10 predicted proteins | sample Coa_R2_2_FD_187158 | JGI IMG/M metagenome (GOLD analysis project Ga0209062, IMG submission 187158) | Surface soil microbial communities from Centralia Pennsylvania, which are recovering from an underground coalmine fire - Coalmine... | ecosystem: Environmental > Terrestrial > Soil > Unclassified...
CTTGGACGACGCGGGTTATTCGTACAACGACAGCTGCCTGTCCCGAGTCGTCGCAGGGGTCGAAATGGCCCGGGGAGACGCGGGCGTGCTGTGCGCCAACACCGGCCCCGCGCTCGCCGGGGTCGCAGTCGAAGAGGAGGCGATGCGCCAGCGCGGGGCCGAGCCGCCCCGGCGGGGGGAAACGGTTGCCGGCCAGCCGCTTGGCGATCATGGGGACCCCGACTGCGGCCGCCACCGCCAGGCCCACCGGCCCGCGCCGGGCAGCGAGCACCGGTGCGAGAGCAGCGAGCGCCGCCAGGCTCGCCACCCCCGTCTGGCGGGCCAGGCGCCCGACCGCCAGCCCCCCTGCCAGGAGGGCTGCCCCCTCGGGGGCGAGCACCGCCAGCGAGCCGAGGGCGGGGGAGATGCCGCGACCGCCAGCCCCGCCGAGGAACGGTGACCAGTCGTGCCCGCAGATGGTGCAGGCGGCGGCAGCGGCCCCGAGCCACGGCCGGTCCGACCCGGCGAGCATCGGGCCGACCACGCCCTTGCCCACCTCGAACACGCCCGCGGCGGCCAGCCACGGGAAGCCGGCCACCTCGTAGAGGGCGGTCCCCGACACCGTTCCCGAGCCCACCTGCCGGAGGTCCACCCCGGCCACCAAGCGAGCGGCGATGCCGCTGAAGGGGATCGAGCCGGCCAGGAACGAGCAGGCGGCGACGGCAGGGGCTGGCACCCTCGGTCCGGGACCGGTCACGCGGCCGGTTCGCCGCACCTGCCGCCGGGCGGTCATCGGACGGTTTCGGGGTGCCCCTTTCGCAACACGTCGCTGAAGCGGACGGTGATCTGGGCACGGCGCATGGTCCTCACGAACCAGGCCACCGAGGCGCCGATCGTGCCGATCGTCAGCACCCAGGTGATGAGCGTCCGCTCGAGCACGAAGGTGTGAAGCGACGACGTGAGCAGGAGCCACATGACGCACCCAGCGTTGGCCAGCAGCACGACCGCCCACAGGAGCGACAGCTGGATGAAGAAGCGCCGCACCGCGGGGCGCGAGACGAACGCCGGGTTGAGGGGGCAGTAATCGTGGGCCAGCCGCTCGATGAAGGGCCGCCGGGCGATGGCCGTGGCCAGCAGGAACAGGGCGAACAGGGCGGTGGCCGCCGTGGGCTGGGCGAAGTAGAGGAAGGCACTGCCGGTCACGAGCGTGACGACCGTGCGGAAGGTCAGCGTGGCCGCGCCCATGAGCAAGGTGGCCGGGAGCCGTTGGCGGCGCACGAGCCGGCGGGCGAGCGCCAGGTAGGACCAGCTGAGGCCGGCGATGCACGCGCCGGCGATGCCCGTGAAGGTGAGCAGGAGGTAGAAGAGGCCGAAGGGTGCGACTGCCCCCTCCAAGACGGTGGGCAGCGAGTGCCGCACGGCCGCGCGAAGGGACGGGAGCTCGAGCACCGAGAGGTGCCCACCGTGATACCCGCCGTGCTCTCCGCCGTCGGCGCGCCCTGAGGTTTGGTGCGCTCCAGTGATGCGGGGAGTCTAGGGCGACCGGCGCCCTCTCGCGGGCGCGCCCTTCGCCCTGGCATCCCACCTGAGCAGATCCCTCCCCGCTCCCAGGCCGAGCGCCCGTTGCGCCACGCCATCGGGGTGGGCCGCCGCGACGCGATGGTGGAGCGGGCGCGCGTTGCGCCCGGCCTCAGGGGAGAAGGAGGGCCTCGGGAGTGAGCTCGGCAAGGCCGGCCACGACCACGTCGGCCAGCCCGAGCACGTCGGGGGGCGGCGGGTAGGTGGGGTTCGGCACGGCGACCACCCACATGCCCGCAGCACGCGCCGCCCGAAGCCCGTTGGCCGAGTCCTCGATGGCTGCGGCTGCTGCCGGCGCCACGCCGAGCGCCGCGGCCGCCGCCAGGTAGACGTCGGGGGCGGGCTTGCCCCGGGCGACCTCCTCCGACGACACGGTCACGCGAAAGCACCGGGCGAGGCCGGCCAGCTCGAGCACGAGGTCGATCACCGGCCGGTTCGACGACGACGCCAGCCCGAGGGGCCACACGGCGCCCAGCCGCTCGACTGCCTCGCGAGCACCCTCGGCCAGCGGCAGGTGCCGGCGGTAGCGCTCCTCGAGCTTGCGGACCACGGCGTCGGAGATCTCTGCCGGCGGCAAGGGGACACCGAGGACGTCGTGGAGGTAGCGCGACCACTCGGGCGAGCTCATCCCCATCATGTCGTGGGTGGCGGTGGCCCGCCAGGTCCTCCCCTGCTCGGCCACCAGCTCACGGCGGGCGCCGTCCCAGACCTCTTCGGAGTCGAGCAGCACGCCGTCGAGATCGAACACGACGGCCTCGATGCGGCGCGGGCGGTGGCCGGGCGGGCGAGGCGCCACGGCCGCGATCACGCCCCGGCCCTGGCGGCCGATCGGCGCAGGGCCCGGTAGAGCAGGTGGGGGTCCCCCATACGCCGGCGCAGCTCTCGCTCGAGCCCGGCCACCGGGTACAGGTTCTGGGGCGCCCTCGGCTCCTTGTGCGGCTCGGAGGCGAAGCGGGGGAGCACGGCGACGACCTGGTCGGCGAGGCGAGATGCCGCGGCCACCGGCAGGTCTGCGGTGCACTCGCACCGCACCACGCCGGCCCAGGGGACTCCTGCAGGTCCGGGCAGCCGCAGGTACCACGACAGCCTCGAGAAGCCTCCCCCGAGGACGAAGAGCGGCGAGCGCTGCCCCGGGGCGAGGCCCCCGACGATGGCATGCAGCTCCGGGGGCAGGTAGGCGACGTGGTGCGTCTTCACGTAGCCGACGGCGTTGGCGAGGTGCTGGCGGCCCCGCAGCGGACCGTCGACCACGACCAGGTCGGCAGCGCCTTCCTCGCAGGCGGACTCGGCGGCGCGCAGCTCGGCATGGCCCATCCGCTCCTGGAGCGCCAGGGCAAGGCCCTCGGGGCTGTCGCTCGCCGCCAGGCGCACCGGGAAGTCCCCGGTGGCAGTCACGACGGGTTCGGCGGCGCCGAAGGAGGTGAAGAGCCCCCGCTCGACGAGCACGGGGCCCAGGCGCGCCGCGTGGTCGCACCGGACGGCACCCGCGGCATACGACGCGCAGATCCCCGGCGCCGCCGAGCCGGCCCCGTCGTCGATCCACACACGCGCCTCCACCCGCCTGACGCCATCGACGAACAGCACCGACGCCACGCTGTCGGCCGATGCTGGTCGGGGCGCGACGGCTTCCCACCTGGCCGCGGGGATCTCGACGTCCGGGTCGACCTCGGCGCTCGTCGCATCGAGGCCCAACGCCTCGTTTGCCACCCCGTAGGCAGGGTCCCAGGGGTCGACGCGGAACCTCACGACGCTCCCCCACGCCCGCTCATGCGATGCGCTTCTCGACGGTGGCCGACCGGGGCCCCTTGCGGACCTCGAAGCGCACCGGCACCCGTTCGGCAAGCTCGCGCACGTGGGTGACCACGCCGATCATGCGACCTGATTGGCCGAGGTTCTCGATGGTCGACGCGACCGTCTCGAGGGTCTCGGGGTCGAGGGTCCCGAAGCCCTCGTCGAGGAACAGCGAGTCGAGCTGCGGCGCCCCCTCGGCGGCCAGGCTACGCACCTGCGACGAGAGGGCGAGCGCCAGCGCGAGCGACGCCTGGAAGGTCTCGCCGCCAGACAGGGTCCGAGCCGAACGCAGCTCGTCCGCGTTGGCATGGTCGATCACCATGAACTCCCGGTCGCCGAGGGTGAGCGAGAACCCATCGGCGGTGAGCTGGCGCAGGGTCGTCGACGCCTCGGCCACCAGCATCTCGAGCGCCTCGTGGACCAGCCATTCGGGGAAGCGGTCGGCGCGCAGCCACGTGCGCAGCGTCGACGCGACCGCCGCCTCCTCGTCGAGCCGTTCGACCTCCGCCCGAAGCCGGGCCGCCTCCTCGAGGCCCACTTCGATCGCGGCGACCTGGGCCTCTGCGGCGGCCGCTGCCTCGGCCAGCACCTGGAGCACCTCCACCACGTCGCCACGTTCGCCGACCCCGAGCGCCGCGCACCGACCTGCCAGCGCCTGGGTCCGTGCTCGTGCCTCCTCGCGGTACTGCGCCGCTCGCTGTCCGGCCTCCTTCGACGCTGCCTCCTGGGTCGACGCCTCCGATCGGGCCCAGCGCGCCAGCGCGTCCCAGTCGGCGACGAGGTCCCTGCGCTGGGGAGCCGGGCACCCGAGGAAGGCCACCGGGTCGCGCTGGGAGTCGAAGTCGGCCTGCAGCGACGCCGCGGCATCGGCCAGCTCCTCGAGCGCGCGCTGGGCGGCCTCGTGGGCACGCGTCCTGTCGTCCTCGTGCCGCCGGGCGGCGTCGAGGGCTCGGCGAGCGGCCCTGCAGCGTTCGAGCAGCTCCGCCAGCGCGGCGGGGTCCGGGTGGCCGGCGACCTGCGCCGCCAGGCGGTCGCGGGTATGGCGCAGCTCGGCGAGCGCCCCGTCCTTCTCGGCCCTTCGGGTGGCCGCCTTGGTGGCCGCCTCGCGTGCACGGTTCAGGTGCCGGCGGGCCTGGGCCTCGGCCTGCTCGGCCGCGTCGAGCGCCGACCGGCCCTCGGCCTGTCCCTCCGGCAGGGCTCGCACCACCTGGCGGCACACCGGGCACGGCTCGCCCACGACCAGGTGGACGGCGAGCCCTGCGGCCACGTGCTCGGCCCGGAGTGCCTCCAGTGCCGACGTGGCACCCTGCAGCACCGCCTCGGCATCGGCGAGCACCCGGTCGGCCTCCTCCACGAGGCCGGCGGCCTCCGCAGCCTCCTCCTCCACCCGCCAGAGCTTCTCGGTGCACGCGGCGAGGTCCACATGGGCCCCGGCGACGGCCTCGAGCGCGGCCGGGTCGGGCAGGTCGTCGGCCACCAAGGCCGCCTTCTCTCGCGCACGGCGGGCCGCCTCGAGCTCCTCTGCGGCAGCAGCCAGGCGCTGCCGCGCGCTGGCCATGCGCCGGCCGTGCTGCCGGGCCTCTTCGGGCACGGCGATCTTCGAGAGCAGCCCCAGCGCGGCGCGCGCCTCTTGCTCGTGGCGCTGCTCGTCGCGCTCGAGGCGGACCAGCTCCTCGATCCGCGACCGCTCCCGCGCCGCCTCGTCGCCCAGGGCGCGCAGCTCGGCGGCTCGCTGGCGAGCGGCGGCGAGCGCGGCCGGGGTCGCGCCGGCGAGGTCCTCGAGGCGCTGCCGGCCGAGCTTGGCGGCCGCGGCGGCGGACTCGGCGACCTGGCCGGCGCGCCGGCCGACGTCGAGGTAAGCGCCGAGGTTGAGCAAGCGGAGCAGGAGGTCGCGCCGGTCCTCGCCCTTGGCCCGCAGGAAGCGCGCGAAGTCCCCCTGGGGCAGGACCACGCACCGGATGAAGTCGTCGAACCTGAGCCCCAGGAGCACCTCGACGGCGGCGTTCATCTCCCGCTCGGCGCCGGCGAGCACGGTGGTGGACCCGTCGGCCTCGAGGCGCTCCAGCCGGGCCTCCTTGGTGCCTGGTCCGCGCGCGGTGCGCCGGAGCACCCGCGTCGCGACGAAGCCGGTGGCGCTGAGGGAGAACCGCAGCGACACCTTGGTCTCCGCGGCGCCGAGGGACATGACGTAGCGGCTCATGCGCTGGTCGTCGTAGCGCGGGACGGCCCCGTAGAGGGCGAAGCAGACGGCGTCGATGACGGTCGACTTGCCCGATCCCGTCGGCCCGACCAGCGCGAAGAAGTCGCTGTCGTCGAAGTCGAGCTCGGTCCGTTCACGGAACGCGCCGAAGCCCGAGACCGACAGGTGCTGGAGCCTCACGGCTGCTCCTCGGCGATCTCGTCGAGGAGCCGGGCAAACAGGTGCACCAGGCGGTCGTCGTCCACCCCGCTCTCGGCCAGGTAGTCGGCGAACAGCTCGTGCGCGCTGCGGCCGCGCCGCCGCGCCGCCGGCTGGGGAGCCTCCTCGGGCTTCTGGAGCCGGATGTCGACGGCGTTGGGGAGGGCTTCTTTGACCTCGGCGGCGAGCCCGGCGCGGCCCGGCTCGGTCACGACCACCCGGAGAAGGTCGTCGCCGACCGACGGCGCCATCGCCGCCAGGTCCGCAACGGTCCCCTCGAGGGTGCGCAGGCGCCTCGGCGACCGGAGCGCCAGCGCCTCGACCCGAGCGGGCTTGCCCGCCTCGACGTCGACGACCAGGACCTGTTTGGTGTCGGCCGTCTCGCCGAAGTCGAGCTGGATCGGCGAGCCGCAGTACCAGATGGGGGCAGCGCCCGGGAGCTGCTGGGCGCGGTGGAGGTGGCCGAGGGCCACATACTGGGCCGCCGGCGGGAAGGCAGTGGGGTCGACCCAGTAGTCCTCGATGGTCTGGGCGTCGCGCTCGCCGCCCCCGAGCACCCCGCCGCGCACCATGCCGTGGGCGACGACGACGTTGACCGTGCCCGCCGCGAAGCCGCCACACAGCGCCGCCATCACCGACCGGTAGCGCTCCGCGTAGGCGCCCGCGTTCTGGGCGGCGTCGTTGGCCATGAGCTCGGCTGCCCGCACGACGTGGCGCTGGGACACGAAGGGCAGGGAGGCGACCTGCGCCCGTTCCCCGCCGCGCGTCTCGAAGGTCACCACGCCGCCCTCCTCGGGGCGCCGCGGCCGGCCGAGGACCCGGACCCCGGCTGCGGCGGCGAGCGGGCCGAGCGCATCGAGCATGAGGGCGTTGTCGTGGTTGCCGGCGATCACGATCACCTCGGCACCCGTGGCCCGCAGGCCGAGGACGGTCGACCACACGGCGGCCTGTGCCTCGGCGGGCGGTGCCGCCGACTCGAAGAGGTCGCCGGCCACGAGCACGAGGTCGACCTGGTGCTCGGCGGCGAGGGACACGATCTCGGCGAGGACGCAACGCTGCTCGTCGAGGCGGGGAACCCCCTTGAGCACCTTGCCCACGTGCCAGTCGCTCGTGTGCAGGATCCTCACCCGAGGCCCCCGAACGGGTCGCTGCCGGGCGCTGCCGGGAGGCGCTCGCCGGGGCGCGTGGCCCAGGCGGGGAACGGGAACTCCACGACGAGGGGGACAGGGATCTCGGGCTGGGACACGAACATGGTGCCGGGCTTGGCGATCGCGGCCCGGGCCCGGTGGGCCACGGGCAGGAAGCCGTACTCGGGGCGGTCGGCCTCCGCGGCGTCGAGGCGCCCGGCCACCCGGATGGCCGAGTTGGCGATGACCCGCCGCTCGACCTCGCTGGCCGTCTGCTGGGCGCCGAGCAGGATGACCCCGAGCGAGCGGCCCCGCTCGGCTACGTCGAGGAGGATCTCTTTGATGGGCGACTGGCCCTCGCGGGGCGCGTACTTGTTCAGCTCGTCGAGCACGAGGAACAGGAGCGGGCGTGCCATGCCCGACAGCTCCTTGTCCTCGAAGGCCCGCTTGACCGTGACGCCAACGACGAAGCGCTTCGCCCGGTCGGAGAGGTTGTGGAGGTCGACCACGGTCACCTGGGCATCCGACGTCGAGATGCGGTGGCGCTCGCGCAGCGCGACGTCGGCGCGGACGAGGGGGCCGAGGGGGCGCTGGGAGGAGAGCAGGCGGCGGACGAAGGCGTTGACGGTGCCCATGGTGGTGGCCGGCGGCGACCAGGTCTGGTCCTGGAGACCGTTCACCACGAGGTCGACCAGGTCCTGGTAGGTGCGCAGGACCTTGCCCTCCACCTCCCACGCCCCGTCGGGACCGTAGGGGACGCCGTCGCGCCGGAGCTTGGCTGCCACCCAGTGGATCAGCATCGTGTACTGGTGGCGCTCGTCCTCGGGCTCGACGAAGGCGAACGGGAGCAGCTCCTCGGTCACGAACTCGGCCAGGGTCCAGTAGTACACGTCGACCCCGGCGTGGCGCGTCGCCACGTCGGGGCCCGCGTTGGGGTCGCCGCGGCGCGGCGGCGCGTAGACGGCGACCGAGGAGAACGGACCGGCGGGCAGTCCCAGCCCCCGATAGCGCTCGCGCTCGGCCTCGGTGAGCCGGCTGTTGGCGTGGTCGAGGAACAGGAGGTCCTCGCCCTTCACGTTGAAGATCAGGGCCTTGGTGTTGGCCGCCTCGGCACCGAGGACCCCCGAGTGGAACATCGAGTAGAGGAGGAAGCTGGCATAGGTCGTCTTGGTGGCGACCCCCGAGATCCCCGAGATGTTGACGTGCGCGCCACGCGTGCCGTCGACGAACTCGAAGTTGGCGTACAGGGGCTGGCCGTCGCGCCCGAGCCCGATGGGGAGGCGGTGCGCCATCTCGTCGAAGTACAAGGCGTGGTCGCGGCGGTGCCCGTCGGCCAGGTGGACCTCTGCGCCCGGGACGGGCGGCACGTAGCGCTCCGGCTCGATCCTCGTCGTCATGACGTCGGCCACCTCGACGACCTCGGCCGGCAGCACCCCGTCGTGGATGAGGAAGACGTCGGAGTCGAAGCGCGCTCCCTCGTGGCGTGCCCGCACCTGGCTGACGACGCCCGACAGCGCGACCGAGGTGCCCCCGGGCACGGCACGCTCGGTGACCACCACGTCGTCGAGCTGCACCTGGCCCGGGCGCTCCAGGGCGAAGGAGAACGTGAGGGGGGTGGCGTCCTGGGTGCCGAGCACCCGGCCCACAGGTAGGGCCTCACCGTCGCCGGTCACCCGTGGGCCCCCTCGGCTGTCGAACCCGGCTGTCCACCTCGGCTGTCCACCTCGGTCGGCATCGGGTGCTGTTCTACACGGTGGCTGTGCAGGCAGGGCGGAGACCACGCCCCGGCGGGCCCGCAACCCCCTTGCGACCAGGGACGATCCCTGGCGGCACGGGCGCGGCCGGTTTGGGAGCCCGGCGCGCGGGGTACCCGGCCCTCATGGCACACGCGCATCTCGCCACCATGCCCGAGCGGATCGCTACCGGCGCCTACATCGTGAGCTCAGGCCTCTCGAAGCTCCAGGCGGAGAAGGAGACCGCGGACGGCCTGCACTCCATGGCCGCGACCGTCTACCCGGTGCTCGAGAAGACCGAGCCGGCACGGTTCGCCAAGGGACTGGGCCTCGCAGAGACGGTGCTCGGCGGCGCCCTGCTCCTGCCCATGGTGGGCGACGGCGTGGCCGGCTTCGCGCTGGCCGCGTTCTCGGGCGGGTTGCTCGGCCTGTACCTCAAGACTCCCGGCATGCGGCGCGAAGGCAGCCTGCGCCCGACGGAGCGGGGCACTCCCTTTGCCAAGGACGTGTGGCTCCTCGGCATCGGCCTCTCGCTCATGGTGAACGCCGCCCGCGCCCGCTCGTCGCGCCGCTCGGCGCGCCGACGCGCGAGGGCCGCCACTGCGGGCAGCCGGGCCTGACCGGGATCGGGCGCCCAGGGCCCTGACGGGCAGCACCAGCCGGGCGCCGGATTTCACGTGCCCGACTTCGACCACACCGAGCGCAGGTCCGCGACCGACAAGCGTGTCGCGACGAAGGGCAGCGTGTGCTCGATCACCGCCTTGCCGTACTCGACCGGCACGCCCACGACCGCGTCGAGCGCGACGGCGACCCGGTAGCCGAGGCTGACGGCCTCCACCGACAGCCCGATGATGCCGACGTTGAGCGACACGCCGCAGGCGACGACCGTGCGGGTCCCCAGGCGCCGGAGCACCGCGTCGAGCTCGGTCCCGGTGAAGGGCGTGATGCCGTGGTGGCGCTCCACCACCAGGTCGGTCGGCTCCGGCCCGATGTCGACGACCAGCTCGGCGAAGCCCGGCCCCTCGCCTCCCCCGCCCGCCGCGCGGCGCTTGGCCATCGCCGCAGCTCCCGGGTAGTTCGGCGGCGCATCGGGCACCTTGTCCGGTCCTGCCGTACAGTGCACGACCGGTACGCCCGCGCTGCGGGCAGCCCGCAGGAGCTCTCGAATGCTGGCGAACAGGCCGACGTCTTCGGCCGCCTGGCTGAGCGCCGGCAGGGCGCTCAGGTCGCCGACGACCCCGCGCTGGACCTCCATCGTCAGCACCGCCGTGTGGGCAGGAGCGAACATCTCCTCGAAGTCGACCGGCACGCGACCCTCCCTCGTCGTGATCTGGCTCAGCTGGCCCCTGGCCCGCCTCTCGGCCCCCGACGGACGCTACAGGCTGCCCGGCACTCGCCCGCTGCGCAGGCACGGCGCCGTCCGGCCGGCGCCGTGCGCAAGCCCGACGCAGGAAACCCGCAGGACGCTCACGTCACGAGCATCCGCTCGTGCTCCCGCAGCTGACGCACACGTAGCACGAGCCGGCTCGCTGCATCACGTCGCCGCAGCTGTAGCAGTACGGCGCGTCGCGCTGCTCGGCCCGGGCGAGAGGTGCGGTGCCGGCCGAGGTGGATGCGGGCGGCATGCAGGGCGTGGCCGGGCCGCTCTGCCACGGGCTGCCGCCGGCGGCGGGGGCGGCGTCGACGATCCCCACCGAGGGCGTCGCGCTCTCCTCCACGCCGGGCAGGGTCGGCTGGGTCCGCTCGGCCGTCGACAGCACCCCCAGCTCGGCCCGCTCCTCGAAGCTGAGGTAGTCGAGCGCGAGGCGGCGGAAGATGTAGTCGACCAGGCTCGTGGCGATCCGCAGGTCGGCGTCGTCGGTGATCCCCGCCGGCTCGAAGCGCATGTTCGAGTACTTCCGGACGTAGGTGGCGAGCGGCACGCCGTGCTGGAGCCCGAGGCTGATCGAGATCGAGAAGGCATCCATGATGCCCGCCAGGGTGGAGCCCTGCTTGGAGACCTTGATGAACACCTCGCCCGGCCGGCCGTCCTCGTACTCCCCGACGGTCACGTACCCCTCGCAGTCCGCCACACGGAAGGCGAAGGTGTTCGACCGCCGGCGCCTCGGCAGCCGCTCGCGGACGGCGCCCACCACCACGGACTCTGGGGTACGTCCCCGCTCGGCGGCGAGCGCTGCCTCGAGCTCGGCGATCCTGGCCGCGAGCTCGCGGTTCCTCGCCTCGGCAACCGAGCCCGGCGGAGCCGTGTCACCGCCCTCGATCGCCGCACCCTCCTTGCGCGTGGTCGACAGGGGCTGGGCCACCTTGCAGTTGTCGCGGTAGATCGCGATGGCCTTCACCCCGAGCTTCCAGGCGTCGATGTGCAGCTGCTCGATCTCTTCGACGGTGGCCTCCTCGGGCATGTTGACCGTGTTGTGGTTGACGATGCCGTTGCCGACGAACGCCTGGGTGGCGGGCACCGACAGGTCGTAGACCTCGCGGACACCGGCATCCTCGTTGGCCACGACCGGGCTGAAGTGCAGGCCGTCGTCGAGCACGGCTCGCAGCCACGCCGGCAGCACGACGCCCTCGAGGGCGGCGACCCGCTCGAGGCTTTGCCGGGCCACGCGCCCGGTGCGCAGCCCAAGCAGGAACCCGAACGCCCCGCGGTGCTCCTCGGGCACGAGCGCGTGCAGGTCGGCCCCGCTCAGCCCCGGCACCACGTCCGCCGGGCTCGGTGCCGGCGGCTGGTCGAGCAGGCGCCTGGCCACGACCGCCTTGTCCTCTTCGACGAAGGGCACGAGGCGCGCCAGCTCCTGGGCGTGGGGTCCAGCTGCGTACACCATGTCGCACGCCACGGCGGGCCGGGGGTCGTGCGTCCCCACCCTGCCGTGGACGATGCCGAGGTTGGTGAGCACCACCTGCAGGTCGTCGAGCAGGCCTGGCGACCCGAGGCTCAGCGACCACGTCGCCGCGGCGCCCGCCGTCACCTCGGCGCAGAGGGTGAGGCCCCGCAGGAAGGCGAGGACGTGGGCCCGGGGGGATCGGAGCACCGCGTCGGGGATCCGCCGCTCCGGCGCCTCCACCGCGCACCCGAGCACCTGGAGCAGCGCCACGACCTCCTCCGAGCGCACCTCGACGAACGGGCGGCCCTCCGCCGGGCACCCAGAGACGGCGACGGCTCCGAAGGCCCGCCGGACCGCCTCGGCCACGGCGCGCCGCGCGCCCTCGTCGGCATGGGCGATCCGCACCGACCCGGTGGCCCGGCACAGGGAGCCTTGGGCGGCGTAGGCGCCGAGGAAGAAGGCGAGGTCCTCGCTCATCTCGCGCGGGACCCGCACCCCCCCGCTGCCGTCAGATGGGACCGGCGCGGCCTCGATCCTGGCCGGCAGCGCGGCCCAGACGTCGGCACCGAAGCGGAGCGCCACCTCGTCGCCCACCTCGAGCTCGTCGAGGCGCTTCCAGGCGAGCCCGCCGTCCTGCGCGACGAGCAGGCGGTGGTTGGGCGTGCCCGTGACGGACTGGCCCGAGCGCAGCACGACCCGGCGCACCCGGCGGCGCCCGCCGAAGTAGAAGGCGTCGGTCTTCTGCGGCCCGCCGAGCGAGGCCACGAGCATGCGCTCCTCGCGGAAGGTGTCCGGCCGCTCACCCTCGTAGAGGTGACCGATCCGGACCAGCCCATCCTCGCTCGGCACCAGCGTGCCGCCGGTGACGCACTTGGAGATCGCGCCGCTGATGAAAGGCTGGACGGCGCCCATCATGCGGACGTGGCCGGTGTAGTGGATCGTGTTGTCGCCCATCGAGCAGGCGAACACCGCCAGGTGCCCGGCCTCGAGGTGCGGCGCCCCCACGATGGTCTTGTGCTCGTCGATGTAGCCGACGATGTCCTCGACCTGCTCAGGCGAGTAGCCGAGCTGGCGCAGCGCGCGAGGCACCGTCTGGTTGACGATCGACATGGTGCCGCCGCCCACCAGCTTCTTGGTCTTCACGAGGCTGAGGTCCGGCTCGACGCCCGTGGTGTCGCAGTCCATGAGCAACCCGATCGTGCCGGTCGGTGCGAGGACGGAAGCCTGCGAATTGCGCACCCCGTAGCGGCTGGCCAGCTCCACGGCTTCGTCCCACGCCTCCTGGGCAGCGGAGAGCAGCTCGGTCGGCACCCGGTCCTCGTCGATCTCGGCCGCCGCCGCCTGGTGCTTGCGCAGCACGCGCAGCATGGGCTCGGCGTTGTCGTGGAAGCCCGCGAACGGGCCCATGCGGGCCGCGGTGCGCGCCGAGGTGGCGTAGGCGTGCCCGGTCATGAGCGCCGTGATGGCAGCCGCCCAGGCCCGGCCCTCGTCGGAGTCGTAGGGCAGGCCGTTGGCCATCAACAGCGCGCCCAGGTTCGCGTAGCCGATGCCGAGCTCGCGGAAGCGCCGCGACGTCTCTGCGATCGCCTCGGTCGGGTAGTCGGCGTTGCCCACGAGGATCTCCTGGCCCGTGAAGACCACCTCGACGGCTGCCTTGAACCCGTCGACGTCGAAGCTCCCGTCCTCACGCAGGAACTTCAGCAAGTTCAGGCTGGCCAGGTTGCAAGCCGAGTTGTCGAGGTGGAGGTACTCGGAACAGTTCCGGACCACCACGCCGTCCACCACGTAGGAGTGGTTGCGCGGCTCGGAGAGGTTGTACGTCAGCTCGACGCCGTCGTCGGCGCGCTCGACGACGCGGGCAGTGCGGCGCGCCGGGTCGGTTCCTCGCGGCCCGTCGACCACGAGGTCGCGCAGCAGCGCTGCCTTGGGGCGCGACCGGAAGCCGATGTGCCGCGCGAACGCGAGGACCGACCCGGAGGTGATGAGCAGCGAGTAGGGAGCAGATCGGCCGCGGGCCACGGTCACCGCGGCCGTGCGCGTGTCGCCAGCGTGTCCCTCCTCGAACGCCGAGGCGCTCCGGTCGACGCGGCTCGCGATGCCGAAGGTGGCGAGGAGCCGCTGCACCCCGAGGACCAGCTCCTTGGAGCTCGAGTCCAAGCCGACGTACCCGTCGTCGCCCGCGATCACGGCACGGCCGCCGGCGTCGAAGAGGCCCTGGAGGAAGGAGGCCACGATGTGGTCCGGTGCCCGCTCGACGGCCCAGGGCACGGCCTGGTTCGGTCCGCGAACCGCCTTGATCCCGAGGGCCTCGAGGTAGCGAACGAATGCTCGCCGTGTCACGCGCAGCTCCGCCGTGCCGTCGGGCTGCTCCGACAGCTTCGGCATGCGGCCGCCGTTGACCCACTCGACGAGCCCGGCGTGCATCGGGAGGATCTCGTCGCGGTCCTCGGGGCTGGCGTAGGCGGCCGACACCACCGAGCCCGAGATGCTGCCGTCACCCACGAGCCACCCCAGGTAGTGCGCGAGCTCCGGCGTCCATTCCTCGGGCAGCCGGAGCGGGAGGTCGTGCTCGCCCTTGGTCCGGTAGTCGTCGGGGTCTGCGGACACGGGCACGCACGGATCGGCGTTCGCCGCCGGAGCGGGCAGGTCCAGCAGCTTGACCTCGTCGTCGGCAGTCAGCTCCCGGGCCTCGACGAAGCCGCGATTGACCGTGAAGATCCTGTGCCCCGGGGTGCAGCGCAGCTCCATGCCGTTGTCGAAGCGGAGCCGGAGGATGTCGTTGTAACCGGTGATCATGAAGGCATCGGGCGACGTGAGCTCGACCCGCTCCGCCGGCGCATCGGGATTGGTGGCGTCGTGCGTGTAGACCGCGAAGGTCTCCCCCCGGTTCACCCGGTCGAACAGCTCGGCGAAGGGGATGAGCCCCTGGTCGGTGTGCACCTTGGCGTCGCCGGGGAAGCACGGGTTGCTGCCGTTGATGCGGCCCGTGTTGGGCGCCGTGTGCCAGGCGTTGATGGTCGTGTCGTACTGCAGCCCGGGATCGGCGCACTCCCACGCGGCATGGGCGATCTGGCGGAACAGGTCGCGGGCCGGCACCGTCCGGATGACACGCCCGTCGGTGCGGGCAACGAGGTCCCAGTCACGCCCCTCGAGCACTGCCTCCATGAACTCGTCGGTCACCCGGACGGAGTTGTTGGCGTTCTGGTACTGCATCGAGTAGCTGTCGGCGCCATCGAGGTCCATGTCGAAACCGGCGTCGCGCAGCACCCTGGCCTTGCGCTCCTCGATCGCCTTGCACCAGATGAAGTCCTCGATGTCGGGGTGGTCGGCGTCCAAGATGACCATCTTGGCGGCGCGTCGGGTCTTGCCGCCCGACTTGATCGTGCCGGCCGAGGCGTCGGCGCCGCGCATGAAGCTGACGGGGCCCGACGCCGTGCCGCCGCCCTTGAGCAGCTCGTGGGAGGAGCGGATGCGCGACAGGTTCACGCCAGCCCCCGACCCGCCCTTGAAGATGAGGCCCTCTTCCGTGTACCAGTTGAGGATCGAGTCCATCGAGTCGTCGACGGACAGGATGAAGCACGCCGAGGCCTGCTGGGGGACACCGGCCACGCCGATGTTGAACCACACGGGCGAGTTGAAGGCGGCCTTCTGGTGGACGATGAGGTGCTTCAGCTCGTCGCTGAAGATCCGTGCCTCCTCGGCATCGGCGAAGTAGCCGTCGCGCAATCCCCAGGTGGTGATGGTGTCGACCACCCGGTCGGCAACCTGCTTGAGGGACCACTCGCGCTCGGGCGTGCCGAGGGTCCCCCGGAAGTACTTCTGGGCGAGGATGTTGGTGGCATTGAGGCTCCAGGCCTCGGGCACCTCCACGCCCCGCTGCTCGAAGGCCACGCTGCCGTCGCGAAAGTTGGTGATCCGTGCGTCGCGGCGCTCCCAGCGCACCTCGTCGTAGGGGTGCACGCCCTCGGTGGTGAAGTGCCGCCGGATGCCGATCTCAGCTCGCTCGGGTGCGATGGCCATGTGTCGCTGCGCTCCTCTGGTCGTTGCGGTGCTCCGGCCCCTGCCGAGGCAGCCGCGCCGCTGGCTGGCGTCCCTGGGTCCTTGTACACGACGAACCACAAGATGTTGTGGTCTGTCCCCCTCCGGACACAAGATACCGTGGCATTACACCACTGTAGTTACGGCGCTGTCAATGCTCTTTGCCCGGGTGATGGTCTGCACCTGGGTGATGGTCTGCACCCGGGTGATGGCGGGGTGCAGGCAGAGGGCAGGCGCCCGAGCACGCGTCAGGGAGGTCCGGGAGTGCGGCGCCGATCCCCGCCGCTCAGCCTCCGGCGAGCTCCTGGCGGGCGACGGGGCGGACCTCCTCCACGAGGGTGCCGTCCACCTCGTGGATCTCGCTCACCAGGAGGTCGAGCAGGTGGGCGCCAGCGAGCTCCACCACGAACTCGTCCACCGCCCGCCCGCCGGTGCGGTCGAGGATGTCGACGGCCACGATGTCGCCGCCCACGGCCCCGATGCGGCTGGCGACCTGCCCGAGCGCGCCCGGGCGGTCGGGCAACCAGACACGGACGACGTAGCTGGTCACCCCTCCAGGGTACGCCGGCTCGGTGAACGCCCGGTTTCGTGCCCGTTACGCGACGGGCGATGCCCCCGCACCGGCTGGGGCGCCACCCAGGCCACCGTGCCGGGGTGCCGGCGGCTGCCGGCGTGGCGCCGCGGTGCCTCCCGGCGGCGGCAGTGCCCGGTGCCCTTGGACCATCAGCCCAGCTTGGTCAGGGCGCGGCGCATGTTGCGCACCGCCTGCGCGATCCGCTTGTCGTTCTCGATGAGCGCGAAGCGGACGTGCCCGTCGCCACCGGGTCCGAAGCCGACGCCGGGCGAGGTCGCCACGTCGGCTTCGTTGACGAGGAACTTGGCGAAGTCGAGCGAGCCCATGTCGCGGTAGGGCTCGGGGATCGGCGCCCAGACGAACATGGTGCCCTTGGGCGGGGCGACCTCCCAGCCGATCCGGTTCATCCCCTCGCACAGGGCGTCGCGACGAGCCTCGTAGATGCGGCTGACCCCGACCGGGTAGTCGGGTTCCTCGTTCATCGCCACGATGGCGGCGATCTGGATCGGCTGGAAGGTGCCGTAGTCGAGGTAGCTCTTGAGCTTGGTGAGCGCCTGGACGATCTCGGCGTTGCCCACGAGGAACGCCACCCGCCACCCGGCCATGGAGAAGGACTTGGTCAACGTGTACAGCTCGACGGCGACGTCGGCAGCCCCGGGCACCTGGAGGATGGAGGGCGGGCGGTAGCCGTCGAAGCCCAGGTCCGCATAGGCGAAATCGTGGACGAGGACCACGTCGCGCTCGCGGGCGAAGGCCACCATCTGCTCCATGAAGGCCAGGTCGACGCACGCCGTCGTCGGGTTGTGCGGGAAAGACAGCACGATCACCCGCGGCTTCGGCCACGTCGACTCCCACGCCTCCATCAGCGAGCCCATGAACGCCTCACCGGGGTTCGGGGGGCCGCCCTCGCCCGCCGCGGCGGGCCCCGCCTGGGGCGGC
>Ga0209062_1003753_pt1 | contig 16982 bp, 17 predicted proteins | sample Coa_R2_2_FD_187158 | JGI IMG/M metagenome (GOLD analysis project Ga0209062, IMG submission 187158) | Surface soil microbial communities from Centralia Pennsylvania, which are recovering from an underground coalmine fire - Coalmine... | ecosystem: Environmental > Terrestrial > Soil > Unclassified...
ATCGGTCCCCGCCGTCATGATCTACCTAGGAAGATAGTCGTGTTGGCGCGCGACTTCCACGACGGCGAGGGGCCGATCCCCAACAAGGGATCGGTCCCCTTGGCTCAACATTTCCTCCTTTCTCCCGCAGCGCGCGGCCTGAGCCTCGCCGCGATCATGCGGATGGACGACCCTGCGGCATTCGCCGTGTTCCAGAACGTGCGCTTCGCGGCCAATGGCGGCGAGCCGTTCTGTCCAAACTGCGGTTGCCTCAAGGTCTACACCCTGAGCGAGACCCCGATTCGCTGGAAGTGCTCAGCCTGCCGCCGCAAGTTCTCGGTCACGTCAGGCACGATCTTCCACTCCCGCAAGCTGGCGATCCGCGACTACCTCGCCGTGATCGCGCTGTTCTGCAACGGCGTCAAAGGCACGTCGTCGCTGCAAATGGCCCGCGACATGAACATCAATCCAAAGAGCGCCTTCGTCTTGCTGCACAAGTTGCGGGAGGCGATGGGCGCCGAAGTCCACAGCGGCGAGGAACTGGCCGGCACGGTTGAGGTTGACGGCGCCTATGTCGGCGGTCACGTCAAATCGGAGAACCGCAAGGAAGATCGGGTCAACCGGCGCGGGGTCGAAAACTCGAAGCGGCTCGTTGTCGTCGTTGCTCGGGAGCGTGGCGGCCGGGCGATGCCGTGGGTTGTCGAGCGCGAGGCCGATGGCGTCCGCTTCGTCCGCCAGCACGTCGCTTCCGGCACCGAAGTCCATGCCGACGAAGCGGCGGGCTGGAACATCCTGCATGCCAGCTACCCGATGAAGCGGGTCAACCACTCGGTCGAATACCTGAGCGAAGACGGCGCCTGCACCAATCAGGCCGAAAGCTTCTTCGCCCGGCTGCGGCGCTCAGAGATGGGCGTGCATCACCGGATCAGCGGCCAGTTGCTCCAAGCCTACGCGGACGAATGCGCATGGCGGGAGAACCATCGCCGGCATCCCAACGGTACGCATTGGAACCTTATCACTGCGGCCAGTCTCGCGGCGCCCAAGAGCGAGCGGTGGGCCGGCTACTGGCATCGGAGCGCAGCATGAGCGAGGATCAGAACCAATACCCGATAGCCGTCGCAGCGCTCGCCCGCAAGCGGAGCGAGATTGCCGGGATCATCGCCGAGTTGGAAAAGCAACTGGCCGCGCATCGGGCCGACCTCGTTCATCTCGACAACGCGCTCCGGCTGCTCAACTCGCCGATCCCCGGCGAAGCGATCCCAGCCCGCAAGCCGCGCCCGAAGAACACTGGATACTTTGTGCACGGCGAACTGACGCGCCGCATCTACGAGGGCCTGCGGGATCGCCCCGAGGGCGTGTCAGCCGCCGAACTGGCCGATGCCGCGCTCGCTGATAAACAGCTCGACGATCCGGCCGTGCGGGCAACCTTCGTTACCCGGTTCCTTGTCCGGCTCGGCAACATGGCTCTGCGCGGCCACGTGGAGCGCGTCGGCAGCGGCCAGGGCGTGCGCTGGCGTCTTACCCAGGCTTGAGACCGCTTTTTGTAGGCACCCGGCAGCACGTCATAGGTACTTCGCGACCCCGCCGTGGTGCGAGCAGGTGCCGCCACTGTGGGGATGCTCGCTGTAACTAAAGGTGCCATCGCGGCATAGCGCGGTAGCTCCGCGGGGCGGCGCCTCCCGGTGCCAGTTCCCACAGGGTCGTGGGACTTCATGCCCATAGCTGTTCCGATAGTAGCCGCAATCGCCGGGCCGCTCAGCGAATGCAGGGTTGGCAACCACGGCCATCCCGGCGGCAAAAACGATGGCGGAAACTGCCTTCACGCTCGCTTTCCTCAGTGCGTAGCGCTTGGAACTTGAGCAACGGGCGTCACGGCGGCGAGGTTAACCATGATTTCCGCCGGATATTCGTAATTGGCTCCGGTAGATGCATCGACGACCGCGCCGATCCCGCCCCCGAGAATGATATTACCGAAGGTTGTGCCGACAAACTTTGGTGTCTGCGCGATCGTCGCCGTCGCGTAGCCCGGCTTGGTGCAAGTGATCGACAGGTCGTTCTTGCTCTTATCGATATGAATGCTACCGGGCGTGTTGGCAACTTGGCCTAGGCGAGTGCCCTCGCGGTCAACCGTGCAGGTAGCGCCGGCTGGGTTCGTCGAGATTGCGATGCTCTGGCCGGTGCCTTCCATGATGGTAGCGCAACCCGATAGAGCAACCAGAGAGGCGAGCGCACCGGCGAATTTTCTTGCAAATCTCATAAGGCAGCTCCCGTTTGACGGGAACATACCGCCATTTGGTTGCTAAAGCGAGCACTTTATTGCCGCCTGGCGCACTGCACTCTCGCGCTCAGCCTCTCGTCCGCCCCTTATGGACGCGTCCCTCGCTCGCTGGCCGCTCTTTACGCTTCTTCGGGGTGATCGGCCGATGCGGCTTGTGCGGGGTCCCGAGCGCCCGCTGTAGGCCGCGCTGGAAGCGCTCGGCCATGCCGGGTTCGTCTACAACAGCGGATGGAATTTTGGACCATTTATCGGTCATAATGGGATATGCCCTACTACCCATAGGCCGAGGCTGACAAGGTGGTCATATAGACGCTGGGTGCGCGCCCAGCGGTCCATGTGATCCGGTTCGCGATCAGGGGCGGTCAGGCGCGTATCCATGCTCAGTCAAACTTTGAAAGGGTGTCGGGCTCCAAAATAGTCCCATCTGCGCCCGAATACCGCCCTGAGCGGGCGCGACAATGTCAGGTTTCTCGCCCGGCTCTACGGCGCCGGGGTGCGCGCGGCGACCCGCTTTGCCGAGGAGTTCGCCGAGCTCGGCGAGTATTTCGACATGAAGGTGGCGACCTACTCCGCCGGGATGCGGGCGCGGCTGGCCTTTGCCGCCTGCTTTGCCATCGAGTTCGACGTCTACCTGATCGACGAGGTCACCGAGGTCGGCGACGAGCGGTTTCAGCAGCGCTGCGCCGCCGCCTTTGCCGAGCGCATGACGCGCGCGGATATCATCATGGTCACCCACAACAGCCGGACGATCCGCCGCTATTGCGACCGCGCGGCGGTGCTGTCCCAGGGCAAGCTGACCCTGTGCGACGAGCTGGCCGGCGCCTTTGCCCGCTACCGCGCCATGCCGGCCGAGGCGCAGCGATGCTGAGCCTGCGCCGCACCGGGGCGGGCGCCGAGATCATCCGCCTGCCCGGCACGGCGGCGCCCGCCCGGACCGCGCGGCGCGCCGGCTGGCGCCGGCTCGGCTTCGCCGCCGCCGTCGCCGTTCCCGTCATCGCTGCGGCGGTCTACGAGTTCGCCGTCGCCGCCGACCAGTATGTCGCCGAGTTCCGCTTCACCCTGCGGGGCGCCGAGACCGCCGCGCCCGAGGCCGCCTGGTTCGGCGGCGGCGCAGCCGGGATCGCCGCCGATTCCCGGGTCGTCGTCGCCTACCTGCACAGCCGCGCCGCGGTCGACGCGGTCGGCGCCTCGCTCGATCTGCGCCGCATCTTCTCGCCGCCGTCGGCCGATTGGGCCTCGCGCCTCGCCTTGCCGGCACCGGTCGAGACGCTCGTCCGCTTCTGGCAGGGGCAGGTCGAGGCCTTTTACGATCCGGACGGGGCCAGCGTCGTCGTGCGGGTGCGCGCGTTCAGCCCGGAGGATGCGCTGCGCGTCGCCGAGGCGACCGCCAGGGCCTGCGAGGCGCTGGTCAACGATCTGTCGCTGCGGCTGCGCCGCGACGCCCAGCGGCGCGCCGAGGACGAGGTTGCCGCGGCGCGGCGGCGGCTCGACGGCGCGCTGGAAGCGCTCCGCCGGTTCCGCGAAAGCGCCGGTCTCGCCGATCCGGAAAAGGCCGCCGCGGCCGATGCCGCGCTCGCCGCACGGCTGCGCGACGAACTGGCCCAGGCCAAGGCCGAGCTGGCGACGTTGCGGCGCTACATGCGCGCCGACGCGCCGCCGGTCAAAGTGCTCGATGCGCGGATCCGCTCGCTCGAAAGCGAGCGCCGGGCGGTGGCGGGCAATCTCGGCGACGCCGCGGCGCTTCCCGGCGAAGCGTCGGCGGCGGCGCTCGGCGTCTTCGGCCAGCTCGACAGCGACCGGAAATTCGCCGAGGATTCCTACCGCCACGCCCTCGAAAATCTCGACCGCGCGCGCGCCGAGGCCGACCGCCAGCAGGTCTATATCGCCAGCTTCGTGCCGCCGCGCCTGCCCGAGGCGCCGCTCTACCCGCACCGCTGGCGCGTCGTCGGCGGGATCGCGCTGGTCGCCTTTGCGCTGTCGGCGATCGGCAGCCTGGCGCTGCGATCGATCCGCGATCACCTGTTGTAGCGCCCCGCGATGGACGATCTCGGCCTCGACCTCGAACCAGCGCTGGCGGCGCGGCGACCGCGGCGGCGTCCGACCCTGGCGATCATCGCCACCGGCGACCGGCTATGCGGCGTCGCGGCCTATGCCGCCGCGCTCGAACGCCATCTCGCCGCCGCCTTCGAAATCACGCCGATCCGCCTCGACCAGTACCTGCTGCGCGGCAGGGGCCGCCGCCTGCGCCGGTTCGGCGACGCCCACATTGCCGCGATCTGCCGCGACCTGCCGCGCTTCGACGCGGTCAACCTGCAGCTCGAACACGGCACGCTGGGCGCCCGGCCGGAAGACATCTACCGCCGCTTCGGCGCGCTTCTCGCCGCCGCGCCGCGCCTGTCGGTCACCTTTCACACCCTGCCGCTGCCGCCGCCGTTCCCGCACGCGGAATTCGCCCGCGCGGCCGCGCGCCTGGCATGGCGGCACGCCGTCCGCCTGTGGCTCGAACACCGCCACGCGCGATTGCTGTCGGCCGCGCTGCCGCGCCGGTTGCGCCGGGCGCAGCGGCAGAAGCCGGTCAGCGCCATCGTCCACACCCCGCGCAACCGCCGCGATGCGCGGTATGTTTACGGGCTCGACCACGTCTTCGATCATCCCCTCGCCTTTCTGTCGGCGGAGGAGGCCGCGGCGGTGCGGCGCCGCGCCTCGCGCCGGAATTTTCCCCTTCTCGAAACCCTGCCGGAGCACGCCGTGCTCGTCGGAGTCTTCGGCTTCATCGGCCATTACAAAGGCTTCCACACCGTCATCCGGGCCTTGCGCCAGCTTCCGGACGACTACCACCTGCTGATCTTCGGCGGCGTCCACCCGAACGAGATCGGCCGCCACCCGCAGCGCCATGCCTATCTGACGACCCTGTTCGACGAGGCGGAAACAGGCACGACGCTCTACGACCGCCTGGCCGACAAGCCGCAGATCACGCTCGACGCGGCGCGAGGCCTCGGCGAGCTGTTTGCCGCCAGCCCGCGCGACCTGTCGGCGCGCATCCATTTCATGGGCGTGCTCGGCGACGACGAGTTCCTCGCCGGCATGGCGAGCTGCGACGCCGTCGTCTTTCCCTATCTCGAGGTCGGCCAGTCGGCCTCAGGGCCGCTGGCGCAGGCGGTCGAGCTCGGCTGCCGCGTCATCGCCTCGCGCTCCCACGCCTTTCTCGGCTTTGCCGAATATCACCGCGCGGCGGTCGAGTTCTTCGATATCGGCAACCACCTCGAACTGGCGACGCGGCTCCGCGCGCGCCGGCAATACCCGCCGCGCGACGGGCTTGCCGCGTACAACATCGAGACCAACCGGGCGGTCTACGCCGCCGCCAACGGCCCGCTCACGCCCGGCCCGGCGCCCAGGGTTCCGGCGCGCGCGGCTCCAGTGCGGTGACCACGTCGACGACGACGGTCTCGTCGGCGGCGAGGGCGCGGCTCAGCGCCGGCGCGATCTCGCCGGGCTGTTCGACGCGGATGCCGGGAAGGCCGAAGCTCCGCGCCACCGCGGTGAAATCGGTCGGGCCGAAGCGGATCAGCTCCTCGCCGCGCCCGGGCCGGTTGCCGGCGATGCGATGCACCCCGGTCAGGTTCTGGCCGAAGCCGGAATTGTTGTTGACGACGACGGTGACGGCGATGCCGTTGCGCCGCGCCGATTCCAGCTCGGCGAGGTGGTAGTAGAAGCCGCCGTCGCCGGTGAAACACACCACCTTGCGCGGCCCCGCGGCGCATTTGGCGCCGAGCGAAGCGGGAAAGGCCCAGCCGAGCGAGCCGGCGGCGCGCAGATAGCTCTGCCCGGCGCCGTTCAACTCGATCATCGTGCCGGTCCAGATGCCGGAATAGCCGGTATCGGCAACCAGCACCGCGTCGTCCGGCAGGGCGCGGGTGATCTCCGCGCAGAGCCGCTCGACCGCGATCGGCGCCGTGTTCTTCTCGACGAGCGGCGCCATCCCGGCGCGCCAGTCGGCGACGATGCGCGCCGCTTCGTCGGCAAACGAGCGGTCGCGCACCGGCGAGCCGATCGCGGCGGCAAGCGCGGCCGCGGTGGCTTTCGGATCGCCGAGCAGGCCGGTCGTGTTGGGATAGGAGCGGCCGAGCTCCAGCGGGTCGGCGTCGATCTGCACGACCGGCGTGCCGAGCGGCGGAATCTGCCAGTTCAGGGTCACCTGGTCGCCGGTATCGCAGCCGACGAACAGCACCAGCTCGGCGCCGTGGACGATGCGGTTGGCGGGCGGCGCCGAATAGCTGCCGGCGACCCCGGCGGACAGGCGGTGCCGGGTGGGGATCAGCCCGCGCGCCCCGAGCGTGGTCGCCACCGGCGCGGCCAGCGCCTCGGCCAGCGCCAGCACCTCGGGGCCGGCGTCCGAGGCGGCGGCGCCGTCGCCGGCGACGATGGCGACGCGGCGGGCCCCGGTCAGCAGCTGCGCGGCGCGGGCGATGTCGCGCGCGTCGGCGACCGGGCGGTGCACCGGGATCGGCCGCGGCTCGGTTTCCAGCGTCGGCGCCTCGACGGTGCGGCCGAGCTCGATGACGTCGCCCTGCAGCCCGTTGAGGTCGAGATGGGTCGGGCGCGGCGTGTCGGCGAGCGCGGCGCGCCAGGCGTGGCGCAACAGGCGCGGCAGCTCGGCGGTCGAGTCGACCGGCGCCGAGAACTTCGTCACCGCCGCAAACAGCGGCGCGTGGGCGACTTCCTGGTAGGAATTGCGGTGCTGAAACGACGGTTCCTTGCGCCCGGTCAAGGCGATCACCGGGCTGCGCCCGAGATAGGAGTCCTGCAGCCCGGAGGCGAGGTTGGCGGCGCCGACTGATTGCGCCATGCAGATGCCCGGGCGCCGCGCGACACGGGCATAGCCGTCGGCCATGTAGGCCGCCGCCTTCTCGGAATGCGCCAGCACCGGCTTGACCCCGAGATCGCTGAGCGCGAGCAGCGTGCGGCGCAGCGTCGACTCGACAAAGAACACATGGGTCATGCCGCTCGCGGCCAGCGCCTGGGCCAGCCAGTCGGAGCCGTTCATGCCGCTCGGTTCGGCCATCGTTTCCCCCGTTCTACAGCGTCAGCCCGCCATCGACGATGATCGTCTGGCCGGTGATCATCGCGCCCCCGGCGCACAGGAAAAAGATCGTCTCGGCGATGTCCTGGGGCCGGCAGGCGCGCTTCAGCGGGGTGCGCTCGATCGACGCCTCCTTGCGGTCGGCCGGCCAGTCCTTGTTCCACGGGCTGTCGACAAACCCGGGCGCCACCGCATTGACCCGGATGTCGGGGGCGAGCGCGCGGGCGAGGCTGCGCGTCAGGTTGATCACCCCGGCCTTGCTGGCGGCATAGGGGATCGAGCTGCCGCTGCCCTGGACCCCGGCGATCGAGGCGGTGCTGCAGACCGCGCCCTTGGCCCGGCGCAAGGCCGGGGCGGCGGCATGGGTGCAGCGGAACGGGCCGATCAGGTTGGTGTTGAGGATCGCCTGCCAGAACCCCTCGGTCAGCCGGTCGAGCTCGGGAAACGGGATCGGCACCGGGGTCGCCGGCGTGCCGGCGTTGTTGACGAGAAAGTCGAGCCGGCCGAGCGCCTCGATCGCCTTGCCGACCATGGTCTCGGCCTCGACCGGTACCGCGACGTTGCCGGGCGCGGCGACGATCCGGTACCCCTGCGCCTTCAGCCGCTCGATCTCGGCCGGGCCGCGCGGGTCGTCGGGCAGGTGGTTGAGCGCCACCGTCGCGCCGCAGCGCGCGAACATCTCGACCGTCGCCAGCCCGATGCCCGAGGCCGCGCCGGTGACGAGCGCAGTCTTGCCGTTGAGATCGGCGCTGATCATCTCTTTCCTCCCCTCGTCACTGCGCGGCGCGCGCTGCGGCACCGCGCGGTTCCACCCGCCGGCTCAGTGCTGCGGCAGCATGTCCCACGGCGTCTTGCCCGCCGGCAGCGGCGGGATGCGCAGCAGATCGGCCATCGGCTCGCCGGCCTCGTAGCGCCGGCACAATTCCTCCGGATCGTAGGTCACGCCGACCGGGTTGGCGGCAAAGGCCGGGCTCTGGAAATAGGCGTCCAGTTCCTTCGGCGTCGCGAAATTGTCGACCTGCAATTCGACGCGGTTGTTGTCCGGGTCGCGGTAGTACAGCGAGGTGGTGACGCCGTGATTGACCGGCCAGTGCGGCAGGATGCCGACCGCCTTCAGGCGGCGATAGGTCGACAACAAATCGCCGAGGCTGTCGTAGGCATAGGCGACATGGTCGGTGCCGGCCGCGTTGGGGTCGCGCACCGGCAGGCCGGGGACGTGAATCAGCGCCAGGCGGTGGTGCTCGTCGTCGTAGGAGAGAAAGCACAGCCGCTCGTCGCGGAACACGATGCGCGCGGCCAGCACCGTCTGGTACCAATTCGCCATCGTCTCGACCTGGCCGGTGCGCAGCACGAAATGGGCGAACCTGGCCGGGCGGATCGGCTTCGACACAGGGGTCAGGGTGCGGAGCGGGGCGGCGTCGTTCATCGGCATTCTCCTACGCGAGGAACGGCAATCGTAGCGCAAGCAGCCGGCGGCGCTACCGCGAAAGCGCGTCGCGACGGCGCGGCGACGGGGTTCCGCTCAATCCTTGTAATCGGGCTGGCGGCGGTCGAGCAGCCGCTTGAGCGCGTCGAAATGGTGCTGCCAGGCCGGCTTGCCGCCCTGCACCGGCGCCTCGGCATATTGCCGCAAGGTGTGGGCGACGATCGGCGGCGGCACCTCGCGCAGCTTCTGTCCGGTCCACATCGCATAAAGCTGCACCTGGCAGGCGCGCTCGAGGTAGTAGAGCTTGTCGTAGGCTTCGGCGACGCTTTCGCCGCAGACCAGCACCCCGTGATTGCCCATGAACAGGACGCTGCGATCGGGTCCGAGCACGCCGGCGAGCCGCTCGCCCTCGGCGGGGTCGAAGGCCAGCCCGGTGAAGCCGTCGTCATAGGCGACGGTGTCGAGAAAGGCGATCTCGGTCTGGCCGACCGGCGCGAGGCGGCCGTGTTCGAGGCGGGCGAGCGCGCTGGCATAGGGCATGTGGGTGTGCAGCACGCAGGCGTGGCGCGGGATCAGCCGATGGATCGGCGCATGGATGCAATAGGCCGAGCGTTCGACCTCGCCCGCGCCGCGCAGCACCGTGCCGTCGTAGCCGACCTCCATCAGGCAGCTCGCGGTCACCTCCAGCCAGTGCAGCCCGAACGGAATCTGGTAGTAGCGGTCGCTGTGCCCCGGCACCGCCAGGGTCAGGTGGTTGAAGATGCCCTCGCTGAACCCGTGCTCGACCGCGAGGCGGTGCGCGGCGGCAAGGTCGATGCGGGCCTGGCGCTGGGCGGCGGCGATCTCGCCGGTCGCGGCGTCGGTGAGGTCGAGCGGCATTGCGGCTCCTTGGGATGGTTTCGGTCAGCGGGACAGGTCGACGACGGTGCGGCCGCGAATCTCGCCGTTGAGGATGCGCGGCGCCAGCGCCGGCAGGTCGGCGAGCGCGACCGTTTCGGTCATCGCCTCGAGCGCGGCGCGCGGCAGGTCGCGGGCGAGGCGCTGCCACGCGGCGGCGCGCTCGGGCATCGGGCACATGACCGAATCGATGCCGAGCAGGTTGACCCCGCGCAACAGGAACGGGATCACGCTCGCCGGCAGATCGCTGCCGCCGGCCAGCCCGCAGGCGGCGACGCTGGCCTTGTATCTGAGCTGAGTCAGCAGCGTGGCCAGCGTCGTGCCGCCGACCGCATCGACCGCCCCGGCCCAGCGCTCGCTGTCGAGCGGGCGCGACGGCTTGGCCGCGAGCGCGGCGCGGTCGAGGAGCCCGGCGGCGCCGAGCCCGGTCAGATAGTCGCGCAATTCGCTCCGCCCGGTCGAGGCCACGACGCGATGGCCGAGCGCCGCCAGCAACGCCACCGCGGTCGAGCCGACGCCGCCGGCCGCGCCGGTCACCAGCACCTCGCCGTCCCGCGCCAGGCCGTGGCGTTCCAGCGCCATGACCGCGAGCATCGCGGTGAACCCGGCGGTGCCGATCGCCATCGCCTGGCGCGTCGACAGGCCGGGCGGCAGCTTGACGAGCTGGTCGGCGCGGCCGCGAGCGCGCTCGGCATAGCCGCCCCAGACCAGTTCGCCGACCCGCCAGCCGGTCGACACCACCGCGTCGCCGGGCCGGAAGGCGGGCGAGTCCGAGGCCTCGACCACGCCGGCGAAATCGATGCCCGGAACATGCGGATAGCTGCGCACCAGCCGGCCGATGCCGCGCAGGATCATGCCGTCCTTGTAGTTGAGGGTCGAATACTCGACCTGCACGGTGACCTCGCCCGGCGGCAGCCGGGTCTCGTCGACCGTCTCGATGCGCGGCGTGACCTTGCCGCCCTCCTCGTGGAGGACGAGGGCGCGAAACCCGGCCATGCTCAGGCCCGCAGCGGCTCGACGATCGAGACGAAATTGGCGACCGCGGCACCGCCCATGTTGAGGATGCCGGCGAGCCGGGCGCCGGGGATCTGCATGTCGCCGGCCTGACCGGTCACCTGCATCGCCGCCAGCACGTGCATCGACACGCCGGTGGCGCCCACCGGATGCCCCTTGGCCTTGAGCCCGCCCGACGGGTTGACCGGCAGGCGGCCGTCCTTCTCGGTCCAGCCTTCGAGGATGGCGCGGGCGCCCTGCCCTTTCGGCGCCAGCCCCATCGCCTCGTACTCGATCAGCTCGGCGATGGTGAAGCAGTCGTGGGTCTCGACCAGGTCGAGATCGTCGAGGCCGAGCCGGGCATGGGCGAAGGCGCGCTGCCAGGCCAGCGCCGGGCCGTCGAAGGCGAGGATATCGCGCCGGCTCATCGGCAGGAAATCGTTGACCTGCTCGGCGGCGCGGAACGCCACCGCCTTTTTCATCGCCAGCGCGGTCGGCAGGTCGGCGAGCACGACCGCGGCGGCGCCGTCGGACACCAGCGAGCAATCGGTGCGCTTCAGCGGCCCGGCGACCAGCGGGTTCTTGTCCGAAACGGTGCGGCAGAACTCGTAGCCGAGGTCGCGGCGCATCTGCGCCAGCGGATTGGCGACGCCGTTCTTGTGGTTCTTGGCGGCGATGCGCGCGAGCGCGTCGGACTGGTCGCCGTAGCGCTGGAAATAGCTCTGCGCGATCTGGCCGAAAATGCCGGCGAAGCCGCCCTCGATCTGGTCCTCCTCCTTGCGGTAGCAGGCGCGCAGCAGCAGGTCGTTGACCTCGGCGCCGGTACGCTCGGTCATCTTCTCGACGCCGACGACGAGCACCAGCCGCGCTTTCCTGGCGGCGATCGCGTTGAGCCCCATGTGGATCGCCGCCGAGCCGGTAGCGCAGGCGTTCTCGACCCGCGTCGCCGGCTTGAAGCGGAAGCCGGGGTCGGCCTGGAACACCAGCGAGGCGGGAAACTCCTGCTTGACGAAGCCGCCGTTCATGGTGCCGAGGAACACCTCGTCGATATCGGCCGCCGCCACCCCGGCATCGGCAAGCGCGCCCTGCGCCACCTCGACGATCAGCGATTCGACGTCGCGCCCGTCGTGGCGGCCGAACTGGCTGTGCGCCCAGCCGACGATACACCCGCTCATCTCCTGCTCCTTTCGCTGCCGCTGGCCGGGATACTATCCTGATATGGTGCCCGAGACGATCACGATCACCCGCCCCGACGACTGGCATGTGCACCTGCGCGACGGCGACATGCTGCGCACGGTGGCGCCGCTGACCGCGCGGCAATTCGGCCGCGCCATCGTCATGCCCAACCTGGTGCCCCCGGTGACGACGGCGGCGGCGGCGCTGGCCTATCGCGACCGCATCCTCGCCGCCGTGCCGGACGGAAGCGACTTCACCCCGCTGATGACCTGCTACCTGACCGATGCGGCCGATGCCGGCGAGATCGCCCGCGGCTACGAGAGCGGCGTCTTCGCCGCGGTCAAGCTCTACCCGGCGCATGCGACGACCAACTCGGCGCACGGCGTCACCGATCTCGACCGGGTGATGCCGGTGCTGGAGCGCATGGCCGGACTCGGCATGCCGCTGCTGGTTCACGGCGAGGTCACCGACCCCGAAATCGACGTGTTCGACCGCGAGGCGGTGTTCATCGACCGGGTGCTCGACCCGCTGCGCCGCCGCCTGCCGGAGCTGCGCATCGTGCTCGAACACATCACCACCGCGGAGGCGGTCGATTACGTCCGGGCCGGCGGCGCCAACCTCGCCGCGACGATCACCGCGCATCACCTGATCATCAACCGCAACGCGATCTTTCACGGCGGCATCCGGCCGCACCTCTACTGCCTGCCGATCGCCAAGCGCGAGCAGCACCGCCTCGCCCTGCGCCGCGCCGCGACCTCGGGCGAGGCCGGGTTCTTTCTCGGCAGCGACAGCGCGCCGCATGCGATCGCGGCCAAGGAGACGGCGTGCGGCTGCGCCGGCATCTTCACCGCCGCCTGCGCGCTCGAACTGTACGCCGAGGTGTTCGCCGAGGAAGGCGCGCTCGACCGCCTCGAAGCCTTCGCCTCGCTGAACGGCCCCGCCTTCTACCGCCTGCCGGTCAACCGGACGCGGGTGACGCTGCGCCGCGCGGCGTTCGAGGTTCCCGCCGCGATCGGCGAGGTCGTACCGTTCCGCGCCGGCGAGACCCTAGGCTGGAAGCTCGACGCCTAATCGCTCCCAGGCGGCGATGACCGAAGCCGGGTCGAGCCGGTCGAGACGATCGCATTGCAGACTGTCGACCCGCCGCCCGCGCGGCGCCACCCGCGCCGGGTCGGAGGCGGCGGAATAGAGCACCAGCGACGGGCAGCCGGCGAGCGCGATCAGGTGCATCGGGCCGGTATCGTTGCCGATTGCGCCGCGCGCGCCGCGCGCCAGCGCGGCGATGTCGCCGAGGCCGGTGCGGCCCGACAGGTCGATCGCCGCCGGGCACAAGGCGCGGATGCGGGCGATCGCCGCGCCCTCCTGCTCGGTACCGATCAGCACCGGGGCGAAGCCGCGCGCCGCCAGATGCTGCGCGACCCCGGCAAAGCATTCCGGCGCGGCGCGCTTTTCCGGCCGCCGCGGCGCGCTGCCGGCGGCGAGCAGCACGTAGTCGCGCGGCAGGCGGTAGCGCGCGACCTCGCCGCCGAGCCAGGAAATATCGGGCTCGAGGAGGCCGGGGAGGCCGGCGGCGCGAAGCTGCTCGTCGAGCTTGAGTGCGACGTGGCGGCGATCGGCCGGGTCGTCGGCGACGAAATGCGAGCAGCCGCGCACCACGCCCGACCATTCGAGGCGCCGCCCGGCCCGCATCGCGCGGTAGAGGATGGCGCTGCGCTGGTTGCGCTGCAGGTCGTAGACCCGATGGAAGCGTTCGGCCCGCAGCCGCCGGATCAGGCCGAGCCAGCCGCGCCATCTGGCGCGCCGGTCGGTCAGCACCCGATCGAAGAGGCCGCTCTGCCCGACAAAATCGGCGAAGGGCGGCGTCGTCAGCGCGACGATCTCGTCGTCCGGATGGTGCGCGCGGATCGCCCGGAACGCCCCCAGGCACAACACCATGTCGCCGAGCGCGCCGTAGCGGATGACGAGAACCCGCTTCATCCGCGCAGGGTGACCCCGTGCACCGCGCGGTCGAGCCGCTCGGCGAGAAGCGGCAGGTCGTAGTTGCTGCGGGCGGTATCGTAGGCGCGCGCGCCCATCGCCGCGGCGGCTTCCGGGTCGCGCAGCAGCCCGGCGAGCGCGGCAGCGAGCGCCGCCGGATCGTCGGTCGGCACGATCACCCCGTCATGGCCGTCGCTGACGATTTGCGAGGGGCCTTCGCTGGCGGTGGTGACGATCGGCAGGGCCTGCGCCATCGCCTCGATCAGCACCACCCCGAAGGGCTCGTGGTGCGACGGCAGCGCGAACACGTCGATCGCGGCGAAGAAGCGCGGCTTGTCGTCCTGCCAGCCGGGCAGCTCGACGCGCTGGCCGAGCCCGCGCACGCGGACCAGCGCGCGCAGCGAGTCCGCCTCGGCGCCGGCGCCGGCGATCACCGCGCGGAAGGCGAGACCGTCGGCGGCGAGCCGGGCCAGCGCCTCGATCAGCACCGCGAACCCCTTCTTGGCGACGAAACGGCCCATCGCGCCGATCACCGGCGGGTCGCGCCACGGCCGCTCGGGCCGTTCCGGCGGCACCGAGACCGCATTCGGCACCACCCACAGCAGAGCCTCGTCGACCCCGCTCTCGCGGCAGTGCCGCGCCAGGTCCGCGGTCGAGCACAGCACCGCGGCGAGCCCGTCGCATTTGAGCTGGTAGTTCGGCGCGACCCCGATCAGCGGCTTGGCCGCGGCGCCGCGCAGCAGGCTGACCGCGCGGTTGCCGTGGGCGATCACCGCGTCGGGGCGCACCCGGCTGAGCACGCTGCGCAGCCGCAGCATCGCCAGCGCATCCCAGGCGTTGAAATTGCCGATCGCGTGGAAGCGGGTGCGGCGCGCCTCCAGGGCGGGGCGGATTGCGGCGCGCGGATGGATCAGCGCAAACACCTCGTGGCCGGCCAGCGTCAGCGCGTCGCAATAGTCGAGAAAAACCTGCTCGAGGCCGCCGAGCTGCGCGCCGAACATCGCGTTAACGATTCGCATGGGCGGCGTTGTACCACGATTCAGCCGATCAGCATCTCGAAGCGTGCCGCCACCTCGTCCCAGCCGAGGCCGCGCTGCCGCGCCAGCGCGGCGCGGTGCCAGCGCCGCCACAGCGCATCGTCGGCGAGCGCGGCGATCGCCGCGGCGGCAAACGCCGCATCGTCGGCGGCGACGCGGCCGGTCTCGCCGTCGACGACCCGCTCCGCCACCGCGCCCCGCGGCTGCACCACCGCCGGCACGCCCATCGCCTGCGCCTCGGCGAGGGCGAGGCAGAAGGTCTCGCCCGGATCGCCGCGATAGAGCATGACCCGGGAGGCGGCGAGCACGCCGGCGAGCGCCTCGCGCCCGACCGGAGCGTGAAGCCGCACGCCGCGGGCGCCGAGCGCCGCGGCGCGGTCGAGGACCGCCGCCATCGCCGGGTTGCGGGCCTGGCCGTAGACCGCCGGCCCGGCGTAGATGTGCAGTTCGGCGCCCGGCACCGCCGGCGCGATCCGCTGCGTCCACAGGTCCAAAAGCCAGTCGAGCCCGCGCAGCGGGTTCGAGGTGAAGACGGCGTGCGGCGGCGGCGGCTCGCGCTCCGCGGCGCGGCGGAAACGATCGAGCACGCCGTAGGGGATGACGACGCGGCCGCCGCTGGGCAGCCAGGCGGGGATCGTCGCCCGGTGATAGGCGCCGGTCGTCACCAGCACCGGACGGTACCGGGCGAGGCGCAAGGCGAAGCGCGGCTTGCGCAGGTAGCCGCCCGGGTTGTGCAGCCAGAACAGGCGCCGCCGCGGGCGCGACAGCCCGATCACCCGGTGGCCGCGATTGCCGATATAGAGGTCGCAGCGGTCGGGAACCCCGCCGGCGAGCGGCGCCCAGCGGACCCCGTTATGGTCGAGCGGCGCCCGGCAATTGCTGTAGGCGGCGACGCGGTGGCCGCGCGCGGCGAGCGCCTCGGCGAGCGCGACAAAGGCGGTTTCCGCCCCGCCCAGCGGCCCCGACGCCGCCGCCGCGCCGTCGAAGGCGATGCCGTCGTCGGCCATCACGACAAAGGCGCTCACTCGCGCTCCAGCCGCGCCTTCAGGTAGGACAGGATCGGGTACAGCGCGGCGCACAGCGCGATCAACAGCCCGTACGGCCCTTCGCGGTAGCCGCGCCGCCCGACGTAGCATTTCCAGAAGCGCGACACGATGCGCCGCAGATTTCTCGCATAGCTGCCGATCTCGCCGCTGTCGCGCAGATCCTGCGCCCGTGCGCTGGTATAGCGGTCGAGCCGGCGCAGCATGTCGGAGATGTTGCGGTCGACATAATGGACAAGCCGGTTCTCGAGCGGCGCGCCCTCGACCCCCGACAGGGTGACGCGCGGATGCACCCGCTCGCCGCCCCACTGCTTGGCGCCCTTGCGGTAAAGCCCGGCATGGGCGGAGCGGCCGAACGACGCGCCCCAGCCCCAGCGCACCAGCCGGTCGCCGATGTAGTTGTCGACCGGTATCAGGTGCCAGGACGCCGGCGAGCGGGCGGCGACGGCGCGAAGCTCGGCGGCGAGTTCCGGCCCGACCCGCTCGTCGGCATCGACCTCGACGATCCAGGTGCCGCGGCAGGCGTCGATCCCGGCATGGCGGCGCGGACCTTCGCGCTCCCACGCGCCCTCGACGATGTTGTCGGTGAAGCGGGCGGCGATTTCGCGCGAGCGGTCGCGGCAGCGGTCGAGCACGACGACCAGCTCGTCGGCAAAGCCGAGGCAGGCGAGGCAGTCGGCAAGCTGGGCCTCCTCGTCGCGGGCCACGACCAGCGCCGAAAGCAGAATCCCGCCGCTCACGCGGCCGCGCTCGCCACCCGCCGCCACAGCTCGCGCGCCGCCGCCTCGGCGCTCTCGACCGACAGGCTGTCCATCAGCGTGTCGGTGGTGCGATGGTCGAAGCCGGGCGGAAACAGCTCGGCGAACGGCACCGCCGTCTGCGCCACCGCACAGTGGTCGCCCCACGGGGCATAGCGCGCCGCCGGGCTGGGGCCGAACAGGCCGAGCGTCGGCACCCCGGCGGCGGCGGCGAGGTGCATCAGCCCGGTGTCGTTGCCGACGAACAGCCGGGTGCGCTGCAAGACCGCCGCCGCGACCGGCAGATCGGTGCGGCCGACGAGATCGACGACGCGCGGCGGCGGCAAAGCCGCGATCAG
>Ga0209062_1003756_pt1 | contig 16979 bp, 13 predicted proteins | sample Coa_R2_2_FD_187158 | JGI IMG/M metagenome (GOLD analysis project Ga0209062, IMG submission 187158) | Surface soil microbial communities from Centralia Pennsylvania, which are recovering from an underground coalmine fire - Coalmine... | ecosystem: Environmental > Terrestrial > Soil > Unclassified...
ACAAATCGCTGGCTTTGGTCCTGGCATCGCGGCATCCTTTCCGTGCCAAGATCTTTTGCGGAGTTCGCCTCCCTTTACCAAAGTGTTGCACTAACTACGACGTTATTTGTGAAACGGACCACTAAGGCCGCTCGCGGGTTACACTAAACCAATCTGGTTCACTCATGCTGATCCTTGATAAGCCACGGGTCATTTGTCTTCTTCCGCCAGTCGGCTAACTGTGCGCGGAGTTCTTCCAGCACCTTTGCATACGCCGGGTCGGCCGCCACGTTTTTCAGTTCATTCGGGTCGTGTTCCAGGTCGTAGAGTTCTTCCTTCGGACGATGCAAATACGTCTTCACGTCGCGTTGACCCATCATCTTGTCGCCACGTTTGATGATGCCCTGCCACGTGGGTGATTCCCACAAATCCGAAGCGTGCGGGAACTCCAGCGGATGAGCCAGGTTCAGGATGTACTTGTACTGCCGCGTGCGGATCACGCGCATGGGGTAATACATCGTGACTTCATGGAACTGATGCGAAGCGAAGATTGTGTCCCAGCCCGCCACCTTTTCTTTCTCCAGGATCGGCAGCAGCGAACGGCCGGGCAGTTCGTATGCCTTCTTCCCCGCCGGAGCCGGCTTCACACCACACCAGTCGAGAACCGTCGGCGCGATGTCGGTCCAACTGGCCATCGCCGAACACACCACGCCAGCCTTCTGGCCCGGGCTGCGAACAATCAGCGGCAGGTGAATGCCCGGATCGTAGAGCGTTGTCTTCGCACCCGGGAAGGGGATACCGTTGTCGCTCAGGAAGATAATGAGTGTATTGTCGAGTTGTTTGGCGTTCTCCAGTTCCTTGATCATCAACCCGACGCCGTAATCCAACCGCGCAACGGACTGATAATACTCCGCGAGTTCGGCACGCACTTCAGACTGGTCCGGCAGGAAGTACGGCACGGATAGCGTCTTCGGGTCGAACTTCACCGCGGGGACGCTGGCGGGGTACTTCAGGTCATTAGCGAAGCCTTTCGCAGCGCGGTGTGGATCGGTGAAACCGACAAGCAAGAAGAACGGCTTGTCGCCGCAATCCGCGAAGAACTTCTTTGCCTGTGCTGCGATCTGGACGGGGTTGCGGCCGTTACCCGGCATCTCCACATCGAATGGATATACCTCTTTCGGTTGAACATGGAGCTTCGCGATCACGCCGGACTTGTACCCGGCCGGCGCGAGCAGTGCCGGCAGTCCGCGAACTTGCGGGAATGAGTGAAAGTTGTGCGTGGCGTGGGCATGGCCGTACTGGCCGCACATGTGCGTGGGCATGCCGGTGAGCAACGTACCTCGGCTGGCGCTGCACGACGCGACCGATGCAAAGCCGTGCGTGAAACGCGTACCGCTTTTCGCCAGCCCGTCGATGTTCGGCGTTTTGGCAACTGCGTCGCCATAGCAACCCACTTGCATGCCGAGATCATCCGCCACGAGGAGCAGCACGTTCTTCTTTTCAGCCGCGGTGGAAGGAAGTGTGAACACGAGTGACAGCGTGAGCGAAAGCAACAGACGCAGCATGGCTGCGTTGAAATCCTCGGTTGAGGTTGTCGCGATGGCAGAGAAACTGCTTGAAAAACGAAACCCTGCGACAACCGACCCGAGGATTTCAACACAACTACGCAACATGAGAGGCTCCTTCGATAAGACGTGTCGCGAGTGTAATGCGAAGAAGAAGCGTTTTCGACAGGATAAGACACGATCGAATGATCGCATCGCGTTCATCTTGTTATCCTGTCGAAAACTCTTCGCGTGCTTCTGTGCTTCTGTTCGTTGCGTTCCGCGCATCACTCGCGTAGACTCCTAATACTCACTCAAACTGGCTGACGCCGCTCGCCTCGGCGGGCTGACGTCGCTTGGTCATTAGCCATTGGTCATTGGTAGAAACCAGATCGAAGGGCTCATGACCAATGACTAACCCGCCACCCACACTTACCCACTCTCCAATCATGAACCGCCGCGAATTCATTGCCACCGCCGCTGTTGCCAGCACCGGACCCATTCTTCTGGGCATGAGCAAGAAAGCCGAAGAGAAGAACCCGGTGATCGGTGTCGAGGGGCACAAGTACGAGTGCATCCACAACTGGGGCGAACTGCCCAAAGATTACGCGTGGCAGACCACGCACAACGTCGCCGTCGATTCGCAGGGGCTCGTGTACATCACACACCAGGGCGTTGGGAAGAAGATGGACACAGTACTGGTGTTTGATCCGCAGGGGAAGTTCGTGCGCTCCTTCGGTAAGGAGTGGCACGGCGGCGGACACGGCATCGAGATTCGCAAGGAAGGCAGCGACGAGTTCGCGTACCTCACGAACACCTGGACCCCCGAACTGAAGGTGGTGAAGACGACGCTGAAGGGCGAGATCGTATGGAAGATGGGCTGGCCGGAGTGCAAGGAATACGAACCGCGGCCCGACCCGAAGGACAAGACCAAGACCGTGAAGCCCGCCTACAACCCGACAAATATCTGCTGGCTGCCGGACGGCGGATTCAATGTCGGCGACGGATACGGCTCCAACTACATGCTCAACTACGACAAGGGCGCGAATCTGGTAAAGGTCTTCGGCGGGGGCGGTGCAGCGATAGGACAACTCCGCACACCACACGGTCAGTGGCTCGATGCGCGAAACAAGAAGGAGTCGGTCATCGTTGTGTGTGACCGCGCCAACGCCCGGCTCCAGCGCTTTACCCTCGATGGCAAGGTGATCGACGCAACCGAGTCCGGCAAGGTCGTGCTGTTCCCGGCCAACGCCGAAACGCGCGGCGAAGTGCTGCTCGTGCCTGATCTGCACGCCCGCGTCAGCCTCTTTGACAAGGATAACAAGGTCATCGTTCACCTGGGCGACGACGCCGAATGGCGGAAGAAGGTGCTCGATGGCTTCAAGATTCGCCAGCAGCCGAAGGAGTGGATCGCCGGCAAGTTCGTTCACCCGCACGATGCGTGCTTCGACAAGGACGGCAACATCTTCGTTGTGGAGTGGGTTAGCACCGGCCGCGTCACGCTGCTGAAAAAGGTGGGATGATACCTTCTTCGCCGTGCCGGTGCCAATAATTCCAACCACTCACCACTCACCACTCCCAGGGATTGAAATCCCTGGGAACATTGGAAACATGCTCAGTTCAACTCCTCCAACACCAGAGGTTCCTCGGCTGGGGGAGCGTCGCCGACAGTGAACGACTGCTGCAACAGCGGGAGGGCCGCGTCGCGAGTCATGGGTGTCCGGTAACGCACGCCATACACCGACTCGCCGGCCTTCACGGCGTCTCCCGGTTTGAGCAGCACGACAATGCCGACCCCGTGGTCGATGCGATCTTCGGCCCGGTCACGTCCGCCACCCAGCAATCGTACCGCAATGCCGATCTTCTCCGAATCCATCGCGGTGATGTATCCACCTCGCTCCGCAACAACGGCAGCTACGCCGCTCGCCCCCGGCAGCCGGTCGTAATCGTCGATCACTTTCGGATCGCCGCCCTGTTGGTCGATGCACTTGCGGAACACTTCCAGCCCCGCACCTGAACTCAGTGCAAACCGCACTTTTCTCTCTGATTCGGCAGCATCGGCGATGCCGGCAAGCGCCACCATGCGGGTCGCCAACTTCACGGAGAGTTCCGTCAGGTCGCGCGGGCCGCGTCCCTTCAGCGTTTCAATCGACTCGATTACTTCCAGTGCATGGCCAATATACCGCCCAAGTGGAGTATCCATCGCGGTAATGAACGCGGACATCTTCAGTCCGTTCGCCGTGCCAACCTTCACGAGCAATTCCGCAAGCGCACGCGACTGCTCGCGCGTCTTCATAAACGCTCCGCGGCCGGTCTTCACGTCCATCACCAGCCCGCTGATTCCTTCGGATAGCTTCTTGCTGAGAATCGACGCTGTGATGAGAGGAATGCTCTCCGCCGTGGCGGTCACGTCGCGAAGAGCGTAGAGTGTCTTGTCGGCCGGGGCGAGGTCCTTGGTCTGCCCAAACATCGCCAGACCAACTTTCTTGAGAGCATCGCGAAGATGCTCTTCGGTCAGATTCACATTGAAGCCGGGAATGGATTCGAGCTTGTCGAGTGTACCACCGGAATTCCCCAATCCGCGCCCGGACATCTTCGGGACCAGTACACCACACGCCGCCGCCAGCGGCCCAAGAATGAGCGACGTTTTGTCACCCACGCCGCCCGTGCTGTGCTTCCCAACCTTCGGACCCGGCAAATCGGAAAGATCGAACCGCTTGCCGGAATCGGCCATCGCTCGCGTGAGATGGGCCGTTTCGATCGGCGTCATCCCACGGAGATAAATGGCCATCAGCAGGGCCGTGAGGTGATATTCCTTCCATCCGCTACCTTCGAGGTGTGCTGCCGCCGACACGAACGCGGTGATCTGCTCCGGCGACAGTTCGCCGCCGTCACGCTTCGTCTGAATCACGTCGCCGGGTCGCATGATGATTCCTCGGAGAAACTAACCACAGACAGAGACACAGAGACACGGAGAAGACCAGAGCAAAGAGAGATCAAGAACAGTTGCTCCTTTGTCTCAACTTGTTCTCTGTGTCTCTGTCTGTGGTTAGTTCCGTTCCTTTACAACCTCACCACCCACTTTGAATTCCCTTCCGTTTCTGCTGTACAATCACATCTCAATCTACACGAAAGGGGCTTTCCGTGGCGGATCGTGCGGCGTTGTTGATCGCGGTGGAAACCTTCTTCGAGGTCGGGCCACCCGTACCTTACGCCACGGCCGATTGCGCCGAGTTACACCGCGCGCTACCCGCCGTTGGCTATAACCCCGCGAAGTGTATTCTTGTCGCCGGCACACGCACCACGAAAGCCAGCATCGAATCGCATTTGAAGCGACTTCCGAAGCTCATCGACAAGGCTGATTCGCTCCTGGTGCTGGTCGTTACACGCGGATTCACGCACAAAAATCGTGGCTATCTGGTTTGTGCTGATACCATCACGCCGGACCCGATTGAAACCTCGCTTGCGGTGGCGGATTTGCTCGCGGCGATCCACAAAGCCAAGTGCAAGGAAGTCGCCGTTCTGCTCGACGTCGATCAACTTACGCAACCGGGGGAACTGTTTCCGTCGGGATTGGACGAAGATGAACTGAAGAAGCTCTTCGAGGCTTCGCCTTCGTGTGTTGGCCTGCTGTCCTGTGCGCCGGGCGAGCGATCGTTCGAGTCGGGTCAACTGCGGCACGGCATCTGGCGACATCACCTCATCGAAGCCTTTACAGGCAAGGCTCGAACTGGCGCAACCAAAGATGGTATCCTCACCGCTGCCAAACTGCACGAGTTTCTCTTCGATGCCGTTCCGCGCACCCTCCGCCGTGCTTACGAAGACCCACAAGAACAAACGCCGCAACTCTACGGCGAAGGCAACGCCGCAGCAGTGATCGCGGAGCTGGGCAAACTCCTGGGACCGGGAAGCGATCTGCTCGACGCCGCTCGCATGAAACGCGTCGTCTTTCGCTCGGAGCGTTCGAGCCGCGTGAAAGAACTGGCTGGCTTTCGCAAAACGCACACCCTGCCGGAACGCGCCAACGACTGGGCGCGGAAGTTCGTCAATCGAATTGCCGCCGCCGACATCAAGGCCGATCTGGACAACACCTTTGACATGATTCGCGAAGAGTTCGGCTACAAGCGGAAAGACCTGGATGTGTCCGCGGAACGCGACGGTCTGGGTTTCATCCGCACGCCGGATTTTGAGTACACCGTGAGCGTGAGCGTGAACCCGGAGGAACCGACCGACGTGATCTGGCGTCGCGAATTAGGTCGGCTTTCGGGTCCAGAGTTCGTGCGATCAGAGCAATTCCAGAACGTATTCGGCGCGATGTTCAACAAGTTGGTATTCGAGTTTGCCGCTCCCGTGGATGTGGCCGAGTGGGTGGATCGTATCGAAGATTCGCCGCCAGAGGGGGTGAAGGTGGCGGTGGCGAGCGATTCCGGCGCGGCGGTGGTATCGCTGGTGGGCTTCACGGGGAAGGTGAGCATCACGCGTGAAGCCGTCATTATTGAGGGCCGGACCGGTGACCCGGCGAGCCTGTTGGAGCAGTTCCTCATCTTCCTGCGGAAGTTCGGCGCGCTGGGCGAGCCAAAGGCTCTGCCGCCAGCGTAAAGCCGCAGATCGGAAGACAGAAGAGAAGATCCGCAGATTGCGCAGATAGACACAGATTGAAAGACAGAAGAGAAGAGTTTTGGACAGGATAACAGGATGAAACAAGATTGGATCTATCTCGTTCATCCTGTTATCCCGTCTGAACTCTGATGTTTTTAATCTGTGTCGGGGGGTATGGGGGCATCCCCGCGCCCCGCGAAATCTGCGGATTAAACGCTTGGCGTCTCGCGAAGTCCGCCGCTTGCTCTGCTTCCGGTTGTCTCTTAAACTCGAATTACCTGCCTCGCCGTGCGCTCACTCGGAGGGCTGCTGCCCTCCACCGCCTTCACGCCGTGAGACCCTCTATGCCCCGGTTCGCGTACTTCCTCGCCGCGGCAATTGCCGCCGGTTCGCCGGCTTTCGCGGCCGCAGGTGATGTGCCGTCATTCAACACGGACATCATTCCGCTGCTCACCAAGGCCGGCTGTAATCAGGGCGCGTGTCACGGTAAGGGCGCGGGGCAGAACGGTTTCCGCCTATCGCTGCGCGGATTCGCGCCGGAACAGGATTACCAGTGGATCACCCGTGAGTTCAGCGGCCGCCGTGTCGATCGCACCGCGCCGGAAGAGAGCTTGCTGCTGCGCAAAGCGATCGCGCAGACGCCGCACGAAGGCGGTCGCATCTTTGCGCCAGGAAGTCGCGAATACAAACTGCTCCTCAAGTGGTTGAAAGCTGGTTACCCCGGCCCCAACAAGAACGAACCGAAAGTGAGCAAGCTCGAACTGACTCCGGCCGCCCAAGCACTGAAGCCGGGCGAGGAAGTGCAGCTTGTCGCGATGGCCACCTTCGCCGACGGCAGCAAACGCGATGTCACCTGGCTCACCAAGTTCGATTCCAACGACCCGGCGTATCTGGAAGTGTCACCAAGCGGAAAAGCGAAAGCACTACGCAACGGCGCCAGTGCCGTGCGGGCCATGTACCTCACGGAAGTGGCGGTCGCGGTGTTCGCGATGCCGTTCGATCGCCCCGTGGATGAATCGCGGTTCAAGAACGGCAACAACTTCGTCGATACGCATCTCTTCGCCAAGCTGAAGGAACTGCACATCGAACCGAGCGACCTGTGCAGCGATGAAGAATTCATTCGCCGGTTGTTCCTTGATGCGTGCGGCATTCTGCCAAAGGCGGAGGAAGTGACGGCTTTCGTCGCCGACAAGGACCCGAAGAAGCGCGAGAAACTGGTCGATGCAGTGCTGGCACGCCCGGAGTTCAACGATTACTGGGCGCTGCAACTCGGCGACCTGTTCCAGAATCGCCGCGAACGCGATCACGATGTTCGCGGCGTGAAGGGCGTTCGACAGTTCCACGCCTGGCTGCGGACGCAGGTTGAAACGAACCGACCGTGGGACGCCATCGCCCGCGACGTACTGACTGCCTCCGGTTCTAATACGGACAGTCCGGCGGTGGGGTACTTCATCGTCACAGTGGGCGAACAGCGACATGGCGAGCAATCGGAAGCGCCGGAGTCCGTGGCGCAAGCGTTTCTCGGCACACGGATCGGCTGTGCACGCTGCCACAATCACCCCCTCGAACGCTACACGCAGGACGATTTCTATCACTTCGCCGCGTACTTCAGCCGCGTGAAGCTGGACCGCAAGGATTCGCGCCAGGGGCCAACCATGCTGAAGGTGAGCCACCCCGATCAGAATCAGAACAAAAATCCAGTAGGAGTGAGCCAGCCGCGCACCGGTATGTTCATGAAAGCGCAACCGCTCGACCGCACGTCGCGTGATGTGACACCCGGCGACGACCCGCGTGTGGTGTTGGCAAAGTGGATCGCCGACCCGAGTAACGAGTTCTTCGCCGGCGCGATGGTGAATCGCGTGTGGCGGCACTATATGGGCGTGGGGTTGGTCGAACCCGTGGATGATCTGCGCGCCACCAACCCGCCGACCAATCCGGCACTATGGGAGTCGCTCAAGAAAGAGTTCATTGCGAAGAAGTTCGATCTTCGAGCACTCATGCGGGTAATCCTCACTTCACGCGCGTATCAACTTTCGAGTGCGACGCGGTCTGGCAACGAAACCGATGCTCGTTTCTACTCGCACTACTACGCCCGCCGATTGCCGGCCGAAGTGCTGCTCGACGCCATCTGCGACGCGACCGGCGTACCGGAGCGATTCGAGGGCTATCCGGTTGGCGTTCGCGCGGTGCAAGTGCCCGACCCCGGCTCGAATTCGTACTTCCTCCGCTCGTTCGGCCGCAGTGATCGCGTGACGGCGTGTGCCTGCGAACGCACCGGCGACGTGAGCTTGCCGAATGTGCTGCACCTCATTTGCGGCGACACAATCACAGGCAAACTCAATAGCGGCAGCGGCTGGCTTGCGAAACGCCTGAAGGAAGAAAAGGACGATGCGAAATTGCTCGATGAGGTGTTCCTGCGGGTTCTCGCCCGGAAGCCAGCCGCCGGTGAACGAGCAAAGGTGATGGAACTACTGAAGGACAAGGACACTTCCCGCGACGAACTCTTCCGCGACCTCTTCTGGGCGCTGTTGAACAGCAAGGAGTTTCTGTTCAATCGGTGAGCGCGGCAAAGACAGAAGAGTTTTGGACAGGATAACAGGATTTCCATCCTGCTCGATCCTGTTATCCTGTCCAAAACTCTTCTGTGTTTTTTGCGAGTCTGCAATGCGCTGGGTACTTATCATGTCCGCATTTGTTGCTTCATCTGCCGCGGTTGATGCCGCCGAACCGGAGGCTCACGAGTTCAAATCTGACGGCAAAACGCTCCTCTACCGGCTGCTCAAGCCGGCTGAGATCGAAAAAGGCAAGAAATACCCACTGGTGATCTTCCTCCACGGCGCGGGCGAACGTGGGAACGACAACAAGAAGCAACTTGTCTGGTTCTGGAACGAGAAGAACGCCAGCCCTATGACGCGGCCGGAAGTCGCGGCGGCGAAGGCGTTCGTGATCGTGCCGCAATGCCCGGACGGGAAGAAGTGGGTCGAGGTGCCGTGGGAAAAGGGGAGCTACAAATCGCCGGAAATCAGCGAACCGCTGAAACTCACGCTTGCGCTCGTGGATTCGTTCATCAAGGACCAGCCGATCGATCCAGCCCGCGTTTACATCATTGGAATGTCGATGGGCGGCTACGGCGCGTTCGATGCGGTACAGCGTCGGCCGGAATTGTTCGCGGCGTGTGTGCCGATTTGTGGTGCGGGCGATCTGAGCAAGGCCAAGGACATCGCTCACGTGCCGGTGTGGGCGTTCCACGGCGAGGACGACGGCGCGGTGCCGGTTCGCGGATCGCGTGAGATGATCGACGCCTTGAAGAAAGCCGGCGCAGAGCCGAAGTACACCGAATACCCGAAGGTGGGCCACAACAGTTGGTCGCCGGCCTTCGCAGAGAAGGAGTTCTGGAACTGGATCTTCGCGCAGAAGCGGAAGTAGGGCGGATATTGTTTATTACTCCTTAGGAGTAAAGACTCAAATCCTCGGAATTGATGATGACGGAAACGGAATGGCTGACGTGCGAAGACCCAAAAGAGATGCTCGTGGGGTTGGAAGGCTTGGTTACCGAGCGCCAACTCCGGCTCTTCGCATGCGCGTACTGCCGCTCTGTTTGGAAGCACATTACCGACCGTCACACAAAGGCCCTCATTCGGTTGACGGAAGGGACAGCCGAAACGGCTGACAGTGAAAAGGAATTGCAAGCGATCTGGGGGGTTCACTTCGCCAAAAGCTTTGTCTGCGGTGGTCGAAGGCTCGACAAAGCGCGAATTTATTCGTGGGTGCTCGACCAAGTTGAGCCTGTTGCGCCGAATCGAACCGAGAAGGCAGTTAGCCTCCTCCGCGAAATCCTCGGCAATCCCTTCCACTCCGTCGTCTTCTCCCCCGTATGGCGCTCTTCGGATGTGATGCTCCTCGCACGCGGCATTTATGACGATCGCGTCTTCGACCGAATGCCGATTCTGGCCGATGCCCTTCAAGACGCCGGTTGCGACAACGCCGACATCCTCACTCACCTTCGCGACCCCAACGCGACGCATGTTCGCGGTTGCTGGGCACTCGATCTGGTTTTGGGCAAGGAATAACACTTTTTCACGCCCCGGCGAATACGGCACAACGTTTTCATCCTCCCTCTTGCAACTCGCCCGAAACTACGCGACAATCATCTTACCTGCCTTGACTGCCTCGACGTTCCTCGACGGTTCCGCCGGAAGTCCTTCCTGCCTACCATTACCCGCGAGGGTCTCATCCAATGCCGAAGCTCACTCGCATCGGAGCGGCTCTGCTCGCCGCCGCGTGCTTCACTATCGCCGGCCCACTCGCCAACGCCGCCGATGCCACCATCAACCCCGCCGACATCAAGAGCGTCGCGATTCACCCCGAAAAGGTGTCGCTCACCGGCTCCGACGACGCGGCGCAGCTCGTTGTCACCGCCACCCTCAACGACGGGCGACTCGCCGACCTCACCTCCGATTCGCAATACGCGGTCGTCGATGGCAAGTCGGCTGTGGTGCTCGCTGGCGGCCGCGTGATGCCGCGTGCGAACGGCACCAGTGAAATCGTCGTCTCGTTCGGCGGCAAGTCGGTGCGGGTGCCACTGGTAGTGAAGGGAATGGACGAAAGTCTGCCGCTGAACTTCACTAATCAGGTCGTGCCGATCTTCACCAAACTCGGCTGCAATAGCGGCGGCTGCCACGGCAAGCTCGCGGGTCAAAACGGCTTCCGGCTGTCGCTGCTCGGCTTCGAGCCGGACCTCGACTTCACCACACTGGTGAAGGAAGGCCGCGGCCGTCGGTTGTTCCCGGCCAACCCGGACGCCAGCCTCTTCCTGATGAAGGCCACCGGCCGCATGCCGCACGGCGGCGGTAAGAAGATGGACCCCGAATCGGACGAATACAAACTCGTCCGCCGCTGGATCGCCTCCGGCATGCCCTGGGGCGATGAGAAAGACCCGAAGGTCACGAAGATCACCGTGTTCCCCGAACACCGCGTACTTCCGCGCCACAGCAAGCAACAGTTCGCCGTGTATGCTCACTATTCCGATGGCACGGTGGAAGACATCAGCCGCCGGGCTCAGTACGAGAGCAACGACACCGAAATCGCCGTTGTGGATGAACGCGGGCTGGTGAAGACGCTCGGCATGAGCGGCGAAGCGGCCGTGATGGCTCGCTATCAAGGGATGGTCGCGGTGTTCCGCGCCACGGTGCCGCTCGGCGTAAAGACGCCCGAATGGAACTTCCCCGAGAAGACCGTGGTGGACAAGTTCACCGCGAAAAAATGGCGAGAACTGGGCTTGGTGCCGAGCGAACTGTGCAGCGACGAGGTGTTCATCCGCCGCGTGTATATCGACATCACCGGTACGCTCCCCACGCCGAAGCAAGTGCTCGATTTCGTTGCCGACAAGGACCCGGCAAAGCGGGACAAGCTCATTGATAAGCTCCTCGATACGCCGGAGTATGCGTACTTCTTCGCGAACAAGTGGGCCGACATCCTTCGCGTGAAGCGCCGACAGCAGCCCGACCGGGCCGATGGCACGTTCGCCTTCCACGAATGGATTCGCGAGCAGGTTGCCAACGATACGCCATACGGCGATTTCGTGCGGTCGATCATCACCGCCAGCGGCGACGAGCGGAAATCGCCGACAACCGTGTGGTACAAGGAAATCGACAAGCCCGAACAGTTCGTGGACGACCTGACGCAAGTGTTCCTCGGCCAGCGGTTGGCGTGCGCCAACTGCCACCACCACCCCTACGAAAAGTGGAGCCAGGACGATTACTGGGGACTGGCGGCGTTTTACGCTCGCGTCGGCCGGAAAGAAGTTCGCCAGCCGAGCAGCGACCCGAACCGCCAGAACAACCGCATTCAGGTGATCTTCGTCCGCCCCAACGGCAACGTGACCAACAAGCGGACGCAGAAAGCCGCCGAGCCGAAGCCGCTCGACGCCGACCCGATGACCGCGCTGTCCACCGACGACGATCCGCGTCAGAAACTCGTGGACTGGATGGTCGATCCGAAGAACCCGTTCTTCGCGAAGACTGTGGCCAATCGTTACTGGGCACACTTCTTCGGCCGCGGAATCGTCGATCCGCTCGACGACATGCGCATCACCAATCCGCCGAGTAACCCCGAACTGCTCGCGGCGCTGGCTCAGAACCTGATCGACAACAAGTACAGCCTCAAGGCGCTCATCAAGACGATCTGCAAGAGCCGCACTTACCAACTGGCGAGCACGCCCAACGAGTTCAACAAGCACGACAAGCAAGCGTACGCCCGCTACTACCCGAAGCGGCTGCAAGCGGAAGTGCTGCTCGACGCGCTCTGCCAGGTGACCGATAGCCCGACGCGATTCAACGGCCTGCCGACCGACAAGAACGCGCCGAACCGGGCGATCATGTTGCCGGACGAATCGTTCTCGTCGTACTTCCTCGATGTGTTTGGCCGGCCGCAGCGGATCAGTGCGTGCGAGTGCGAACGTGTGAGTGAAGCAAACCTCGCCGCTGTGCTGCACCTGCTCAATAGCGACGAGGTGCAGGGTAAGATTTCGCGCGGTGGCGGTCGGGCGGATGCCCTGGCGAAGCCGACCGACAAGCGCACGGAAGAAGAGAAGGTGACGGAGTTGTTCCTGTGGGTCTTCAGCCGCAAGCCGACGAAGGATGACCTTGCCGTGGCGCTCGACCACATCAAGAAGATGGAAGCCAAGAACGGCGCCGCCGGCAAGAAGACCGCCTACGAGAACATCCTCTGGGCTCTCATCAACACGAAGGAGTTCGTGTTCAATCAGTGATGTGAAGGCCAACAGCGTGGCCGTTGGCGAACGACACGGCGTAAGCCCGCCGAGATGCTGAGCGATAAACCCACCCGAGCCGCCGGTCACCCCGGCGGCTCTTTCATTTCCCGATTACGGTTCTCTCCCGAAGAGAAGCATTAAGTACACTCGGCGAGTCGGTACAATGTCAACACTTCAAACATCTGTTGCCTCGACAAATCGTTTCACGCCGCATGACCCCGGAACAGTACGCTCTCCTTGCCGCAATACGTGCCTCTCCAGACGATCGCATCGCTCGCCTGGTGTATGCCGATTGGCTGGAGGAACACGATGATCCACTCGCGGAGTACGTCAGGGCCGAGTGCGAACTGATGGTTCATGCACCCGGTTCTCCTGACTGGCATGGAGCAATTGATCGACTTTTCTCGATTTGCGACCGAGTAGGTAAGAATCTCGGTGGCTGGGAATACGTCGAAGACACCGAACAAATTACCCGGAGTTCGAAGGGGATGCCCTTGAGCCCGGCGCTCTGGGAAACCGACTTGCTTGAGTTCGAGAAGCGTCACGGAATTACTCTTCCGGGTGAATACCGGGCGTTCTTCCTTCGTGTCGGCAACGGGTGGACAGACTTCGACAAGAAAAAACTCCTGCGGTTCGACTGCACCCAGGACATTCCGTCTTTGGTGCGCCCGTTCCCGTACGGGGCCACCGACGTGATTAGCCTGTTGCACAAGCTCAAAGTCGGATTACTCGCAGAGGTTATGGATTTCACGGATCTGGGGGGCGCGCCCGAAACTGACGACGGGTGCTTCCTGATCAACAACTTCGGGCGCGGAAATTACGCGTTCCTTGTCGTGCGCGGTGAACTCCGGGGCCAAGTGTGGCTCGTTGGCGACTTGACCGGTTTCCACCCGTGGGCCACAGATGACTTCGGGCGCCCGACAGGCTTTCTCGAGTATTTCGGGCACCTCTTCCTGGGTCAGAAATAGCGATCGAACGAGGGCGCAACGTGTCCACCGAAGCCGGATTGCTGCACGCGATTACTGCCAACCGCGCCGACAACACGGCCCGGCTCGTTTACGCCGACTGGCTCGACGAGAGCGGCGAGCCCGACCGCGCTGCGTATCTGCGGTTACAGGTCGAACTCGTGCGCAAGTGGTGGTACGACAACCCATGTACGGAACTCTTCGCGCACATGGCGGAGTTGGCCGGCCGTATCGACCCAGTTTGGATTGCAACGGTGCGACGCTGCACCACACCCGCACCACCAGTGAATGTCGAAGAGGCATTGCCCGAACTTCGTGGCAAGGCGAAGACAACCGTGCGGCTTCATCCGCGTCTGGGCGAAGCGCCAGTCGATGCGAGCAAGATTGGCGGCATGTTTCTGTGGCCGAAGCGAGAACCGTGGCCCGTCTGCCCGATCCACGACAACATTCCATATGTGACGGCGCTTCAACTTCGCAAGGAAGACGTGCCGGAACTTGGCTTCCCACCTGATACGGACCTCTTCCAACTGCTCTGGTGCCCCGAACGGCACGACGAGGACGGGATGTTCTGCCCAAAGCCTGCAGTGTATTGGCGGAAGTGTGCGGATGTGACGCAATCGCTTGTCGCTGCGCCCGACCAAACTGAGTTGGAGTTTGGCCAGTTCCCGCGTCAGTGCGTACTCCACCCCGAACGAATTATCGAATACCCAGACACGTGTGAACTCAGCAACTATTGGGAGCGTGACGAAAATCCACTGCTTCGCGCTGCACTCAAAGTGGTGGAGAGTCTGAAGGTCGGCAATAATTGGCACCGTCCCAAAAGCGGTTCGTACCTCTATCAGACGTGGCTAAGTGTGGCTCAGGGTGTGAAAGTGAGCGGGTACCCCGACTGGGTACAGGATCAGTGCTATCCAGTGTGTGGATGCGGGCTCCAGATGGAACACCTATTGTCGTTCGCGAGTTGGGAGATTAGCGGGGTAAGGTGGGGCCGGTGGTTGCCGATTGAAGACCGTCCCACGCTCCATGCCAACTACAACGAACGACGGGCGGTCCACAGTGCCCACAATTGTACCTTCGGCGACGCCGGCAACATGTACGTCTTCGTTTGTCGCAATCATCGTGAACCGCATATCCGTGCCTCCATGCAGTGCAGTTAATCCCTGCGGTGCCGCAGGACTTCCAGCTCCGGCGCCCAATTCTCGGAAGGATCGGTAGCCGTGCGCAGCTGACAGAGATCGCATCAGGCCCATTTGCACACGAAAGCGGCCGGGACGTATCCCGGCCGCTTTCGTGCTTTCGCGGAAGCAGTTACCGCTCGTCGCGTGCGGACATGAACAGCAGGAGGATGTAGTAGAACAGCATCGCTGCGGAGCCGAAGAGCGCCATACTCGCGGCGACGTGCTCATCTGTCCGATAGCGGTGGATGATATTCGATGTGTCGTAGATGATGTACCCCGCGAACAGAGCCACCATCAACGCACAGAAGATCAGCCCCAGGTTGAAGCCGAACAGCACGGCGGCGAGAATCACGCCCAGCGCCAGGAATGAGCAAACCATCAGGATCGGGCCGAGGAACGAGAAGTCCTTACCGGTCACGAACACGGCCAACGTCAATCCACCGAACACCGCGAGCGTGACAATGCCGGCCTGAATCGGCAAGTCTGGCGAGCCGCCGTATTTCGGCAAAGACGCAATGGTCAGGATTGGCACAAAGAGCAACGTGTAGAGTGACACATACAGTGCCAACCCCGCATACTGCACTCCGACCGACCTTCGTGCTTGCGCCATCGACTGGGCCGCAAACGTGCCGCCGATGAATAGTACCATGAGGAGCAGCCACGCCAGCCGGTTCGCCAGGAAGACGTTGAAAAGGATCTGTTCGGACAGTCCGGTGCTAATCAGCAACGCGGAAGCACCGACGAACGCCACAACTGCCCCAGCCACATGCAAATAGGTGCGGCGGATGAACTGCACTCGCTCGCTGGGGGGAGCCAGTGCCGCAGAATCGCTGTGATATCCGTCTACGAGGTAACTCATTTTCATTGTCTCCCAAAGACTAACCCATCGTATGCACGACCCGTGCCGGCGGGCAAGTCATGTTCTTCGGCGTGTGAGAAACAGTTTGTGGGAAAGGGTTTACGAATTGAACGTTACTCGCGCAATTCGGGGAAGATGGCTGGGGAAAGGTTTGCAGCGGTGAGGTGATCGTGCAGTCGCTTCTTCGCCTGGAACTTGAGGTTAGCGATGTCTTGCTCGCTCCGCTTGAGGTGAGCGGCGACTTCGGCGTTGCCCCACCCCTTCACATAGAGGAGTTCGAGCGCCATCACTTTCGCCCATTCGCCCTTTGTCTGAAATTCGCGAATGAGCTCACGCAGTGCTTGTCCGAGTGCATCTTCTTCGCGCTCGCGGCGTTCGGCACTCCGCGCCAGGCTCGACGCCACACGCTGTCGAAAATCGGGCGATTGCACCATCACCTCATCGTCGGAGTCGGAACCGCTCTGGTAACGGAGCCGGCCCATTTTCCGCAACTGGTCTGTCACCTTGTGTGCGGCGATGGTGAACAACCATGTTTGCAGGTCGCGTTTCTCGTCGAAGTTCGGCAAGCTGTTGCTGAAACCGATGAATGTCTCCTGCACCACGTCCTCAACGGACGCGTGATCCTTCAGCCGCCGACGAACGTAGGCCGTGAGCCGTCCACGGTAACGCTTATCCAGTTCTGCCCACGCGGCCTGGTCGTTGTTCCGCACACGAGAGATCAACAGGCGGTCGGATTCGGTGATCATGGATCGTGAATGGTTGAGTTGATCCGCTCGAGAAGACAGAAACCATCATGACCGCAAGAGAAGACAGAAGCCAGAGATCAGAGGACAGAAATCAGAAGTCGGCCTGTCCTCTGTTCTCTGTCAGTAGTTCCCAAATTGGGTGTTTCCCTGTTCAGTCTCCAGCCAGTGCGGGATAGGTCGTTGAGTTTCTATGGCGTTGGTAAAGCCAAACCGTTTCACAGCAATCTCCAGGAGCATCAGTAGCAATGCCTTCACACTGAGCAATTCCAACCGCACTCGGCGGCGACCACGCCGGGGTTGCGACAGCACCTCCCAGTGTAACCACACCCACACATTG
>Ga0209062_1003757_pt1 | contig 16978 bp, 31 predicted proteins | sample Coa_R2_2_FD_187158 | JGI IMG/M metagenome (GOLD analysis project Ga0209062, IMG submission 187158) | Surface soil microbial communities from Centralia Pennsylvania, which are recovering from an underground coalmine fire - Coalmine... | ecosystem: Environmental > Terrestrial > Soil > Unclassified...
TGCACCGGCCAACAGGAACAATTTCTTCATGCAACGTTCCTCCGATGGTGACTGATGTTGGCCGGTTTCCGGCCCGGCTCGTCAGCATCCGGTAGGTCGAATGTTTCCATACCGCCAACGTTCAATCGTGTGATGGCTTGCTCTACTGCGTTCCTTAGAGCTCCGCTGATGGCCTCTATCTGGATCGCTGCCGGTTGGTAAATACCAAGGTTCCCTACTAGCCGTATCGCTTCAACGGCTCTCGGGACCCTCTTCCGCGCCAATTGCTTCAAACGCTTTGCTTCAAGCGCATGAGCCGCATCGCGCGGGTTTGGTTTACTATGCGATGTTGCTCTGTGCATAACAGCTATTATACGCCTGACAAGGGGAATCTGTTTCCTAGCAAAAGTACTAAGGCATTCTCCCATTGTGCCGCCGCCGTTCCATCTCGGCGTCCATGCGCTCCGACCATTCCAGACAGTGGGCGCAAACGTCATTAGGCCCGCTATTTGGTTCCCCGCAAGATAGGCACCGGCCACGAAAGCTGTGCTGCACTGCCGCGTCTTGAAGCCGCTTTATAATGGCCTCAGAAATCGCGTGCTGCCGGTCGCGCATGATTGTCTTAGCCAAATATCCAACAGTGCAACCGAGTCCCAAACCGAGCCACACGGAAAACAAAATCGTAATCACAGCATCGAGCGATTTAAACCAGTCCATAACTACCTCCCTGGCCCGAGAGTACTTCTCATGCGTACCGGAGTCAATGGTACTTCGGTACCCCATCTCTTTTTTGCATTCCATTGTCTCTTGTAGGCACGTCTCCAACATTCTCTCGAACATTCCCCGCACCGGCAGTACACCTTTGATCGGATGTGACCTAAACGGGCGGAAAGTTTCAGATTTGGAGTATAACACGTCCGTACTTTTCCGATTCGTAGCGGGCACAACAGGCAACCTTTTTTATGTCTTCCGTGAGTTTTTCTCAGATTGCAGGTACATTTGGATTCTTGTATTTCCCGCTGTCTTACCCTCATTTCCTGCGCTCTGGTGACGTTTAGGTAGGACATGACGCATCAAAACCTCAGTGCCAGTATTGGACTATCAGAGTGTCTCCGGGCCCTGGAGTGCGGCCCTGAAACGTGATCGTAGGGCCAGCTATAACATAGTCTCCAGCGCCAGGGAAAAGCACTAGACCATTCCAGATTACAAGCTGAGTGTTGCTCGCTGGAGTTGCCGACAGCGTGAACGTCTTGTTCACTCCATCCATAGCGCCAGTGGGAACCTCGGCCATCGGAGTCAACAGCGGGCCCGCACAAGACAGAGTGCCGTTACTGATCGAGCATCCGGCCCCGAGCTTCACCCAGGCCACTGTAGAAGTGCCAGGGAGCGTCATAGCCACGCTGCCGTTAGGCGATGGAGAATCGCCCCTCAGTCCAACTGGAGAGATCGTCGTAGCGCCGAAGGCCCCTACGAGAGCGATGAACACAAATAGCTTTTTCATGGGATAGGTAGAACCGCCGCTTCCGCTGCCTTTGGGGAACCGGCAAACAAGTTGATGACAGCGAAACCAACCAGCGCCGCAAGAGCTATCGCAATCAAGTTTTGAGTCTTCTTGCTCATGGCCTCAGAGTGGCGTATTGGTATAGTTTACCGCGACTCCGCAAATTTGAAGAGTAGTTGCCGTCGTTCCGGCTGTAGTGAAAACTTGATCGAGCGACACTTTAACCACGCCACTGTTGTAAGCGTATGCCGTGCCGAAGGAAACGTTCTCATGATAACACTGGCCTGAGGTCGTAGTGGCAAGCTGAAGCGTGCCAGGAGTCACCGTAAGCGTGCCGCCGAGAGCCGCAACGGTTCCCGCCGCCGCCGCCCCTGCCGCTGGAAAAGTCACGCTTGAAACCTGCGCCGCCGCGATTGAAGCCAGCGCCGTAGTCTGGACACCGTAATAAAGGTCAACCGAAGAAATCGTTAGGCCCTTCCCTACGGTAGTTCTCGATTGCGCCGTCAGATCGCATGTCACTTCAATCGTGCCCGCAGTCGTGTTAGTCGTGCCCGTCAGCACCATGCTTCCGGTCGCCAGGATCGATAGTACCGGCCCCGTAGTGAATGCCGTAGTAGCGGCTTTCATCCAACAATTCGACGGCTCCACCCAGATGAAGCCATCGGTAGGTGAGGGATTAGAAATCTGAGTTGGACTATTACCGGCAGCGCCCGCGAGCTTGGGAGCAAGGAACATGATTGTTCCATCAGAGGGATTCTGGCAAGCGTTCTGCACAATTACGTCAGAAGAATTCCGCACGCTGAGTTGAGGAATGCCAAAGGTTCCAGCGGGACACTGCGCCTCTACTGTCGGCACAGAAAACAAAAACGACGCAAACACCGCGATGATTGAACACGAACGAATCGACGTAAGCATTGAAAGTTCTCCTGAAAGGAAATTTGGGGGAAACCCGGACGCTTCCCCCACACAGTAGCGCAAACTGCGGTTAGGCGTTACGCGCGAAACTCTGGGCGAGGTAATCCGGCACCACTCCCTTTTCGTCAGCAGCAATCAGACCATTGATGAATGCCGCCGCATTGTGAATTTCGTATTGCTTCGCCGGAAGACCGATGCGTAACTCCAATTCAACGGCAACATCGCCGCCGTAAAATTTGCTGATCGAGTTGCCGTCAACATCGTTTCCATCCGGGTTACCCTGCGAGTCGCGTGAAACTGCCCGTAAACTTGCCGGATCTACGAGAACGCCGTACTTGGTAATTAGACTACCTTGGCCCTGATAGAGCTTTTGATAGTCGTTAAGACTTAGCAGACGATCTGCCGAAGTGCTCGCATACTGGTTGCGAGCCTGAGAATTGATTTGAGAAACATCCGGCTCGCCACGGTCAACTTTTCCGGCGTCAGTCGGATCGAAAGTTCTTGAAGAAAAACCACCCATATTTGCTACCTCCAGAATCGATTTTAGAACGTGCCCGCCAACGGAGTCAAACGCCCCGTTACCGGGTCAATGGCTGAAACTTCTATGGTTGAAACGCTGCCATCAGAGATCACGGCAGAAGACGCAACGGGTGAAAGTGGAGCCGTAGGTGCCGCCGTCAGAGTTCCCGAACTAGGAGCACCGAAACTAACAGAGCTCGTCACGTTTTCAACTGGAGCGGGCTTGTGAAACAAGAGGTAAAGAACAAGCAGAACCGCCGCCAGGATTATTAGTTCGTGCTCGCGCTTCTTGCTCATTGTCCGCTTATAACCGCGCCAGTGGCTACTGTGTTGGCAGGTTCGGACGGTGCCAGTTTTGTCACATGAGCCGCAACAACCGCTTGAACGATGCTCGAAAGCTGTCCTTGATCTATCTTCTGCCCGCGTGCTTCAAGAATCGCCACGACTTGCGAAACCTCCATCAGTACCGGCGCTAGGGGAGGGTCTGCGATTGCGACGAGTGGCGCTGCAAACTCAAAAGCCTTAACGATGTCCTGCCCGATCGTGACAGCAATACGAATCAAACTTTTCAAGGGTCCCTCCGGAAGAAGTCTTTAATCATCGTATGGTAAAACTGCATAAGTGTCTTGAGGTCCGATTCGATGCAAGCCAGACGGATCAGGTTTTCTTCGTGCCGCCGAGTTTGAGCATCGGCCCGTTCTTTAACCTCGCCGCGATAGGTGACCCACGTAATCAGCAAACCGGCAAAAATCACAACGTCGCCAGCGTGAATAGTCCAGTCAAACATCAGTTAACTCCTAGTGCGAACGAATAGACGGTACTCATTTGGTTGTAGTTGCCGTTAGAGTCTCGCGTGGCCCAACCAAGTTGAGTAGGCGTTAAAAAAGCCGTACGCGATACGATGAGGTTTTGATTTGTGCCGCAACCGGTAGCGCACCGGATATGCTGAAACCCGTATCCGTTTGCGTTATACAGAAACTCAATGTTGGTTCCATCGTCAACTACCTTCAAAAAAAGAGGCCCCGGACAAATCGCAGTACCTACGAAATCTTGACTCCCTTGCATGGGAGTACTTGAGAACGTCGTGCGGTTTGTGTAGTAGTCAATCGAAGGATGCGGGTTTGCCCCGGTCGTTCCATTTGGCATGTATAAGTTGAGGTAAACGAATTTCGTCCCATCACTGAGTACAAGCCCTTCCTGCGGTCCCACGGATGAAGGATTAGTACCGCACGTCGAAATTGCTAGCGTGGCAGAGTAGGGAGTTGCCGGAATAGGAATAACGCTCGCTTGTAATCCGCTATCGCTTCCGCCCGTTGCATTCGCCGCTAGCAGGTTCTGAACCTCGGCCCCGTTCACGTCCGTAAAAGTTACCCCAGTTCCGGCAACCGCTCGCGTCCAGTTGTAGCTGACGGGAGATTGACACGTTGGCGTAAGTAGAGCGCCGCATACAGAACCGCCAGCTACAGGAAATTGCGTGTTGGCGACTTTGTACCCATAGGCCGCTCCAATCACTTCGCCAGTTCCGGTTGCACTCGTCAAGTGAACCTGAACCCATGGATAAAGTCCACTTAGATAGACTTGCGCTTGATTGGTCGCTGTCGCCGGATGCGTTCCAGAAACGATTGTACCGGCCCACGCTGCGAACGTGCCCGGTACACTTGAGTTCGATCCAGGGGGAGCACTTTCTAGCTGGATCGAGAGCGCAGAATACCCAGTCGCAAAATACCCAATCGTCCAATTGGTGCATTGAATGGATTGGTTATTAAACGGTGTTGTGTTGCCCGTTGCCGTAAAGTCGAACCGGATAACGCAGTCTTGAGCCGCCAGCGATACGGCCAGTAAAAAGAATGGAATGAGTCTCTTCATGAATCCTCAACAGTCTGGCATTAACTGAATGATGGCGACGTTGTTTTTGGAGTCACCTGGAGCCGCTCCGTCCAAAACGTATATGTCACCACTCCAGGGTATCGTTAACGGTTGCGGCGACGGCCCCGGCCCCGGCCCCGTTGGGTTTGAATTGCAGTACACTCCGTCGCGTAATTCGAGATTGAATCCCCCCGGAACTACGCCTTGAACCTGAGCTAAGGCAGTCGCGTTTTTTCCGAGCCAAAATGGAGCGAAACCCCACGCAACAATCCATCCGCGAAAGGCCGATGCAACCAGTACGGCATTGCCGTTGTTCTGCCCCGAAAATTGAACAATCATGATTTCCTCTTATGCTTGTAAAACAGCAGAACGATCAGCAGGAGAATGAGCCACCAAATGGGCGAGATTCCCGCCGATGCTTCAATCGAAAACAGCGTGCCATCAGGTGCTACTGGCCCGGTTGCGCTGCCTAGAGGTCCCGCGATTGCTGGCCCCGATGGAACCGAGCCGCCGCCAGTCGTATTACTGGACGATCCGCCGCCGCCGCTGCAACCGCATCCGCCGATGTTAGGCATGATTCCCGCACTCCCTAAAATTCCGGCTTGCCAGTCCGAAGAATAACCGGACGCTGGCGAGGCCGCATATACTTGCGGACTCAACGGAGCGCCGCCGCATCCATAAGGCCCCGCATAACTCAACCATCCCGCCAAGAACGGTAAACATACCGGATCACCGCATGGGTCCCTCGCGTCTCCCATCCCGTACTCGCCGCACAGAATTTTGCGCTCTACTGGCCCCGGCGAGCCGCACTGGTACGCGAGACATTCCGTATAGGGTGGTGCGCCCATTTATCATTTTACGAACAAGTAATAAAGCGCCACTGCCAGAACGAGCAATAGAACCGGTTGCGAAGATAGCTGTTGGCAGACCGCGCAAGATGTCGGCCCTAACACTCCCTGCCCTACAGGACCAGCGCCAGGAGCCGCCGCACTGGCGCCAGGGGTTGACGCCCCCGGATTCGGGTTTAGTTGAGAACCGCCAGGGCCTTGTGCAGTAGAAGCCGCTGCCAGTTGCACTTGACGCATTGCATCCAAAAACTGAGTACTCGAAATGTTCGGTAAGCTGGAACGATTCGAACCGTCTCCCTTCATTCCCATCGAAAGCAGCATCGGAATGCTGAGGGCGGGACATGCACCTGGAGCCACCTGATTCATTGCATAGCACCACTGATCCGCCGTAGCCATTGTGCTACCGATGGCCCCTTGCATCCAATTGTCAAGCACAGTTGACGTAACCATGTTGGCAGTGATCGGAGCGCCGAGAGACTGAGTAGGCGCATTGGTGGCCGATGGCGGGGGAGCCCCCGCTGATTGGAATTGTGGATTCGGTACCACAATAGGCTGAGACGGAATACCCGGAGGTCCAATTGGCAAAAAAGATTCCAGCGGAGAATCCAACGGTCCAGTTCCGCCGATGTATTGAACGTTTCCGCCGCTTAGGGCATCGATTTGAGCTTGCGTCAAGTTTTGAGTCGCGGCCATGTGTACCTACTTGTTTGCGAGAATGACGAACAGAATTACAGCACCGATTAGCAGTAGTCCGCTCGATTTCGGTTTCGCGGTTACCGCCGCAATCGTGCCAGAGGTTCCAGGAGAACCGGCAGGTGGAGCCGCCGCTGCCACCGAGGCAGCGGTTTTTTTGCCGACATCGCCGCTTCCGAAAGCAGCAGTTAGCCCAGAAGCCCCAGTTGAAGCCGCCGCTGTGCTAGGGCCTCCAGGGTTGCCGAAGACCGCCGCGAGCCCGCCAGGAGCCGCGCTAGGACCAGCGGAAGCATTCCCCGGAGTGTTGACGAACGCAGGTATCGAAGGGCTAGTATCCGTGGGAGCACTGCCCGCCGCTGGAGTCCAGCCGGAGGACGGATTGTACGTCATGCCCGGAGCGCTGATGGATTGCAGTTTTCCGACAGTCGCGGGGTTATACTCTCCGCGCGTCGTAACTATCGGAGTGCTACTCGGTGGAGTGGCCCAATTGGGGGGAGTCGCGGGGTTACCATCGCCGCCGTACCAAATCCAATTTCCGCTCCCGTCCTGCGCCCACGAATAGGGGTTGCCCTGCCCGCCAGTGACGTAACCGGGATGCTGCGCTCCAGTGTAAGGATCGCATTCCCGATAAATCGAGCAATCAACCGGATTGGCCGAGGGAGCCGCAAGGTCCGTGCAATTCCCGGCAGGAAGCATCGGACACTGCCCCGGCCCATTACCAATTCCAGGCCCAGGAACATTGAGAGATAGGTCTTCGCCGATACTCACCGGACCAACATTCGGTTGAACCTGCCCCGCACAGTCGGGATATGCCGCCGCCGCCCCAGGCGGAAGCGAACCGCAGAACGCCGTAAGGCCCGCGCCAGTTGCTAATGTCGTGCCCATCTTATTTGCCTTCCTTTTTGTTGATGACAAGAATTACAACCGCTATAGCGACAAGCAGCCATAACGTCGAATTCGAGCCGCCGAGAATGCCCGCTTGTGTGGCAGTCGTACCAGTTGAGCGCACGCATGTACCGGCAGAAGTTTTCACATACCCGGTGGGGCACGTAGAGAGAAGGTTTTTCAGTCCATTTAAGAGGGATTGAAGCGGATTAGCTGAACTACCACTTCCGCTACTCCCGCCTGATTTTCCACCCAGTGAACCGCCCGCACCACCACCTGAAGCCCCTCCGCTTGGAGCTCCGCTCCCACTAGACCCTCCAGGCTTGATTGGTTGGAGTGTGCCATCCGTACCCGTAGAACAAAGTTGGGGGTTGTCTGTGCAATAGAGGCTAAGCCCTGACGCAGTAGGCCCATTAGTATCGCATTCATTTGGATTGTCCAGGCACCATTGTAGCGTTACCGGGTCCAATGAGGGATCATAGGGCGAAAACTGAATTTGACAAAACGGGTCAGTCGAATCGCAAGACCCTGCATCGCTGCAATTCGGGTCCACCGAAGGGTCACACGTTCCAGTTGCGGCCGGAATTGTAGATAGCGGCAAGTCCTGAATTTGCGAAGGGTCCGTTCCAAAAACAGTAGTAGAAAACGTTGGGTCCGAACTAGCGTTCGGGTCCGTGCTGATTCCCGCCGTCTGGTCAATAAGCTGAGTCGGATCAAAACCAGGATCGAGAGCGCCGCCGCCAGACGAAAAAGGGTCCGTAAAATCCAAACTGCTAGGATCAAATGCGCCCATGTCTACAGTCCCCTCATTCTGGTAGTAGCAACCGGAAATGTCATTGATGCCGGTACACACACGCTAGAGTTTGTGGTGCATGAACAAGAAGGCCGCGCCAACGATAGCCGCCGCTTCGGCAACGTCCATATGAAGCACCGGAACGCTTGCGAGCGATACGCTACCAACTTGCTTGTTCAAAAATCCAGTCGAACCGAAAAAGATTCCGCCGCTCGATCCGGCAGGAGTTGTCAAGCCGTCGATCAATTCCACTCCAAGACCGATGATAATCAACCAATGGGACCATTTCATTTTCATGCCTCATTCCTTTACGAGAAAAATAACTCCTAGCACAACGAGAGCCAGGAGCGCCAAGCCACCAAAACCAACCGCCGCGCCACTCGCAGAACCACTAAACGGATTCAGCGAAAACGGTACGGCGGTTTCAATCGAGCCTACTGTGACCTGATTACAGGAGTTAACGCGGGCTTGATTGAAACTCGTCAAAAGCGTGTAAACTTCGTTGCGAAGGTCGCCAACCTGAAGACCATCAGTTGGAGTCACGTCCACTAAATAAGCGTGCCCATTCCAGTTGAGCAAATTCGCGATGTTGCCAGAGGTATCGTACTGAACGTTATCAACGTTGAAATCCGTGATCCCGTTCAGGGCATCGCTTACGTCCTGAGTCGTTAAAGGCGAAATTACTCCCGAAAGAAGACTAGGACAATTCACGGCAATGTGGATTCTGATAGTTTGCGAGCTCGAAAGAACCGCAGAATCCGGCAACGTGTTGTAATTCGTCAAGAATCCCATAATTAAGATGCCAGATATTCCGCCACAGTCGAAAGTGGGTCTACTCCAAGCTGGCCCGCTACCGTCGCGGCCCAAGCGTCTGGCGCATCGCCAGGATGCGTTAAGTTTGCTCCTGGAGCCGTACCATTAACCCACATCCATGCAAACTGTTGCCAAGTCATTGACGGGTGATAAATTGCGCTGGCCCCGCTTGTATCGAATTGGAGCTTATCATAGAGCGCCTGAAAACCTTCGTCCGCAGTCGCAAAACGCCGATACTGCCCCGTAGCAGAGTCAACGAGATCACCAGGGTTATTGTAATCGTAAGGTATGAATCCGGGCCCGCGCGTATAGCCTTCGGCTTGCGCGATTGCTTGCGCGAGGTCCTGAATTTTTTGGCTAACGGGTCCCAAACTTACTCCCCCCTGTTCACCGTAATATTCGGCGAGCACCACCAATGCCCCCAGTATGAGCAGCGGCCACATTTACCGCAAAGCAATTATGACAACCGCGACAATCAAAACAATGAAAACAAAATTGCCGTTACTGCCAGGGCAGTTCCCGCCCGCACAAGGAGTCAAAGCAGGCGAGCTCCCGGCCCCGGCCGCAACGGTACCAGTAACACCTTGGCCCCCGCCAAACGAGAGAGAGCCGCCGATTGAAAAACCGCCAGCTTCAGGCGTCGATGAATTCAGCATGATAAGTCTCCTAAAAAATCAGGGAGTCAAAACCCGCGTAATGACTCCCTGCACACAAGCCCCTCTCTCCAGGGTCCCTTTAGCGACGTCCCGCTAATTTCTGCGGGATACCGCGTAATTCTTCAACCAGGAACAAAGCAGCTTGATTGCTGGCCCCGGTAATGTCGGCCTGCACGTAGAGATCAGTATCGCCAGAAGGCCCGGCAACCAATCCAACGGTATCCAGAGCTTCGCCCAAATTACCGCGCAGCACGAAGTCAACCAGGGCATAACCTTGCGCTGCATACATCGCGTAGGCGTGAGCGACTTCGCCCTTGATGGCAAAAAAGTCCTGATAGAAACGAATCGTCTTGTTCAGGCCACGCTGAATTTTGATGTTGGTGAAAATCGAATCCGACAACGTGTTATACACGTTGTTGCCAGCCGTCGCCGCCGTCGATTTGACTCCAGTCTTAATCAACACGCCACGGATTTTGTTTCCGCGCGGAATGTTGTACTGGCGCGAGCTAGTCACAGTGTTAACGATGTCTCCAGAGGTATTTTCCTGGAAATAGCGCCACACGCGGCCCGGAACGTAACCGAAGATAGCGTTCCCGCCGAGAGCAAACTTTCCATGAACGCGAACGCGAGGGTTGCCGCTCGCGCTACCGAAGGCACTGAATGTACTCGCCGAGGTTTGCCCAGTGAATACGCTCTTATCGTCCGAGAATTGAACCGTGAGCTTCAGAGTGTCATAGTTGGGTGCATCAAGCAGCCAACCAAGCTGACGTTGGATCGGAATTTGCAACGGAGTAAACGGCAGGTTCAAAGTAAACCGGATGTCGTTTGTCGCATTGGCCGAGGTCGAGAGTGAAACGGTGAACGTGGGAGCACCGGCAGAGTTCGGTACCACATAGGGAATATGCGACGTATATAACCGATTCAAGTTATATAGATCGGCCCCGCGAAGGTTGACGAAAGGTTCACTCTGCCCGCGTACGCGATGGTACCCGGTAACCGTAATCGTATCGATGAGCGAAAAGGGAGCGTCCGCTTGGGTGCCAGTAGGATTGTTGCTACTAGCATTGGTCATACGCCCTTCGAACGTGAGCGAAAGGTCGTACATAAAACGATCATTCGGAATCAGGCCGCCGTTTGTCGGCAGCATGTAAACCGTGTTGGTTGCAGTCAGAGAAATATCGGCAATAAATTCCTGCCGACTAGTTGCAGAAAATCCACGTCCAGCCATGTTTCAATCCACCTTGAAGGAAATTTGAGACATTCAAAATCCGCTCGCAGGCGTCCCGATTCGTGCGAGTAAGTCTTTACCCAGAGATAGGCCGATGAAGACCGCGCTCAGAGCTAAGGAAATATGGAAGACAGTTTTCAACATCGCTATGCTCCCGCCGCCGTTGTCGTGGTCGTAGTTGCCGCTACCGGCATTCCTACGCCAAGAGCCGATACAAGGGAAGGCCGTACCGTGCGGAAATAGATGTATAGGAGAATCGCGGCGAGAACGCCGCCTAGCAGGATGGAGAAAAATGCCTTTACCGTGTCAACGTTCTCGAAATCCAGGTCAGGCATATACAGTACCTTCGTACCATAGGTACTGACACTGTTACAACAAAAATAGTGGAGTTTGTTTTAGCTCTTTTTACGCTGTAGGTTACGGACTATGCCGGAAGCGAATCCGGCCACGTCTGAACGCTTACGCGGCCCAGGATCAATCGGAGCAGGTTCCCCAGGCGGGGTTACTGGATCGTCGATTGGTTCGCTGGCCCGCTGTTTTCGGGTGGCCTTGATGGCCCGATTAAGTCTTCGAACTGCCCGAGCCACCTGAGAGCGGAGTTTTGATTCGCCGCTGCCGTCATCTGAACGAGGTCTATCAGGATCACGAACCACAGGGTTAGGATCGCTTGTGTTCCCGCCGCCGCTAGAATGTATTTCACAGGTTCCCTCTTCACATGCTGGACAAATCAAACCTTCGCTGTTTTCGGAAGCCATATAAGACCCTCTTCTTTTTTCAACATGCCGTAAAGCAATCGCATGGGATTCTTACCCTCGGCGTCTGGAAATTTTTCGAGCACGCATTGGTCACAAACAACAGCAACAGAATCACCAGGATCAACGAATACGCACCATACGTCATCTGTTTTATCCGCGTACGTAAAACCGCCGCAAAGCGGGCATTTGATAGCATCCTTCATTGGTTTTCATTCTCCAGGTCGATGAACCACTCCCGGCCATCCGGCCACACTTCAACTACTGGTATTCCGCCCGCCGCTTTCGTCCAGTGCACGACTTGATGAGGTCGCAAACCAGGAACGAGTCTTGCGGTATCATCCCCAAAATTTTCTCTAATAGTCTTAAGTTCTCTGGAGAGGTACGCATAGAAAAAAAAGACGTGATCCGCGTGGTATCTTGAATCTGGGTGAGCGTCAACAATTCTATGGGTTGTCTGTATAACAGCGACATCTGACGTGCTGCGTCTATTCCATCGGTCAAGATTAGGATCGAGAGAATTTCCCCCTTGGAGCATGTGAGCTTCGTCAACAATGATCGAAACCCCTCTACACTCCCACAATGAAGAAGAGAAGCCTGCAAATTCATCTGGTACATCCTCCGTATCGAATGGACCGACTCGCACGAATTGATAGCTCCCGTTTTCTGGGTGCGAGCTAATCCAGCTTGCCAATTCGCCTACGCTCACGCTGCCGATGATCGGGAGTTGGTCATTTGGATCGAAGACGATTACGCGGTTGTGCCACGTAACCGCTAGCGCCATCGCGAGCGTTGATTTCCCCTGCCTACGTTTGCCGAAAATTGTTGTGTTCATCCGGCTTTTCCAATTCCCTTTAGCGCGTCATGAGCTTCGGCATAACAGGCCCGCATCGCGTCAACCAATAGAGTAACATCCTGAATCGGAACCCACACGAATTTTGAATCAGGCGTGCGGCCCCGTTCTTCAAAAACAGCATCCTTAAGAATTTGCCCCGACTTGCCGATGTCGAGAACGCGAGAACGAATAGAATACAACGCCCTCGCGCATTTAAGCCAGTCTTCACTACGCTGCTTTGGGAGCCGCTGTCTGTTGGGCATTTGTTTGCCTTGAAAGTAAAACCAGCATCGCAAATTTCGAAATGTAGACTTGCGCCATAGCCATGTAAAACTTGAAATCCGGCCCCAGTTTTTGAAGCGTTGCGCCGAAATGCCGCTCGATGAATTCAGCCGAAGGTTCACGGAGTACCTTGAGCTCGTCTTCGTTCATCGCGAAAATTTGCTCACAGAGTTCTTTTGGAAATTGGAATGAAGCGCCATAGCCTACCAGCTTGCAAATGCCGGTATGAATCAGGTCAATAGCGCCGCCCTCGATCTTAACCGGAGCGCTTGCCGCTTTCGCTTCCGAGAAAAGATCAGGCGTCAACCGGATAGCCTGCTTAAGACGTTCAATAGTCTTAGGCCGCATCGATTCCAGGTCGATCCCTCCGGTTTCGAGTTCCGGCAGAACGAGCTTGGATTGCGGGGTTTGCTTAGTCGGCCCCGGATCGCTCGAAAGTCCCGAAACTGTATCCGTCTCCGTGATCGGTGAAGGTTCTGAATCCGAGACTGGTTGGTCTTCCGTTGGAATCAATATTTGCGGATTGTCTTTTTTCTTGCGTGCCATGTTGTTCTGGTTCTCCTAGAAATTCCTCAGCGTGTAAACACCAGCGATAGGCTGCTGAGTTCATCCCACCGTGGTTAACGAATATCTGCCGTGCAGCCGCAATTAGGCGTCGTGCCTTCTGTAAGTCCGAAACCATCGCGTCAAAACGCGTCCAGTGCTCCAGACCTACGTCAATTTTATGCGGTAAAGAAGGTTCCATCGTTTTACTCCTGCCCCACTTTTGCTAGCAGGCGAGCAAGCCCGCAAGAAGTTAAGAGACTCACGCCTAAGATCGCTTCCAAGCAATGCTTGCAAGGCAACCGTTTCAATCTCAGAAAATTTTCGATTCCAGCGTATGATAACGTGCCAACCCTTGCGAGTTCGATCATATCGCACACAAAGAGGCGCGATTCCTTGAATTCGCGCAACCGCCCACATAGGACGCAATGACGGTCCCCTTCGTCGCCAGTATCTTTTATTCTCCCCTGGAAAATCGTAGTCGCAAAAAGTTGTGAATGGCTTAGCATATTCTTTGACCTCACCGAACACGTTGAAAGTTGAAGCGGAGTCGCCGAAGTAACCTCCGCAAAGTTTTTCTAGCACCGGCCATGGATTGATCTGGATCGTTTGAAGATTTCCACCGCGCTAGGCCTTTGTCCTTACGTACGGGATTGATCCAGTCTATCGCGTCCACTTCAATACCGCGCGGCATGACTCCGGTTTCAACAAAATTTAGAAGTGCTTTGCGTAAGAATGCTGGCGAGAGCCGCGATTTCACGCCAGGGACATTAGGAACACGAATAGCAACTTGGACGCGAACCGGGTCCACCTTACCATGCGTTTTTCGTTTGTCTTTTTTATTCTTCGCCATAGTCCGCGCTCGATTCGTACTCTATGTAATCGTACGTGTCCAGATCGTCGATGTAATCCTCTATGAATTCGTCCCAAGCAGCCACACTATTAATTTTCCCACTAGCACTACTGCCGCCGCCAGAGCCAGTAGTACTAAAGTCGCCGCCAGAAACTCCAGCACCACCATGAATAGCACTAGGGCCTTTTCCTTTAGCCCGAACAACAGAAGCCTCACTTTTGCGTCTCCCTCCAGGACCGCCAGTCGGCCCCGCCGTAATCGCTCGGTTCAATGTAGAGAATATCTTCGGGTGGTTGGTAAGATCCCTGAATGAGGGACTCCGTTGGAGTTTCGATGATCCCTTCCGGTATAACTCCCTCGCCTGAGCCTGATTGATCCCGTAGCGGTTGCGCGCCGCTTTCAAAAAGCGGTTGTATCGTGAAATCGTCCATTTCAGTTTCCTCGCCATATACTGCCTTCATTCGGAGCCGCTTTCACCGGCCCCTAGTTGAATTCAGAACGGCATGTTATCCCAATTGGGCGCGGGCCCGTCGTCTTTCTTCGGCGCTGCCTTCTTTTCAGTTTCTAGCTTGTACTTCGGCTTGCTCTTGCGAGTTTTCGCAACGTCGTTTGGGTTTTTGATCCCAAGAATTTTGATACCGATGGCCGGTTTATTAGTACGCGGATTCATGATTGGGTTTCCCTTCTCATCGCGATCCGTAGGAGCAAGAGCCAAGCCCCATCCGCGCCAGTTTTCAGTACGATCTGAAATCGCATCCGAGAGAAATCGCGCTAGAGTAGCATTGACGCCCCAAGAAGCTATTCCCGGCAAAACATCATTATCGAAATCAATAATGAATGGCGAGCCAAACCCCCTCGGCGCCGTCCGCACGTTCATAATGACGCCAGTAACGTACTCTTTCCCTGAATCGGCAATGTCCGAACCGTGTAAGAGCGGGCCCCCTTCTTTCGGCCCGATGGTATCTTTGACACTAGGCATTTGTGTAAGTTTCTCCTTGTTTTATTTTCTTGGAGTCGCCGTTAGGCTTGCGGCATCGCGGACAAATCCGCACGACTCCAGCCGCAATATCTTTTCCGCGTGCTTCCCACTTTATCCCGCAAGTGTAGCAGACGTGTTTAGAAATTTTATCCTTGCGATCCATAGCGCCGTTGCCATTCAGCCAATGAGAGAAATTCTCCGGTATATGGATCGCGCGGAGGTTCTGGCGAAGGATGCAAGCATTTGGGAAGTTCTATCAATGAAGGCCCGCAGAAATGATCTTTGCCCATCATGTGATGAATCACGCAATCGGGCTTGATCGGCCTGCCCGCGATTTGTTCCCATGCTACGCGATGCAAGTATTTTCCCGCGTGCTTCCCTCTGCTGATCCTCCAATAAGCGCCGCCTTGCTGCCTCTTGTTTAAGTAGGCTCGTCCGAGTGGAGTTTCTACGCTGTGGCCTTCGCGCTTTCCACCACGCGCCATAGTAACACCGCTTCTCCATCATACGAGCCTTGCAAGCGGTTGTGGTCCAATTCCGCTCATGCTTCCGAGAGCTTCTAGAATGGGCTCTTTCGCTCCAGGAGTTACGTTAAAAAAAACCTTTCCGTGACGAATCGATGCGAGGTACTCCGCCGCTTCACGATTGGAGCACCACGCGATAACCGGAGCATCTTCAAAAAAACGACTAGCTTTAAAAACATCGCGAACGTCTTCAGACATTTGGTACCGTTTGCCGATTACAACATAGAGGTACTTTTCCGCGTCAATCCTTTCGCTGCCACTTACCCATCGTACGTTGTTCATAACTCCGTCTCCACTCCATCTGTTTCTCTTTCGAAGACCAACAAGCATCCGGGTCCAAACTCAATACATGCTACAAACCTGAATTCGCGTAGACTGGAGTCTTCAATCGCTTTAGCAACAGTCACGCTGGTAGCAAATTCGTTGCAAAACATTACCTTTCGTTCAAAGGCCATTTTTTATAACTCCAGCTTCGCTCCCTCTTTAGTCAGAGACTCCGCGAAGTCTGTAATTACTTCCCAGGCCCGCTTGGGCTTGCCGAGGTCGGTATAGTGCCACTTCAAAACCGCATACATCTTGATGAGCATTTGGAGTGGCTCGGTCTTAGCTACACCGTACTGATACCGCACGAATGGGCCGAGGGCTCTCCGCTCTTTCTCTGTGACCTTCATCGGAATTGTTTGCGACGTTGGCGGGGGAATGAACCGGCGAGAGAGCGGAAGTTTAGACCAATTGAATATAGCTTCTGTCAACACGTCTGGATTTTTCAGAATGAACAGTGACCATAGAAACCTGCGATTGAATCCGCTCTTTTCCCACCTGTCAAAATTCCTGTTTTGACATTCAATCGTCAGAGCTCCCATAACAACGCATCGAGCAGTCATGCGGTTCACCTGTTGGTTCTCGAATGACGCGGCCGTAAAGCCCTCGCTAGCAAGAGCACGCAGGTTACCCTCAAGATTCGCTGCCGTGTCTCCATCGCGTTCGTAAATTTTCTGGAAATCCTGCACTACGATGGATCGCGTTATGCCGCTCGCGATGTTCTCTCGCATCCGCGTAATCTGCTGAGTGTTGATGTCGGTAACGAGAACAGCGTTGGGATAGGGCGATAGTGTTCGTAGCAAAGCAGTCTTGAGAGCTTCAGGAGGTCCGACCAGCATCAAACCGCCGTGCCCGTCGAAAGGCGATTGAACCATGCTGCTTAGGTGAGCAGCGCAAATGCAGTCTGCTACAGTTTCAACTTTCAATGTGGTAACTGCCCTTCAATTAGTTTTTGTGGAGTAACGCAAACGTCCTCAGGGTACGCTACAAATGCTGCTGCTGGAACAATCTCAATGCGAGCAGGGAGCCGCCAGAGTCTATAGATACCATCGTGACATTGAGCATAAAAATCGCACTCACATATCACGCCAACAGGTCCAAGAGCATTGTTGAACGCCCAAGAACCAGCTTGATAGCTGGAGCGGAAAGGTAGCATGTTAGGTACGAAGATATTCTATCAACTTTTCCCCTAG
>Ga0209062_1003758_pt1 | contig 16976 bp, 12 predicted proteins | sample Coa_R2_2_FD_187158 | JGI IMG/M metagenome (GOLD analysis project Ga0209062, IMG submission 187158) | Surface soil microbial communities from Centralia Pennsylvania, which are recovering from an underground coalmine fire - Coalmine... | ecosystem: Environmental > Terrestrial > Soil > Unclassified...
CGGCCGGCGGCCGCGGCTGGGCTGAACTGCAGGACGACGGTTCCCTCAAGGGCGAGATCTCCCTCGACAACGGTGATGACATTGCCTTCATCGCTCGCCGTTAACCGACTTCTTCAACAGCCTGCTAAAGCGGTCGGCCGCCTTACGGCGACACAAGCCTCCTGTTCAACTGCCTGCACGACCTGCTCTCTTTTTTGAACGATGAGGATTCCAACCGAGGCAGAGCCGCTAGGGCTGCCCGGCATGTTCGGCGATCGGCTGTAGAAAGTCCGATACCACGGCGGCCGAGGCCCTGGGATCCTCTTCCATCGGGTCGTGGCCCAGGCAGTCGAAGATCTTGAGACGGCTGCCTTTGATATCGCTTTTGAACCGAATGGCATCCGCGACCGGGACCCACCGATCCTTGCGACCCCACAGGATCAGGGTGCGCACATTGAGGCGTTTGAGGAGCGACGGGTCGAGCAGTGACTGGGTGCGGGCACGTTCGAGCGTCGCCTCCTGGTTGCCAGGGAAGCGCTGCAACTCTGCGGTCCGTTTGACGCGTTGAGTGGTCACCATCGACGGATCTGCGTACTGCTGGAGCAATGTCCGCCGCACCCATAGTTCCGGCTTGAAATAAATTCCGATGTCGCCCACCAAGGGCAAGCGTGCAAACCGGGTAGGCCAACGGAACGCGCTCCCTGCAGGCGGATAGCCGGCGGAGTCGATCAGGATGAGCTGGCTCACACGGTCGGGATGCGTCGCCGCGAAATTCCAGGCGACACCGCCGCCCAAGGAGTGCCCGACCAGCACGAACCGGTCGAGGTGGAGCGCCCCGACCAGGTCGTCGACAAAATCGGTATACGCTTCGACGGTGTATTCGTGGCGCGGCCAGGCACCGGTCAGGCCGTGGCCGGGAAGATCAACCGAGATCAATCGCGCCTTGTCGCCGAGTGCCCTGGCCCATCCTTCCCAAACATGCAACGAACCGTTGGCGCCGTGAAGCAGGACGACAGGAATGCCTCGGGGATTGCCTTGGTCGCGTACATGCGCATGCGCGCCATCGATCTCGATGAAGCGCGATGCGGTGTTGCTGTAACGCGATATGAGCATTTCAGCGGGCAGTGCGGGGGTATAGGCCCATACTGCCGTGCCTGCCAGTGCGGCGGCCGTCGCGAGTAGCCAGACGGCCAGATGCCAGCGCAGCTTCCTGCTTTTTGCTGCCATCGGCTGCTATTTCCCGCCCGGCCGGGCGCGAACAGGGCGGCTCCAGCCATATCCGTGGGCGGCGCGTCGCGGGTCGCCCCGGCTCAAGGACTGCACGGCTACCTTTGCGCTGTGCACCGCCGCTGCTGCCAGGCAGACCGACTTGCTCATGAGGTCGATGGGCTTGCCCATAGGACTGCCGAAGTAAGCCTTCATCTGGCGGAGCCGTCGTGAATACCGCTTTCCGTCAGTGCTCAGGAAGCTCTTGAGCTCGTCCTGGCTCAGCGCCCACGAAACGTTGGCGTGGAAGCGCTTGTAGAAAAGGCGCTTGCCGGTGCACTTGAACCGGCCGAGCAGGGCGAGCTCTGCCAGCATCGCGCGATCGCTGCCGGAAAAGTTCGGCAGCAAGGATGTTTGCTGCAAGATATGTCGGGGGACGACGCCGAACATATGCGTGCCCCAGCTGGCGCGCGTCAAGACTTGCCAGAAGCGCCGGACTGCCGCTGGACTGTCGGCGATGCTCGCGTCGTCGGCCCAGTAGCGCCGTCCAGTTGCCGGATCGACGAAGGCAGCAGTCGCATCCTCGAACGGGAGCTTCCGGCCCTGCTCGTCGATGAATGCAGTACCGGTGTGAGCGAGGACGACATCGGCATTTGCGTCCAGCAACTTGACGCACTCGCCCAGATAGTCGGGATGGTAGAGATCGTCGTGAGCCGCCCATTTGAACAAGGGTGCCGTTGACATTTCGAATACGCGATTGAAATTCGCCACGGCGCCCAAATTGTGCTCGTTGCAACAGTAGTGAATTCGACGATCGCGGCGCTCGAAGTCCCGGCAAATGTCTGCAGTAAGATCGTTCGAAGCGTTGTCGGAGATCAGGATCTCGAAATCTTGGAAAGTCTGGGACGACAGGCTCTCCAGGAGTTCAGGCAAGAACTCTTGACCATTGTAAACCGGGATTCCGATCGAGAGCCTGGGCATCGCACTTCTGACTATGTCCAAGACGCTGATCCGCATCAAAAGCGACTGTGTGGTACCTACTTCGACTACGGAGTCGGTTCCGACGGAAGGAGCTGTCCGTTTTTTTCCTGCCCTCTGCGTCTGAATCCTTGCCAGTCGGTGACGTCGTGTCCCCACACGAATCGTGGGCGCAGACCGGGTTGACGCATTCGATAGGTGTTGCCGTCGAACAGGTTGTTGCCATCAGAGATGATGGCGAAGTTCTCGTCGCCAGGCCTCGCATCCGAAACACCGCCGGCGCAGACACCCTGCTCGAATGTCATATCGTTGGCCAGCACGGTATTATTGCGTGTCTTGTATCTGTTTCCATTGTCGCGGCGGCCCTGGTCAATGAGCACGATTCCGCAGCGTCCGCTGGCAACCGTGATCCTGTTGCCGACTACATCCACGCTCTCGGATGCCGCCAGACCGATATCGGTCCCCCAGAACCAGCCGCGGTTACCGATACCGTTGTGCCTCAGCACATTGTCGCGAACGACTGCTTTGAACGAGATTTCATGGAAAATCCCGATGTCCTGGTTTCTCTCGACGAGATTCTTCTCATAGAGGACATTCTTACAGTCGATATCGCACCACAAGCCGGGGCCATTGTTGTCGTGCACGTGGTTGCCGAGAAACAGGACCCCATCACTGAGGGCGACCTTGGCGCCGCCGGCTTCCCATGTTCCGTCGAAGCCGTGAATGTTGTTCGACCAGATGTCATTGTGCTCGATGCTGATCTCGCGGCCATGGCCAGCAATACCGATCTGACCGTTTGCATGAATATCGCAATTGCGCACGCGACTGCCGCTGCCGACACCGACACCGGCGCCGCTGTTCAATCGCACTTCGCAGTTTTCGATGGTCCACCTGGCTCCCTCACGCGCGTCGATTGCGCCCTTTTGTGCGGCATTGCCAAATTTCTCCACGGTGATGTTGCTGATCGATACGTCTGCCGCCGTGCTTTCGAACGCGAATTGTGCAGCCGTCATCTCGACTGTGCGGCCAGTCGGGTCGTCGGCCAGGTAGAGAAGGCCGTCGGCGCCGTCGATGTAGAATGTAGTGGTCGCGAGCCGGCTCGGGCCCGACACTCGGGTCAACGGCCGGTCGTCGATGAATACCGCCTCCGGATGATTGCAGAGCGGCGCAGTCGGCAGGCATTCGCCGTGGGGTTGGCGAAGCGGCAACTGAAGCTTCACCGTCCAAAGATCACCCTGGCGCTTGAAGCCGGTGAGTCGCCGGCTGCCATTCAGCACCGTTTGCCCCTCGCCGTAGAAGTGCTGGCCGGATCGCGGCCGAATCGCCTGCGCCCGGTGGACGCCGTTCTTCAGGCAGAGCACGGCATTTTCGCCGGCTCGGTCGACCACGTCCTGGATCAGCGTTCCAGGAGCAATCGCAATGGCGTTGGTCGGACAGGATGAGGTGCCGACGCCCGCGTGCGCGGTTTGAAGAGCGGTGCCCAAGCCGGCAAGCCACAGCGCGCCGATCAGGCTGTATTGTATGGTTCGGCCGGAGGTCGCCATGACGATTCCCGGGTCGTTGTTGATTTGAGGTGATCGGCCAGTCGGAGTGACAGCGCGACGATGGTCAGTGACGGGTTGGCATAGCCACCCGTCGGAAATATCGACCCGCCCGCGATGTAGAGGTTGCGCATATCGTGTACGCGGCAGTTCTCGTCGACCACGCCTCGAGCGGGATCGGAGTGCATCCGTGTGGTGCCGAGCTGGTGCCAATTGCCGAAGACCGCGGGTGGACGACCGCCGGTGCCAGCGGTCGAAATGACGGTCCCTACGCCCGCCGCGCGAACCGCGTCGGCGAAGATCGCCATGGTTCGCTCGATGGAGTGCCAGTCCATCTTGGTGAGTTGCCAATCGAGGATTATCTTCGGAACGCCGAGTCGATCGCGCCGGGAAGATAACTTCACCCGCGAGGACATGGTCGGTGCCTGTTCGGCCATCACGTCGATGCCGAAAATCTCGGCCGGTCGGCCGGAACGCCATGCGCCGTAGTGGCGGACGAGTTGCGGTGCGCCGGCAATGGCTCGGATGGCATGCCGTGCGAATCCCGCGGTCGCGACCCCATAGTGAACCGACCTTCGGACGATTTGGGCCGATTGGACCGCTGGCGCCATGGCGGAGCGGTGAGTCGGTCGCAATCGGAGGACGGCATTCAAGAGCTGTTCCTTTTGCAACGCGTGATCGCTCAGCCGAAACATGGCTTCGACGGTCACGTTCTCTTCGGCCGGCTGATGCTGGTACAGCCTGAAGGCGTCCGGATCGAGCCCGGGATCGGGCAGCAGGTAGCCGACGGCGGCATCCGGATGTTCCATGAAGCAGCGGCCGACCAGGTCGCGGCCGTTGCCGATGCCGGCGGGCTCGCTGTCCCGCGAGACCAGGAGCAGACGCGCGGTCTCTATCGCGCCGACGGCGAGGACGAAGATCCGTGCGCGGACGCTGAACCGACCGCCGGAAAGGGTCGCACAGTCGACCCGGTTCACCCGCCTGCTTCCATCGGCAAGGTGGATGGCGGTCGCGTGGAGCACCACATTGATGTTCTCGGGTCGCGCCAGGTCGATCGCATGGCGATCGAAGTTGGCGCGCTTGCAGAACTTGAACATCACCGACTCGACCTGATCGGGATCGAGAGGCAGTGGCGACCCGTAGCCTCGAGCTTCCCACGTCTTGGCGTCGTAGGCGAACTCACCCAGTCCGAACACCCGCTGCGCCCGTTCGTAGAAGGGGTCAAGCTCCGTCCGCTCGATGGGCCATCCGTGATCCGGCAAGCCGTCCCGCGCCCAAAAGTCGACCGCGTCGAGCGGCCGGGCGTGAACGCCGCGATCCTCGTGCCAGGCCCGCGACGAACCGCCGAAGGCCCGCACCCTCGTGAATCGCAGGGGGTAGTAGGGATGGCCAGTACTGGATCCGCTGGTCAGCGCCTGTTCGCCGAGCGCATGCCGCCGCAACACGGTGGGCAGCCTGCGAAGCGACTTGGTGAAATCGAGGCCGCCGCCTTCGAGCATTACGACGCTTTCGCTCCGGCCGATGAACTCCCTCGCGATGGAGATGCCGGCGACCCCTGCACCAACGATGCAGATGTCAGCCTGCAACGTCGCGTGTGGCGCGATGTCTCTCGCGTCAGTGAACACTTAGCGGCCTGCGGTCTTCGCGCGCACTGGAAATCCCGGCGCCATGCTGCTTCAACCAGGACCTCAGCATGAGCACCGGCCAAAGATGGTCTGCGCGATCGCGCTGTCCGGAGAGATGTTCGCGCCACTTCACCTGGATCGGATCCGGGTCCAGCAGCCCTTCCTGCCTGATGATGCTGGGGTCCAGCAGGTCCTCGGCCCACGCCCGCAGGGGGCCTTTGAGCCAGGAGCTCAACGGCAGATGGAACCCCATCTTCGGCCGCCGATAGAGCCCCTCGGGAACATATCGGTGCAAGACGCGGCGCAGGATGTACTTTCCCGTCTCGCCGCGCACTTTCAGGTCACGCGGCAGGGTGAAGGCGAACTCGACGACGCGATAGTCCATGAAAGGCGCGCGCGCCTCCACGCTCACTGCCATGCTGGCGCGATCGACCTTCTTGAGCTGCGTGTTGACGAACGTCGTGACGAGCTCGTGGGCGAGCATGCGTTCAAGAAGGTCGAATTCGCCGTTCAGCGGCACGAACTCAAAGTCGGTCAGCAATTGCCCGGGATCGTGGTCGACGACGAGACGATCTCGGGGATCCCAGCGCGTGGACAACAGGCGGTACATCTCCTCCTGCGATCCGGAGGCCATCCAGCGGGCCAACCGATGGAGCTTGGCGCCGGGGGTGCGCTCCCGAAACCGGGGCGGCACGATCGGCGAAATGGTATCGAATAGCCTGTCCCAGGTCGACGGCGGGAGCGCCGTCAGCGCCTGCGCCGCTTGCTTGCGGACCCCGACCGGCAGCCAGCCGAGCTGGCGACTGACCCTCGGCAGCCATCGGTGGCGATGATAGCCACCGAACAGCTCGTCACCTCCATCGCCGCACAGTGTAACCGTCACGTTCTGGCCCGCCAGCCTGTAGGCGACGTGATTGGACACATAGGAGGGATCTGATTGCGGCAGATCGGACAGTTGGGCGAGGCGGGGGATCAGCTCGATGATATCCTGTGGCGCCATGTAGAGCTCGGTGTGGTCCGAGCCGATATGAGCGGCGATCTTCCGCGCGTCAGGAGCCTCGTCCAGAGCCTGATCCGGGAAACCGATCGAGAAGCTCTTCACCTTCCGGGAACTTTCCTGCTGCAGCAGCGCGAGCACCGTCGATGAATCGATTCCCCCCGAGAGCAGGACCCCGAGCGGAACATCGCTCACGGTTCGTAGGCGGACGGCGTCCCGCAACAAATCGTCCAGTCTTTCGACGGCATCGTCTTCGGTCCCCCCGAAGCGGTGCTGATATCCGAACTCGGCCTTGTCCGTTGCCGACCAGTACACATGCTCCTGCGCGCGCAGGTTCTGATCGAACGTCACATACGTTCCCGGGGCAAGATTGTGGATACCCCGGTAGATCGTGTCCTCGGACTGTTGATGCACCTCGCGCAGGTACCGATTGAGCCAGTCGCGGTCGATCACGAGGTTCGCACCCGGATAGGCCGAGATCGCCCTCAACTCGGAACCGAACAGCAGCGCGCCGTTGACGCGACCGCAATAGAGCGGCTTCACGCCCAGCCGGTCGCGCACAAGACACAGCGTTCGCTCGCAGGTGTCCCACAGGGCGAATGCGAACATGCCATTGAACGAAGCGAGCGCCTTGTCGAGACCCCAGGCTTCGATCGCCGCCAGCATCACCTCCGTGTCGGAATGACCGCGCCAGCGCGGGGCCAAGCCATGCGCTTCCAGCGTCCGCGCAATCGCTGGCGAATTGTAGATCTCGCCGTTGTAAGCAATCACGTACCGGCCCGACGCAGAGTGCATGGGTTGGTGACCGTGGGGCGACAGATCGATGATCGCGAGCCGTCGATTGCCCAGGCCAACCCCCGTCGCCGGGTCGACCCAGGCCCCTTCGTCATCCGGGCCCCGGTGCGCCAGAGCGTCCGTCATGGAGATCACGTGTCGCTGCATTGCCTCGGCAACGCGAGTCCCGCCGGGATCAAGGAAACCTGCAATGCCGCACACCACCAAGCCTCTGATCTTGAATGTCGATTGGCTTTCGTATGCGGCAGTTGGGCCTTGGCTGCACTACGGTCTTTGGGTGTCCTGCGGCAGCATCTCGGGGTACCCCCAACGGGCGCCCGCCGGTTCCCTCGTTCTCCGAAGTCTCTGCCGGCCCGGCGCAGGAGCATGAGTCAGCGGGGCCGACGCCACCGGAGTCGGCCGTAGTAACTCCCCTTGTCCATTGTAACCCGGCCACCGCGTCTCGAAGGTGTGCCGAACACGGCAAAGGGCCGTGTCGGCACGATGTCCTTGCGCGAGAGATATCATGAAGAGGTTCCAGGCGATTGAAGGCCTCCGTGGCGTCCTGGCGTGGGCCGTCGTCTTCTCTCATCTCGTCTACTTCGCGGACATTTACACGCATGGGTTTGGCCGCCATATCGCCCATCTTGGCCGCCCTGCGGTCCTGATATTCATCATCGTCAGCGGATTCGTGATCACACACGTGCTCATCGAGCGGTCCGAACCCTATGGCAGCTACCTGACGCGTCGGTTCATGCGGATATTTCCGCTATTCGCGGTGACATCGCTGATCGGCTATTTCAGCTCCGACCTCCAGGTTTTCACGCTTGCGCATGTAGCCTATTCGAATGACCCGGATTTTGATTTCGTACCGCTGGTAAGAGGGATCGCGAGCTCCGATCATCAGAACCTGTGGCCGCACGTTCTCGCGCACATGACGATGTTGCATGGGGCCATCAGTGACGATGTCCTGCCGTTTTCGGCCTATGCGTTCAACATCCCGGCATGGAGCATATCGTTGGAGTGGCAGTTTTATGTGATTGCACCCTTCATTCTGATGGTCGTGATGCGGCGCCGGCTGCTGGTTCCTGCCGCGATCGTGCTCGCCATGGTCGAGGCGGCATATCGCGCCGGCCTGTTCGGACACTTCTACCAACCCAGTTTTCTGCCGGGAGCGTCGACCTACTTTGCGATCGGGATCGTCTGCCGGCTCATCTATCCGGCAGTCGCAGTCGGTACGCAATATGCATTCGGTATCGCTGCAGTGGTCACGATCATGTTGCTGCCCATTGCGAGTGTGCCCATGGCCTGCGTCCTCCTCTGGATGCTGGTATACCTGGGGCTGATCGTCGGCCGAGAGGGAGCTCCGGAGTCCCTGTATTCCCGACTCCATCGCACGCTTTGGGAAAACCCGGTTCCGCTCTATTTTGGCTCGCGGTCGTACTCGATTTATCTCGCCCACATACCCACGATCGCTGTCTGTCATTTCCTATGGATAAAACTCAAACCCATGGCCGGTCCCCTGGAGACGTTCGTTGCCCTGTCGATGATGACGACACCGGTGCTCATCGTAGCCGCTGAATTGCTGCACAGGATGGTCGAACGGCCCGGTATTGAGTGCGGGTCCCGGATTGCGCGATGGCTAAGCCAAATTCCTGATCGCCGTCTTGCCGGAAGCTCGCTGACGGGAAAGCCCATCGTACCCGCCGTGGCTACCGCCCACTCTCCGGCGAAAATCCATTGAACGGACGTGCCCGATAGATCATCACGGAGCCGATGCCGAAGCCGAACAGGCACCAGAACCAGATACCTTGTACTGGACCCTCGAGCACGACGTCGAATGACGCGTTGATCACGATGGCTGCGACATAGCAGCCAATGAACAGGAACAGATCGGCCCAGGACTTGTGTCCGCGGGCGCGGGCAGTGAGCATCGTTCTCATCAGCATGCCGAACCAGGAAGCGAGAACGAGCGCCCACAGCGTCAGGCCTGGCACTCCGGCTCGCGCCAACAGGGTCATCTGCGCGTTGTGAGGACTACGCGTAAGGGCTCGATTCTGGCCATTCGCGGTTATGTTGGGACCGGCGAAACCGTCTTCCTCCGCGAGATTTACACCGAATCCACGGCCAGTCCAGAAGCGCGACCCATGAATGGTGTCCTTGATTATGATGTCCCACCAGTTCAGGCGCCATTGCTTCGTTCCTTCGCCCTGGTTTCCGGATTGCCCGACGATACTCAGGACATTCTCGAGGATCTGGTGTGCACTGACTGGGCGATCCCACGACTCCCTGGCCTCGTCGTATTGGCCGGACAGCGACTCCAGTGCCAGCATGGCGACAAATATCGCGATGCCTGTTCTCAGCACCGTGAACATCAGGCGGAACCGTCCAAGCATGATCATCGCGAACACGATTGGCACGACGACGGAGAGCGCTGCTCCCCGATTGGTGGCGACGACAGGGGCCAAGGTGGCGAACCACATGAAAACCCAGACGGCCGATACCTTGCGATAACCGATCAGCGCAAACACCATCAGGCCCGCCAGATGCGTTCCGACGGCACTCGGGCCGACATTCACGATCGGCGCGGGACCGAGCAACTGCGGCACGTCATCCGGCACGTACTTGTTGAGCAACAACGCCACGAACATGGCCGGCAAGCTCGCCATCATGAACCTGTAGAGGCGGAGCACGACGTCGATCCGGCGCGCATCCTCGAGCAGCAGGCCGGTGACGATGAATGCAAAGCCGCCGTATGTGATGACGGTGCTGTCACGCAGGGAATCGAACCCGTACGCGCGCAGAAAGGGGAGGGTCCGTGCCATAACCCAAATCATCGTCACGGCAAGAACGACGCTCGGCAGTGTTGCGAGTGAGGCAACGAACGCGCGTGATCGGAAAAATACCGCAGCACCAGCGAACAGGGCGATCTCGCCGATGTAGAGTGGCGGAAAACCGAGATAGGCGAATCCTCTGCCCATCACGGCATATCCGAGCAGCACGATGCCCAGAAACGTAAGGTAACGATTACCCAGGAGGAGGGTGAGATCTGGGCCCGGTGCCGTCGGTCGCGTCGATGGTGCGCCGATCATTGGCGGTTACCGCCGGCCGCCATTGTGACGTTCCGAGCTTGCTTTCGCGATCTTTCGGAGCTGATCAGCATTGTGATCGCGATGGTGCCGCCACTCATGCGTACGAGATTGGCAATCAGAAGGGCGAGGCACGCGCCGACGACACCCAGTGGGTCGATGAAAGCGAAGGCCAATCCCGCAGCCACGCCGACCGCAAGGACGTTGACGAGCGAAGCGGCCCGGCCCGCTTCCACGCCGAGCAGCGTCTTGCTGATCATTTCCGCGACGTAGTCCAGCACGCCTGCTACAGCGAGAAGCTGCAAGGTCAGTGCGCCGGCTAGATAGGGAGAAGAAGGACCGTATGCCAAGTGCAAAGCCAGATCCGGCATCGCGATGGCTGCTGCGCAGATGATCAGGATCGGTCCTAGGCCGAAGAGAATGTAGCCAGTGGCAGCCCGCCAGGCACCAGAAACGCCTTCAGTTCTGTGGGCATGTGCGGCTACTTGCGGAATGGCATTGCCTATCCCGAAGATGACGGGATTCATCATATTCGCAATGTTCAGGCCGGCCTGAAGCAATGCCGTGGCCCCAGTGCCTGCCGTGGCTGCCAATATCCACGGAAAGAGCTGAACACGAATGAGGACGAGCTCGTAGCTGATGATGGACCACTTTCCGATCGAAAAGTAGTCCGCGGCCAAGCGACGTGTTTCTGTGAGGTCCGGCCGCTGGAATTGAAGTCTCGATACATGAACCAGGGCACCCAGGGCAAAGGTGACCGACATCAGATAAAGCGCAGCCGTGAGCGTGATGGTATCGATCCAGGCGACGAACGCGATCAGCAATGCCTGCCCGACATAGGCAATTCCGTCGCCGGCGACGGCGGAACGATAGCGGAAATCGGCAAGCAAGTATCGCCGCGACGTCTCCTGCGCCTGCCAACACAGAAAGCAGAGGCATGCCGGCACGAGGATGTCATCTTCTCCCGACACCATGGTGCCGAGCGCCATCACCAGGACGAAGACGAAGGCCAAGGCCGCGGCGAGCACACTCGAGTTGCCGAGAAGCCGTGCTCGCTCATGTTCGAGAGCGCCATGCCAGCGGACGGCTACCGGATACGAAATGAGCGAGTAGTCGATTGCCCGCAAGAGAAAGATCGCGCCGAGGAAGAGGGCAAATGCTCCATAGTCGTCCTGGCTGAGCTTCCGTGCGAGCAGCACATTGAGCAAGAAATTGCCCCCGCTGACCACGCACTGATCGATGAGCGTCCATGATGCCCGTTCAAGGAAGTGCTTGCCGCGCATGGTACCACCTTGACGATTGCTACTCCGGACTACTCGGACCAGCCTTCAATCGGGGGCCGGTGATGTCGACGCTTCGTCGGCAATGGCGTCTTTGCCGGTGCGACGGTCTGCTAGTCTGTTTTCTCCGGGCGGCCGCATTGGGAAGCGGAACGACTTAAGTCGGAACCGCTTAAAGCTGAACGACGCCTGGTGGCTTCGCACGCGGAGGAAGAGCAGGTGGGCGAATGCCAGGTCGAATGGTTCGAGGCCGCGTCGATCGCGCCAGACGACTGCTCCGATGCCTGCCAAGAGCCCCAAGAGCCAGAACAAGCCCAGGATCACCGTGCCCTTGGGGCTCGTCGGCGTGTGGTTCGGAACGGCCAGCTTGAGGCCCTCGGTGACTCTCATCGAGCCCTGATCGCGGTCGCCGCGAACCATCAATGCCTGGACATCGGCGCGCGCGCCCTCTAGCGCTTCCACAGCCTGCAATACCTTGGGATGCTTGTCGCCGTTGATGGCCCGTTGGCGGGCAAGCTCCACCTCGGCAGCGATTGCGGCCTCCCGGCCGCGCTGTATCCATTTGTCTCGGACGTATTCGGTCGCAACTGCATTGACGATCCGGGCCGCCTCGGTGGCGGAGGATGTCGCGAAAGAAATGGCAATGAGATACGAGCGCGTATCCTTCGTGACCTCCACATTGTTGCGCAACGTTGCAAGCTTGCGATCGAAGCGGGACTCGCTGCGCGTCTCTGGGAAGAACAAGCTCCGCAGCCAGCCTGAGCCGCCTCCCGCGTCGGACTGCAACTCGGGCTCGAGCTGGTGCACGACTGCCTGCAGGATCGAGTCGGACAGGACCAGGCGCGCCTCGCCGTTGACGATCGATGTGGCGTCGACGGTGGCCAAGGCGACGGTCTTGCCTTGCTCCTGCGAATAGAGGCTTGGAAATATGAACGCTGTCGCCGAGTACTTTCGCGGCAGCAAGGGTATGACGAGGAGGGCCAGCAGGACGGCAAGCGCCATGACTGCCACGACGAGCAGCCACTGCCGCTGGACCGAGAGGAGTGTATGGACGGCCAGTTCCCTGTAGTGCGCCCGAAAGTCCGACGGTGGCTTCGCCTGGTCCGGTTGCTGTTTCAGGGGGAAGGCGGCCCGTGCCTCCCGGTCGAGATTCAACATACTCATTGATGCTTCAATAGCCCATTGCGTCCCGGAGTGGCCGGCGCTTTCGACGCCCGGCGACTTCAAGAAGAACTAGTCCAAAAGAGTAGGCTGCTCCTCGAGCCGATGGCATGATTCGAAGCGCTCTTCATGCGGCTTCGAGCCCCGATCGGCAGCCGCCGCGGGGGAAGCCCGCTCATCTCTACTCCAGCCTGCAGCCGACGCGCTTCATGGCGTAGGGCGAGAGCTCATACTGCTGGCGGAAAGACTGGAAGGTGGCTTCGATCAGGTCCGAAGGCACGCCCGCCTTCTGCATCCAGTCATGCCACTGGGCCCGGCTCTGCTCAAGCGCGCGTGCGAACTCGGTGACATTGCCTCCGACGGGGATGGCGGGAGCGTGCAGCACCAGGCGTCCGGAACGGCCGATGATGCAGTTGCCGGACCCGATGGCGATCATTGCGCAGCCAGAGGCGCACCAGCCGGTGACCCGGACGGAGATCCCACGATCCTTGAAAATCTGAGCGATTGCCATCGACAAGATCATGCTGCCCCCCGGGGAGGCTATGTCCACGGGCTCATGGGTCTGAGTGGCCTTGGTCATCATCTCGAAATCGATTGGGCCCGACAGGGATACCGCGTTGGCGGTGGAAACGAGACCGAGGGTGCACGCAATCGTGCAATAGATCTTGGCAGTGATGGTCAGTCCTCCTGTCGTGCCTTGTGGGGCCGGATTTCGTCTACATTTGGCCGCCCCTCTCACGGCAGCCTTTCGCCTGGACCGACACCTGCATTTTGAAGCCCGCCTTCCCGCTTTCTCTCCGCGGCACGGTCTGAGGGCGGGCTTGCGGGTAACTCCATCGAAGGAGGCAAGAGCGAACCGACTTGAACGATGTCACCGGGCTGCAGGGCAAAATCGGGCGTAGTGTCGTAGCGCACAGTCGCTGATCCCTTGCTCCGGATCACGACCAGCGGAGGTGGCTGGTCATGTTCGGCCGTGAGCCACCCGATCTGCCGCGCGCGTGCAATGCGGGCGCGCTGCGCCGCAGGAAGCGTGACCGAGAGCTCCAGCAGCGATCGCTCGGTTTCTCGCAGCTCGATCATTGCGCGACGTTGATAGTTGTTGTGCAGTTCGGCGATCTTGAACTGGAGGTCGCCGATCGCGAGATCGGCCTTCAGGCCGTCCGACTTGTACCGCGCGATGTTTTCCTCGATGCGGGCCTCCTCGCGCTTGATCTCGATGTATGTCGGCTTGCGGGCGAGCCCGGACTTGGCCAGCTGCTCGTAGTCCGCGATCAGCTGGTGATTCAGCTCACGCTGTTTGAGTTCGAGTTCTTCCTGCTCCTTCGCAGCCGCTATTTCGGCGCGCAAGCGAGGAAACTGCTTCTCCAGAGCCTCGGCTTCCTGCTGCTCCGCTTTTCGTTCCGCAGCGAAGGCAGCCTGCTCGCCATCGCGAATCTGGGCCAAACGGACGGCATCGACGGGAAGCCCAGAAAGGTCCGGGAAGGAAATGCGATCGTCGCCGGACTGCTGCGCCAGGAGGCGGGACCGCTTCAACAGAAGCGCGGCACGATTGACCTCCAGAAGGCGGACGCGCTCGTCCACCTGGAACAAGTCCGAGCCCGTGCCGAGTTGATCGGGAGCGCCGAGGCCTCCGGCCCGCGCAATCGCGGCAAGCACGGACTCGCCGTCCCGGTACGGATAGAGGCCGGGGGTTCGGACCATACCGAGGACATAGATCGGGCGGTACTCCGCAATCTTCGCGCTGACCACGGGCCGACGGACATATCCCTGCTCGAGGAAGTTGCCGATGCCTTTTTCCAGCTCGCTCGGCGTAAGATTGGCTGCAGGAACATCACCGATGACCGGAAGTCGGAGATTGCCGTTCTGGTCGACAATCGCTTCACCGGAGAGTTCGGGCTGACCGAAGACGGAGACAGCGATCTTGTCGCCGGCGACAATGCGGTAGGACTGGGCGCCCGTCGTTTGTGCCCCGGCGGGCCCAAGGAGGACGAGCAAGATCAGCGGAACGAGCCCGCCGCTCCTCGTCGATGGCCATCGCCATCTCGACCCGTACTTTCCGAACGTCGAGTTCATGACCGACATTCTAGGCAAAGCACGCAGCAGCGCTGCGTCGCCGTGGTAGAAGGACCATCGAGTTGAGGTAAAGGAAGAGGTACTTCCTGAGACGCCGTGGAGTAGCCTTGTTCCACCTCGCCGCTGAAGCACTTCTTCTTCACCCTGTGCCCGAGCCTCGCTCATTTCCCTGCGAGGCGGCCAACGATCTGGACTGACTTCGAAGGCGGAGCGATATGTTCAAGGAAGAGCTAGTGGTGGTGACGGGCGCCGGTGGCTTCATCGGCGGCCATCTGGTCAAGGTTCTGCAGGAGCGTGGGCACAGGAAGATCCGCGCGGTGGACGTCAAGCCGCTCAACGAGTGGTACCAGAAGCATCCCGGCGTCGAGAACCAGGTCGGCGATCTGTCCCTGCTCGAGGCGTGCCGGGCGGCCGCCAGGGACGCGAAGCAGATCTACAATCTGGCGGCCGACATGGGCGGCATGGGCTTCATCGAGACCCACAAGGCCGAGTGCATGCTGTCGGTGCTGATCAGCACCCATATGCTGGTCGCCGCCAAGGAAGCCGGCACCGAGCGGTTCTTCTATTCGTCGTCGGCCTGCGTCTACAACGGCGACAAGCAGACCGACGCCAACGTCACGGCGCTCAAGGAGGAGGACGCCTATCCCGCCCTGCCGGAGGACGGCTACGGCTGGGAGAAGCTGTTCAGCGAGCGCATGGCGCGCCACTACCGCGAGGATTACGGCATCGCCACCCGGGTCGCCCGCTACCACAACGTCTACGGCCCCGAGGGCACCTATGACGGCGGCCGCGAGAAGGCGCCGGCCGCGATCTGCCGCAAGGTGATCGCCGCCAAGCTCTCCGGCAAGCACGAGATCGAGATCTGGGGCGACGGCGAGCAGACCCGCTCCTTCATGTACATCGACGACTGCACCGAGGGCACGATCAAGCTGGCCAACAGCGAGATCATCGAGCCGCTGAACATCGGCTCGGACGAGCTGGTCTCGATCAACCGCCTGGTCGACATCGTCGAGAAGATCGCCGGCGTGAAGCTCAGGCGCTCCTACAAGCTCGACGCCCCCAAGGGCGTGCGCGGCCGCAACAGCGACAACACGCTGATCAAGAAGCTGATGAACTGGGCGCCGTCCATCCGTCTCGAGGACGGCATGGAGAAGACCTACAAGTGGATCTACGACGAGATGACCTCCGGCAAGGTCTCGGTGGTCAACGCGCTGCCCAAGCAGGCGCTGGCGGCGCAGTAAAAGAAACGCGACGAGAAGACGAAGGGGCCCCACGAGGGCCCCTTTCCTTTTCGGCAGCCTCCTTCAACGGCCGATGCCGCGGATGCCCTTGTTGCTCTTCAGCAGGGTGTCGAAGTACGCGATCGTCTTCCTGAGGCCGGTGTCGAGGTCGACCTTCGGCTCCCATTCGAGCCGTTTGCGCGCCAGCGTGATGTCGGGGCAGCGCTGCAGCGGATCGTCGGCCGGCAGCGGCCGCGTGTGCACGATCTTCGACTTGCCGTTGACGATCTTCACGATCCGCGAGGCCAGCTCCTTGACCGGGATCTCGACCGGGTTGCCGATATTGACCGGCCCGGTGAAGTCGTCCGGCGTGTGATCCATCAGGCGCTGCCAACCGTCGAGCTGGTCGTCGACGTAGCAGAAGGCGCGGGTCTGCATGCCGTCGCCGTAGAGGGTGATGTCCTCGCCCTTCAGCGCCTGGACGACGAAGTTCGACACCACGCGGCCGTCGTTGGGATGCATGCGCGGCCCGTAGGTGTTGAAGATGCGCGCCACCTTGATGCGCAGCTTGTGCTGGCGGTGATAGTCGAAGAACAGCGTCTCGGCGCAGCGCTTGCCCTCGTCGTAGCAGGCGCGCGGGCCCAACGGGTTGACGTTGCCGCGATAGCCCTCGACCTGCGGATGCACGGTCGGGTCGCCATAGACCTCGCTGGTCGAGGACTGGAAGATCTTCGCCCGCACCCGCTTGGCCAGCCCCAGCATGTTGATCGCGCCGTGGACCGAGGTCTTGGTCGTCTGCACCGGGTCGTGCTGGTAGTGGATCGGCGAGGCCGGGCAGGCGAGGTTGTAGATCTCGTCGACCTCGACGTAGAGCGGGAAGGTCACGTCGTGCCGCATCAGCTCGAAATGCGGGTGGCCGATGCAGGCCGCGATGTTGTCCTTGTTGCCCGTGAAATAGTTGTCGACGCACAGCACGTCGTGGCCCCCCGCCAGCAGGCGCTCGCAAAGATGTGAGCCCAGGAACCCCGCGCCGCCCGTCACCAGAATCCGCTT
>Ga0209062_1003761_pt1 | contig 16968 bp, 15 predicted proteins | sample Coa_R2_2_FD_187158 | JGI IMG/M metagenome (GOLD analysis project Ga0209062, IMG submission 187158) | Surface soil microbial communities from Centralia Pennsylvania, which are recovering from an underground coalmine fire - Coalmine... | ecosystem: Environmental > Terrestrial > Soil > Unclassified...
GATCAGGAACATGGCGAGCGAGAAGCCGAAATCGCCGATGCGGTTGACGATGAACGCCTTGTTGCCGGCGGTGGTGGCGGAGTGCTTGACGATATAGAAGCCGACCAGCAGATAGCTGCACAGACCGACGCCTTCCCAGCCGAGGAAGAGAAGCAGATAATTCGCCGCCAGAACCAGGTTCAGCATGAAGAACATGAACAGGTTCAGGTAAGCAAAGAAGCGGTAATAGCCGCCTTCATGCTCCATGTAGCCGATGGAATAGATGTGGATGAGGGAGCCGACGCCGGTCACGATGAAAAGCATGATCATGGTCAGCTTGTCGACCGTGTAATCCCAGCCGACATTGAAGCCGCCGCTGCGGATCCAGGTGAAGTAATGCTCGGTGACCGGGGTGGCAGCGAGATCGCCGGCGGTGAGGTAAACCTTCATGACCCAGCCGAACGAGAGGAGCACGCTCACGACGGCAACCAGGCTCACGATCATTTTCGGCAGCTTGCGGCCGAAGATGCCGTTGATCAGGAAGCCGATGAGCGGCAGGATGGGGATGATCCAGAGGTTCTGCGTCATCAGTTCTTGAGGGTGTTGACTTCGTCGATGTTCAGGGTTTCGCGGTTCTTGAACACCGTAAGGATGATCGCGAGGCCGACGGCCGCTTCAGCCGCGGCCACGACCATAACGAAAAAGGTGAAAATCTGGCCGCTGACCTGACGGTGCTGGTTTGCGAACGCGATGAAACTCAGGTTGACGGCATTGAGCATCAGCTCAATGCACATGAAAACCGTGATGATGTTGCGGCGAATGATGAACCCGGCGACTCCGAGCGCGAACAGGACCGCGCTCAAGAGGAGATACCAGGAGATGGGGACGCCATTGGGAACAGCGAGTCCGTTCAAATCAGTCAAGCTCCTTCCGGGCAAGAACGATCGCGCCGAGAATGGCGATCAGGATGAGCACCGATGTGACTTCGAAGGGCAGCAGATAGTCGGTGAAAAGCGAGTATCCGATGTTCTGCGCCGTGCCGCCCTGCCATGCGTCGAAGTTGGATACGCCGGCATTGGGGAACCCGCGCTGGACGAAATAGCAGAGAACGCCGAGCAGGGCGATGAGCGCGGGAATACCGAGAATTCGCGCCATGAGGGAACGCCTGCCCAAGGTGCGCGTCCGAATCTCCCTGAACGCTAATCACGATCTTGCCGCCTCCGAAATCACGGCGACGAAACAGCAGCTTGTATGCTAAAAGCGAACCGCTAATCGCGAAAGGCGGATACATCTAAGCATGCGCATCCTCATCTCCGCCGGCGAGGCCTCGGGCGACCTCTACGCCGCGCGCCTCGTCGAAGCCATCCGCGCGCGCCATCCCGATGCTGAATTTCTCGGCTGCGCCGGACCGCGCATGCAAGCCGCCGGAGTGCGCGCCGTCGTCGATGCCCGCTCGCTCAACGTCGTCGGCATCGTCGAGGTCCTCTCCCATCTACCCCGAATCTGGCGCGAGTTTCGCAAACTTATCGCCACCGCCCGCGCTCAGCCCCCCCGCTTGGCCATCCTCACCGATTCGCCCGATTTTCACCTTCCTCTCGCCAGACGACTCCGTCGCCTCGGCGTCCCCGTCGTCTATCTCGTCGCTCCCCAAGTCTGGGCATGGAGATCAAACCGCATCTTGGCCATGCGCCGGGACATTGACCGGCTTCTCTGTATCTTCCCCTTCGAGCGGCAGTTCTTCGAAAAACGCGGAATCCATACAACCTACATCGGCCACCCCCTGGCAGAAATCATTAATAGTCATTGTTATCAATCACTTACGGATCTTGGCTTCGTTTTTTCGAATCCCCGCCCCATCCTCGCCCTGCTCCCCGGCAGCCGTCCCGGCGAGGTCTCCCGGCACCTGCCCATCCTGATCGAGGCAGTCGCCGCCATCCGCCGTACCCACCCCATCACGCCCGTGCTGGCCTTGCCCGATGGCTTCGTTTTTTCGCCAACTTTGCCGGAACGCATCCGCGCCGAATCCATCCAACTCATCGTAGGGCGCACTTGGGATGTGCTCGCCCAGTCCGAGTTGGCTCTAGCCGCTAGCGGAACCGTGACGATTGAGGCGGCCCTGCTGGGCATTCCCATGGTGACCTTTTACCGCGTAAACGCGCTAACTTGGATATTGGGGCGGCGGCTGGTTCGGGCCCCGTTTCTGACCATGGTAAATCTGGTGGCGGGGCGGCAAATCGTGCCCGAATTAATCCAGCGGGAAATGACTCCCGAACGGATCGCCGCCGAAGCTCGCCCGTTGCTGCAAGACTCCAGTCTCCGGGCGGCGATGCGCGCCGGTTTGGCCGAGGTTTCCCAACGTCTCAAAGCTGGCCGCGACCCGATGGAGGTCGCGGCCGAATGCATCGAAGAGGTTATGCAGTGAAAAACACGAAATTCGCCCTGGCGCTTGCGAGCGCCCTTTTATCCCCCGCCTTCCCGCAGAGTCGCGGCGTGCAGCAGCGCATCGACGTTCAGGATTACGCCATCGACCTGACCGTCGACCCTCAAGCTCAGACCTTGAAGGCCGTCGCCAAGGTGAATTTCACCGCCCTCGACAACGTCTCGGAAATCTCCCTCGATCTCAATAACGCCCTCAATCTCGATAAGGTCGCCGGCGACGATGGCCGCCAGATTCCCGCATCGCGCCTCCAGCAGGATATGAGCGTCCGCGTCAGCCTCCCCGCCCCCATTGCCCGCGGCAAATCCGGCTCCCTCACCTTCTATTACGACGGCAAGCTCAGCGGAGAAGAAGAATCGCCCGTATTTGGGATCCGGTTTGCCGCCATTCATCCGGATTTCGCCTATCTGATGTACCCGGCCCGTTGGTTCCCCGTCAACGACTACACCGTCGACCGCTTCGCCATGGATTTGAAGGTCGCCGTTCCGCAAGACTACAAGGTCTTGGCCAGCGGAATCGATTCCACCGAGCCTGCTCAGGGCGGCGGCGTTGTTTATCGCTGGAAGGTTAACGAGCCTTCCTTTCCCGGAAGCCTCGCCATCGTTCGCGGCGATCCCAAAATCGTCTCCGACGGCGGCGTCGATACCGCCCTTTTCTTCCGCAAGGCCGCCGGAATGGAGCAGGCTTGGGGCGGCGAATTTTCTAAGGCGATGATTTACCTCTCCAGCGTCTTTGGATCGCCCCTCAAGAGAAACCTCACGGTGGTGGAGACCGAACCGGGAGCCCCCAACGGCTATTCCGCGCCCGGACTCATCTTTCTATCGCCGCAAGCCATTGGCAAGGAAGTCAACATCCGTCTGGTGGCCAACCAGGTTTCCCGCCAGTGGTGGGGAGCGCTGCTTTCGCCCTCCAGCCGCAACCATCTTTGGATTGAAAACGGCATGGCCCGCTACTCCGAGCTGCTCTATGTCGATCACGCCAATGGGTCCGGCGCCATGCAGCAGCAAGTCCACGATACCTATGTCGAAGCCCTGACCGTGGATCAGCCTCCTTTGATCCAATCCGCGCGCCTGGAGGATTATTCCCCTGAATTCTGGGCCGCCACCGCCGGAAAAGGCGCGGCCGTGCTGAATATGCTGCGCGGCGTCGTCGGAGACGAGAATTTCTTCAAGCTGCTGAAGACCCTCCCCGACAAGTACGCCTATAAGTCCATCAGCACCGACGATTTCCGCAAATCCGCCGAAGAGATCTCCGCCCAGAATCTCAATTTCTTCTTCGTCAACTGGATCGAATCCACCGGCGCCCCCGAATTTAAGCTCGAATACACCGTCTTCCGCACTCAGAAGGGCTTCCGCGTGGTGGGCAAAATCGGCCAGGACCTCGATACTTTCAGCATGCCCGTCACCGTCCACGTCGATACGGAAGGAAACCCCGAAGAAAAGGAAGTGCAGGTCGTGGGTACCTCTTCGGAATTCTCCATCGACACTTTCGGCAAACCCCGGCCTAATGGCGTCTCCCTGGACCCGAAAGGGCGCCTGTTGCGATTCGATAACCCCATCCGCGTGGCTGTGGCCATCCGCCGCGGCGAGCAGTTCGTCGAAATCGGCGAGTTCGGCGAAGCTCTCAAGGAATATCAAAAGGCGCTCGACGTCCAGCGCAACAGCTCGCTGGCGCACTATCGCATCGGCGAATTGTACTTCCTGCAAGCTACCTGGCAAAGCGCCGCCAATGAATTCCGCGAAGCCATAAACGGCGACCTGGAGCCGAAATGGACCGAAGTCTGGTCCCATATCAAGCTGGGCTGGGTGCTCGATGTCAGCGGACAGCGCGACCGCGCCGTGAACGAATATAAGCAGGCGCTTAGGACCAACGACAACACCAGCAACGCGCAAGAAGAGGCGCAAAAATACATCAACGCGCCTTACGAGCGTCAGCGCGCCTCCAACTAACCCGGTTCGCGGCGCGCCTTTCCGTAGCCTCTATCCGCCGCCGCCGCCGCTAACATACAATACCCAAGGAGGTCCGGCCATGCGATCCCTTGGATTTCTGTTTGCCGCTGCGGTTTTCGCCCAAGTTCCGCCGCCCCCCGCCCCCTGGCGCGGCGCGGGCCCAACCCCTTGCGCCGGCCCCGACGGCGGCGTATTTCAATGTCCTCCGCCTCCCCGCTTGATCGCCATTCGCGCCGGCCGCCTGTTTGACAGCACAACCGGCCGCATGCTGACCAATCAAATCGTGCTCATTTCCGGCGGCCGCATCTCCGAAGTAGGTTCCGAAGGCCAGATCGCCATCCCGGCGGGCTTCCAGATCATCGACTTGAGCCGCGCCGCCGTGCTCCCCGGCCTCATCGACGCCCATACCCACATGTTCGATGCGCGCAAACCCAACCAGACCGCCGAACAGTCCATGCTGATCGCCGTGCAGAACGCCCAGGCGGACCTCCGCGCCGGCTTCACCGCCGCGCGCGATATGAGCTCCCACGGCAACGGCTACGCCGACGTCGAAATGCGAAACGCAATCGACCTCGGCAGGTTCGACGGCCCCCGCTACCAGGTCTCCGGCCGCGGAATCGTTTGGAGCGGCGCCGCCAACGCCGAGCCCAACAACCCTTTGGCGAGCGCTGTCGTCCACTCCGTCGAGGACGCGCGCGCCGCCGTTCAAGATCACGTCGCGCACGGCGTGGACTGGATCAAGCTCTTTCCAACCGGCGGATATTCCTTCACCCCCGGCGGCGAGGTGGAGTATCAACTCACTTACCCCATGCCCGTGTTGCAAGCTCTGATCGACGAAGCCCACCGCCTGGGTCGTAAGACCGCCTGCCACGTCTACGGCGGCCAGGGCCAGAGAAACGCGATCCTCGCCGGCTGCGACACCATCGAGCACGCCTTCGGATTGGATCAAGAGCAAGCCAATATGATGGCCGCCAAAGCGCTTTATTACGATCCCACTCTGGTTCGCTATATCGAGCCTTATATGGATGACAATGACGCCAAAAACACAGGCGGTAAGTATCGAATTATCCCCATCTTCCAGAAGGCGGTCGCCATGGCGGCGGCGACCGGCGGCCTCAAAATCATGGTGGGAAGCGGCGCCGATGGATCTACCTACGCTCACGGAACGCAGGCCCTCGATTTTGAGGCCCTGGTGAAACGCGTTGGCATGACTCCCGCCAGAGTCCTCCAAAGCGGAACCATCGTGAACGCCCAAGCGTTGGGATGGCAGGATCGCATCGGGTCGGTTGAAAAAGGCAAATTCGCGGATCTGATCGCCGTCTCGGGAGATCCTCTCGCCGACATCACCGAGCTTCAGCGAGTGAAGTTCGTCATGAAAGGGGGAAAAGTCGTGCGCAATGATCTGCCGTAGCCGCCCGGCCCCGGCCTTCGCTTTTTCTTAAAACGAATGCCGTATTTCGCCATCTTGACCTATAGATGGCTGCCCGGTTCTTACCCCTCCTGCTGGGCGCGATTTTGTTTGCCGCTCCGGCTTTCCCTTTTGTTCGCCCTGCCCCGCCGCCTCGGACCGGTCCTCAAATGCTTTCGCCCGGCAATGTGCGCAGGCTGCTCCGCATGCAGAAGCGGAATCGGGAGATGGACCGCATCATGGCCAAGCGCGCCAGGTCGGGCTAACCTCCGCCGTCTCCACTCCTTTAGCGCCCGTCCTTTAGCGCCCGGAAACCCCGCAATCTAAGCCTGCTCCGCGGGCAGGAGCATCTCTGCTAACAAAAGGAGTTGTGGGTGCAAAGGGCCATGGGCAAGGTCCAAATGAAAGCGAGGTATTTCATATGCCCGGTTCTGTTTTCAGCTCACTCGTAAACATTGCCGGTTCACGCGGCGCCAGCGCCATGGCGTCGCGGTTTGGCGTCTCGGAACGAGCGATCTCGCAGGGAATGGAAATGGCTTCCGCCACTTTCCTGGCGGGATTGGCCGGCAAGGTCGGCGATTCGGCTTGGATGAATCGCCTATTTCAGATGGTTTCACACGCTCCTGCCCGCGTCGACGCGTCAGAGGTGGCCAGCGCCGTCCTTGACCCGACTCGCGCATCTTCGGAAATGAGATCTCTTCTGAATTCCGGCAACGAGTTTCTTGCGCACGCTTTTGGAGCGAATCAGACTCCGATTTTCGATTCCGTGGCGAAATCCACCGGATTGGGCTTCAACGCCATATCGGCTCTGATGAGCGTGGCGGCTCCCTTGATGATGACTTCCCTGGGCCGTTTGGTCCGTGAAGACCGCCTGGATCCGGCTGGACTGGGCCGAATCCTGACGCATGAGGCCGGCGACGTCCAAGGCATGCTGCCGCCGGGCGTATCGGCGCTCGTCGGCGCAGGTTCGGCAACGGCCGCCTCGCGGCCACTCGCCATGAATGTGTTTCGCGACGAATCGCCGGCCCCGCCGCCGCTCTCCGTAACCGCAATTCCCCAGCGCCGCCGGTCGTTAGCGTGGTTGTGGGTGATCCCTTTGGCGCTGCTAGCGCTCTTTATTTGGGGAGTTCGAGCCAGGCATCCGGTGACAACGGCGTTCCGTCCCGGCGCGCCGAATGCAGTCGCGCCCGCGCCGGGTAGGACTGTGGTGAACGTCATCCAAGATCCCGCGGCGGCAAGATTGCTCGCCTATATTCAAAATGCGTCGAGGCCCGCCAATCGCGCGGCGCAGTTCGACTTCGACCGAATTCTATTCGCGACGGGCTCCTCCGTCCTTCTCCCTGCCTCCCGGGGCCAAGTGGACGATATTTCACGAATCCTGAAGGCCTATCCCAACGTGCGCCTGTTAATCGTCGGCCACACCGATAATGTCGGAAACGCCGCCATGAACCAAAGGTTGTCGGAAGCCCGGGCCCGGGCGTTGAAGGCGCGCCTGGCGGCCATGGGCATCTCTCCGGATCGCTTAGAGACGCAGGGAAACGGCTACCGCGCTCCCACCGCTAACAACGCCACGGCGCAGGGCCGCGCCATGAACCGCCGCGTTTCGGTGGCGGTCATTCAAAAGTAAATGCGGTGAATCTACTTCCCCTCCGGCGGCGGCCGCACGGCCCGTTGCCGGAGGCGGAGTAATGCGGCTGATGAGCCGCAACGCAGGCCCTAGGGAATTTTTGCGAAATCATGATCTTCGCCGGCTGTAGAGGCCTTGGCAAACCATTTCGCCGCTTCCTCCGGATTCACGCTTACGCCCCGGCCCTCCTTATACGCCACGCCCAGGTTGTACATCGCCGTTCCGCTGCCCGCGTTCGCGGCCTTCAGAAACCAGCGCATCGCTTCCTCATAATCGGCGTGCACGCCCTGCCCGTTCTGATACATCACCCCGATGCTGTTCATCGCCGCGGCGCTTCCTCCCTCGGCTGCCTGGCGAAACCATTTGAGAGCCTCTTCGTAGTCGGCGGGCACTCCCGCGCCGTCCCGGTAGAGAACGCCCAAATTGAACATCGCCTGAGCATTGCCCGCCACGGCTCCGCGCCGAAACCACTTGCGCGCTTCATCAAAATTCTTGGAAACCCCGGCGCCCTGATAATAGAGATTGCCGATGTTGCACATCGCCTGGCTATCGCCGGCGTCCGCGGCCCGGCCGAACCACGCGATCGCTTGCCGATAATTGCGAACGGTTCCTTGGCCGGCCGCATACATGACTCCGAGGTACATCATGGCCTCCACGCTGCCGCTGTCGGCCGCCAGACGAAACACCGCAAAGGCGCCGCTGAAGTTATGGCTATCGTAGAGCGCGACGGCGCGGCTGAGCAGACTGGCATTCGCCCCAGCGGATGGCGCCGAAGCCGGCGGCGCGGCAGGCTGCTGGGGCCATCCAGGAATGGACGTCCACAGCAACCCGAAGACGGCGCACCAGGGCGCGAATGCGCGAACCATGAAATTTTAGACGCATCCACGGCGCATTCGGTGTCATGCCGCCTTTAGTTGGAATTAGCAGGGCTGAAAGATAACTTGCGCCACGGGATGCGTGCTAGTATGATCGATGGTTCACACGCTCATTCTTTGAGGGAGGGATTCATTTATGAGGCTTTGGTCAAGAAAGGCGGCGCTAGCCATCTCGGCAGTGGCGCTGGCGGGGCTAATCGGATTCGCATTCGCCAGCCGAGCCGCTGCGCAAGGCCAAGCCGCGCCGAAAGCGGCCACGAAAACCCCGGCCGCGTCCAAAGCGGGCAAGGCGGCGACAACCAAGGGCGTAACGGCCGCGGAATACTTTAACAACGTCACCACTGCCTCGCTAGGAGCCTTGAGCGTCGACGATTTCATCGGCTCGATGGGCGTCATCGCCGCCGCTTTAGGTTATGATTGCGCGGACTGCCATCCCGGCGCGGGATCCGACAGAGTGAATTGGGTCACCGACAGCAATCCCAAGAAAGTGATGGCCCGCAAAATGATCAACATGGTCGCGGGCATCAACCGGACCTACTTCAACGGCGCTCAGAACGTGACCTGCTTTACCTGCCATCACGGCCGTGACCTGCCCAGCACCAGTATCGCCCTCGACAAGTTGTATGGGCCGCCCAATGATGAACATACCGACGTTATAGAGCCTGGCCAGGGCGTGCCCACCATCGACCAGGTCCTGAGCAAATACATTCAGGCTCTCGGCGGCGCGCAGCGTCTGGCCGGACTGAACAGTTGGATCGCCACCGGAACCAGCCTCGGCTATGAGGGACTCGGCGGCGGCGGAACGTTTCAGATCATCGCGAAGCGGCCCAATCAACGCACCACGCTGATCCAGTTCAAAGAGCATCCCGAGCGCGGCGACAACACGCGCGTCTTCGACGGCAGGAACGGTTGGATCAAATCGCCGCGAGGCTTGCTGAGCGAGTATGAATTGACCGGCACCGAGCTAGATGGCGCGCGCCTCGACGCTCAGCTCTCCTTCCCCGACCAAATGAAAACGGCGCTCACCAACTGGAAGGTCGGCGCTCTGGAAAGCCTCGGCGACAAAGACGTTCAAGTAGTGCAAGGCAGCGGCCCGCGAGGCCTTCTGGCGACCTTTTACTTCGATAAGGATTCCGGCCTGCTATTGCGCGAGGTGCGCTATGGCACTTCGCCCATCGGACGCAATCCCACCCAAATGGACTTCTCGGATTACCGGGAAGTGAACGGCATCAAGTTCCCGTTCAAATACACGTTCTCCTGGCTTGATGGAAGGGATTCTTTCCAAATTACCGACGTCAAGGTGAACCCCGCCATAGACGCGTCGAAGTTCGCCAAGCCGTAAAGCGCTCCGCCCGAATCTGCGGAATCCGTCGAATTCCGGAGATTCGGCGCGTCTTGGCGCCTCAATTGCGGGATCCCGGGTAGAGGAGGAGTCTATGTCCTCAACTTACCTGCCTTCGCCGTACGTAATAAATCTCGTTATTGCTCTTGCTGTTTTGGCCGCCATAGGCTGGTTCGTTAATGCGCGGCTCGCTCTGGATCAGCACATCAGGGCGATCGTAAACCTGGCGCTCGGCTTGGTTGTCGTGGGGATCTGTTTGTGGCTGGTCAACACGTTTATTCCGATGGCCGCCACCATCAAGGCCATTTTGAACATTGTCGTGGTTGTCGCCGTTTGTGTACGGGTGCTCCAGATTTTTGGAATGTGGGGCGCCGTAGTCGGCCTGTGGAACAGCCTGACCAGATCTCTGCACCCGGGCGCGGGCGCTTAGGCGCTTGCCGCGCGCTCGCCTTCCACTTCTTCCGCCGGCTTTTGAACGTTGCGCCGGATTTGAATCGCAAGCGCAAGACTGGCGGCGAGCGTTGCTGCGCCGACGGTAACATGCGCCACGGTGGAAACAACCACTGAAGTGGGAACCGCATTATCGGGCGCCAGGATCTCTGTCGTAACGGCTGTAATGCCTAGCAGCACCTGGGTGAGCGCGACGCTCAGCAGCGCGATCGAGGCGGGCCGCAGGGCGCGGTGCCGAGGATACGCCTGCATCACGCACATTCCCAAAATCAGAATTGTTAAAGCCACGACCATGGCGCCGACGATATGCCACGTCAACCCCATCGCTTTATGCCGGAAGGCGGCTCCAAGCATCACCTGCGCCAATACGACGACCGGCGCGGCGACAGCCATCGATCGCAGGGATGGCCAGCCCTGGTCGAGAACCAAGTCCGGGCCGGCCTCCCACTGCTTGGAGGTCCGCAGGACCGCCGACGCCGCGAGGGCAAACAGAATGTGAGCCAGGACCGCGTGAGCAGTCCCGGCTGTGGTGTGGCCCAGCCCCGCTTCCGCCACAACCACGGCTAAAATCGTCCCTCCAAGGGCGCGCAGCCTGGCGAAGACAAGCCAAAGAGCAAGGCCCATCAGCAGCGCGGCGGCGAGGGACGCCAACCCGAGATGGATCTTGTCAATGGCCGCTGGGGCCGCGGGAATTGCCTTCGTGCTGGTGAGCCAGGCGCCCGAAACAACGGCCAGCAGCGTGAAAGCCGCCGCCACTACGGAGTAACGGTACAACCAAGGCTTCACAACACCAATTCTCCCACCGCCTGCAAATTTTGCTTCTTCATAACCCGCTCAAAGCGCGAGGTCACGATCCGGTCACTGACTCCAACATGACTGGTTGAATCAAGGTTTACCTCTGCGGCTGCTGAACCGTTTCCAACGACCGCTCGATCGCGATCCGCACCAGTTGACCGCGGGTCCTTACGCCCATCTTGTCGAACAAATGTTGCAGCGTCGCTTTCACCGAGCTCTGCGAAACTCCGAGTTGATGCGCCATTTCCTTGTTGGAAAGCCCCTCGAAGACGCACCGCAAAACCCTCTGCTCGCGCGGAGTCAAATGGGTCGATGCGGGGCCGGCTTCCGAATTTGCTCCGCCGCCCTTTGCGGGGGCCATCTTCGGGTCCATCCAGGTTCCGCCGCCTGCCACCACCCGAATCGCCTCCAGCAGCGACGCCGGAGGGTTGTGCTTCAGAAAGATGCCGGAGATCCCGAGCGTTCTCGCGACGGAAACATCCAGCGGACTCATGCCCGCCGTCACCATCAGAATTTTCCCTTTGTAGCCAGCCGCGGCGGCGGCCGCGATAAAGCGGGCGCCCGTATCGTCCTCCAAATCGAAATCCAGGAGGACCACATCCACGGCGCGACGCGACAAAGCTTCCAGAGCTTCTTTTGGCGTGCCACACTCGGCTACGGTCTCAAAGTCCGGCTCCGAGACCAGCAGCCGGCGCAGCCCTTCGCGAAACAGAATGTGATCGTCAAGCAGTAAGAGCCGTATGCGCTGCATTTTCAACCGATAGAGCGCCTTGGTCCGGTTGCTCGGCCAAAGCGGCCAGCTCCAGGATGAACGAACACCCCGGCCCTCGTGGATCGTGCCGCAAATCTCCGCGGAAAGAACGCATGAAGGCGCGGGACAAGTAAAGTCCCAAGCCGGTTTGGTCGGCGCCTTTCTGCAAAGGTTGAAAAATCTTCTGCCCTGGGGCGATGCCGGGGCCGCTATCGGTGAAACGGATGGAAACGCCGTCCGGCCGCACCGACGCGGAAACTTCTATCGACTTTCGATCCATCCCCTCCAGCGCACGTTGGCTGTTCTTCATCAGGTTCAACAGCACTTGGAACAGACTATGGCGATCCGCCTGCACCCGCGGCAGCTCTTCGGGAACATTCCATTTCAGCTCGATATCGGACTCCTCGCAAACCGGCTGAAGCACGATTCGCAAGTCGGTCAGGATCTCCTTCAATTCGACGCCGCCTGGGTCGAGCGCCCCCACGCTCTGCTTCAGCTCAAGAGAAGCGATCTTGCTCAGTGTTTCCACCAGCGACCCCAAAGCCTCGAAGTCCTGATCGCCTTTGAGCGATCCTTTGCGAGCCAGGTTTTCGTGCATCATGCCGATGGCGCCGCAAACGTTTCTGACCTCGTGAGACACCGCCGCGACTAATACACGCGAGCCCGCGAGAAGCTGTTGCAGGCTGGTTTCCTCGCGTTCGCGCAGATGTTCGGACGCATCCACCAGCAAGGCCGCCAGCCGCGGACCCGCCGGCGTGCAGTAGGTAGAAAAGAAGACGTTCGCCAGAAACGCTTCGCCGTTCTCCTTGCGTCCGCGCGCCTGCATCTCCGTGCGAAAGATGCGTTCGGTTTCGTCGGCCGATGGAATCGACCCCAAGGCCGGGACATAGCCCGCAATGCTCTTACCCGGCAGCGATCCTTGCTCAGCGGCGAGCAACCGGTGCGCGGCCGGATTCGCCAGCAGGATTTCTCCCTGTGGCGTCATCGTGATCACCGCCGCAGGGCTACTCTCAATTAAAAACTCCAATTGCTCTTCGGCGGCCCGTTGCGCGGCCTGACTCTCTCTCTCGCGGCGATAACTCTTGGTCGCGTTCATGGCCAGCAATCCCGTCATGGCCAAGGTGAGGAAAATCAGCACATCGCGGGCCGATTCCATGTCCATGGGAAATGGGTCCAGGCGGTCGGACAGAAAAGTGCAAAAAACCGCCACCAGGATGAGCTGCCACCAGCTCAATACCGTTCCCAGCAGCGCCATCGGGAAGATGTAAAGAAAGCCAAGCGTGGCGTTGAACTCGACCTGCCAATCGGCGACGGCGATGAGGGCGATCAATAGCCCAGCATACGCAAGGGCCGTCCGCGGACTCCATTGCAAGACCCTGCGAATCACGCCTTTTCAGCCTTTGCTTTGATTGTACATCCATGCTGCTTCAAGCCATTGCGTGAAATAAAGGAAATGGCCGAAAGATACCCGATCTTGGGCGGCTCAATGGCGCTTTCCAACTCCGGCGGCAGTTGCGTCATGGTTTCGGCCGAACTCGAATTCGAACCGCGATTTGAGGATGATGCGGCTGCTTGCATCCGTGGCGCCCAAACCCACCCCGAAACTCCACGTCAACCGATCGTGCATTTTCCAATCCGCGCCGGGCAATAGCAGGTGGATCTGCCGCTGAACTGGCAGAAACTGGTCGAATTTTCCCAGCGAGCTATAGTATTCGAGGCTGGGCGTCAAGTTCGGCGAGGCCTGCCAGCCGATCCTTCCGGATGGCTCCAGCTCCCATCCCTCGCGCGCGCCGGGCCCCCGCAGAGCGCGCCCAAACACCAGGTTGCCGTCGAGCTGCAGCCGGCCGATATGTTTCTCCACGATCCCACGAAGCTCCACTTCTCGCGTGTTCTCGTTAAACATCGGGCGTTCGAAGGAGAACTCGGCTACGAATCCGAGGTTCAGCGGCAGATTCCAGGAAGGGGGCGCGTAGAAATGGGGAAGGATTCGCACTCCGGCGTATTCCATTCCTTGACCAGGTACATACGCGGTCAGCAGAACCAAACCCGCGCGCCATTGATTGGCGAGGCCAGCCGTCAGTTCGGAGCTGAAATGCAATTGTTCTTGCAACGACGCGTAGTTGATGTGCGCTTCGTAGGTGTAAGCCCCGCGGGGAAGAGGCTGGTATTCAAAAACTTGAATCTCAAACGGATCCTGCGCGCAGGCAAGGACTCCAACGCATAGCAATAGGCATCGGCCGGATCGCATAGATTCTCCTTAGAACGGAAAAGGGAGCAGGCTCTTTGGCGCACGCGGGCCGTTAGCCCCGGCGCCAGATCATGGCTGGGGCCTCGCGCGGGCCGCGGGGCGCGCTTTCGGCGAGGAACCGTTATTTGTTAGAAGAAGCGAGGAGGGCGCTCTATGCGGGGACGGGATCTTTCGAGAATCCTGGGAGCAGCAGTAGCGCGAATTTTTTCAACAAGAGCAATTGATTGAATTTGACCTCGCGGCGAAAATCCGACGTAGAGGGCGCAGCAAGCGCAGTCGTGGCAGCAGTCGGAACCGCCCGACGCGCAGTCGCCGGAGGCAATGCAAACGGCTACCTGAACGCAGAGGCATAACAGCAGGCCGAGCGCCACGCGCGCCATAATGCTTCGCCCCGAGAACACGTTGGTCTTCTTACTTCAGTTGAGCTGTTTTCACGCCGCTCTTCGAATCGCCCCAGGCGATCCAAGTTTCATTTGAGGAATGCCCGAGCTTGGGGTACCCCAGACTGGTCCGCGAGCCTTCCGCAACCGGAATGGCCGGTCCAGCGGCGCCCGCGGCCGACACAAATCTGACCAGCGCCTGGGCCGAGCCGGCGCCCTCTTCGATCCACGAAACGAGGGCTCCTCCGTCGCCGCTCAATGCGGCGGAGGCGTAGCCGAGAGTATCGCGCGAGCTGACCAGGGTGGGATTGCCGAATGTATTTCCCGCATCGGATGAGAAGGCCACCTGGACCCGCGGCATGTCATCCGCCTCGGTGTACCAGGCGATCGCGACCCGGTTGTCTTTCGCCGCGGCGGCCGCCGCATTGACTGGGCACGCATTGATCTGCCATTTATCCGGATGCAGGATCTTTGAACCGGACCATCGTCCGTTCTCAAACCGCAAAATGCCGATATCGCGGATATCCTGAGGCGTGTGATCGCGATACGCCACGAGCAGCCCTTTGGCGGTGTTGACCGCCGAGGTGGGGCAGCACGAGCAGACGTCGGAATCCAGATCCTCTTCTCTGATCTCCTTCCCATCCGCTCCGACGATCGTTCGCATGAGCGACACCGGGCCGTCTTCGCCCTTTAATGCCTGAAGCCAAAACAGGGAAGCCTCCTTGGGGCCGCTCGCGACCATCGACGCTAACCCATGCTGGACGGGGCCGCGGTCTCTGTGCGCCATTTGAGGCGCGCTCCAATGAAGGCCATCGCGCGAACTGGAAACGAAGATATATTCGGCGTCGCTCGAATCCTTTCCCTTCTCCACCCAATGCGCAAGAAGAGTTCCATCGCTTAAACTGATGAGTCCCGGGACCTCGGCGGGATGACGCCAAAATCGTCGTCCGGCGGCAATCGTCCGCGCCTCCGACCAGCCCGCTCCACGGCGGACGGCATATTGCAATGTCGCCATTCCTTCGCCCGCGGGTTGCACCCAACTGAGCAGCAGGTTTCCATCGGCGGCGAGACCCCAATTGGGCTGGATGCTTCCGGGCGCGGATGGATTGGGGGCTGGGGCCACCGTAAGCTTTTGTCCGAAAGCGACGACGGCCGAAAGAAGCAGAAAAGCGATAGTCTTCATGATATTCAGTCTGTCAGAAATGGAGTTTGGCCGCCGCTTGAAGCCATCGGGCGCGATGCCAGCGCCGCCAGGGGAGAGCCCGTGGCTTCCAGCACAAGGGGAAGGCCGGAAAAGGGCGGCCGCCCTTGGCATCGGCGCTAGTTTTCGTTTGTTGACCCTGGGCGGCGCTCACGGCGGGCTTCTCAGAAAGTGTATTTGAGCGCCAACTGCATAACGCGCGCGTCGGCTGTTTTCACAACCTGACCGAATAACGGACTATCGATGTTGCCCTGCACCGCGCCGGGACCAAAAAATTGAGTGTGGTTGAACGTATTGAAGCTCTCGATGCGCAATTGCAAAAATTTGGTTTCCGAGAAGTTGAAATTCCGGAGTAGGGAGATATTAAAATTGAGCGCGCCGGGCCCATAGAATGACCGCCGCGAGGCACTCCCGAGCGTCCCCAGGGGAGCTTGGGTGAAAGCCGCCGGATTGAAATACGGAAGGCCGTTTCGCGGGTTGCCGTTCAGATTGAGCGGCGCTCCCGTATACTGGCCTATGTCGAGGCTGTAATTGTTTACGCCGTTGGGGATGCTGCCCTGCAGCGAGTTGTCGTCGTTGCTTTTGAGCGTAACCGGAAAGCCGGTGCTTGCGCGCGTGATGCCGGACAGCTCCCAGCCCCCGATTAGCGGGCTCCATTTTCTGGTGAGCCGGCGGAAAGGCAGCCGATAGTCGTAGCTGATCACAAAATTGTGCCTTATATCCCAGGCGGAAAGAGCGCGCGTCTGCTTGAAATCGAACGGATCGGCCGTATCGCCCAAGGCCGAAGCTTCGTCGATGGATTTGCTGTAGGTATATCCGAGCTGGAAGGTTAGGTCCCTTGTCGTGTGGCGCACCGACACTTGAAGGGAGTTGTAACTGGAGTTACCGAACGATCCCTCAAAATCGTCATTTCCCAGCGCGGCCCCAAAGGGTCCACGCGTTCCGTGGTACACAACGCCGGATGCGCTGGTGTAAGTCCCCGATTCTCCGAACGGACCGCAAGTCGCGGAGCCCGGCGCCACCGACTGCGGGGTGCTCAGAGCGAGACAGAGCGCGGGATTGCCCGGGTTGACCGAATAAGTGAGCAGGAGGTGGTGCGCCTGGGAGCCGACATAGGAGACGTTTAAAACCGTCCCGGACCGGAGCTCCCGTTCGATTGAAAAGAAATACTGTTCGTTGTACGGAAAGGTATTATTCGGATTGGGACCGGTGGCGCCGTTAATCGGCAAGAATGCGTCAAAACTCTGATTCGGATCCGGATTCGATTTGGTCGTATTCAGCGGCGGGACGTCGAAGGGGAATGGATTCCCGGCAAACGACCCATCTGAGGCCGTCCGGTAGGGCTGATCGAAGAGAGATGGAGCGGGACTCGTATAGCTCAGACCATAGGGAGGTTGGGGCAGGTCATAAGCGAGCGACGCTCCGGGAACGACCGAATAAAAAATTCCGTATCCGGCTCGCACGCTTGTTTTTCCCGGTCCGCCGAGAATCTTGCCGAGAGCTCAGCCGGATGTGGCTGGCGACCA
>Ga0209062_1003765_pt1 | contig 16951 bp, 14 predicted proteins | sample Coa_R2_2_FD_187158 | JGI IMG/M metagenome (GOLD analysis project Ga0209062, IMG submission 187158) | Surface soil microbial communities from Centralia Pennsylvania, which are recovering from an underground coalmine fire - Coalmine... | ecosystem: Environmental > Terrestrial > Soil > Unclassified...
GGAATTTGTTGGTTGTCTCATGGGCCCGTAGCTCAAAGTCTGTTGTTGATTCTGCGTTGCTTAGGCCCATTTTCAGGCCCTTCCAAACCGGCGTGGACAGGCTCCTTACTTGGTCCAAGATTATTTCCCCCAGAGCCGTCCCTTCGTCGATGGTTAAGCCTTTCCTCATCGCCCGCCTCCGGTCTCCACTACCACCTTCCGAACGGCGAAACCCATCCTGATTTTCAGGAGTTGCGTGGTTTGCGGCTAGGGGCGCGAGATCCGGCCTCTCCTTGCCCCGCACTGGCCTCCCCAGAATCGTCCCCGCGCTCGCTCAGGGCCGGCAGCGCCTGGAATCTCTCCGGTGCCTTCCACTGATCGCCGGCGTACACGATATTCTGCGACGAAGCGATGGACGACCCGGACTCCTCGATCGCGGCAGTGATGCGCAGCAGCAGATTCTCTTGTGCCTCCAGGAACGCGTTGTAGTCGCGTTCGAGAATGTACGCGTAGATCTCCACTTCAAACGCGAAATCGGCGAACCGCAGCAGGCGCACGCGGGCGCTCGAGGCTTCGATCTTCGGATCGCTCTTAACCATTTCCCGCATACGCTCCAGCAGGAAATTCACGTGCTGCGGCGAAAGGTCGTACCGGAGCCTGACAATTTGCTTCGAAAGAATCTTGTCGCGCCACCGGAAATTCTCGAGCGTCGCGGTCGCAACAGTCCCGTTCGGTATCGAGACCAGCGTGCGGTCCGGAGTACGTATCTTCGTCGAGCGCAGGCCGATATCCTCCACTACCCCGGTCTGATCGCCAATCTTGCAAACGTCTCCGATCTGCAGGGCTCGGTCGGAAAGAATGGAGATGCCGCCAAGCAGGTTCTCGAACGTCTTTTGCGCTCCGAGCCCGACCGCCAGACCGCCGATACCCAGACCAGCCAGCGCGGCCGTCACGTTCACACCTACCGTCTGCAGCGCCACAAGCACCAGGAAAATCAGAATGACTACGTTCACGATCCGCCGGGCCAGCGAAATCAGCGATCGCTCCGCATAACGCCCCCGGGACACCAGGCGATCCGTTATTGCGCGCGCAAGGACGCGAGTCACTCGCGTCGCGGCCCAGAAGAGCGCCACGATCAGCAGGACCAGCACCACCCGCCGGTAATACTGCCGGTACAGCAGCGACGCTCCGATAAAAATGACCGCTGTGTAGTGAAATAACAGCGCCAGCAGCAGCGTCCCGGGCCCGAACCCCGACCCCTCCGCCTCCGGTAGCCGGGCCAGGCCTCGCGAGCGCCGGTACCCTTTCACAATCTGCCGCCCAATCCACGCGAAAAGCCAGCCAAGCCCGAGAGCAACCGGAATCGCAATCAAAATCGCGAGCCATTGCCAGAGCGGCATGGCGAGGAAGCGGTCCCTTACCAGAAACTTGGGAAACGTCTGTTCAATTTGCGGGTATTGGAGGGAGTAGTAGACGACCGGGACCTGCTCGAGCGTCTGCCGCGAAATGTACCAGAGGTCGTCGCCGCGCGCATCTTCCTGCCGCACCAGCAGCAGTTGAAACGTCTGCGGGTCGCCACGAAAACCGGAAATCTTCTCTTCATCGGGAGGCAGGCCGTCGTCCAGCCGGCCCTGCGGGTCGTTACTGACGGAATCGAGAAAAGGAGCGAATTTTTGGTTGAGGATCGCCAGCAACTGCTGGGCGAGTTCTTCGTCCTGGTCCTCCGACGTGTGTCGCCGCCCGCGTGCGGGTTGAAAATATTCGATGGCTACGGCATTCCGCTGATCCTGCGCCGCGCGCAGGAATCCCACGATCGTGCCGCGCGGACTGCTCCGTCCTAAGGGGTCCTGCGGAACGTCCGCCGCCGGCTTTTTCTCCGCTTGCCCGTTCAGCAGCGACGCGACCTGGCCGTGAACCGGCGCTGCGAACGCAACTGCCAGCACACCGAGGAACAAAATGAATTTGGTTTTCGCGGCCAGCCGCGGCATGAAATCACCTTGGGCAACCTACGAATATCCATTCTACTAGGCGCGGGCGAAGGCGCCAGCCGCGAACTTGCGCAACCGCAAGCTCACAAGCCGAAGCGCTCTCCGTGCAGCCGCAGCAGATACTGGTCCGTCATGCCGGCGATGTAATCGCAAACCACAACGTGGCGTGGATATTCCGCGGTCATTTCTTCGTAGGACGAAGGCATGGACCCGGGAGTTGCCAGGTATTCCCGGAAGAGTTCTTCCAGGCAGCTTATCGAGCGGTCGCGGTCCTCGGTAATGGCTTCGTGATTGTAGATGCGTGCAGATAGAAACCGCTTCAGCTCGGCATTGCCTTCGGCTGCTTCCTCGCTGAAGCCCGCCAGCCGCTCCGGGGCGCGGCGAACATCCTCCGCGTTTGTAACACCGGCATTGCCAAGGCGCATGCGAGTGGATGCGATGAGGTCCGTTACCAGGAAATTGAGGACACGCTTCAGTGCCTCATTGAATTTCAGTTTGGCCCGTCCTCCAGGATAGGACTCGTCCACCGCGCGATAGCTTTCCCGAAACAGGGAAACTTCGTCCAGCAGCGCGCCGAAATCGAGAAGTTCCGCCTCCCTGGCGTCATCCAGGTCCGCGATGTTGTAGGCGATCTCGTCCACCCAGTCGATGATCTGCGCTTCCAACGGGGGACGGAGGTCAAGCAGGTATTCGCCAAGCTGCGGAACCTCGGAAGGCGCGTAGTCCCGGGAGTGTTTGATTATGCCCTCGCGAACCTCGAATGTAAGATTCAGACCCGGAAAATCGAGATAGCGGTGCTCGAAATGCTCCACGATGCGCAGCGCGTGAAGATTGTGGTTGAAACCCGCGCCGTGAACGCGCATCAGTTCATCGAGCTTCCGTTCACCGGCGTGCCCGAAGGGCGGATGCCCGATGTCGTGGACCAGAGCCAGGGCTTCGGCAAGCTCCGTGTTTCCTCCCAGGGCACCCGTCACGGTTCGCGCGATCTGTGCCACTTCCAGCGTATGCGTCAGGCGATTGCGGAAGTGATCGGAGTAGCGCGTTGTGAAGACTTGCGTTTTCGCTTCAAGCCGCCGAAAGGCGCGCGAATGGATGATCCGGTCGCGATCGCGCGCGTATTCGCTGCGATACGGGTGCTTCGCTTCCGCGTACCGGCGCCCCCGCGAGATCTCGGGGCGCATGGCCCAGCACGCGCGTGGAGCAGATGCTTCGATGAGCGGACTCCATCTTCCGCGCGGCCCGGGCGGAAACTGCTCGTTATCGCTTCCTGGCGACACGCAACCGAAACCGCCGGCAATGCCGCCGCTGCTAGGACTTGGGTGCGATCGAGTCGAGACCGCGATCCGCCGCCTCGGAAATCGTGGTGTCGGGAAATTCCTTTTTGATCTGCTGATAAACGGAAGCGGCCTCTTGGGGCTTCGTCTGGCGCAGCGCGCCGGCTAGCTCCAAGAGAGATGTAGCGCGTGGAACCAGCACCGTCGGCCTTTCCGAAAGGTCCCTCAAGATCTTTGCGGCCTCATCCGCCTTTCCGGTGCGCTCGTAAATGACCGCCATCTGAAATTGTGCCAGCGAGGCGATTTCCTTGTTGCTGCTATCCGCTATTCTCTTCAATTCCTCAATCGCTTGATTCTGCCGGTCGAGGTCTTCCAGGCAAAGCGCGCTGTAGTAGCGCGCCATTTGGCCGTAGTAGTTACCCGCGTATCGCGCCGCGACTTCGGCGAATTGTTGCTGCGCGGCAATGCTGCGCGCCGCCTCGTCGGGAAATACCTTCTCGGCAGGGTCCGAAGGGTCGGGTGCGTTCCCAATCCGCGCGGTGTACACCTTCATCGCGGAATCAAAAGCCGCCGAGGCATGCACGTTCTGCCGGTCGTGGTAGATCGACCACCCGCTGTAGCTGGCGACTCCCACCAGAATCACCACCAGCACCGCCAGCGTGATTTGGCTGTGCGACCACACGGCTTCCGCGCCATGGGTGATCGCTTCTTTGACTCTGTCCTGCTTCAGTTCCCGGCGAGAAATATGTTCGGCCACGCGTGCTCCCTCTTCGCTTCGGAAACCTTCATGATAGCACAGGCGACTTGCCGAGTTGCCCGGAGAGGCCGGACAAACACTTTTGCGGACAAACCTCTTGCACTGGACCCGCGAATGAGTAAGATGCGTACCGCTGCCGGTACTGCCCGGGTGGACACATGGACATTAAGGAACTGGCTTTTGCGGGGCGGTCCCTGCGAAAAAGCCCTGTATTCGCCTTAACGGCGGCGCTCACGATTGCTCTCGGCATCGGCGCCAGCACAGCCATTTTTAGCGTCATGAACGCGGTTCTCCTCCGGCCGCTCCCTTACCGCGACCCCGGCCAACTCGTCATTCCCTGCGCCGAAATGCAAGTGCGGAATGTCAGGGACTTCCCCTATTCCAACGCCGACTTCATCGATTTGAAAGAAGGCACCAGGAATGTCTTCGAGGACATGGCGGGCGTATTTACCTTTCGCAATTTGATGCCGGCCGCCGATGGCACTCCCGAACAAGTGCACGTGGCCCTGGTCACCACAAATTTCTTTCGCATGATGGGAGCCAAGATTGAGCTGGGGAGAGACTTCAGCGAGAGCGACGGCATCCCCCAGGCCGCGCCGCCTCCTGCGGGCGCTCAAGCGCAGGGTGGCCCTGTCCCGGCGAATTTGCCAACTGTCGCCATTCTCAGCCACGAGTATTTTCAGCGCCGGTACGGGGGCAATACCTCGATCATCGGTCAAGTGATCTCCACGGCCGGGCCGGTCAAGCCGCAGGTCGTGGGCGTTCTTGCTCCACATTTCGAGCTTTATTTCCCCCCCACCGCGAACATGGATGTCGCGCCGGATATCTGGCTGGCCGACCGTCTGAGCTATGACGCCGGCCAGCGAAACACGGTGACCATACGCGCCGTTGCCCGGCTGAAAAAAGGCGTGCCCCTCGAACGCGCACAAGCGGCGGCCGATATCGTTACCGCGGAAGCGCGAAAAAACTTCTTGATCGAGCGGACCGCCGGCTATGCCATACGCATTATTCCCATGCGCCGCAACCTGGTTTCAGAAGTTCGCCCGGCGATTCTGGCCTTAATGGGAGCTGTGATTTTTCTGCTGCTGATTGCCTGCGCCAACGTCGCAAACCTCTTGCTCGTGCGCGCTTCGCTTCGCGAGCGCGAACTCGCCGTGCGGGCGGCCATGGGGGCAAGTTGGTGGCATCTCGCTCGCCAGTTGCTGACGGAAGCGTTCTTGTTGGCGGGCCTCGGTTCGCTCATGGGCGTTGGCTTGGCTTGGGCCGGCATTCGCGAATTGCTCGCGATCGCGCCGGCGAATTTGCCGCGCATGGAGACCATTCGGATCGATTCGACCGTCTTGCTCTTCACGCTGATCGCGGGAATCGTCGCTGGCGCGATTTTCGGTCTCGCCTCCGCCTGGCGCGCCGCGCGGCCCAACGTCATGGATGTGCTGCGCGGCAGCGGCCGCAACGAAGGCTTGGCGAGCGGCGGCTTGCTGCGAAAACTCGTGGTCGTCGCCGAAGTCGCGCTTTCCTTTGTGCTCCTGATCGGCTCCGGACTCATGTTCCGCAGCTTCCTCGAACTCCAGCAAATCAAGCCGGGCTTCGATGCCCGCCAACTCCTCGTCTTCCAGTTGCTCGATGCCCAGCGCCGAAAGCCGGAGGACGCCATTGCTTTCAGCCGCCGCATCCAGGAACGGCTGCGCGCCATCCCAGGCGTTGAGGGCGTCACCGCGGCGACTCCGTTCCCGCTCGCCGGCGGATTCAACCCCATTCGCTGGGGCACCGGCGAGGCCCTGGCCGATGCCAGCAAATTTCAGGCAACGGACTTCCAGATCGTGCTGCCCGGCTATTTTGAGCTGATGCGCACACCGCTGCTCGAGGGCCGCACCTTCACCGACGATGACAATCTGCCAGGGCGCAACGTGGTCATGATTGACGAATTGCTCGCCCGTAAGGCCTTCCCGCATGAATCGGCAGTGGGCAAGCGCATCCTGATCCGCATCCGGACGCCAGAGGCGGAGTGGGTACAGGTCATCGGGGTCGTCGCGCACCAGCGCGAGGAATCCCTGGCGGAGCCTGGGCGCGAGCAAGTCTATTTTACGGATGCGTTTTTGGCTGGAGGAAACACGGATTTCTGGGCGCTTCGCACAAACGGCAATCCTGCAAGCTACGGAAGTGCCGTGCGTGAGGCCATCCGGGAGATCGATCCGCAGTTGCTGGTCACGCGGATTCGCACCGGGGATGAACTCATGACCGAGGCACAGGCGGGAACCCGGTTTTCGCTGCTGCTGATCGGAGTTTTCGCGGTCATCGCCGCCTTGCTCGCGGCTATCGGGCTTTACGGCGTCCTTTCAACGGTGGTCCGGCAGCGCACCTCGGAGATTGGCGTTCGCATGGCTCTCGGCGCGCAGCCAGTGAAGGTGTTCGAGCTGGTTGTAGGACAAGGGTTGTGGCTTACCGTCATCGGCATTCTCGCGGGCCTCGCTGGGTCCGTTTTCTTGACCCAGATCATGGCCACGATGCTCGTTGGCGTGCGGCCTACCGACCCAATTACCTTCTCGGCAATCACCCTCCTGTTTCTTCTCATCGCTATGCTGGCGTGCTGGCTGCCGGCACGGCGCGCGGCGCGAATGGATCCGACCATGGCCCTGCGGGGCGAGTGAATTCGCCGCCACTCCAGCCCATGCGTTACCAATCGGGCAGAACCCGCCGCCTTCAGGGCTGCGGTCGCCTGCGCGCGGTGCTAACCTTCGGCGCGTGCTGGCCGCCTGTTCCAAATGCGGGGAGCAACACGTCCTCAAGGAATCGGACCTCGGGGCGCACGCGCGAGTGCAGTTTCGCTGCTCGAAGTGCGGCGAAGCCACCGTGGTCGAAGTGTCGCGGCGGCCGGACGCCACTATTGTGATGTCGCCGCTTCCTTCCTTCGCGAGGTCGGAGTTAGCGGGCTCCAGCGTTCGCGTGCCCCCCGCGGATGACGGACTCACTCTGCCGGAAAAATTCAACGTGGTGCTCACTTTGGAAGCGGGGCCCGCAGCGGGCACCAGGCACGTGCTCAGAAAAGCCCGCGTCGTGCTCGGAAGGCAGGGTGCGGATATCGCTGTGAACGACCCTGAAATATCGCGCCACCATTGCCTCCTGGAAGTGCGCGAGAACTACATCAACCTGAAGGACATGGACTCCACGAACGGCACGTTCTACGAAGAAGAGCGCGTGCGTGCGGCGATGCTCAGGGATGGCGCGGCGTTTCGCGTGGGAAACACCGTCATTCGGGTGAGCTTTCAGCCAAAATAAATTCCGCTGTGCTCGAAGCCAAGCGCTCCGGTTACGCATCGCATTCGTTTCCGGCCTCAGGCCGGGTTAGCGCTGCTCATTCCGCTGACCGCTCTGAGTTTTTATCAATTCCTGCTCGGTCGTTACATTTTCGAGAGCCGATCGCGCACGCGATCGCTCAGCGCTTTGCCGTCCACCGTCTTGCCTTCGAGCGCGGCCTTCGCGGCTTTCACGACGGCGCCCATCTGCTTCATGGAGTTGGCGCCGGTTTCAGCGATGGCCTTCGCGATGGCGGCATCCATCTCGGCGTCCGTTGCCCCGGCGGGCAGATATTTTTCCAGAATCGCCAGTTCCTTGGTTTCCTTGTCGGCCAAGTCCTGACGCCCGCCTTTCGCGAACTGATCGATGGATTCCTTGCGCTGCTTCACGAGCGTTTGCAGCAGTTGGATGGATTCCTGCTCGTCGAGCTTGCGGATTTTCTCGATCTCCTTGTGTTGGATGGCGGCCTTGACCATGCGCAGAACGCCAAGGCGCATTTCGTCCTTGGCTTTCATGGCGTCGACAATGTCTTTCTGAATTTGTTCAGCGAGCGTCATGGCGTCTCCGGTGTGCGGAAGGATGTCCAGGCCACTATAGCAGGAGTTTTTGGCACCTTGCGCGAGCGCTCAAGAGCCATGTACGAAGAGTTGGCTTGACCGGCCCGCCCGAGCCGCGTTGGCGGCCGGCAGGTCCGCGCGGAGTTCAAGCCCGCGCCTCCCCCAAGTCGTCGAAACAAAGAGAACGGCTACAGTTGCGCGAGTAGGGCGGGAAGCTCGGTGATGGATTCGAGCAGAAATTCGGGTTTGGCGTCGCGAAGGCGCTTTTCGGTGGGGAAGGGGCCAAGCACGGCCACGGCACGGACTCCGGCGCGACGAGCCATTTCGAGGTCTTCGGGAGAATCGCCAACGTAAATGCAGGAGCGCGGCTCGAGCGCGAGATGGCGGAGCGCGAGCCGCAAAGGCTCGGGGTGCGGTTTCTTGCGGAGCGTATCGCCGCTGCAAACGCGCGCCGAGAAGAGGTCGAAAAGGCGAAACTCGCGGAGCTGCCGGAGTACGCGGTCGCGGTCTCCGCTGGTGACAAGGCCCAGGCGGTGGCGTTTCGCTACGTGAGAGAGAACGCGGCGCGCGCCCGCGATGAGCTTCGGGCGATGCCTGGCGTACTGCTTGCGCCAGGCGGCATCGGCATCATCCCAGCGGCGACGCGGCAAACCTGCGGCGCGATAGACGCGATACCAATTCGGCGAATAGTTGGCAGCGAGTTCGTCGAGTCCCCAGGGGATGCCCATTTCCCGGAACATGGCGAGATACGCGGCGGAATCAGCGGCATAGGAATTGATGAGGGTGCCGTCCCAATCGAAGAGGACGCCTTGCAGTCGCGAATGGCCGTTGCGAAACATCACACACGGAGAGTAGCAGAAATTGCGCGGCTGCCGTGGATTCGAAAGGGGTTCAGCGGAAGAAGCGGCCGGGAACGCCGTCGTCGCGGTCGAATTGCACATCGTCAAACGAAGCGGCGATACCATACCAATTGGGAGTGGCGGCGCGTTCCATGCGGCGGACGCAGGCCTTCGAGGCGACGACGACATTGCCGCGGCCCATGGGGCGGCTGACGAGGACGATTTCGAGTTCGATGGGCGTGCCGATGGAGATGGGCTTCGGGCAAAGAAAATACACGCCGGTGGAGCTGACGTCGCGTGTGACAAGGGTGACGGGAAATTCCTCGAGGACGGAGTCAACGCTGCGCAGGCGGAGCGGCAGCTTGAGTGAAGCTCGCGGATATTCGCGCTGCTCGGGCAGAACGCCGACGGCGTGAGTCGGAACGCGGAGAAAGCGACGCGGATGCGGATCGCGAAGCAGCGGGACGAGGCGCAGCGCCGGCTGGCGATTCGGTGGCGACGCAGGCAGCGCGCCGGACGGGAACCGCTCTGCGGTGCGTTGCGTCAGTTGCAGTGGTAATGCGCGGTTTGTCGCGCTCATCTCGCCCTCAGAGAGATGCTTTCGTATCCAACTCAGCGACCCGACAACGAAACGTTAAGGAATTGGCCCCGAACCCCAAAAACGGTTGCAGATTGGGCGGATAAAATGACATTTTCCTCAGTTTTTCGTCATCTGTGGAAATCGTTTCAAGTGTCCTATCTTCAAACACTTAGTCATAGTACCGGGCCGTCGCGCAACATTGTGTAGGAACTTGCAGAGAGACCACTACCAATATGGTGCTAGATGCCGCGGCGGGACTGCGGTTAATCTCACAGGTCCACGAGGCTCGCTTTGCCATCGTCCGCTCCCGGTGCGCCCGCATCCACTTATCCACACGAATCCACAGCCAAGCACGGAGCCGCGCTGCTTTTTCTCGCATTCGGCGTCGTTTACGTTTTTTGGGGCTCGACGTATCTGGCCATGCGCATCGGGATCGAGTCGTTCCCGCCGCTGTTGCTGCCCGGTTCGCGCCACCTGCTCGTCGGAGTGATTCTGTACCCAGTATTGAGGTGGAAGACGGGCGAACGGCCAACGCTGGCGCAATGGAAGACCGCCGCCATCACCGGGACGCTGCTGCTTTTTTTCGGAAACGGAGGAGTGTGCTATGCGGAGCAAACCGTGCCTTCCGGGATCGCTGCGTTGCTGGTCGCGACGGTGGCGTTGTGGATGGTGATTGTGGATTGGCTGCGGCCTGGAGGGGTGCGCCCAGGGGCGCGAGTGATCGCGGGGATTATCCTCGGCTTCCTCGGACTGGCGCTGCTGGTGGGGCCCGCCCATCTGGGAGGAGCGGGGCGAGTGAACCTGACGGGCGCGGGAGTACTGATGGTGGCGGCGTTTGCGTGGGCGTGCGGATCGGTTTTTTCAAAGCACGGCGCGCTGCCACATTCGCCGATGCTGGGGGTAGCCATGCAAGGACTTGCGGGCGGAACAGTGCTCTGGGTCGTGGGGCTTTTGAGCGGAGAAGGACGCTCCCTGCATTGGGCGGCGATTTCGGCGCGGTCGTGGTTAGCGCTCGCGTATCTGGTTGTATTCGGATCGGTATTGGGATTTACAGCTTATCTCTACATTCTGAAGAAGAGCACGGCGGCTCGAGTGGGCACCTACGCGCTGGTGAATCCCGTGGTAGCACTCGTTCTGGGCTGGCTGTTTGCGAAGGAAACCGTTTCGCTGCGCACGCTCGCTGCAGCAGCCATCATTCTCAGCTCCGTGTTTCTCGTAATCACAGCGCCAGCAAGGATGGCGAAGCCGGAACCGCTGATTCCCGCGGGAGGAGAGGCGGACTGACGGGATTCGGCGGAGACGGAACCCGGCATTTCAAGGCGCCCGTGCTTCGGGCGAAAGCAGGAGCAATTTCTCCGATTCGTTTTGCGAGAGCCTGCGCTGAAAATAGCAGGCCTCCGGGTTTGGCGAGCGTTTGCGGATAGAATGAAATTTTGTCCCGCGGTATTTTGCGGCCATGGACACCAACACTCAGCAGTTGCGATCCTCGATTTCGGCGGAGGCCGCCGCCCGCTATTGGGAAGCGGCGATGGCGCGTGACCGGCGCGCCGACGGCACATTTGTTCTTGGAGTGCGCTCGACGCACATTTATTGCCGGCCGTCCTGCCCGGCGCGGCGGCCGCTCCGCCGTAACGTTGTGTTCTTCCGCACTGGCGAGGAGGCACAGAAGAAAGGCTTTCGTCCTTGTTTGCGCTGCCGGCCGAATGAAGTGGCGGCATCGGTGGCGCTGGTCGAACGCGCGGCTCGCGCGCTTTCCGAATCCCGCGAAGAGGCGCTGCGGCTTGCGCCTCTGGCTGATGAACTCGGAGTGACCGAGGCAACACTGCGGCGCGCTTTCCTTCAAGTAACCGGGTTGCAGCCCCGGCAGCTTGCGGAGGCGTTGCGTATGCAGCGGTTTAAGGCGCTGCTGCGCGCGGGGGCCAAGGTCGCGGACGCGCTATACGAGACCGGCTACGGGTCGCCGAGCCGGATCTATGAACGCAGCAACGCGCAGCTTGGAATGACCCCGGCGACGTATCAGAAAGGCGGCAAGGGAATGAAGATCGGCTACAGCTTCGCGAAATCGCCGCTTGGCGGCAAGGTGCTGGTGGGCGCAACAGAGCGCGGTGTTTCGGCGGTGTATCTGGGCGATAGCGAGTCCAGGCTGGTTGACGAACTGCGCACGGAATATCCATACGCGGAAATTACAGCCGCCACGCAGCGCGTGCAGAGGTGGGTTCGCGAGATTGTGCAGAGGATGGAAGGCAAAACACCGCGACTTGAGCTTCCGCTTGATTTGCAGGCGACGGCGTTTCAGCGGCGGGTCTGGCAGGAGTTGCAGCGCATTCCGCTTGGCTCAACGCGGACCTATGCGGAAGTTGCCCGCGCGGTTGGCCAGCCGAAAGCAGTGAGGGCGGTGGCCCGCGCCTGCGCAACGAATCCGGTCTGCGTGGTTGTGCCGTGCCATCGCGTGATTCGCGCCGACGGAAAACTTGCCGGCTATCGCTGGGGCGTTGGGCGCAAGGAGCGGCTCCTTGATCGAGAGCGAAAGGCCGGATGATGCGGAGCGCCTGCAGGGCAAAGGGTGTCGGTGGCAGGCTTGTAGGAGGCGCCGCGGTTATGCGAGCCACGCCGAAGATCCGTGAGGCAGTCTTCAGCGCGACCCGCTAATGGGCGGACGAAAGGAGCCGCGGTAACAGGAAGCGGAAGAACGGATCGGCGTTGGAGTCGAGGCAGACAGAGGCGTTCGGAGCACCCGGAGCGGGGCGAGTGTAGCCCTGACGATCCACTTGGATGTGCACCGGCTCGACGGGGCAAAGTTGCGGCTGAACGGCGTAAGCGACGGCCATGGCATCGAAGAGGGTTGGCGTGAGCTGGCCCCACTGGTAGTAGAGAGCGGCGAGAGCTTGGGTAAGCGGCGTTCCAGCGGCGAAGAGCAACGCGCGCTTCACTTCGTCGAGCTTCAACTGGGTGGAATCGAGCGGCATCATGAAAATGGGGACGCCGCTCGCGAAGAGCCTTTGCGCCGCCGGGATGTCACTGAGGATGTTGTATTCGGGTTCGGGGCCGCGGTCGGCGGCGTAGCCGAGATCGCCATAGTGGCGGTGGATCGAGCCGCCCATGAGTACGACGCGCTGGAGCTGGCGGAAACCAGCGGGGTTTTTCTCGATGGCCGCGCCGAGGTTGGTGAGCGGACCGATGGCGATAAGCGTGATTTCGCCCGGATACTTTCGGATCTGCTCTAGCAGAAACTCCACGGCGACGCGATGCGGGGAAGGCAGCGGACCGGCTTCGGCCCAAGACGCCTGCGTAAAGATTGATTTGGATTTGGTGACGATGCCTTCGGCAACGGGGATGCCGGTGCGCGAGACTTCCGCGAGAAAGCGCTCGACGAGCCGAGCGCGGAGTTGCGTATCGCCCCAGGCCGTGGTGATGCCGATTACGTCAAGCTCCGGACTTTGCAGAGCCAGGGCCAGCGCGAACGCATCGTCGATGTCATCACCGATATCGGTATCGATGATGACCTTGGCTCGCGGCGCTGAGGACGTCGCACGCGTCCGGGATGCGCCAGCAACGGCCCAATCGCCCGCACGCTGGGCCCTCAGCGGGAGGGCGGAAAGCCACCAGGCCAGAGTGAAACACATGGTCGAGAGCAAAATGCGCGAGGCCCGGATCATCGGTTCTCGCCTCGAAAATTTGCTAGGCGAACACGGACTGGGGATGCGGGAGCCACTGGCGAACAACCATGGTTAGTCACGATGGCAAGGATACTCGCCCGCGCCGACGAGTGGTATCATGCGGGCAAAACCACCCCAGCAGCGTCCTGCGGAGAAAATAGCGCCGCACATACATGGGAGGTTGCCATGCTTGACTCACGCCGCTGGTTTCTGAAAGCGTGCGCAGGAGTTTCCGGATCATTGCTGCTGTTTCAGGAGCAGCCGCCGACGCCGATTCGCTCGCGCCACAATCCCATGCCGGATGCGCCGACTCCCGGCGACATGGGGCCGGCGGCCGCGCATCCCGATCCCAAGGCGGCGCAACGGGCGCGGTTGAAATATCAGGAGAAGCAGTTACGCGAGACCATGGAAAAACTGTTCGAGAGGGTCTCGGAGCTGCGGAAGGAACTGAACGAGACACATACCACAGACGTCTTCTCGCTGGATATCGTTCGGCGCACGCAGGAAATTGAAAAGCTGGCGAAACAGCTGAAAAACGAAGCGAAAACGTGAACACAGAAGAGCATGGTGTGCCGGAATCGACGGCGACACCCAGCGTGGATGTGTTAGTCGTCGGAGCGGGATTTGCCGGCTTGTGCATGGCGATCAAGCTGCGCCAAGCGGGCATGGATTCGTTCCTGGTGATTGAGAAGGGCGAGGACATCGGCGGAACATGGCAGGAGAACCGGTATCCCGGCTGCGCTTGCGATATTCCGTCGCATCTTTATTGTTTTTCGTTTGACTTGAACCCCGACTGGAACAGGATGTACGCGCCGCAAGCGGAGATTTGGGCGTACCTGAAATCGTGCGCCGAGCGGTATGGTTTGATGCCGCATATCCGGCTGAAAACAGCGCTGCGCGAGGCGGTCTGGGACGAAGCAGCCGGCGTATGGCACGTTGCCGCAGGCGAGGGACTGCGAATTAAGGCCCGGGTGCTGATCTCCGCGATCGGCGCGCTGCACGTGCCTCGCTATCCGAATTTTACGGGAGCCGAGCGTTTTGCCGGGCCGGCGTTTCATTCGGCCACCTGGGATGCGAGCGCGGACCTTACGGGCAAGAACGTCGCGGTGATCGGGACGGGCGCGAGCGCCATTCAGTTTGTGCCGCAAATCGCTCCGCTCGCCGGGAAGCTCTTGGTCTTTCAGCGGACGCCTGCCTGGATCGTGCCGAAACCCGATGCCGAGTTCAGCGAAAAATGGAAGCGGCGCTTCCGGCGAGTGCCCGGAGTGATGTGGGGATTCCGGAAGCTGCTTTTCTGGCAGCACGAGATTCGGGTGCTGGCGTTCCTGGGGAATAAGCGTATGCGCAAGGCTCTCGAAGCGATTGCGTTGCGTAATCTGGGGAAGTGGATCAAGGACCCGAAATTGCGGGAGGCGCTCACGCCAAAATACGCGCTGGGCTGCAAGCGGGTGCTCTTTTCGAATGATTTTTATCCAACGATGACGCGGCCGAACGTGGAACTGGTGACCGAACGGATTGCGGAGGTGCGCGAGCGGAGCATCGTGACGCAGGACGGAGCCGAACGGCCGGTGGATGTACTGATTTATGGGACCGGCTTTCGCGTTACGGAGCCGATGATCGGAATACGGCTGGTTGGACGCGATGGAGTGGAGATTCATGAGGCGTGGCGCGAGAGGATGAGCGCATTTCTCGGCGTGACGGTCAGCGGTTTCCCGAATTTTTTTATTTTGCTGGGTCCGAATACCGGGCTTGGACACAACTCTGTGGTGCTGATGATTGAAGCGCAAGTGCGCTACGTGATGAGCTGCCTGAAGCTCATGCGCAAGCGCGGACAGACAACGATGCACCTGCGAAGGGAGAGTCAGGAGCGATTCGTCGCGCAGATGACGCAGCGGATGGGGCGCACGGTGTGGCAGACGGGCGGGTGCCGCAGTTGGTATCAGGACCAGAGAACCGGGGAAAATGTGACGCTGTGGCCCGGCTCGGTCGTTGACTACATGCGACGGACGCGAGCAGCACGCGCGAACGACTACGAAGCCTGATCCCGGCCTCGGCGCCGAGCGCCTGGCCGGATGGCCTAACGTTCCGCCATCATCCCTTCACGCAGACGACCTGACGCAAGGAGTGGACGATGTCCACTAAGTCGGCTTGAGCGGCCATGACGGCTTCTATGGGCTTGTACGCGGCTGGCGTTTCATCAATCACATCGGCATCCTTGCGGCATTCGATGCCAGCGGTCATGCGCTCGTGATCGGCGACAGAAAAGCGGCGCTTGGCTTCTCCACGGGACATCGCGCGACCCGCTCCGTGGCTGCAACTCTGAAAGCTCTCGGGGTTGCCTTTGCCGCGAACGATGTAGGAGCGTGCGCCCATGCTGCCGGGAATGATGCCCATATCGCCTTCACGAGCGCGGACCGCGCCCTTGCGAGTGACGAAAATATCGCGGCCGTAGTGCGTTTCGCGCGCGACGTAGTTGTGGTGGCAGTTGATGGCCTTTCGCTCGGCGGTGAACGGCCGGACTTCGCCGGACTTGCGAACGGCGGTGACAATCTGCTCCATCATGAGCTGGCGATTCCAGCGCGCGAAATCCTGCGCCCACTCGACCGCTTCGACGTAGTCGTTAAAATGCTCGGCGCCTTCGGAAAAATAGCCGAGATCGCGGTCGGGCAGATGAATGGAGTGGCGCTCCATATCCTTGCGCGCCAGCTCGATGAAATAGCTGCCCATGCGATTGCCCACGCCGCGCGAGCCGCTGTGGAGCATGAACCAGACGGTATCGGATTCGTCAAGGCAGACTTCGATGAAGTGATTTCCGGTGCCCAGCGTCCCGAGGTGGTTCGCGTGATTGCCGCGATCCAGTTTGGGGTGCTTCTCGAGGATGGCGTCGTAGCGCGGTTTCAGTTCGCGCCAGACTTCGAGATTGCGAGCTGGAATCGCCGCCCAGGCACCCTTGTCACCGCGCCCACCGTGATGCGTACGTCCATGAGGAACGGCCTTCTCGATGGCGGAACGAATGCGTTTGAGATTGTCGGGCAGGTCGCGAGCATTCAGATCGGTTTCGACGGCCATCATGCCGCAGCCGATATCCACGCCAACCGCGGCGGGAATGATGGCCCCTTTCGTCGGAATGACGCTGCCGACCGTAGCGCCGATGCCCCAGTGCACGTCCGGCATGGCAGCGATCCATTTGAAGATGAAGGGCAGCTGAGCGACGTTCAAAAGCTGCTGGCGTGCCTGGTCTTCGAGAGGAACACCCTTGGTCCAGGCTTTGATGGGCGCGCCTTTCTCCGGAACGATCAGATTGTATGGAGTTTCAGGCATTTCGAATCGGCCAATCAGGAAGCTCGAGAGCGGTGACCGCGAGGATGGATTGCATCCCGGCTTCACCGCTTCCCTATTCTCGCGCAGCTCGAGCTTTCCAGCGAAACGAATGACCTGAAGGCCGATTCGAGACCTTTCCGTGGAGTATACTCCGCGGTTGTCGGATAGGCGGAACGGAAGCAAGCGAGGGCCGAATGAGGACGGGCATCAGAGCGAGGCGAGTGGTTGCCGTTGTGATCTTGGCGGGCACGGCGGCGGGAACGCTGGCACATATCGGATGCGGAAGGGCATCACGAGCGGGAGTGGCATGGGAGGAGCGAGCGAAAGCAGCGGTTTCCGTGATTGCGGGCAGAGCAAAAAGTGCGGGCTTGCAAGCGCCGGTGCGAGTGGAGCGGGATCGCTGGGGCGTGGCGCACATCTATGCGGCAAATCAGCATGACCTCTTCTTCGCGCAGGGCTACGTCGCGGCGCAGGACCGGCTGTTCCAGATGGAGCTGTGGAAACGCTCGGGGCAAGGGCGCCTTGCGGAAGTGATGGGCGAATCGGAGCTGCAGCATGACATTCGCGCGCGGCTCCTGAAATATCGCGGCGATATGGACGCGGAATTCAGCAGCTACTCGCCGGATACCAGGCAGATTCTGCAGGCGTTCACGAGCGGAATCAACGCGTACATCGCGGAGCGCAAAGCGCCGGGCGGACCAGGACT
>Ga0209062_1003766_pt1 | contig 16941 bp, 12 predicted proteins | sample Coa_R2_2_FD_187158 | JGI IMG/M metagenome (GOLD analysis project Ga0209062, IMG submission 187158) | Surface soil microbial communities from Centralia Pennsylvania, which are recovering from an underground coalmine fire - Coalmine... | ecosystem: Environmental > Terrestrial > Soil > Unclassified...
TTCACAAAACATTTGGACGGCGCACGGCCCAGGTACAGATAAACCTTGCGCCGGTTGTCCTTGCCAGCTCAATTTCGCCCAAAGTTGTAGGAAGACTGTCGTACGCGATTCCTGATCGAAGTTGCGATCCAGGGCGGCGGCAGTCAGGCGGCTAGAAGGCAAATTGCCGACCTTCACTCGAAATTAACGCATGGGATGGGACCTTAGGGCCGAACAACCGCTCGATAGCTTGACTTCCGGAAGTCGCGGATGCACGGGAGGGCGCAACCTTGATTTTTCTGGCTATTCCTAGCTTGCTCGTTGGCGCCGTGTTGGCCCAGCGTTTCAGAGTGATGGTGTTGCTCCCTTCGACCGCAATGATGCTCATGGCAGCGGCAGTTATCGGGCTGATGCAATCCTACACGATTGGGTCGACGATGTTGGTGGCCGCTGCAGGCTGCGCAAGCATGCAGGCCGGCTACCTCTTCGGCCTGGGCCTTCGCTATCTGCTGGAGGCGCGATCAACGGAGAGTTCGCAATCGCTTGGAGCGAGCGCGTCGACAAGACGTGCCGCGCCAACGGCTCCGCTGACCTGACCTGGTGCTTTAATTTTCGGCGGAGCCCGATATCTCGCCGCCCTCAAACAGCCGCTGGCGAGTGGCAGAGCGCCGCCGAACTCTGAGCTCGATTACCGAACCTCATGGATATCGGCCTGCACACGATGCAGCGTGGCATAGCGCCCTCCTCTCTTGAGGAGTTCGTCGTGCGTACCGTCCTCCACCAGTCGACCGCGATCGATGGCAATGATCCGATCACTCCGACGGACCGTTGAGAGCCGGTGAGCGATAACGAAAACCGTGCGTCCCCGGGCGATCCGCTGCATGTTGTCCTGGATGATGCGCTCGCTTTCGTAGTCAAGTGCGCTGGTCGCTTCGTCAAAGATCAAGATGCGCGGGTTGGTCACCAGAGCGCGCGCGATCGCGATTCGTTGGCGCTGGCCACCCGAGAGGCTGGCGCCGCGTTCCCCTACAACCGTGTCATAGCCTTCCGGCAGCTCCAGGATGAAATCGTGCGCGCCGGCCAACTTGGCTGCCTCGATGACTTGTTCGATCGGCATGGCAGGATCCGGCAGCGCAATGTTGTCCCGGATCGATTGATTGAACAGGACGTTTTCCTGCAGCACCGCGCCGATCTGACGACGCAGCCACGCGGTATCGACCATCGCGAGATCAACGCCATCCACCAGCACGCGGCCACGCTCGGGAATGTAAAGGCGCTGGATGAGCTTGGCGACCGTGCTTTTCCCGGAGCCTGACGCGCCGACGACGCCAATGACCTGCCCGGCCGACACGCTGAAGCTCACGTCGTGCAGAATCTCCGGACCATCGATGCGATAGCGAAATGAGACATGCTCAAAGGCGACGTCGCCTCGGATCGCGGGCAGCGCGGCTCGAGCCGGGTTGAATTTCGGCTCTGGAGCCGTGTTGAGAATGTCTCCAAGGCGCTCAACCGAAATCTTCGCCTGATGGAAGTCCTGCCAAATTTGGGCCAGACGCAGCACCGGCTGGCTGACGCGTCCGGCCAGCATGTTGAAGGCGACCAACTCGCCAACGCTTAACCCGCCTGAAATGACCAGTTTGGCGCCGAAGTACAAAATGCCGGCCATGACGACCTTGTTGACAAACTGCACGCTGTTGCTGGCCGTGTTGCCAAGCCGCAAAACACGGAAGCTCGCCGTCACGTAGCCCGCAAGCTGCTCTTCCCAGCGACGCTGCATCTGGGGCTCGAGCGCCATCGCCTTGAGAGTCTCGACACCGCTGATGCTTTCAACCAGGAAAGCCTGGTTCTCTGCGCCGCGCCTGAACTTCTCATCGAGCAGCCGTCGAAAGCGTGACGTCGCTCCGGCAGAAATCCCGATATAAAACGGAAAGCCGGCGAGCACGATCCCGGTCAACAGTGGCGAATAAACCAGCATCACGCCGAGAAAGACGACCGTAAAAAAAAGGTCGATGACGAGCGTCAGCGCCGAACTCGTCAGGAAGTTGCGGATGTTTTCCAGTTCGCGCACCCGCGCGACGGAGTCGCCGACCCGTCGGGTCTGGAAGTAGGCCGTGGGCAACGCAAGCAGATGTTGAAACAGTCGGGCGCCCAGTTCGACGTCGATGCGGTTTGTGGTGTGCGAAAAAAGATAGGTTCTCAGGATGCCGAGAACGGTCTCAAACGCGGCAATCGCGAGCAGCCCGATGATCAGGACATCCAGCGTGCTGACGCTGCGGTGGACCAGAACTTTGTCGATGACGACCTGGAAGAACAGCGGCGAAACGAGCGCGAACAATTGAAGGAAGAACGATGCGAGCAGCACCTCGGCTAGTTGTCGCCGGTATTTCTCGATTGCGCCAAGAAACCACGTGATATCGAAACGACGCGCCAGGTCGGTCAAGTTGGCGCGCTTGGTCATCAAGACAATCCGGCCAGTCCAAACCGCCTCGAGTTCGTCCTGCGTCATCAGCGCCGGACGTGGCGTTTTCGTCGACTGGACCAGGATCTTGTCCTGGCCGGCCTTCCCGAGCAGCAGGAAGTCACCATCCTTGAGCTCGGCAATGGCCGGCAACGGTGTCGTCGCCAGACGCGCCCAATTTGTTTTCAGCTCGCGCGCTCTGAGACCGAACTCCTTTGCGGATCGGATCATCTCGGTAACGCCGATGTCGGCACCTCCGCAATGATGCCTGATCTGCAAGGGATCGGCTCCAACGCCGTGAAAGCGCAGCAGCATGACCAAAGCTGTCAGGCCTGAATCCAGCGGCCCGCGCAGTTCCGGATCTGTCGACATATGTCCCCTGTCGTTGCTGGCTTGAAAGGCCAACCGGCCCCCGTGCATGCACAGTAGTACGGCTATCTTGTATACTTCTTAAGGTGTTAGCTATAGTTTAAGGGTCGTTTTATTGCCACTGTTTTACGTCATTTAAAGGCGCATATCCCACATCTAGATTCATGGATCAGCCTTCTTCCGGGCACATCTGATGGTTAGTCACAGCTTGGCCAAAGCGACAATTCACGGGCAGGATTCATGAAATCGGAAGCACGAGTTGTCCCATTTCCGGCAGGTCAAAAGGTCCGAGAACGGGAAGAGCTTGCCTTCTTACCAGCCGCCTTGGAAATCGTCGAAACGCCGGCCTCGCCGACTGGTCGGGCGATTGGCGCGACACTGATCGTCGTCTTTGTTTTTGCCTTGGCGTGGGCGAGTCTAAGTCATGTCGATATTGTGGCGACCGCGACGGGTCGGGTTATCCCGACCGGCCACACCAAGGTGATCCAACCGTTCGAGACCGGGGTCGTGCGCGCGATACACGTGGTGGACGGCCAAAACGTCACCGCAGGCGACGTGCTCATTGAGCTCGATTCCACCATGGTTCAAGGCGAGGTCAATCATCTGCAAGGCGATTTGGTGTCAGCCAGGCTGGACATCGCTCGCCTGCGCGCTGCGCTCGCCGATACGGATGATCCGGCCTCTGCATTCCATCCACCTGAAGCCGCAGACCCCGCCCAAATCGCAACGCAACGACAGTTTTTGCTGACGCAGGTCGCTGAACACAGGGCCAAAATCGCAGCTCTTGATGGGCAACGGGCCCAGAAGGAGGCAGAACTTGCGTCCATCACCGCCACCGTCAACAAACTCGACGCGGTTATTCCGACCATCGAGGAGCGCGTCAACATCCGCAAGACGCTGAACGAGTTTGGCTCGAAGCTGCAATATTATGAGGTCCTGCAGCAACTGACCGAAAGCCAGCAGGAACGGCTGGTCCAGAAGAGCCATATCAAGGAGGCCCAAGCCGCCATTGCCGCGATCATCGAAACGCGCGCCCAGACGGTCGGAGAATACCGTCGCACCCTGTTCAGCGACCTCACCGAAGCCGAGCGGAAGGCTGCCGGACTGGCAGCAGACCTATCCAAGGCGCAAGAGCGGCTCAAGCTTCAGGATCTGCGGGCGCCGGTCTCTGGCGTGGTGCAACAACTGGCCATCCATACGGTCGGAGGCGTTGTCACGCCTGCACAAACTCTGATGGTCGTCGTGCCGGCGGACGGGCCGCTTGAAATCGAGGCGATGGTGAGCAACCGGGATATTGGCTTCGTCCACATCGGGGACGAGGTGCAGATCAAGGTCGATACGTTTGATTTCACCAGATACGGATTGCTTCATGGCAGGGTCCGCACAATCTCGTCGGATTCAATAGCGCGCGAGGCGCAGAATGACAAACATAAGCAGGACCTGACCGGCTCACCGGAGGCGAGCAGCGAGCCCGAAGGCCAGCAGCTGACCTATGCGGCGCGCATTGCCGTGGAGAAGCCACAGCTTCAGGTTGAGGACAAGACAGTAAACCTTTCACCGGGCATGGCGGTTACGGCCGAGATCAAGACCGGATCTCGACGGGTGATCAGCTACCTGCTCTCGCCGCTGTTGAAATACAGGCAGGAAAGCCTGCGTGAAAGATGACACGTTCTGTGCGCGTCAGCATGCGCGCCCTGCGGCGGACGCCGCGAGGGAGCGGCGCGGCGCTACAGTCTGATTGACGCAAGCTCGAAAGCGCGTCGGTGGCTGCGAGCCTGTCGTGGCGCAACGGGACGATACTGTTGGTCTTAAAGAAGCCTCACGAAGCTGTGGGCTCGGAAGGGATGCGCAGTGAAGCGGATTGGGTCATTTTGATTGCTTCTCGTCGGATGCTCGCCATCAAGTTGCCCTGTCGATAGTCGCATCGGGGCAAATCCGACATTCAAAGGTGCAAACGCCGCTCAAGCGAGCGAACCGACAGCACTGCCAACCTAAACCCGTGACCAGCAATTAACACTATTCTGAACCGAGGCGCGTCGGTTTGGCGGATCAACTAACCCTAACGCGGGTCCATCGGCCTTAGGCATTAATTTGCTATTTCAATCTCCTTGCGCCGACGTCGGAAGTCAGTAATCGTAGCGAGGAATGGAGGGCGGGCCCGGTAGGTACCGATCGAGATCGATGAATTACGACCCGCGTTTGGCCGCATTGGTGGCGACAGCAGACGATAGGTGGGCGGAGCCGGTACGCGGCGCGCGGAGGCCCGATCTCTTTATAATCGGCTCGATGAAGTCGGGTACGACCTATCTTCATAGTCTGTTGGGATTGCATCCTTCTATCTTCATGAGCCGGCCTAAGGAGCCGAGCGCCTTTGTAGAACCGGAGCAGTTGCGTAGGCTTTGGCCTTGGGCATGGAAGCTAGGTTACTGGAAAAGCGAAGAACGGTATCTTCAATTATTTCAATCAGCCGGAACTGCAACGATAGTGGGCACGGGGAGCGTGTATTACACTCATCTTCCCCTCGCGACCGGGGTGCCGGAGAGGATACATCTGTTTAACCCGAATGCTCGCCTCCTCTACGTGATGCGCGATCCAGTCGAACGCACGATCAGTCATTACTGGCACAGAGTACGACATCATGGCGAGCATAGATCGCTTGGGTCTGCGATCAAGAATGATCCACAGTATCGCGATGTCAGCTATTATGCGATGCAGCTCGCGCCTTACTTTGGTCTCTTCAGACGAGATCAAATTAAAACCCTGACATTTGAAGAATTGATAAACAACCGCAATCAAACGATTGCATCGATTTTTCGCTGGTTGAAAGTTGATTGCAGAGTGTCTATCGCGACGGTCTCACCAGAAAATGTGACTCCCAACATCATCAAGCAACGAACCGCAAGGTCGCTCTACGGGTTGCGAGAGAATCGTTTTTTGCGAGCTGCGATCGATGCGGCTCCTGATTCAGTTCGGCGCTTTGCCATTCGAATGGTTACGCGCAAGATAGACCGTTCGTGCGTTGATACATCAGAAATCACGGAATATTTGCGTCCGCTACAGCAAGCGCAGACGAAGGAATTGACCAAATTGGACGAGAGTTTTTGGAATGGACCACGCTTTACGGGTGATCGTTGCCTCGTGCCGTGACCATTTGGCAATTGCCCGATATTGCTCTCCTGGTTGAGTCCTGTCGCCCATCGCGCCATTCGTTGCGTGGCAGCAATTCGATAGCAGAGTGGAGGCAGCTTGGCGGACGCCCACAGAACGAAGGTTTCGACTACGCGCCCTTATGGCAATCAAAATGCACTGGATTTTTGCAGACTGCAGCGCGAAGCGCCGGAGACCTTGCAAGGGAGGCATGCTGGACCCATGAAAACTTCCGTCGCTGCGCAGCCCGCCGAAAGCGGACCCACACGCCGCAAGCCATCGCCGGCAAAGGCGTGGCTCAAGGCAATTGAGCTGACGGCGCGTATCGAAGCCGAGCCTCGGCGTTTGTTTGGCGACGTGGTTGAACGTTGGGCCGAACGGCAGCCGGAGAGCCCGGCGCTGCTCTCGCGGGGCGCTGGCTTCACCTACCGAGAACTGTCCGGCCGGATCAACCAATATGCCCGCTGGGCCGCGCGGCAAGGAATTGGGAAGGGCAGCACGGTTGGCCTGATCATGCCGAACTGCCCGGACTATCTCGCGTGCTGGCTCGGCATCAGCATGGTCGGCGGCGTGGTGGCTTTGGTCAACACCAAGCTGGTCGGCCGATCGCTGGCTCATTGCATCAATGTCGCCGGCGCCGGCCACTTGATTGTGGCTGAGGACTACTTCGAGACGTTTGAAACGGCGCGTCAGCATCTGACGCTGGCGCCAAAAGTCTGGAGCCCAGCTCGTAGTCATTGGGGAGCCGATCTTGCGGCAGCGCTGGATGCAGCGGATACCGGCCCGCTCTCAGGCTCAGAGCGCGGCGAAGTGACGATCGATGATCGCGCCCTCCTGATCTACACCTCGGGCACCACGGGGCTGCCGAAAGCCGCCAACATCAGTCATCGGCGCGTTCTCAACTGGGGCGGCTGGTTCGCCGGCCTGTCGAACGCCTCACCCGACGATCGGCTCTACGATTGCCTGCCACTGTTTCATTCGGTGGGAGGCGTTGCCGCGCCATGCAGCATGCTGGTCGCGGGAGGATCGGTGGTCGTGGCGGAAAAATTCTCCGCAACGAAGTTCTGGGACGACATCGCGGGGTTTGATTGCACGATATTCCAGTATATCGGGGAGCTCTGCCGCTATCTGCTGAACACAGCGGCGACACAGCCTGAGACAAGGCATCGGCTGCGGCTTGCTGTCGGCAATGGGCTCCGCGCCGACATCTGGGAAGCGTTCGCCGCGCGGTTTACCATCCCGCAAATTCTCGAGTTCTATGCAGCCACGGAAGGCAATTTCTCGCTATTCAATGTCGAGGGCAAAACAGGTGCGATAGGCCGGATTCCGCCGTTGCTCGCGCATCGCTTTCCTGCCGCGATCATCCGGGTAGATGGTGACAGCGGCGTCCCTGTCCGCGACGAACATGGGCATTGTACAGCCTGCCAGGTCGGTGAAGCTGGCGAGGCAATCGGGCGAATTGGACGTGCGGATCAGGGCGGCGGCCGCTTCGAGGGTTACACCGACCCCGCCGAATCCGAGAAGAAGATCTTGCGCGATGTGTTTGCGAAGGGCGATGCCTGGTTTCGCACCGGCGACCTGATGAGGATCGACGAACATGGATTTTTCTATTTCGTCGACCGTGTCGGCGACACTTTCCGCTGGAAGGGTGAGAATGTCGCGACCAGCGAAGTGAATGACGCAATCAGGGATTGCCCCAATGTCCTTGATGCATCAACCTATGGCGTCAGCATTCCGGGCACCGATGGCCGCGCCGGGATGGCAGCGATTGTCGTCGATGAGGCCTTCGACTTGAAGGTCTTCGCCGACCATCTGTCCGGACGATTGCCGCCCTATGCCATCCCGGTGTTCGTGCGGCTTTGCAAGACCCTGGACACAACGGAAACGTTTAAACAAAAGAAAAATCAACTAGCGCGCGACGGCTTTGATCCCGCCGTGATCGGGGACCCGCTTTTTCTCAGGGATCCGGCAGACGGCCATTTTCGGTCGATTGATCATTTAGTTTACTCTCGAATTGCCAATGGATTAATTAAGCTGTAAATTAAATACTGAAATTAGCCTAATCTGGTATATTTCCGGAATCCGAAAGACATCGAGTTTTCTGTTGAGAGAGATTGGACAAAAGGAATGCCATCCATGTCGGTAAAGTCGCGCATTTTTTCGGCAATGCAGCAGATTGCGGAGGAGCAGCAGATCACCCTTCCGCCGCTTCAAGATGATCTCTCGCTCCATGAGACGGGGTTGGATTCGCTGGCGTTTGCGATCCTGGTGGCGCGGCTGGAGGACGAACTCGGGATCGACCCATTTACGCTTGCCGAGGAAGCGGTTTTTCCCGCGACCGTCGGCGACCTTGTCAGGGCCTACGAAAGCGTTCCCGCGTGAGATGTTTGCCCTTCGCGATTATCTTGGTCCGGAGCTCAAGGATCGCACGATCTCGGATCCGCGGCACAGCGTTTCGCTGACTGACATCCTTCAGTACACCCGTCTCGCCGCAAGCCAGCACGACCTGTCTAACCGGTCGGTGATGCTGTCGATGTCCGGGCAATTGTTGTCCGCGCTTGCCATGATCGAGCTCGACGGCGTGGCGCAGCGCATGCTGTTGTGCCCGCCCGACCTCTACCCCGAACACATTGACGCTCTCATCAAGGATGCCGAGATCGATGCAATCGTCACCGACCAGCCGCAGCGATGGTCGGGCACAGACCTTGATTTGATCGTCGGCGGCCACTTGGCCGGGCCGGCCCTCAACAAGCCGGCGACCGAACGTGTAACCGAATGGCTGATGCTGACGTCGGGCACGTCCGGGGTGCCCAAGATCGTGAGCCATACCCTAGAGGGCCTGACGGGCGCCATCCTGGCTGACGGGCCGGCGCGCGCGACGGGAGCCGTGTGGGCGACCTTCTATGATATTCGCCGCTACGGCGGCTTGCAGATCTTTCTGCGCGCGATCCTTGGCGGCGGTTCGCTGGTGCTGTCGGAGCCCGGCGAACCGCTCGCGGCCTATGTGGCGCGGCTTTCCGCGCGCGGCGTGAGCCATATTTCAGGTACCCCCTCGCATTGGCGCAAGCTCCTGATGAGCGGCGCGGGTTCGGGCTTTGCGCCACGCTACGTTCGGCTGTCGGGTGAAATCGCCGATCAGGCGGTGCTTGATGGTTTGGCCCAGGCCTTCCCCAATGCCTCCATCGGCCATGCCTATGCCTCTACCGAAGCCGGTGTTGGTTTTGCGGTCAACGATGGGCGCGAGGGCTTTCCGGCCAGCCTGATCGGACAAAATAGCCAAGGCGTCGAGATGAAGGTGGTGGATGGCTCGCTGTGCATCCGCTCGAACCGTACCGCACATGCCTATGTTGGCCGGAACCCGGCGCCGCTGACAGATGCCGACGGGTTTGTGGACACCGGCGACATTGTCGAGCTGCGCGACGGTCGCTATTATTTCGTCGGCCGGCGGGGCGGCATCATCAATATCGGCGGCCTCAAAGTTCATCCCGAAGAGATCGAGGGCGTGATCAACCGGCATTCGCAAGTACGGATGTCGCGGGCACATTCGCGCAAAAGTCCGATCACCGGCGCGATCGTGGTCGCCGATGTCGTCCTTGCCGAAGCCGCCGACCAGAGCCGCTGTGAGACCATTCGCAAGGAGATTTTGGCCACCTGCAAGGCCTCGCTCGCCGCGCACAAGGTGCCGGCGGTGATCCGCTTTGTCGCAAAGCTTGACGTTACGCCGGCCGGCAAACTGGCGCGCGCCGATGCGTAATGTCGTGGTCACAGGCGGCAGCCGCGGCATCGGGCTTGCGATCGCGCGCAGGCTCGCCAATGCCGGCCACAACGTTGTTGCTGTGGCGCGGCGCGAGAGCGACGAGCTGCGGCACGCGCTTCGCGAAGCCGGCGAGGACCGCCTTCACTTCATGCCGTTCGACCTCAGCGAGGTCGACGGGATTCCGGATCTGGTCAAGAGGTTGCGCACCAACTTTGGTGCGATCTATGGACTGGTCAACAATGCCGGGATCGGCACCGAGGGCCTGCTCGCCACCATGCACAATTCCGACATCGAGGCGCTGGTTCGGCTCAATGTGTTGTCGCCGATCGTTCTGACCAAATACGTGGTGCGCCACATGATGGCTGACGGCGCCGGACGCATCGTCAATATCTCCTCCATCATCGCCACGACCGGCTATAATGGCCTTTCGGTCTACGGTGCCACCAAGGCGGCAGCGACGGGTTTCACGCGCTCGCTGGCGCGCGAGGTTGGCAAGCTCGGCATCACAGTCAATGCCATCGCGCCCGGCTTCGTCGCTACCGAATTGACCAGGAGCCTGTCTGATGATGGGCGGCAGCGCATCGCTGGACGCAGCGCGCTGCGCCGGTTGCCTGAGGGTGAGGATATCGCCTCCATGGTGGAATACCTGCTTGGTGACGGCGGCCGCAACATCACAGGTACCGTGCTGACGATCGATGCCGGCAATACCGCCTGACCCAGCTCGCAGGCTGCACCGCAAAGGTGGCCACGAGTTCAATCACCGCAGTCGAGTCTGCCGTTCGAGACGCTGCAGGGATTTTTCTCGGACTGCGGTCTGGAAGCCGCAGAAGCAGGACCTGGCACAAGGCTTATGGGAGCCTCCGGGTTCTCCTTCCGCGCAGCCTGTCGAGCACCCTGATCAGCTGCTTTTGGCGGTTGAGCGGTCCCTCGTGCCGCTTTCGGCCGATTGACGACCGAGGGCGTCAGGCTTGCCGCCCGGGTACCCGGGAGCGCGGTGTTTTGCACCGCTTGGCCGGGCGACCGCGGGGGCCGTGCTTGCGCGCCGGTTGACCGGGCCGCCGGTCGGGTACCTGGCGGGACAATATTGCCCGTGGTGGCCTGAGCCGAAACAGGAGGCGTGTGCGCCTGCGCTGGCAAGGTCACTGCTTTGGGCCTTCCCGCGGCAATGCTTCCGGTCGTCGGCGGCTGCGTGGAGCCGCCCGGCAGGTGTGCCGGGGCGGTGGCAAGCAAGGGCCAGTGAGGCGGAGGCTTAGCCACCATGGCAGTCCCTGCCCTGCGCGCCGCCAGGGGCAAGACCGGCGCCAGCCCGGATGAGACAAACAGCGGTTGTGCCGGGCGGTTTGATGCCGCAGGCGGCAGCGGCCCGGAGCTCTTGGTATCTCTCGGCAGGAACGACGCCCAGGCAGGCAAAGGCGGCTCCGGAGCGGCGTTTGCCTGTACTGATGGGCCCGACTGCACAGCGGCCGGAGCCGCGCTCCCGGGGCCGCCAATGCGCGATGCGAATCGCGAACCCTGGTTGGCGTTGGTCGGCCGCTCAATCCCGAGCCCAGCCGCGCCGGACAGCGACAACGAGCCACCCTGCCCTTCGCGCATGGTCGGCTTGTCACTCTTGACTGCCGCATTCGTTGCCGCGCCCGTGCCGTTCGCCACGCCGCCGGCCACGTCCGCTGCCTGGGATGACGTTAACCGGCCTTGTCGCGGAAGGGCCGGCTCACCGGAAGGAGCAGCTGGCTGCACCAGGACCTGCTGTTGCGACGGGGCGGCTTGCAGGAAATACCCGGGGGGCGGTTTGAGAGGGGCAAATGCAAACTCCGGATCACCGAGGGTTAGCACAGCCGGTTCGGTGAATTCGGCTTCGGCCGGCAACGGCGGGGGGACGTCGTAATCCAGCCTTGTGAATTTGGCTGGTGGCGTGGTCGCGGCGGCGAGGTGCGTGAGCATCCGTTCCGCATCGCCAACGTGCGGTCCATGCGGATAAAGTTCGAGGTAGGTCCAATAAGCATCGGCCACGTTCGCCTGGAACGTGCGGTGCCAGGTGATCGCCTCGCGGCGGACGGCAAGCAGAGCCTCGATCCGCCTTGCCATCGGATAATTCCAGTATTCGGCGAGGAATTCGGCATAGCCGTCGAAAGTGTCGCGCAGCAACGCCGTCCAATAGGCGTCCTGCGGGCTGAGTTTTCTCATCGGCTGAGACCGCATCCCTGCGGTACGCGCCGGAGCGTCAGCGCGCGGCGGCACGCCAGCACCAGCTTCGGAGAACTGGAAGCGAGACTGGATGTTCGAGGCGTCCCATGGCACCTGGGCGCCACCCGTCAATTCATTGACCCGCAATCGGACACGATCGAACACCTCCCCGGGCCCCAGCCCGCCCTGTCGGATCATCTCCGTAAGCGCGAGGGCGTACATGCCGCGGCTTGCTGCGCTTTCAGGCGCGACGGTCCCTGGCGTTGCGCTGAACGCAATCAGCAGATTCGGCTGTGTCTCCATCCAGGAGAGGCCGCTCGCCGGTGGCCGGCCCGCCAGCAGAAAGGGGCTCGCGCGCGCTCCGTCTATGATGACGAAGCTGGCCTTCACATGAAGCGCCGCCAGAGAATGGATCTGTTCGGTCAACGACAGCGCATGATGAACCAGGTCCGATGGTTGGCCGACCTGCGCATTGAGGGGGAGAAGGTAATTCTCGCCTTCGCACTGCAGAGCGAGTCCGGCAAAATACACCGCCACGACCGTGTCCGGGCCGGCATTTTTGACCTTGCTGAGGAAATCACCAAAGCCCTGGCGCAAGTTGACCTCATCCAGATCGCGCTGGCTGGTGACCTCAAAACCCGATGCTATCAAGGTCTGGGCAATCAGGGCCGCATCGTTGACCGCGCTCGGCAGCGGCCCCACTCCGTACGAGCCGTTCCCGATCACAAGTGCCAAGCGCCGCTCCGACGCTTCGGCGGCCGAATGCGCAAAGGCGGCAAAAACAACAAATACCAGCAACAGTCTGGGAAGGCGGCGCATCTGGCTTCGCACCCTCAGGTGCCCGAGAAGTTTGGGCAGCAAATTGGCTCGAAATGTTGGCTTCTGCAAGCAGATTAAAACAGAATCAATGACTTGCATCATTTCAATCCGCAGGGTTGCTGGTCGAGGTTGCCGCGAGCTGAAGGGTTCACGTGATAATCAAAACGCCCGGGAAAACGTCGGCTTCACGCGCCTCGGCGCTTGACAAGGCAAGCACCAGCGGCCCGGCGAATCCGACTGCAGAGGCCGTCAGCTTCGCGATGGGTGTTGGCGCCGATCCGGACCTGAAAAAACGAGCTGGTCCCGCGGACGTGAACCAACACCGGGTCGTCCTGAGGCCCGATGACACCACTCAACCTCTTTATCGTGCGCGCATACATCGCGAGTGCCTCCTCGCGATTGAAGCCTGTCGCGACCTGAACGCCCCACGGCTTGGCAACACCGCGCGTGACGCGTCCTTGAAGTTGCGTGACAAACGGGTTCGGCGCGGTTTCGAGCAATGCAATCAGTTCACGACAGCTCGTCCTTGGCTCAGGCTCCGACGTCGATTGCTTGCCGGTCGCTTTGGCCCACTGCTCAACGCTGGTTCCGGTGATCGCATCAACATAGTTGCGCGTTTCATCCGGCATGCTCCCTGTTCCTGCGAGCCATTCCTGAACGCGCTTTGGACCGGCATTGTAGGCTGCAGCAGCGAGACCGAGGTTCCCAAATTGGTTCCGCAGTTCGCTCAAAAACTCTGCCGCTTTTGGTAACGCCTGCACCGGATCAAACGGGTCGAGCAGCCCGCGATCCCTCGCGGTATCGGGCATGAATTGCGCAATGCCCAGGGCGCGTCGGCCGTTATGCGTCACCGGCCCAACTGCGTCCGATCGGAACCGGCTCTCCTGCCAGATGACGCGCGCGAAAAACCCCAGCGGCAGATCGTTGGCACGAGCTGCTGATTCAATCGTCAGGCACAGCGCCTCCTTTTCAAACTCGAGCTTTGAGTATTCGTCAGACTGTCGTGCAGCTGCCCCGCCGTCTTCCGAGGAGCTTGCCGATTGCTGAGCAGCTGCAGCGCCTCTGGAGTGCTCCTCGCTTGCAAGTAGCTCTCCTCCTGTAATCGCCAGCATCGCAACCAATGAAGCTGCGAACGTAACCGAACGAAATTGCACCGACATTCGATTGACCCACTGACATGCGGGAACGCGATTTGACGTTTTGCGAAACAGATCAGAAACTGGCTGCCCTGGCCAGAGCTCCGCCGCCTGCAGGGCAGCCAGTAGCCCTGGATGCCTTGATCCAATCATCTCCCGCGGCCAGCAGGTGTCCACGAATCCGGATACATGGAACCCGGGATGGTGCGTGCTCGATCCCAGCAAGTGGCGAGCGGGACGCGTCCGCGCACATCCCGGTTCTCACAAGACAAAGGTCCGACGTCCTGGCCCTACAGCGACACGTCAGCAATCGGATCCGGCACAAATCCTAACCAGGCGAGGCGGTGAATTCAATTCACCCAAATCCGGACAGGCATACTTTGAAAAGGCCAGAGCGCCCGCGATCGAATTGGCTACTTGCGGCAGGTCTCTAGACGACGTGAAAGTCGCTCGCATGGAGAAGCACCTTTTGAACATCGCTCCAGGGCTCATGACCGGCAAGGTCCATCACCGCGTTCCCGTGGTCGTCGTGCGCAGCGCCTAGCAGGCTGTTGAAGAAGTCTCCGAACGGCGCGCGATGAATGGGATGTCGTCGCCGTTGGTAAGGCAGATTTCGCCTTCGAGCGTGCCGTTATCCTGCAGTTCGGCCCATCCCTCACCGCTGGCTGGCTCCATTTCGTCGTTTCCCTGCCAGTTGAACTGGACGGCATCGCCATCGCAGGAACCATGAATGGAGCCCGTGAGGCAATCGAAGGCGAACTCACCGCCGACCTCATCAAACAGGATATAGGAGCTTGCACCGGCCATGTCGTAACCCGGCGTCTCGACGAGGCGCCATCGACCCCGGACGCTCATGCCGGCGCGGCCAGAAGTTTGGGCAGCCGGACCAGATTGTAGGCTGCCAAGGCCAGCGTGAAGGCGGCGTCCACCCGGTCCCGACCTCGTAGCTTCACCTTGGCCAGACCGGCGGAACTCTTGATCCAGCCGAACACCTCCTCGATCCGTTTGCGACAGCGCTGGCTGACCTCGTAGCCGGCGTGGCGGGTGGTACGAGCATCGACCGCCGTCTTGCGCGGGACGCCGGTCTTGCTGAGGTGTCCGTCAATCGCGACATGCGGCGTCACCGATCGCTCTCTCAGGTCATGCACGAACTGCGTGACGTCATAGGCCTTGTCCGCGCCGAGCGTGATCCGCCGGCCTCCGCGATCGCGGCTATCGATCAACGCCAGCGCCGCCTCTCGTTCGGCAGTGCCAGTCGCCTGGCTGACGACCCCTCCGACCGCCAGACCATGGCGGTTCTCCATCAGGGCATGCCCCATGTAGCAGAGCTTGGCCGGCTGCCCGTCCCCCTTCTTGTAAAGCCGAGCCTCCGGGTCGGTCGTGCTTTGGTGCGTCTCGTTTGAACGCTTCTCCTTGTGGAAGCTGCGTTCAGCGTTGCGTCCCGGACCCTCGCTGTCGTTGTCGTCCCCGTCTTTCCTGCGGAAACTCTTGATCGAAGCCCAAGCCTCAATCAGCGTGCCGTCGACCGAGAAGTGATCGCTCGACAACAGCCGCTTCACCTTCGGCTGGGACAACACCGCCGAAAGGAACTTAACGGCAATCTCACCTTCCAACAGCCGATCGCGGTTCTTGGAGAAGGTCGAGTGATCCCACACCGGATCGTCCACGCCCAGGCCGACAAACCAGCGGAATAGAAGGTCAAACTCCAGCCGTTCCATCAATTGTCGTTCCGACCGGATGCCGTAGAATGCCTGCAACAACATCGCCCGGAGCAGCCTCTCCGGCGCAATCGAGGGCCGGCCAAAGTCTGTGTAAAGCTCCGAAAACGCCTTCGACAGATCGCTCAGCGCAGCGTTCACAATTTCCCGGATCGTCCGCAGGGGATGATCCCGGCGAACCCGCGCTTCAAGGTCTACGTAATTGAACAGCGATCCAGACCGCTCGTCCGATCCGCGCATCCGAGCCTCCCGATTCGATCATCGAGAGAATCACGTTCACTTCTGTCCCGCTAGAGACTTCTTCAACAGCCTGTTAGGAGCCCGAGGGGGATACGCCGCGGCGCATCGCCCTGTGGCCACTGGCGAAGCTCAATGACCCAGCGCCGTGGGCTTCACCGGCCAATCATCCGCCGGATGGCGCGCAACAAAGGCGGTCCCCACCGCATAAACAGTTTTTGTATAGCAGAGCGGACCGGCCGCGGCTCCACACCACGAACCGAGATTTCGCTGCTTTCCAGGTTCGGCACCGGCCTGCGCTAAAGCTAGGCTCGCGGACCGGTCATTCCGGAGTCGTATGCGTCTATCCCGATAACTCAAGCGTGTAGCTGAGCCAGAACCGGCGCGGCGATTTGCGCGAGTTGGGCACCAGTTAACGCGGTAGCGCCCACTGTTGAACCTCCGCTGTCGCCAAATGCCGACGACGGAAACGCCGCGGCGATCTGCTGGGAGAACAAGGCCACCCGCTGGTTCAAGGCGCTTGTGCCTGGATCCTGCATGATCTGCGGTTGCAGATTGCCTTGCTGACCTGCCGTTACCGGCGGATCGAACAAAATCGTGCCCCCCTTGCCGTCGCTTGCGAACTCGAAATTCGCCAGTGTGTAGGATCCGTTGAAGTCAAGCGCCGCCGTGTTCGTGCCATCGGTGACCGTCAGCACACTGTTGGCATAGCTGTCGTGGACGTTGCTGAAATTGATGTTTTTCAGATCGATCTGATCGGAGCCCGAGAGCGTACCATCACCGGTAAAGCCGTAGATAACCCCGCCGAACGTGGACGGATGATCCAGCGCCAACATCCCGGTCGAACTGGCGAAGGTGACGGATGACGAATTGGCCGCGCCAAGCTCGAGCGTGGCGCCAGCGCCAATGATAGCAGATCCGCTTGGCCCCGAGAGCGGCGTCGTAATCTGGAGCGTTGTGCCGGGTACGGCATAGATACCGATGACGTGGTCGCCATTGAGGTCCTGGTTAAAGGTGGTCTCGATTGCCTCCAACGCCGGATTGTTGCCGGAAACCGCGCCGACGACGCTCGACGAATACGACAGATAGTTGCCGCTGCTGTCGGTGCTCCAGACTACGTACTGACCGGTCGTTGTG
>Ga0209062_1003767_pt1 | contig 16934 bp, 15 predicted proteins | sample Coa_R2_2_FD_187158 | JGI IMG/M metagenome (GOLD analysis project Ga0209062, IMG submission 187158) | Surface soil microbial communities from Centralia Pennsylvania, which are recovering from an underground coalmine fire - Coalmine... | ecosystem: Environmental > Terrestrial > Soil > Unclassified...
GTTGTTGGTGCAGGGGTTGCAATCGGGCGGCGGGAGATCCCGCTGCGCGATCGAGTTGTTGGTGCAGGGGTTGCAATCGGGCGGCGGGAGATCCCGCTGCGCGATCGAGTTGTTGGTGCAGGGGTTGCAATCGGGCGGCGGGAGATCCCGCTGCGCGATCGAGTTGTTGGTGCAGGGATTGCAGTCGGGCGGCGGGAGATCCCGCTGCGCGATCGAGTTGTTGGTGCAGGGGTTGCAATCGGGCGGCGGGAGATCCCGCTGCGCGATCGAGTTGTTGGTGCAGGCGTTGCAATCCGGCGTTAAAAGAATCGGGTGCTTCGGCGCGGGGGCCGCTATCGTGACAACCGTCGCAACGATCATTGAACAAATCGCTTTCATCTGAACTTTTCCCTTTCTGCCGGAACTCCGGCGGTTTGCAGTATAACGCTGAAAGTTATATGCCGCTAGGTTTTGGAAGTACTAGAAAGGTTCTAGTACCTTAGATGGGCGCTTTCCAGAGCCACGAACGGGCATCTGTAGCGCGAAGATTAGGGAATAACCGAGGTAAACCGCCGGCCAGGAGAAACGTGTAACATAGAAAAGCTCCTCCCGTGCCAACCGAAATTTCCCATTTGCAAACTCTCGAGGCCGAAAGCATCCACATTATTCGCGAAACCGCGGCGGAATTTTCCCGGCCGGCGATGCTTTACTCGATCGGCAAGGATTCTTCCGTGCTGCTCCACCTGGCCAGGAAGGCCTTTGCGCCGGCGCGTATCCCATTTCCGCTCATTCACATCGACACCACCTACAAATTTCGCGAAATGATCGAATTTCGCGACCGCGTGGCGTGCGAGCTGGGCCTGAAGCTCATCGTCCACACTAATCGCGAGGCGATCGAGGACGGGGCGAATCCGTTCCGCCTCGGCACCGCGAAATGCTGCGCGCAGCTTAAGACGAAAGCGCTGCTGGATGCCTTGCGCGAGCAGCGGGTCGATGCAGCCATCGGCGGAGCGCGGCGCGAGGAGGAGCGCTCGCGCGCCAAGGAGCGCATCTACTCATTTCGCGACGCTTACGGCCAATGGGACCCGCGCAACCAGCGGCCGGAGCTGTGGAACCTGTTCAACGGCCGGATCGATCACGGCGAAACGATGCGCGTTTTTCCGCTGTCCAACTGGACCGAGGTCGATATCTGGCGCTACATCGAACGGGAGCGGATCGAGGTCGTGCCGCTGTATTTCGCCAGGGAGCGCGAAGTGCTGGTGCGCGGCGCGATGCTGATCCCGGTGGAGCACAATCCTCCGGTGGCGCCGGGCGAAAGCGTACAGCGCGTGGTCTGCCGGATGCGTACGCTCGGCTGTACCTATTGCACCGGCGCGATTCGCTCGACGGCGGATACGGTCGCGAAAATTATCGAGGAATTGGAGCGGGCGGAGCGTTCGGAGCGGGAAAATCGCCTGATCGACCATGATCAGGATGGATCGATGGAACTCAAAAAACGCGAGGGATATTTTTGAATGAGCGGCATCTTACGCCACAGGGGCGGCTCACGGCGCGTCCAACATGGCTGAGCGCGAACTGCTGCGGTTTCTCACCGCCGGCAGCGTGGACGACGGCAAATCCACGCTGATCGGGCGCCTGCTGCATGATTCCAACGCTCTCTATCAGGACCAGCTCGCCAGCGTGCGGCAGGCGTCGCCGGGTTCCTCCATCGACTTTTCTCTGTTTACCGACGGGCTGCGCGCCGAACGCGAGCAAGGCATTACCATCGATGTCGCTTATCGCTATTTTTCGACGCCGAAGCGAAAATTCATTCTGGCGGACACGCCGGGCCATGAGCAGTACACGCGCAACATGGCCACCGGAGCGTCGAACGCCGATCTTGCCGTGCTGCTTACCGACGCGCGCAAGGGATTGCTCCCGCAGACCCATCGCCACGCCGCGATCGCCTGGCTGCTGGGAATCCGCCAGTTCGCGGTGGCGATCAACAAAATGGACCTGGTCGGCTTTGACGAGGCGATTTTTCAGAATATTGCTGCGGATTTCCGCCGTTTTGCGGAAAAATTAGGCCCCGTCGAGCTGATTTTCATCCCCACCTGCTCGGTGGACGGCGATAATATCGCGCGCCGGTCGGAGCGGACGCCGTGGTACCGCGGAGCGACGCTGCTGGAGCATCTCGAATCGGTTCCGGTTCGCGCGCCGCGGCGGGAGCAGGTGCGATTGGCGGTGCAAACCGTGCTGCGGACCGGCCGCGAGCCGCGCCGCTATGCCGGGCAAATTTCCTCGGGAGTACTGCGCCCCGGCGATGCGGTGATCGCGCTGCCATCGCTGCGCGGCTCGCGCGTGGCCTCGATTCGCGTCGGCGACCAGGAGATCGATTCCGCTGTACCGCCGCTTTCCGTCACCGTTTCGCTCGAAGACGATCTCGATCTCGGCCGAGGCGATATGCTGGCCGATCCGGCATCTCCGCCGCGCTCGGGGCGGCGCATCCGCGCGACTCTGCTATGGATGAGCGATCGGCCGCTGGCGCCGGGCAGGCCGTATCTGATCAAGCACACCACGCGCCAGGTTTGCGCCAGCGTCACGCGTCTCGATTGCGCGCTCGATCCGGCGACGCTCGAGCGGCGGCCGGCCTCGACGCTGGCGCTCAATGAATTCGGCGAGTGCGAAATCGAATGCCATCAGCCGCTCTATTTCGATCCTTACGCGGAGAACCGGCTGACCGGGAGTTTCATCGTCATTGATCCGATCGGCAATGGAACCCTCGCCGCCGGGATGATTCTTTCCGAGGCGGAGAACGCCGCGGCCGCGCCGCAACCGGCCTCGGGCCTGACGGTGTGGCTCACCGGGCTCAGCTCCGCCGGCAAGAGCACGATCGGCCAGGCGGTGTATGAAAAACTTTGGGCGCGGGGATACAAAGTGGAATGGCTGGATGGGGACGCGGTGCGGCGCAATCTCAGCAAGGATCTGGGCTTCAGCAAGGAGGATCGCGACGAAAATGTGCGCCGGATCGGCTTCGTGGCCGAGATGCTGACGCGCAACGGCGTGATCGCGCTGGTGTCGCTGATCTCACCCTACCGCCAGGTGCGCGAGGAAGTTCGCCGGCGGATCGGAAATTTTCTGGAGGTCTACGTTCACGCGCCGCTCGAAGTCTGCGAGCAGCGCGACGTGAAAGGTTTGTACCGCCGCGCGCGCGCCGGTGAAATTCCGGCGATGACGGGCGTAAATGATCCCTATGAGCCGCCCCTTGACCCCGACTTAGAGTGCCGCACGGACCGGGAGACCGCGGCCGAGAGCGCGGCGAAAGTGATCGCGGCGATCGAGCGGCGGCTGGCGCGAGCCGCGCCGGATCAGAGCTGATCGGGACGCAGGCAGCGCAAAAATCTTTCAAGATGCGGCTCGCACCGGAAATTCTTCGCGCCGCGCGAGTCGGTCCAGATCACCGCCGCGCCGGTGTGCTGGTAAATTTCGCGCGCGCCGGATGCGGCCAGTACGATCTCGATCGTGACGTCCTCAAGCTCCAGGCGCGATCCCGCGCCGGCGGGCGGATCGGGGCGCGATAAAAAATCGGCCAGCGGGTTCTTTCGCAGATCCGGATGAGCGCGGCGGTAGGATTCGCAATCGAAGAAGGGATGGGGATTGGCGGATTCGGTTTCAAGGAAATGCAGCAGCGGATGGGCCGCCTGGCGCGCTTCGGGACATCCGGCGATGTAAAATTCCGGCGCGAACCACGGATTCGGTTTTCGCCGTTCGGCGGCGCCGTGCAGGATATAGTGCAGCAGCGGATTGATCCGCGCTTTGGCGACGTCCGGATAGCGGCGCAGGTAGTGATCCGGATCGAACAGCGGATGCGGACGGCCACCGTTGCGCAGGAAATAAACGAGCGGATTGGTCTCCGGCGGGATTTTCGCGCAGCTCGAAAAAAATTCAGTGTCGAAGAAGGGATGCGGGTCGCGCCCCTCGAACGCGCCGCGGGTTACGTAATGCCACAGCGATCCGCCGTAATAGGCGGGGTCGAAGATGCGTCGGAACTGACTCCGCGGCCGGCTCATTTGAAGATCGAGCAGAAAGCGCAGACCGCGCCTCCAGCGGCGGAACACACCGGCCTTTACGGGCGTCTCCGGCATGGGCGCGGTGGCCCGGCGGCGCGGCGCGGGGGAACGCAAAATTCCTCTCTTGATCTGGCTCAGCCGCGCTTCGGCTCCGGGCGTCGATTCGAAGCGGCGGCGCACCTCTTGCTGCGCCTGTTCCAGCAGCTCGCGATCCATTTGATTGCGCCGCGACAGCTCCGTGAACAGATCCTCGCCCAGCGCGGCGCGAAATCGTTCGATGCGCTGCTCGACGCTGCTGTGCGGCGGAGCCGATTCGTTGACGCGCTCGCGCGCGCAATCGATCGCCGGAAAAATCGCCCGCATGGCGTACTCCGCGGCAACCAGGCTCTCCTCGAAACGGCCGACGACGCCGAGAAACGAGGTTTCCCTCATGCGGCGCAGCGCGATCTCCAGATCCGCGGGGCGCGGGCAATCATTCACCAGCCCGTGGGCCAATAGATTCACCTGCACGTCGGTGACGGTCCACGGCATTTGATCGATCAGGCCGCGGACGAATTCACGCAGCGAGTGGCGGTGCGCGAGCAGGCGAATCGGATCGGCGCCGGCGGGTTTGCCGCGAAAATAATCATAAATGGATCGAATTCGATCCAGGGGATCGCGCAAAAAGCACAGATCGAAAAACAAGAATCCGCGCTCTTTCGGAACGGGATAAAAAATCTGATGGCTGGAGAAAGCCGCGCACTGGGGATGGCGCTTCAGAAAATCGATAAGCTCGGGATTCTTGATTTCGGCGTCGGGATCGGGGTGGTCAAAGGAGATGAAGCGGTCGAACAAGCTGCGGCGCAAGATTTCCTCGAGCGTCGAGCCGCCATTTTTCAAAATGTGGTAATGCAGCAGAACGGGCCGCATTTATTGCGTTCTCGCCAGAATGTCCCGAAAGGCGGCGCCCACGGCCATGTATCCGTCGAGCTCCATCGGCTTGCGGAGGTAAGCTTCGACGCCGAGCGTCATGGCGCGATTCTTCTCGGCGGGCGAGCCCGAAGAGGTGAAAACCACCACGGGAACATGAGCCATCAGCGGATGCGCGCGAAAGCGGCTTAATACTTCGATGCCGTCGAGCCTGGGGATGTTCAGGTCGAGAATCACCAGCCCGATGTCGGGTTTGGCGCGCAGCCCCTCCAAAAATTGCAGCGCCAGCTCGCCGTCCTCGATGGCCACGATTTGCCCGGTCATTCCGTGTTCGAGGAAAGCGCGCCGGAGAAGATCCACGTCGGCGGGGTTGTCCTCGATGACCAGAATTTGCGCCATTTTCCCCAATTCCTATTTGGCTTCGCGCAGCAGCTCTTTTACTTCCCCGCCGATTTTCAGGAACCCGTCCAGATCGGACGGCTTTTGAATGTAGCGGCGGATGTGGAGCGTCTCCAGACGAGCGCGCTCCCGCGGCAGCGAAGATGAACTGAGCACGGCGACGGGCACCGCGGAAAGCGCGGGATTGGCGCGCATGCCATCGAGGACTTCGACGCCGTCGCGGCGCGGCAGGTTCAAGTCGAGAATCGCCAGGTCCGGGCGCGCGTCGGCGGGGGACTGGCGGCGCACAAAGTCCAGCGCGTCGCCGCCGTCGCCGATCACCGTAAGATCGCACTCGAGATCGGCTTGTTTGAAGGCCATGCGCAGCAACTCGACGTCGGAGGGATTGTCCTCCACGACCAGGATTTTATAGCGCTGCGCGCTCATTCGATCCCTCCCTGGCGGCGGCGACCTCGCGCGCCGGCGGCGCCGCTTCCGGCAAAGTGAAAATGAATTTCGACCCGGCGCCCACTTGCGACTCTACCCAAATGCGCCCTCCGTAGCGCTCGACCACGCGCTGGCAGATGGCCAAGCCGATTCCGGAACCGGGAATCCTGCGACCATGCAAGCGCTTAAACGGGACAAATATCTGCCGATGATACTCGGGCGCAATGCCGATGCCGTTGTCGGAAACCTCGATTCTCATCTCCCCGCCCTGGCGCCGGACCGCAATATGGATCCGCGGCGGGTCGTTTGACCGGTATTTTATCGCATTGCCGATCAGGTTTTGCAGCAGGGACACAAAATGTCCTTCGTGGCCGCGCGCGCAGGGCAGCGGATCGGAGGTGACTTGCGCGCCGCTTTCGGCAATCGCCGCGTTTAAGTTGCGTTTGGCCGTTTCGAGCGCGGCGTTCAAGTCGACTTGCTCGGCCGGCTGGTCGCTTTCCGCGTTGATGCCGGTGTAGGCCAGCAGATCAGAGAGCAGCGTTTGCATCCGCCGCGTGCCGTCGACAATGGTGTCGACGAACGCCGCCGCTTCTCCGCGCAGTTGGCCGCCGTAGGTCCGGATCAGCAACTGGCTGTAGGTGGTCACCATCCGCAGCGGCTCCTGCAAGTCATGGCTGGCCACGTAGGCGAAACGTTCCAGGTCCTCATTGGAGCGGGCGAGGCTGGAGTTGGACCGTTGCAGTTGCTGATTGATTCGCACCACGTCGGCCTGAGCGCGTTTTAGCGCGGTGATGTCGGACAGTTCGGCGACCCATCCATCCACCTGGCCGTTTTCGCGGCGCGTGGGGACGTAGGTTCCGCGAACCCAGCGCCGGCCGATGGTCTTGAAATCGGCTTCAACTTCGTATTCGACGCGCTCGCCGGTAAGTACGCGATCGATGAACGGGCGCAGCGCGGCGAAGGCGTCTTCTCCGATCACGGCGGCGAGCGGCTGCCCGACGATCTGGTCCGGGGGCAGATTCAGCCAGCGCGAATACTGGCGGCTGGCCCAGATCAAGCGATGATCGCGCCCGCAGCGGGTCACCGCCGAGGCCATGGTGTCGGTGATCATTTCGAGCTGCTCGCGGGCGTTTTTGGCCTGGGCCAGAGCCTGCTCGCGGTCCGCCAGAGCCTTCCGCAGATCGTCGTCGCGCGACTGGATGCTGAACAGCATGGCATTGAAGCTTTCCACCAGCACGCCCAGCTCGTCGCGGGACTGTTCCCGCACGCGAATCGTGTAATCGCGCGTTTCGGCGACGTGAGCGGCGTAGCTCGCCAACTCTTCGATGGGCGCGACGATGCGTTCCCGCAGCCGCACCGAAAAGCGCATGGCGATGGCGCCGGAGATCAGCAGAACCGCCAAAATGAGCACGCCGTAGATGCGCAGGCGTTCGGAGATTTCTCCCAGATCGTAGACGAGCACGAGTTTGCCCACCGGCCGGTCCTTTAGCGCGATGGTCTCGAAGACCTCCATGCGCCCGCCCAGGAAGATAAGATTGCCAGAGGTCCGCGGCGGCGGGCACGTCTGCCGGGCGGGCGAGTAGGAGGCGAGAATGGAGCCATCCAGGCGGTAGATGCAGGCCGCCGTCACGTGCGGCCGCTCGCGCAAGGAGTTCAGCGTCTCCTCGGCCGATTTTGCGTCGTCGAAGGCCACCGCCGCCGTGCTGTTTTCGGCGATGATCCGCGCCTGGGCGGAAAGATCCCGCCGCAACTGCTGCCGGAAAAACACGGTATCGAGCACCAGAAAGGAGAGGCCGGAAAGCAGCAGCGCCAGCGCCGTCGTCGCGAGAATCGTGACCAGCAGCTTTCGTTCAACCGGGATGTCGCGAAACGGGCGCATCTATTGGCCGCCCCCACTTTCAACGTACCGCGCGATTTTAAGCAGACGCGAACTGATCAGCAATCCCGCCCGGCGGGCCGCCGTTTGATTGACGTCGAAACGAACCCTGTTGTTTTCCAGAACGAAGCGGATGATGCCGCCGATGCGCAGGAAATCCTCGGTCTCCCCCACTGTAAGCACGCCTCGGCCCAGCCGCGGGATCAGCGCGGCCTCGTTGTTTTCCGAGCGCGGGAAGAAAATCATCGGGCAATGGGAGAACGAAACCTGCCCGCCTTCCAGCTTCTCGACCATGAGCGGATGGGAGTTCACCCGCTCGCCGCCAATGATGGCGGTGAGCGCCCCGCCGAAAGGGTCCCGTCCGGCGATACAGATGCGAAACGGAGCATTGGGCGAGGAAAACGCCGACCGCGGCCACTCGATAAATCTGGTGAAATTCAAAAGAAAAGCGGCCTTTACTTGGTACTCCGGCGAGACCTCGGCGGCGCGAGCCGGCCATGCCGCCAACCAGCAGAACGCGAGAATGCCCAAGCCGCGCTTCATAAAGTTAAAACACGGAGAAATGTTCGGGGCTAAGGGTTTTGAGGGTGGATCGATCCGCGGCGGCGCGCCGATGGGGGAGAGCACAACGGCGCGTAACTTGCCACACCTCCTTGCGCATGATTAGATTCAGACGGCGCCGTCACGTTACCCGGCTTTGCGGAATTGTTTCCATGAAATATCGCGGGTGTTATTCTAAGGGCAGAGTGTTCCCCAAGCTGATTCACATCGGAAGCTTTTATCTGCCGACCTACGGGGTACTCGTCGCGCTCGGGTTCCTGGCGGGTTTAAGCATCACCACCCGGCTGGCGCGGCGCAGCGGGCTCGACGCGGAAAAAATCACCAATCTGGCGGTGTATTGCGCGCTGGCGGGCTTGCTGGGGGCAAAGCTGCTGATGTTTCTGTTTGACTGGCGCACGTTCCTGTCCGATCCGCAACAGATATTTTCTCTTTCGACCTTGCAGGCCGCCGGAGTTTTTCAGGGCGGGCTGGTGCTGGCGTTCGTCACCGCGTTTGTTTATATGCGGCGCAACCGGCTGCCGTGGCTGAAGACGCTTGACGTGTTTGCGCCGGGCATCGCCATCGGCCATGCCATCGGACGCATCGGATGCTTCATGGCGGGATGCTGCTGGGGCAAAGAGTGCTCGCTGCCCTGGGCCGTGCGCTTCACCAATCCGGACGCGGCGGAGCTGACCGGAGTCCCGCTGAACACGCCGCTGCATCCTGCGCAGCTTTATGAGATGGGGACGGAGGCGCTGCTTTTCGCGTTCCTCTACTGGCGATTCGGCAAGGCGCACGCCGCCGGAAAAATCATGGGCTTATACCTAGTCCTGAGCTCAGCCGCGCGATTCGCCATCGAATTTACGCGCTTCCACGAGCAGGGGCTTTATTGGGGACTTTCCCTGACCCAGTGGATCGCGATCGCCGTCGCGGGCGCGGGCGCGCTGCTGCTGGCGCGAAACGAAGTCGCAACCAGAAAAGCGGCTCCCGTGGCTGCCTAGCAGGCCCTTCGAAGTTGTGCATCCGGCCTCGAATCCAGAAAAATCGAACCGGCGGCAAATCGCTGTGGCGGCCGCCTAATGTTCCGGAGAATTTCGGCCGTTATAGAGAATGGATGAAAATTCCACGCCGCCGCGGATTTGTGCTCATCGCCATGTCGATCACGATGCTGCTGCTGCTGGCCATGCTGGGGCTCGCCTTCGACCTGGGACGCGTCTACATCGCGCGAAACGAGGCGCAGGTGTTTACCGATGCCGCGGCAATGGCGGCGGCATCCCGGCTGGACGGCACCGTGCACGGGATCGAAAGCGCGCGCCAGGCGGTGGCCCGCGTGCCGATCAGATGGAACCTGGGCACCAGGGAGTTCACCGGCGTCGTCGTCGAATTTTCAAGCGACGGGACGAAGTGGGAGCGCGATCCGAAAGAAGCGGGCGCGACAATGGCTCGCGTGACCGCGCCGAACAATAGCGTCGATATCTGGTTTTTGCGCGCGGCCGGCGGACCCAATGTATTTACCGTGCCCGCGCGATCGGTGGCGGCCTCCAATCCCGTGAGGCTGACGCAATGAAGCGCGAACGCGGGCACGCCATGCTGGAACTGGCCGTGTCGGCGGCCGTGATGGTTTCGTTTCTCGCCGGGACTTTTCAGTTCGGATACACGTTTTACGTCTACAACCAACTGGTGACGGCGATCGGCAACGGAGGTCGCTACGCGGCGATGCGGACCTATCGCGCGGCATCGGATCAGGACGTCGAAAAAGGCCGCGCGGCGATCCGCAACATGGTGGTTTATGGCGATAGCCGCCCGGCGGGCGGCGCCGTGCCGGTGGTGGCCAATTTTTCGCCGGATCAGGTTGACGTCGAATGGACGAAGGGCGAATCGGGCGCGCCGGAGTGGGTTTCGGTCTCGATCCGCGAGTTCACGGTGGACGCGGTGTTTGCGAAATTCACCTTCCGCGGGCGGCCGCAAGTCGAGTTCCCGTTCGTCGGAAAATACGCGCCCACGGAGCACGAGCCGTGAAGAGGCGCGGCCAGGGATTAGTCGAAGCCGCGCTGGTGATGCTGGTTTTTCTGGCGCTGCTGATCGGAGTGCTCGATTGCGGGCAGGTGCTGTATTCGCACCAGGCGCTGGTTGCGCGCGTCGAGGAAGCGGCGCGCTGGGGATCGGTTCATCCCTTCGATGGAACTGGCGACCAGATCGCGAATTTAATCCTGTACAGCCAACCTGAAGAGCCGCGTACCGCTGCCGCCCCGTTCCTCGGATTGACGCGCGCCAACATCGTGGTCCGTTATCAGGCCGCCACTCCGGATCGGCCCGACGACGAGACCATCAGCGTCGCCATCGTGAATTACCAATCCCACTTTTTTTCGCCGTGGATTGCGCGGACCATCGTGAACGCCCGGCCGGTGCTGGTCACCGCGCCGGTGGCGAAGATCGCGCCGCGCTGGTAACCGGCGGCGCGAATGCGGTCATAATGTATCCTGAAATCCTTGGCGATCCTCAAACCGTTTCAGGCATACCGTTATTCGGCGGCGGCGGGCGATCCCGCCAGGCTGCTGACCCAGCCCTACGATAAAATCACGCCGGAAATGAAGGCTCGCTATCTCGCGGCGAGCCCTTACAATCTGGTCCGCATTATTCTGGGCGAAGAGCGCGACTCCGACAACGAGGCCGATAATGTTTATACCCGCGCGGCCCGGTATCTGGAGGACTGGATTCGCGAGGGCGTGCTGGCGCGCGACGCCGCTCCCGCATTTTATGCCTACTTTCAGGAGTTCGAGGCGCCCGAATCCAGCGAACGCTTGCTGCGCAAGGGCTTTATCGCTCTGGGAAAAATCGAGGACTATTCGGCCGGCATCATCTACCGGCATGAGCAGACGCTGACCGGTCCGAAACGCGGCCGCCTCGAATTGTTGCGGCACACGCGGGCTCACTTCGGCCAGCTTTTCATGCTGTATCCGGATGAGGAGGCGGCGGTGGAGCGCCTGCTGCCCGAGCCTCACTCCGCGCCTCCGGCGATGAGCGTAGTGGATGAGTTTGGCGCGCGGCATTCGCTGTGGCCGATCACGGACGCTTCGCGCATCGCCCGCATCGAGGAGCTGATGGCGCCGAAAAAGCTGCTCATCGCCGACGGGCATCATCGCTATGAGACGGCGCTGGCGTATCGCAATGAGCATCCCGGCGATCCGGCGGCGCAGTACGTGATGATGACGCTGATCAACATGCACTCGCCCGGCTTGCGCATTCTGGCGACGCATCGCGTGCTGCGCGGATTGCCGCATTTCGACACGGAGGAGTTTTTCGAGAAGGCGGTGAAGGCGGGGTGGTCGGTTTCGGCGTGCGATTCGGTGGAACGATTGAAGCAGCGGCTGGCGGCGCGCGAGGAGCGGCGGGTGCAGATCGGCGTGATTGCGGCCGGCGACATCCGGCTGATGCAGCGCGCCCGGCGCGACGGCCAACTTGACGTTCCGGTGCTGCATCAGGACATCCTCGGCGGGCTTCTGGGAGTGAGCGAGGAGGCGGTGCGCGAGCAGCGTTACATCGAATACGTTCGCGGCATCGACACGGCGGCGCGGCGGGTGAGCGAAGGCGCGCAGGTCGCGTTTCTGCTGGAACCTCCATTGATCGGCGATGTGGCGCGAATTGCGTTCGCAGGCGGAATTATGCCGCAAAAAAGCACCGATTTTTATCCAAAACTGCTCAGCGGGATCGCGATTTACAAACTATGAAAACCATCAGGGCGGCGGTGCTCGGCACCGGGTTCATGGGCAGGACGCACACCGAGGCGATCCGGCGGCTGGGCAATGTCGAGGTGACGGCCGTCGCCGGATCGAGCGAGGAAAAGGCGCGGGCCTTCGCGGAGGCGTGGTCGATCCCGCGGGCCTGCGGCTGGCGCGAGGCGATCGATACGGCGGAAGCGGTACACGTCGGCACGCCGAACCATTTGCATTATCCGATGGTGAAGTATGCGCTCGAAGCGGGCAAACATGTCCTTTGCGAAAAGCCGCTGACGCTGGCGGCGGCGGAGGCCCGCGAATTGAACGCGCTGGCGGAAGCGAAAAAAGTCGCGCATTGCGTGAATCATAATTTGCGCTTTTATCCGCTGGTACAACAGGCGCGAAGCATGATCGCGGCAGGGGAGCTGGGCGAGATTCTGGTGGTGAACGGCACGTATTTCCAGGATTGGATGTACTACGACACCGACTGGAACTGGCGCGCCAGCGCCGAAGAAGGCGGCGAGCTGCGCGCCATGGGCGATATCGGATCGCATTGGATGGATATGATCCAGCATGTGACCGGCCTGCCGATCACGGCGCTGTGCGCGGATTTGCAGACGTTTCACAAGACGCGCAAGCGGCCGAAAGGGTCCGTTGAAACGTTCGCCGGAAAGAAGCCGCGGGCGGACGAATATGAGACCGTCCACGTGGCGACGGATGATTTCGGGATGGTGCTGATTCATTTGGGCGATCGCGCGCGCGGATTTTTCGCGGTGAGCCAGGTTGCGGTGGGCAGGAAGAATCGATTCGATTTTGAAATTTACGGCAGCAAATGCGGCCTGGCGTGGAATCAGGAGCGGCCGGACCAGTTGTGGATCGGGCGGCGAAGCTCGCCCAACGGGCTGCTGATCAAAGATCCGGCGCTGATGGAGGCGCGCGCGGCTTCGTTCGCAGACCAGCCGGGCGGGCACAGCGAGGGATACGACGATACGCACAAGCAGATGTTCAAACGATTTTATGCTCGCGTGGCGGATTCGTCGGCGCCGGTCGAGTATCCGACGTTCGCCGATGGCGCGCGCGGGATGGAGCTGCTTGAGAAGGTGATTGAAAGCTCCCGGCGGCGGAGCTGGGTGAGCTGCTGAGCACCGTTTGCGAACTATAATGAGCATTGCGCTATGAAGAACCTCGTTTTTGCGGCAATTGTTTTCAGCGCCTGCGCGGCGGCGCAGACGCAGCCGGCCTCGATTGCGATCCGCGGCGTAAAGATCGTAACGGTAAGCGGGCCGGTAATCGCCAACGGCGCCGTGGTGCTTCGTGACGGCCTGATCGAGGCGGTGGGCGAGAACGTTCAGCCGCCGGCGGGCGCGGAGATTATCGACGGCAGCGGGCTCACCGTCTATCCCGGCCTGATCGACGCGCTGAGCACCTGGGGCATTCCGCAACCCGGCGGGCGCGGCGGGCGCGGAGGAACAGCGCCGGCCGAGCCGCGCGCCAACGGTCCGGAAGATCGGCCGCGCACGACGAGCTGGATCAAGGCCGCGGAGGAAATTCAAGCGAACGACCGGCGGATCGAATCGGCGCGCAATGCCGGATTCACCACCGCGGTGGTTTTTCCGACGCAGGGAATTTTCGGCGGGCAGGGATCGGTGGTGAACCTGGCGGGAGCCAAAAGCGAGGATATGGTGCTGGTCCCGTCGGTGGGGCAATACATCGCGATGAACGCCGGGCGCGGATTCGGCGGCGGATTTCCCAGCTCGCTGATGGGCGTGATCGCTTATATCCGGCAGATCTATCTGGACGCGGATCATTATCGGCAGGTGAAGGCGGCCTACGATCGCGATCCGCGCGGGATGAAGCGGCTGGAGTACGACCGGGCGCTTGAAGGCGTGATCGAGTCCAAGCGAATCCTGCTGCCGGCGCAGCGCGAGGCGGAGATGGACCGCATGGCGCGGTTCGCGGCGGAGCTGCGGCAGCCCGCGATCCTTTATGGAATGCGCGAGGGGTATCGCGCGGCAGAATTGCTGAAACGGGCGAATCTGCCGGTGCTGGTGAGCTTGCGCTGGCCGGAGAAGCCGCGCGACGCCGATCCGGACGAGGTGGATACGATGCGGACGCTCGAAAATCGCGAGAAGTCGCCGTCGACGCCGGAGGTGTTAAAGCAGGCTGGTGTGCAATTTGCGTTTTACAGCGACGGGCTGGACGCGCCGCGCGATTTGCAGCGTGCGGTGAAGAAGGCGATCGAGAACGGTCTTTCGCGCGAGGACGCAGTGCGCGCGCTGACGCTTTCGCCCGCCGAGATTTACGGCATCGCCGACCGGCTGGGCAGCGTCGAGAAGGGCAAGATCGCGAACCTGGTGGTGACGCGCGGAGAAATTTTCGACGACAGCACGCGGGTGGAAATGGTTTTTATCGACGGGGTGAAGCATACTCCATCGCCCGAGCCTGCCGGGCGCGGCGGCGCGGCGACTGGAAATCGCGCGGAAAATCGAGGAGATCAGCGATGAAGACATTTCTTGCTTTTTTGCTGGCATTGGCTCCGCTGGGAGCGGAAGTGACGGTGATTAAGAACGCGACGATCATGACCGAGTCGGGCAAGGGGACGATCAAGGGCTCGGTTCTGGTGCGCGACGGCAAGATCGCGGAGGTGGGCGAGAGCGTGATGATCCCGCCGGGCGCGACCGTGATCGACGCCTCCGGACAGTGGGTGATTCCCGGAATCATCGACTGCCATTCGCACATCGCGGTGGACGGCAACGTGAATGAAGGCAGCGTTTCGGTTTCCTCGATGGTGAATATCAAGGATGTGATCAATCCCGACGACATCGCGATTTACCGCGCGCTGGCGGGCGGCGTGACCACGGCGAACATTCTGCACGGGTCGGCCAATTCGATCGGCGGGCAGACGATTGTGCTCAAGATGCGGTGGGGCAAGGACGCCGAGGGCCTGATTTTCGAGGGGGCGACGCCGGGGATCAAGTTCGCGCTGGGAGAAAATCCGAAGCGCGCCGGCAATCCGCAGCCGGCCGGACGCGGTCCGGCGGGTCCGCTGCGCTATCCCGCCACGCGGATGGGCGTCGAAGATACGATTCGGGAAGCGTTCAACGAAGCCAAGCAGTACAAGGCGGAATGGGACGCCTACGATGCGGCAGTGAAAGCGGGCCAGCATCCCATTCCGCCGCGCAAGGACCTGAAGCTGGAGCCGCTCAAGGAGGTGCTGGAGGGCAAGCGCTTCGTCCACGCGCACTGCTATCGGGCCGATGAGATTTTGATGCTGATCCGCATCGCCGACGATTACGGATTCAAGATCAAGACGTTCCAGCATGTGCTTGAAGGCTACAAAGTCGCCGACGAGATCGCGGCGCACGGCGCCGGCGCATCGACGTTCAGCGACTGGTGGGGCTACAAAATGGAGGCGATCGACGCGATTCCCTATAACGCGGCGCTGATGGCGAAAAAGGGAATCGTGGTGAGCCTGAACAGCGACGACGCGGAGCTGATGCGCCGGCTGAACACGGAAGCGGCAAAAGCGATGAAATACGGCGGGATCAGCCGCGAGGATGCGCTGGCGATGGTCACGATCAATCCGGCCAAGCAGCTTGCCATCGACAATCGCGTGGGCTCGATCGAGCCCGGCAAGGACGCGGACCTGGTGATTTACGATCAGGACCCGCTGTCGAATTTCTCGAAGGTTCAGAAAGTGCTGATCGACGGCAACAAATATTTCGACCGGGATCAGGAAGTCAGCGGGCGGCCGCGGAAGGAGGCGGAAAAGCAGAAGCTGATCGAGATGGAAAGGCAGCAGCGGATCCCGACCGGCGGCAGGAGGGGACAATGAGCGGAAAATATTCAACCTGGGCCTGCGCGGCGATTTTCTGCCCGGCCGTTTTCGCAGCGGCCAACGATACGTTCCTGATTCGCAACGTGGACGTCTATCCGGTTTCGAGCGCGGTCCAGCAGAACGTTTCGCTGCTGGTTCAGGATGGAAAAATCGCGGAGATCGGCGCGAAGATCACGGCGCCGAAAGGCATCCGGATCGTGGAGGGAAAAGGACTGCGGGTTTATCCCGGCATGACCGATTCGGGGACGAACCTGGGGCTTTCCGAGATTTCGGGCGAGCGCGTGACCGTCGATACCAACGAACTGGGCGAATTCATGCCGCAGCTTCGCGCGCTGATCGCGGTGAATCCGGATAGCGAGCATATTCCGGTTTCGCGCGTCAACGGAATCACCAGCGCGGTTACGTATCCCGGCGGCGGACGCGGCGGGCGCGGCGGCGCCGGATCGCAGATCATCGCGGGCCAGGCGGCGCTGATTCATCTTTCCGGCTGGACCTGGGAACAGATGGAGATCAGCCCGGACGCGGCGGTCCAGGTGATTTTTCCGTCGATCGGCGGCGGCGGGCGCGGCGGCGAAAACGCGGATTTTCCGGATCCAGCGGCTTTCGGCGGCGGCGCGCAGAGCTATACGGACCGCAAGCGGCAGTACGATCAGGAGATCCAGAAGCTGAACGACTTTTTCGACGCGGCGCGCCAGTATCAGAAGGAGCGCGCGGCGAATGCGGCCGGATTCAAGCGCGATCTGAAGATGGAAGCGATGATTCCCGTGCTTGAAGGCAAGGTTCCGGTCGCGGTGGCGGCGCAGCAGGAGCGGCAGATTCGCGATGCGATCGCGTTCGCCGATAAACAGCACGTCCGGATGGTTTTGATCCAGCCGCGGGAAGCGCTGAAGGTGGCCGCGGAATTGAAGGCGAAGAACATCCCGGTGATTTTGGGACGCACCGAGGCGCTGCCGGAAAATGAAGACGCTCCTTATGATCAGGCGGAGTCGCTTCCGGGGCAGCTCCATAAAGCGGGCGTGAAGTTCGCGTTCGGCACTTTTTCGAACGAGTTCGTCCGCAACCTGCCTTATAATGCGGCCCGCGCGGTCGCCTATGGGCTGCCGCACGATGAGGGATTAAAGGCGGTGACGATCAACGCCGCCGAGATCTGGGGCGTAGGCGACAAAATCGGATCGATCGAAAAGGGCAAGTGGGCGGATCTG
>Ga0209062_1003772_pt1 | contig 16914 bp, 8 predicted proteins | sample Coa_R2_2_FD_187158 | JGI IMG/M metagenome (GOLD analysis project Ga0209062, IMG submission 187158) | Surface soil microbial communities from Centralia Pennsylvania, which are recovering from an underground coalmine fire - Coalmine... | ecosystem: Environmental > Terrestrial > Soil > Unclassified ...
CGTTGGTATAAACCAGTAGCTGGATCTAAGTTTTTCTCGGATGTTAACCTGATGAAATTTTTTCATGGGTATGAGGAGACGCTCCTCAATAATTTAGATACGTTTACCCTGCCTATTACATAATCTATTTCTTTTGCGATCGCTCTTGCTTGCACCTCCGAATAGCACGCATTTAACACCACACACTTTACATGCTCTGCAAATAAACCAAATAATCCTACTAGCGCTCCCCCTTCTACCAATTTTACTTGTCCTGTTCCATCCGCAAATACCAGCCCTTCTTCTCCTGACCCATGCCCACTAAAGTGAATTATTTGTGGCTCATAATAGCTCTTGTGCAGTTTTGGTTGTCGGTTTGCGCATAAGATGAAATATTCGCGACGAAATGTGGGTTCGCGCATAAAGTGATATTTTGGGAACGAATTTATAAGGGTTCTAGGCCACGAAAGAGCGCGCATAAAATGAAATTGGCGGTTTAAGTCGGGCTAATTCGCGCATAAAATGAAATTTTGTCATCAAACCGTGTATGGTACGTGTTTATTAACTCAACAGGCTGCGATCGCAGGCTAAAGTACCGCTCACAAACCCTGATTATTCGTTCAATCAAGGTGGGAAAATTTCAATTTATGCGCGAAATCACAACGGGGCTCAAAGTCTTTCCCTGCAGTCTTTTCAATTTATGCGCGAAATCCTGCGTCTGGAACCCCTATAAATTCGTTGTCAAAATATCACTTTATGCGCGAACCCACATTTCTTTCGTTGGAAAAATTTCATCTTATGTGCAATCCGACAACTCTTGTGTCCACTTATTGCGTATTCACTTAGTAGCAGCACATAGTCACACACCTCATAACGCCCCATTCTTCCTCTGGCTACCAGTACTTTGTCTATTAAATCGTTCAATACTCCGCTTTCGCGGCCAGTACCTCCCCAATAATGCTACTTCTCCCAACCAACTTGGTATTACAGACTTTTCTCCCAACTCTGTTTCCAACACAGAACCACTCCTCATTCTTCACCTCTACTGACAACTTTTGTTACTTCCATTACTGCCTTTTTCTCTCTTCTCCGTATTCTTTCCTTTTTGAGGTCTTATTTATCACTTATTTACTTTTATTTACTTATGGCGTTGCGCATCTTGTGGGGAGAAGAAATAAGCTCAAAACCTAATTGCTGAGATCTTTTGTGGAGATTATTAACACTTACGGATTGAATAAACGTTCCCGTATTCCTTGATGCTTAAGTTCACGAGCTTGATGTTCTCGTGTACGAGCTTGATGATAGAAGTCCGATCCCGCTAGTGCAAAGTTAACTGCTGCCCTAACACGCTGTTCCTTTTGCGAGGATGCAAATTTCCACTTCTTCTTAATTGTCTCTAGGACGGTTTGGTCAAGATTGTCGTAGCCAGTGGATTTAACAATTTCTACATTGCTCACGTTGCCATCCTTTTCAATATTAATGACAACCACTGCTCTACCTTCTAAATTTTCTGCTCCAAGTGGATATTCTGGTGCAGGACAACGACGGCAAATTACACCATTAGAGCCTAACCCTATTGAAGAACCGTTTCCATTTCCAATACCTGTAGATACCTTTGAGCCACTTCCGGAACTTGTCCCCAAGGTGTTGCCAAATCCGTTACTTTGTCCTAGGTTTCCATTGCCAGTATCTCCTCCAGAATCACGGCTTTCCCTATTTGTTGAACTCATAGCAACTTTCTGGCGGTTCCCTCCTTCATCAGGAGTATCTGATTGGTGGGTAATACTTCCAGCAATGTCTTGTGGTTGAGACGGCGGGATGGGAATAGAGAAATGGGAAGTTGATGTTGGTTTTGAAGTGGCACTTAGGCTAGGTGTTGGCACACTAACTCGCTTTGGAGTCTGAGCCTGAGCTTGTTTGGGTGTTAAAGTTGCAATAGGTGATGCCAAAGGTTTAGGAGCTTCAACGAGTTTAGGTGGTAAGGTCGCAACATTCCTTGGGCTTGATGTATTTAATGATGCTGGTAGCGAAGTGGAAGCTGACGAGGGTAGAGTCTGTGCTAAGTTGGGAGTCTTAACTGATTGAGGTGATAAAGGGGCAATGGGTGTAGATAGCAGTTTCGGTGTTGCAACCAATTGAGGTTGCTTTTTAGCTATTGGTTTCTGTTTGGTAGCTTCTTCTGTTGGCTGAGACAGTTTTTTAGCAACAACCACTGGCAGAGGTTGGGCGATCGCTAGTTGTGAAGTTATTGATTGAGATGATGGCGCAGAGTTGGTATTGGTCATTTGACCTTTTTTAGAGACACTACTGGCTCCAGGTAACGCAATTGTTTTCAGCGATTGATGAGTATCAGACTTGCGAGCATTCACTATTGGCGCAATTTTGCCTTTTGGTTTTGGCTTCGCTGCTTTCAAGCTAGGTGGATCAACAACTATCACGTCAATTGGCTGTTCTACAAACTTAGGTGTTCTTAACCAAAGACTTATGAGGGTGAGTACCAGAATATGCAAGACTAGTGAACTAATAGAACTAAAGAGGAAATGTGATCGCAGAACCTTCTGTTCTGTTGCTCGTCGATCTAGCACATTGCTGGAAAAGTTCATCAGTTCTATTCTCCTCTACGTTTGTTCACTTTTCTTTGAGGGCCAAAAGGCAAAAGGTGCTTCTCAGTGAATTAATGTTGTAACATCATGTTTTTTCATAAACAGCATTTCTAGCGTTTACATTGGCTTGTTGCAGAATATATTATACGCCATAGCTTTAGCTGCTTGAGTTTTAAACGACCCTCAAAGGTGGGCATAGCATTTTTCCCTTACATATGGTGATGGGAATTCATGTCCGATTCAGGTTGTTGGTGATGTATATCTGCTGCATTGAGTTGGATTAGGCTCATATTCACTCGACCCAGACTCACCAATCCCATCGTTATCATTCCCGTGCTTAAAAGTCCCATTGAGACAAACCCAACAGAAATGACACCCATAGGTACTAGTCCAATCGAGATTAATCCATGGGGAATCGCACCAATTGAAATTAATCCATGAGGCGAGATGCCAATTGAAAATAAACCATCATGGGGTGCAATACCAATCGCTAGCAATTTGAGCTTTTTTCGGGATGCTTTAGAGTCAATCATAAAAGGTTTTTAATCAGCTACTATGATGAAACTTAAGGTAATGCAACAATGGTTGTCAAAAGACAGCCTGTCAAAATATTGTTGATACAACTCCAATGTTTACTAGCAATGTGCATGTGCTCCCTCGTAACAAGCGTTCTATCTTTAGAATCTACAAAAGACAATCGTTGCAAACCTTACCGTTGATACTCGCTTTTATTTTGGTTTTGGCGATGGCAAATCAAAGCTTAAGCCACACACCAAAATTGACCGAAATATTCTGGGACACTTATGGTGTTCCCCATATCTACGGCAAGGATGCACAAAGTGCATTTAAAGCTTTCGGTTGGGCGCAGATGCAAAGTCACGGTAACCTGCTCCTACGTCTTTATGGTCAAGCACGGGGACGTGCTGCCCAGTATTGGGGAGAAGCATACCTAGAATCAGATCGCTGGGTACTGACTATGGGAGTTCCAGAACGAGCACGTTCTTGGTATACAGCACAAAGTTCAACTTTCCGCAAGTATATTGACGCTTTTGCTGCAGGAATGAATGCTTATGCTCAAGAACATCAGGATCTCATAGCCGATGATGTTGAAGTCGTGTTGCCAGTAAAGGCAGAAGATGTGTTGGCTCACCTCCAGAGGGTACTCAATTTCACTTTTGTCGTCAATCCAGATCAACTTGCTTCCGTCAGTAACCAGCACCCAAAAGCAGGGTCTAATGGTTGGGCGATCGCTCCATCACATTCTGAGAGTGGAAATGCTATGCTCTTGGCAAATCCACATCTACCGTGGTCAGATCCGTACCTGTGGTACGAAGCCCAGATTGTTGCTCCAGGTATTGATGCTTACGGCGCAGCACTTGTTGGGGTTCCTGTTTTAGCGATCGCATTCAACGATCATTTAGGTTGGACTCATACAGTGAATACCTTTGATGGCTGGGATGCTTACGAACTCAAACTCGTTGACAATGGTTATCTATTCGATGGTAGGGTATTACCCTTTGAGACAAAAACCCTCTCTCTGAAAGTTAAGCAACCTAACGGCACACTGCGCAACCAATCACTGATAGTAAAAAGTTCTGTCCACGGACCTATCATCACTCACAAAGATGGCAAAGCCGTGGCGCTGCGAGTGGTGGGGCTTGACCGACCTGGTGTACTCCAACAGTGGTGGGATATGGCGCGCTCAAAAAACCTCAGACAATTTCAAAGTGCACTCCAACGATTACAGATCCCAATGTTTACCGTGATGTACGCAGATCGAGAAGGGCACATCATGCATCTGTTCAATGGTCAAGTTCCAGTTCGGCAAAAGGGTGATTTTCAATACTGGCAAGGCATAATCCCTGGCAACACATCAACCACATTATGGACGAAAATCCATCCATACAAGGATCTGCCCCGCGTCATTGACCCACCTAGTGGTTGGTTACAGAACACTAATGACCCACCCTGGACAACAACATTTCCACGTGTGCTCTCCCCAGATGATTACCCACCCTATATGGCTCCCCGTGGACCAATGAGTTTTCGCTCCCAGCGCTCTGCAAGAATGCTCAGTGAAGATCAACGCATATCTTTTACAGAAATGGTTAAGTACAAACACTCGACACGCTCCGAACTGGCAGATCGTCTCTTAGATGACCTGATTAGCGCAGCACGAAAGTATGGGGATCAATCAGCACGAAAAGCTGCTGATGTGCTGCAAGCTTGGGATGTATCAGCAGATAGAAATAGCCACGGGGCTGTACTCTTCGATTTCTGGGTTGAACAGATAGATCTCAAGACTGTATTTAAAACTCCTTGGAACGAAAAATTTCCACGCACCACACCCAACGGCTTAGCAGATCCTTTGAGTGCGGCTCAGGCGCTTTCCGTAGCTGCAGCCAAGGTAGAAAAGGCTTATGGAAAGCTAGATATAGCATGGGGTGACGTCTTCCGACTACAGTATGGTCATGTGAATCTCCCTGCCAATGGTGGTCCGGACAGCCTTGGTGTTTTTCGCGTTGTCGATTATGCACCAGTGAACAATCAGTACTTTAAATCTGTTGCTGGTGATTCCTATATTGCGGTGATTGAGTTTTCTCATCCGGTACGTGCTATGGCACTGACTAGCTACGGGAATGCCACTCAACCCGGTTCACGCCATGTTGGAGATCAGTTGGAGTTGTTTGCTCACAAGCAGTTACGGCAAGTTTGGCGAACCCAAAAGGAAATCCAAGCTCATTTAGAGGAACGCAAAATATTTTAGTAGGCGTCTGGCAGTTGCTTCTCTAACAGTCGTATAGGTTGATACAAATAACCTCCAATTGAAACCAACATATTGAGCATTCCCATGACAATCAACAATAAAGCAATGCCGTGCCCTCGCCCTACACCGATGATTTGTCCGACACTTCCAGCCAGTACTCCTCCTACGGCAAGCGATGGCTCAAAGACTTGATCGGCTAGCGGTCCTGCAATCAGATAAGCAAGTGGTAGAGATGCCCAAGCAAGCATGCGACGCAAAGCAAAGACCCGTCCCTGTACAGCAGGCGCGACTTTGCTCTGCCAGATTGCCTGATCGCAGCTATTGATAATTGGCACCCCAAAGAAGTAAATAAAAGTAACAACAAAAAAGACTGGGACAGAGGGCATCAATCCAGCAACCACCATGCACAGCCCACCTAAAAGTGTAAAACCGAGTATGCCATTCATACGGTTCTTTGTCCCACCCCAAGCAGTCACCACCATACCACCAACCAGCATACCGCTCCCACCAATGGATAACACAATGCCAAGTACAGTAGCCGAAGCAAAGGAGAGTACCAGAGGTGTAACTAGCACGGTGACAACTCCTATAAAGCAATTGCTAATAGCAAAAAATGTTAACAATCCTAATAGCCCAGGTCGCGCAGTGATGTATTTCCAACCATAGATGACTTCATGCAATAACGACCCTTTCCCTACATTATCCTCTACAGTAATTCTGGGTCTGGGGAATTGGACAAGCATGAGTGTGGCGATCGCAAACAAGAAAGTCACACAGTCAATGAGAATCACACCCTGAAGCCGAATAGTTACAACTAGCGACCCAGCGAGTATTGGTGAAATCAACCTTGACACGGCATCTGCCATTTGAACCATACCACTGGCGCGACCAAGGTGTTGCTTGGGAACAAGCAGCGTAGTTGTAGCACTATAGGCCGGCCATTGGAAAGCGCTGAAGGTCGAACTAACCGCGACAGCAAGGTAAATCTGCCAAACTTGAAGTTGATTGGCAAACAGCAACAGCGCAATCAAAAGTGTACTCAGTCCTGCCCCAGCGTCGGCAAGAAGCATAGCCCAGCGTCGATCCCAGCGATCCACCAGCGTACCTGCCAATGGTGATATTAAAATACCCGGCAGCATGCCAAACAACGAAATCAAGGCGAACTGGGTAACTTTCCCACTATTTTGATATACCCATACACCAAGCGCAAATCTGGTGAGACCAGAGCCGATCAACGAGACAAATTGACCAAACCAAATGAGGATAAATGCTTGCATTGACTATACAACACTAATGGCTAGATTTGGCGACAACATTGTGTTACTGTAAATTAGGTGGCAAATGCCTATGAAAAGCTTCAACTGCCCTCGCCACTCCGTCCTCTGCCTGAATCTGCTTGCCTATTGCTACAGTACGCGATCGCATTGTTGTATCACTGATAGCAATTCTAATAGCAGCGGCTAGTCTCTTTACTGATGGCTGTTCTTGCACAATCGGTGGTGGACCTAAGCCCAATTCCGCTACTCTACGAGACCACAAAAATTGGTCGCCATTGTAAGGTATTGCAACTGTGGGAACACCAGCACGAATACCATTCAAAGTTGTGCCATGACCACCGTGATGCACAACTGCAGCCATTTGGGGAAATAGCCAATCGTGAGGCACTGATTTGATAGTGAATACCTCATCCTCTGAAAATTTGGCATCACGAAGACCCCCTGCTACAGTGCGCACAATAGCTCGTTGTCCCGTCTGAGATAGAACTTTCCGGACTGCCTCTACTCCTAGTTTCTCATGCCAGGTTTCAAGATAAATTGGCGGTGGTCCAGCAGCCAGAAATTCTACCAACTTGGTAGGTGGTTGCCAGGTGGATGAGCGTTCCAGAAACCAGTAACCAGTGACATATACCCAGTTTGGCCAATTGGAAGGTTTAGGGAGAAAAGAAGGACTACAGGTGTATAAACATGGTATTTTTTGTTGCTGCATTCGAGTTAAAACACCTGACCATGGAGGAAGAGAAGGCAAAGTCAAGGTTTCTTGTCGCCACTGGTTGAACGGTTGTTGAATAGATAGCCAGATGAGTTTATCGAACAAGGAGTAGGTCAATCGATTGTAAATGCCTATTTGATGCCTAAAAGTTGGCACACTTATCTGGGGAAAATGAAAATAAGGAAAAACATCAGTTAGATGATGGGGCTGTTCACAGGCTGCGTAGCAAGGGATACCTAGTTTTTCAGCGATATCGTAGCAGGCGAATGTATTTGGGTTAAAAATAATGACGTCAGTATCTTGACAAACTTGCCAGAGTACAGGTAAAAGACTCTCATTGAGTGGTCGCAGCCAGTTGCCAAAATTGTGGATGAAACGGAATGGGTTGTTGCCGAAAGGCATTGGACAAGTCTTTTGAAAGTTCTGACAGTCTATAGCCGCAAAGTCCAATCCATAGCTGCTAACGAACTCTTGCAAAAAAGGAAAGGTAGCCAGTTGTACTGAATGACCAGCCCGTTGCAACCCAAGACCGAGAGCCATGTAAGCTCGGATTCCACCCGGTGATGCCAATGCTACAATTTTTATACGCATATTTTTGTGCTGTTATCTTAGCGTTGCACACTTGAGCTCTGCTTTAGGCAGATAGTGAGGTTGACGGATAGGATAGGTTGGCTATCTCAAAAGTCCAACTATCACTGCCTCTATGCATAATTTTCAACACATCAACAATTGAATAGGTAAGTTGTTCAAAATGCTCTCTCTTCAAAGGAGGGATAAAAGTAAGTGCTAAGTTCTCTTCTATATGTTCTGGGGTTTTCATCCCTACAAGGGCAGTGAGCAGCCCTGGGGCACTTCTAGTATACTGGAGTGCGCGTTGACAGTCGGTCTGAAGGTCATCACCAAAAGCAGAGACAATATACTCTGGGATTTTGCCTACCACTTGTGCTTGACACAGAGAATTACTAGCTATGGGGGTAATCCCTAAACGATAAGCAGCTTCCAAAACTGGGACTTGTTCTTCTCCAAGCTTTTGAGTTGGTGCGACGAGTGCTTCTGGCATCGCCATGTTTAAGGGAAACTGGATAAACTGAAATCGATCCTTCTTGTTACCAGCTACTTCCTGAGCAAGGGACTTTGCTCGTGCTAGATCTAAATGGTCTTTTGAGTCCGGAGGGACACGCAAGCCATTCCAAGTTGCCAAACCATAAGCAGAAATTTTCCCAGCATCTGCTACATCTTCCATAACTTTGAAGGCTGCTTGCAACCGATTGTAAAATACTTCTGGTGCAACCTCAAAGAGTTGAATTTCAGGGTTGTGGATGTAGTACACATCAATTGTCTGTAGTCCTAGGTTTGTAAGGCTACTATTGATCTGATTCCAAAGAAATTCTGGATGTATGCAGTGCTCCTTTGCAACTAAGTCCCTCATGTTTATTCCGGAGTTGCCAGGCTCGATGTACTGTTGATAAAACCAGTCTGCTTGGTTTTGATTGAGATGTGGGAGGAAGCCTCCTTTTGTACAGATGATCAGTTCATCCCTTGACACCTCTCCCAATTCCACAAGACGTTGGATGCCTTTTCCTACACTCCGTTCACTATGCTGGTGACGATAGTTGATTGACGAGTCAATCAAGTTCACGCCACGTCGGACTGATTCAATCACTGCTTCTGTCACAAGGACGTTAGTTGGCTCATTAAGTTCACCAAGGTAGGTTCCAAGTCCAATAGAACTGGTAATCAGATTGCCAACTTCTCGAAAGTGATCCCGTACACAGTTCTTTCTGTGTCTTTCTCTGTAACGTCGTGTTCCTTCTGCTGTTGCTTTACCTAAGAGCATGATAGTACCTTTTGATATCGAAAGTTATGTTTTTATACTTAAGAGTTAATCGTTCGACTGCACAGGCAAAAGAAAACCGTGATGAGTTAAATATGACAAGTAAGTGGAAAGCAATTGCTCATCTACAGGAGGACAGACTATAGAGGTGCCTGCAAGTCCATTAAGTGTATTTTGACAGTCAAATTCTAGTGTTCCTTGAGACATTTCTTGTTCAGAACTTCTGGGAGGGAAAAACGACACCAGTGGATACAAGGTATGTTCTGGTGAGTGTTCCGCAACTGTAAGCAAACATCTTCGCCATTGCTCATAAGAAATTTGTTGCAATGGGTAACCAAACGCGTTGAGCAAGTTGATCAGTAAACTGGAGTTGAAAGGCTGTTGATTAACAAAATGAAATGCTTTGTTTAAGGATTGCTTTTGCTTAGACAAATAGACGATCGCTCTGCTGATATAGTCTACAGGAGCTATGTCCTCGATCATCTCTATTTCCGGCACACTTCCAAGTTGGATACAGCCTATAATGAGTTTGTACAAGAAGTCATTTCTATTAAAAACACCAGTTTGACTGTGCCCAGAAACACGTCCTATTCTGTAGATACACACAGGGAGACCTCGGTCACGGGCAATAGTGACTAACTTTTCGGCAACCCATTTGCTTTGAGAATAACCTCCTAATGGCAATTGGTCATCATCTAAACTGTCATCTTCTCGAACAATCCGGACTCCAGAATCACCAACTGCGGAAAAAACACTTTTGGTGGAAATGAAATGCACAGATTTGACTTTAACTTGACTTGCGAATCTCAAAACTTCTTGGGTTCCCAAAACATTAGCTGCCTTAAGTACAGGGTAGGGAGAAGTATGATGCACCCATGCACCATTGTGATAGACGACGTCAACTAACTCAGCCATGGCTTGGAACTCTTCCTGGGAAAGCCCTAAAAGCGGCTGAGTTAGATCTCCGACAACTGGGATAATTCTGCAACTGAAAGATTCATCCCACAATAAATAAGATTCAAGGCTGGTTTGAATTCTCTTCTTACCTTCTTTGAGATTGGGCGCACGAACCAAACAATAGATATCTGCGTGAGTTTGCCGCAGGAGTTCATGCAGCAAAAAAGCTCCGACAAAACCTGTGGCTCCAGTTAAGAAAACACAAGCTGGCTTGGTGATATGGTGATAGGGTGTATTTGGGCTAATTGTAGGGTCAAGGACAGTTTCAGCCTTGAAATTCAGGGGTGTTTTTGCGCCAACAGTCGTGGATAAAGCTCCTGTTTTTTGAGCGATCGCAATACTCTGAGCCAATTGTGCAACTGTAGGCATCTCAAATAAACTACGCAAGGGTAACTCAACTTGAAAAGTTTCTCGCACCTTGACAACAAGCTGAGTGATCAGCAAAGAATGTCCACCCAAGTCAAAGAAGTTATCGTAAACACCAACTTGCTCAATCCCAAGCACTTGAGACCAAATTCTTACTAACAACTCTTCAACTAGCGTGCGTGGTTCTACATAGACATTTTCGCGCTTAGTTAGGTTCAGGTCTGGTGCTGGTAGGGCTTGACGGTTTACCTTGCCGTTGGGCGTCAAAGGTAGAGCTTTTAGTACCACGAATACTGATGGTATCATGTAATCGGGTAACTTCTCTTTGAGAAAGCGGCGCAGTTCACTGCTTGTAGGAGCTTTTTCAGACTGTGGAATCACATAACCCACTAGGCTTTGGTCGCCATTGTTGTCCCTAGCTATAACCACACCTTGAACCACCTCTGGGTGTTGGGCTAGCACCGCCTCAATCTCCCCAGGTTCGATGCGGAAACCGCGAATCTTCACCTGATGGTCAATTCGTCCCAGAAACTCAATGTTTCCATCCGGTAGATAACGTCCTAAATCTCCAGTTTTGTACAGACGCTCATTAGAGGATTGATTTTCAGTCTCCCCCCTGCTCACGCCAGTCGCCTCAACGGGGGGAACTCCCGCACGGCGCTGGCTCCCCTGCTCCCCTGCTCCCCTGCCTCTTTGAAAGGGATTGGGGATGAATTTAGCAGCCGTTAGTTCAGGATGGTTAAGATAGCCACGTGCTAGTCCTGCACCCCCTATGTGCAGTTCCCCTGGCACACCAATAGGAGCCAATTGCTCACAGGAATCCAGTATATGGATTTGTGTATTGGCAATTGGGCAACCGATAGGGACAGTGGTTTGACCATTATGATTGTGACAATTGTAGACACTGCTCCATACAGTTCCTTCCGTTGGTCCGTATTCGTTGAATAGGGGGGTATGGGGTAGCAACTGATGATGAAGTTTGACTAACTCTGCTGAACAAGACTCTCCTGCAACAATAACGGTATTCAGAGAATCAAGCTGCTGTGGTGCGGCATGTTCCAAAATCAGTTTGTAGAAAGACGGAAGACACAAGATATGGGAAATCTGATGCCGAGGTATCATTTCTATAAACTGGAATAGTTCTAGCTGAAGTTTTTCTCGGGGAAGCATCAGCGCACCTCCTTGACATAAAGTCCAAAAAATGCCAGCAACGGAACTATCGAACACAAAGGGTGAAACTAGTAAAAAGCGGGTGGCAGGTTTAGAGTAGTAAAGGATACGAGAGTAAGTAGAGTGAACTAAGTTTTGATGTGTAATTTGTACACCTTTCGGCTGTCCTGTGGAACCAGAAGTGTAGATAACGTAAGCTAGGTTGTGAGGTTTTGGCAGGTTGGGGGGGTTTTCTTTGCTCTGTAGGGCAATTCCTGAGCAATTAGTATCCAAGCATACCACCTGTGCTTGATGCTGGGGCAACTTCTCCGTTAATCGCTCTTGAGTTAAGAGCATAGACAATTGAGTGTCTTGCAGTATAAAGTCCAGGCGTTCTTGGGGATAGGTTGGATCTAAAGGCACATAAGCCCCTCCTGCTTTGAGGATACCTACCAATCCCACGATCATCTCCACAGATCGCTCTAAGTAGATGCCTACTAACACCTCTGGTCCGACGCCCAAAGTCTGTAGGTGGTGCGCTAACTGATTTGCTTTGACGTTCAGTTCTTGATAGGTTAAATATTGGTCTACTCTGTGAGAAGCCTCGCTGCGCTCGTCTACAAAAAGTACTGCCACGGCGTCGGGAGATCGCTCTACCTGCGCTTCAATCAACTGATGGATACACTGGTTGCTAGGATACTCTGCTTCGGTGTCATTCCATGCAACCAATAACTGGTGCTGTTCTGCCTCAGTCAACAACGGTAACTCGTTAAGGTGTTGTTTTGGATTGGCGACAATTGCTGTGAGCAACTCTTGCAAATGACCCACCATCCGGCAGATAGTGCCTTTGTCAAACAAATCGCTATTGTACTCCACAGTCCCAAGAAGTTCCTCTGTCGTCTCTTGCATGGATAGGGTTAAATCAAACTTTGCGCTGCCGATGTTACTTGCTAGGGAACTTACAGTTAAACCGGACAACTCTATCGGCGGCATAGGTGCATTTTGCAGCACAAACATCACCTGGAACAGAGGCGTGTAGCTGGTGGAACGCTGCGGCTGTATTTCCTCCACCAACTGCTCAAAGGGTAAATCTTGGTGAGTATAGGCTTGTAGTGCCACCTCACGAACTCGCTCCAGCAATTCGTCAAAACAGGGATTGTCAGATAGATCAGTGCGTAACACCAATGTATTGACAAAAAAGCCAATTAACCCTTCTATCTCAGTTTGGTGACGATTGGCAATAGGCGTTCCGACCACTATATCTGTGTTTCCCGTATAGCGGTACAGCAATGTCTTAAACGCTGCTAATAGGAGCATAAACAGGGTACTTTCTTTCTGGAAGCTTAAGGTTTTGAGACCAAAAGATAGTTCTTGTGAGAGCTTGAAAGAATAAGTGTCTCCTCGAAAAGTAGCAACAGTGGGACGCTGGTGATCAGTGGGTAACTGTAGCAGTGTTGACACACCTGCCAAATGTTGTCGCCAGTAAGCAAGCTGAGCTTTAAATACCTCTTTGATTGCAGATTGCCGTTGCCAAGCTGCAAAGTCTACGTACTGAATCGGGAATTCACTTAGAGGTGAGGGTTGCCCGTTACAGAAAGCTTGATAAAGTGCTGTCATCTCACGCACAAGCACACCAATAGACCAACCATCAGCAACAACATGGTGCATTGTGAATAAGGCGACATACTCCTGTTCACTGATCCACAACAATTTTACCCGCAGCAAAGGACCAGTACTCAGATCAAAAGGTTGTTTTGCCTCTGTCATCATCAGTTGTCTAACTACAGTCTGTTGCTGAGACTCAGGCACCTTGCACAAGTCTATGATGGGTAAGCTTAGCCTTGTTGCTGGTAAGATGATTGGAACAGGTCTTCCTTCTACTGTCGAAAAGGTGGTTCGCAAAACTTCGTGGCGGCGGAGAATTTCGCTGAGGCTTTGCTCTAGCGCAGCCAAATTTAGCCTTCCTTGTAACCGAAAAGCACTGGGGATATTATAAAAGGGGCTATTTGGTTCTAACTGGGCGAGGAACCATAGCCTAGCTTGTGCAAAGGATAAAGGCAACTCTGTGTCCCTGGAAATGCGCTTGATGGGTGGAAGTTTCAATCCCAATCCTGTATGATTGGCTCTTTCGATGTCTTTTGCCAATCTACTAACTGTTGGTTCCTCAAATAAGCGGCGTAAAGGCAGATCTACCTTAAATATTTTCCGGACTTGAGAGATAACACGAGTTGCCAGAAGGGAGTGTCCGCCTAAATCAAAGAAGTTGCTATGAATACTGACTGTTTTCAAGCCAAGCACCTCTGCCCAGATTCCAGCTAATACCTGCTCAATGGGAGTGCAAGGAGCAACAAAGGTGTCACTAGGCTCAAGTTGGGCAACAGGTGCGGGCAACATCTGGCGATTTACCTTGCCATTCGGCAACAATGGCAGTGCCTCCAGTATCACAAAGGCAGCAGGCAGCATATATTCTGGTAACTGCTCCTGTAAAAACCTCTGCAGTTGATTGATGCTAGGTGTCTGCTCGCTGTTAGGGACGACATAAGCCACCAACTGCTTGTTACCTGGTTGAATCTCCCGCGCTAGCACCACAGTCTCCCGCACAGCCTGGTGTTGCACTAGCACCGCCTCAATCTCCCCAAGTTCGATCCGGAAGCCACGAATCTTGACCTGGTGGTCAATTCGTCCCAGAAATTCAATGTTTCCATCGGGTAGATAACGTGCTAAATCCCCAGTTTTGTAAAGGTGGGTTCCAGGTTCTTGACTGAAGGGATTGGGGATGAATTTAACAGCCGTTAATTCGGGGAGGTTGAGGTAGCCACGTGCTAGCCCTGCACCACCTATATGTAATTCTCCTGGCACACCTATGGGAACAGATCGCCCAAAAGAGTCCAGTAAATAGCTTTTTGTGTTGGCAATGGGGGAACCAATCGGAACAATGGGTAAATCTGAATGGCGATCGCACCTCCAATAAGTCACATCAATGGCAGCTTCCGTGGGACCGTAAAGATTATAGAGTTGGGCATTTAGACGAGTAAAGAAATGTTTTTGGAGTTTCCAGGGTAACGCCTCACCACTGCAAATCACATGCTTGAGACAAGTACAAACTTCCAGTCCTGGTTCTTCAAGGAAAACTTGCAGCATGGAGGGAACAAAATGGATTGTGGTGATTTGCTGGCTACCAATCAGCTTGACTAGATAAGCGCTGTCTTGATGACCTCCTGGTTGGGCAACTACTAAACAAGCACCATGCAGCAATGGCCAGAAAAACTCCCAGATTGAAACATCGAAGCTGAAGGGAGTCTTTTGTAAAACACGATCTGTTTGTGTTAAGTGATAGACATCCTGCATCCAGAGCAAACGATTGCACAGTCCCATGTGGGTGTTCATGACTCCCTTGGGTTTACCTGTAGAGCCAGAGGTGTAAATGACATAGGCAAGATTTTGGATTGTGGCTTTGCTAACTGGGTTGGATGGGCATTGTAAATTAGCGACATCAGTATTGGCTTTCCAATCTGTGTCTAAACAGATGACTTGTGCTTGATGAGGAGGCAACATCTGAACCAAATGTTGCTGTGTTAACAACACTGGCACTTGAGTATCCTGCAACATCAAGGCTAATCGTTCCTTGGGATATGTTGGGTCGAGAGGTACATAAGCCCCGCCTGCTTTGAGAATACCTAGCAGTCCAATCACCATCTCCACTGAGCGTTCTAGGCATATACCTATGAGCACTTCTGGTTTCACACCCAGTGTCTGCAAATGGTGCGCTAGTTGATTGGCTTGATAATTTAGCTCTCGGTAAGTGAGCTGCTCATCGACAAAGACCACTGCCACAGCATCAGGTGTTTGCTCAACTTGAATTTCAAATAGTTGATGGATGCACTGTAATTTGGGGTAGCTTGTCTCAGTATGATTCCACTCCACCAGAAGCTGATGCTGCTCGGCTGCGGTTAAGATGGGTAAGTCTGTAAGTTGCTGGTCTGGATGAGCGACAACACCTGACAGTAAAGTTTGAAAATGCCCCACCATGCGGCTAATAGTGGCAGCGTCGAATATGCCTGTATTGTATTCAAATGATGCCACTAAACCCTGTTGTGTCTCTGCCATAGCCAAAGTCAAGTCAAATCGTGAGGTCGTGCGATCAATGTCTAGGTGACTCAAGCTCAGGTTTCCAAGCTTCAGATCTGGCATTGGTGCATTCCAAAAGACAAACATCACCCGAAATAATGGGTTCTGGCTGAAATTTCGTTCTGGTTGCAGTTCTTCTACCAGCTTCTCAAAGGGTAAGTCTTGGTGTGCATAAGCCGCCAGTGCCACTTCACGGACTCGACTCAACAGTTCTCGAAAACTAGGATTGCCAGATAAATTTGCGCGTAGAACTAAGGTATTGACAAAACAGCCAATTAGTGAGTTGAGTTCGCTAGTTTTACGGTTATTGATCGCTGTACCAACACAGAAGTCATCTTGGGTGCTGTAGCGGTAAAGTAATGTTTGGAATGCTGCTAGTAGAGTGATAAACAGAGTCACCCCCTCACTCTGGCTGAGTTTTTTTAGCATTGCACTCAGGCTGGGTGACAGATGAAAGGAAATACAATCGCCTGCTAAATTTTGAACACTAGGGCTGGACCTATCTGTAGGTAGAGTCAAGACAGGCGGTGTTTCAGCCAACTGTTGTTTCCAGTAAGCCAGTTGTTCTGCAAGCACTGACCCTTGCAACCATTGCCTCTGCCAGTGAGCAAAATCTGCATATTGGATGGATAACTCTGGTAGAACAGGAGGCTTACCTGTAGAAAAGCCTTTGTAGAGTACTGCTAGTTCCTGAATGAGGATTCCACAGGACTTGGCATCGGCAACAATGTGATGCATGACAAACACCAACACATGTTCTGTCTCACCCAGCTTGAGCAATGTGACTCGTAGCAAGGGACCATGTGCTAGGTCAAAGGGGTACTGAGCCTCATGAGTCGCTAATTCCTGAACTTTAACTTTTTGAACAGTTGTTGACAACTCGGTCAAATCTACCACTGGTAAAGTGAAATTAGGGGAGGGGGAGATCACCTGCACAAGTTCCCCATCTACCATCGCAAAAGTCGTCCTTAAAACTTCATGACGCCTCACGATTTCCTGAAAGCTTTGCTCTAAGGCAGCCACATGCAACCAACCTTTTAAATGCATGGCTTGGGAGATGTTATAGGCTATGTTGCCGGGTTGCAACTGGTCAAGGAACCACAGGCGTTGTTGGGCAAAGGATAGGGGAAAAGAATTAGATT
>Ga0209062_1003774_pt1 | contig 16911 bp, 15 predicted proteins | sample Coa_R2_2_FD_187158 | JGI IMG/M metagenome (GOLD analysis project Ga0209062, IMG submission 187158) | Surface soil microbial communities from Centralia Pennsylvania, which are recovering from an underground coalmine fire - Coalmine... | ecosystem: Environmental > Terrestrial > Soil > Unclassified...
AATCCTGCCGGAGTTTGGCAACATCCAGGGTCAAACCCGCGACAGCGGTGGTCATGTAGCCTCCTGTGAAAGCCGCGCCAGGAAGGCGTTTTCTGTATAGTTACGGAACGAATCAATGCGGATGCCATCTATGATTTCGCGGGCAAAGGCCTGAATCAGGAGAGTGCGAGCCTGTTGCAGCTCGATGCCGCGGGAGCGCAAATAAAACATGGCTTCCGCATCAAGCTGGCCTACGGTCGCGCCGTGCGTGCAGCGGACATCGTCGGCAAAGATACGCAACTCTGGTTTGGTGTTGATCGTGGCGCCTTCCGAGAGCACGAGATTCTTGTTGGTTTGCTTCGCGTCGGTTTTCTGTGCATCTTTACGCACGATGATCCGGCCGCTAAAGACGGCGCTCGAGTGATCATCCAGAATGCCTTTGTACAGCTCATGGCTTGTAGCGTGCGGCTGCGCATGGTCGATAGACGTTCGCGAATCCACATGCTGTGTGCCGCGCGTTACATAAAGGCCGTTCAGCGTGCAATCGGAGCCCTCCTCGAGGACGGAATTGATTTCCGTCCGCGCTAAAGCTGCACCCAAATTGAAGGCATAGGAACGAAAGACTCCGCCCCGTCCGACTTGGGCCTGGATGGTTGCGATATGGAATGCGTTGCCAGCCTCCATCTGCAGCTTATAGTGGTCGAGGATCGCCTCTTCTCCTTCTACAATCTCGGTGACCGCGTTTGCGAAATAAGGCTGCAGGCTGCTATTTCCGTCCAGACCGATGTAGGTTTCGACGATCGATGCCTGGCTGTGCTCTCCGAGCACGATGAGATTGCGGGGATAAGAGACAACAGGCTTTGCGCCGCCAGCCGAAATATGGAGAAGCAGAATGGGTTCCTCGATAATGGCGCCGGCTGGAATCTGTACGAATGCGCCATCGGCCAGGAACGCCGTATTCAGCGCGATGAAAGCGTGCTGACGGAAATCCGCGTAGCGGCAAAGGAGCTGCTCGAACTTAGCGTTCTGCTGTTCAAACGCCTTTTGGAAGCTCAGCAGCTTGATCCCTTTGTTGCGCCAGCTTGACAGCTCTGGCGCGTAGTATCCATTAACAAAAACCAGGCGATTCGGGGTCTCGGGCAGGCGCCGGATCAACGCGTCCACATCGTGCTTGTCATAGGCGCGGCTGGCACGATCAAACGTAATACTGGTCAGAGGACTGAGGTTGGTGAATTTCCATTCCTCATCGCGCGTGGTGGGGAACCCTAAATCTGCGAAACGATCGATCGCTTCGCGCCGTATCTCCTCGAGCCGCCGCGGACCGCTTCCAGCAAGCTCAATCTCGGCGCGAGCAAATGCAGCGAGGTAAGGCGACTGGCTTTTCTCAATTGCTTGATCTACTGTCATTTCGCGCTTCGCTCCTCAGGAAAGCGCCGGAATGAGCTCGAGGCCGGCATAGCCCTTCTCTTCGAGCTCATGCGCCAGCTCTCTGCCTCCGGACCTTACGATCCGACCTTCGGCAAGCACGTGAACATAGTCAGGGGTGATGTAGTTGAGGATGCGCTGATAATGGGTGACCACGATGATCGAACGCTCTGGACTGCGCATCCGGTTCACGCCCTGCGCCACAATACGCAGCGCATCGATATCGAGCCCGGAATCCGTTTCGTCGAGGATGGCCAGCTTCGGTTCCAGTACAGCCATCTGAAAGATCTCGTTGCGCTTCTTTTCGCCACCCGAGAAACCCGTGTTGACCGGACGATTCAGAAGACTTTCATCCATCTGCATCCATTTCATGCGATCTTTCACGAGTGCGAGAAAGTCCATCGCATCGAGTTCGGGCAGGCCGCGATTCTTTCGAATCGTGTTCAAGGCGGCTTTCAGAAAGTAAAGATTGCTCACGCCGGGGATCTCCACCGGATATTGAAATGCCATGAAGACCCCCGCCTGAGCCCGTTCCTCGGGTGACATTTCGAGGAGATCTTTCCCCTCAAAAAGAACCTTGCCCTCGGTCACCTCATAGAGGTCCCGCCCCGCCAGGACTTGAGCCAGCGTGCTTTTACCTGAGCCATTGGGCCCCATAATCGCATGTACTTCGCCGGCTCCCACTGAGAGGTCAATGCCCTTCAGAATCTCTTTGCCTGCTACTCTCGCGTGTAAATTTTGTATTTCGAGCATCTCTATCCTACGCTTCCCTCCAAGCTTATTCCGAGTAGTTTCTGTGCTTCGACCGCAAACTCCATAGGAAGCTCGCGAAACACTTCCTTGCAGAATCCATGTACAATCATCGACACGGCGTCTTCGGTTGAGATACCGCGCTGCCGGCAATAGAAGATCTGATCCTCCCCGATCTTCGAAGTGGATGCTTCATGCTCCACCTGTGAGGATGTGTTTTTCACCTCCAGGTAAGGAACTGTATGCGCACCGCACTTATCGCCGATCAAAAGAGAATCGCATTGCGAGTAATTGCGCGCTCCGGAGGCGCTCTTGAGAATCTTCACCATGCCGCGGTAGGTATTCTGCCCGTGACCGGCGGAAATCCCTTTTGAAACGATCGTGCTGCGGGTGTTCTTTCCGATGTGAATCATCTTTGTGCCGGTGTCGGCCTGCTGATAGTTGTTGGTAACGGCCACGGAATAGAACTCGCCAACCGAGTTATCCCCCATCAGCAAGCAGCTCGGATACTTCCACGTGATGGCGGATCCGGTTTCGACTTGCGTCCAGGAGATTTTCGAATTCACTCCGAGACATTTGCCGCGCTTTGTGACGAAGTTATAGATGCCACCCTTCCCTTCCTTGTCGCCGGGATACCAGTTCTGGACGGTGGAATACTTGATCTGAGCATTATCGAGGGCGATCAGTTCCACCACTGCCGCATGCAGTTGATTGGTATCCCGCATGGGCGCAGTGCAGCCTTCGAGATAGCTGACATAGCTGCCTTCATCGGCGATGATGAGTGTGCGTTCGAACTGCCCTGTGTCCTTGGCGTTGATGCGGAAATAGGTCGACAGCTCCATGGGGCATCGCACGCCTTTCGGAACATAGCAGAAGGATCCATCGCTGAAGACAGCCGAATTTAGCGCAGCAAAGAAATTATCCGAATAAGGAACGACTGAGCCTAGATATTTCTTGACGAGTTCGGGGTGCTCCTGCACCGCTTCGGAAAAGGAACAGAAGATGATGCCGAGCTCTGCCAGCTTTTCTTTGAACGTGGTGGCAACCGAAACGCTGTCAAAAACCGCATCCACGGCTACGCCGGCTAACACTTCGCGTTCATGCAGCGGAATTCCGAGTTTTTCGTATGTTCGGAGCAGTTCGGGATCGACTTCATCCAGGCTTTTCGGCCTGTCGGTTTTTGTTTTAGGCGCCGCGTAATAGACGATGCTCTGGTAATCAATCGGGGGATAGTGAACATTAGCCCAAGTTGGCTCCTTCATGGTGAGCCACTGGCGATAGGCTCTGAGCCTCCATTCGAGCATAAATTCCGGCTCCTTTTTCTTGGCTGAGATGAGCCGGATAATGTCTTCGTTCAAGCCGGGAGGGACGGAGTCCTCAGGGATTTCGGTGACGAAACCCCATTTGTACTCTCGACTTGCGAGCGCCTCAATGGTGTCTACTTGTGTGCTCATGCTTCCTCATCTTCACGGTAGCGAATCTGTACTTAAGAGTCAAGATTTGTCCGGTACGCGACGCAGGCGGCTTGCTTCTGTAGAATCGATAAAGATGGCCGACAAAAACATGAAGTGGCCGGAGAACGCGCCCGGACCTTTTTTCGTAGATGAGGCATGCATTGGCTCGGAATTTTGCGTCAGCGTCGCACCAGAGCATTTTCGGATGAGCGAAGACGGGCATGCCTATGTATTTCGCCAACCGGCGACGCCTGAGGAAGAGGCTCGATGCCGGGAGGCGCTCGCCGGTTGCCCCGTTTCGGCTATTGGCGACAACGGAAACACATAAAGCCTGTCGATAGCGGTTACGGCTCTGCGACCACGGGGTTGCGCAGCTCGCCGATGGCCGGCATTCTGACCACGACCTCGTCCCCGGGCCGGAGATAGCGCGGCGGTTTTCGCGCAAAGCCGACGCCGGCGGGCGTTCCGGTTGAAACGATATCGCCCGGCTCCAGAGTGCAGACGCTCGAGAGAAACGCGATCAGGTCCGGAATTTTGAAAATCAGCTCGCGGGTGTTCGAGTTTTGCATCAGCTCGCCGTTGATCTCACACTGAAGGTCGAGATTGTGTGGATCCGCAATATCGCCGGCCGTGACAATCCAGGGGCCCATGGGCGCAAAGGTGTCGAAGGTCTTTCCCATGATCCATTGGGATGTGGCGCGCTGATAACGGCGCTCGGAAACATCGTTGAGGAGCGTGTAGCCGAATACGTGCTCGCGCCAGGCCTCCTTCGGAATGTAGCGGCCGCCTTTCCCGATGACGAAAGCGAATTCCGCCTCATAATCGGTCGCCTGAGAGACGCGGGGCAGGATGATCTTCTCGCCGGGTCCAATGACAGCGGTTGCGAATTTACAGAAAATCGTGGGAACATCGGGGATTTGCGACCCGCTCTCGCGCGCATGATCGAGATAGTTCAGACCGACGCAGATGAGTTTACGGGGCCTCGGAATCGGGGCAAGCAGCTTTACATCACGCAGCCGGTGGTTAGTGGCTGCATTTCCGGCGATCTGCGTTGCGGAAACTGCCTGAGGATCGCCCTTAGAGATCGCTTCGATGAAATCAAGCAGGGAAGCGAACCCCAATGCGGATAAATCAAAGATGGAATCGCCATCGACGAGGAGGCCCGGCCGGGTCTTGTTTTGGAATTCGAAGGTAATGAGGCGCACCTTTTTGTATATCACGAAGTCATGCGTACTTTTCCGTATAGACAGGCGCCGCGCATCGCATGAGCCGCTACGAAAGGGCTGAATGCATCTTGAGCGGATATGGGTTAATGCACAAGCTCCACCATCTCTAAGGGACGGGAGGAATTCACGCGGAGTGCAGCCAGACTGAACAGCGCAGCCAGATAGAGCAAGCCGCCAATGATGAGCGTCCACTTCAGGCCGGCGTAGATGGCAAAGAACATCGCAGCGGCCGATCCCATCACGCTTGATGCTGCATTGACCGCCCAAGCCCAGCGCACGGTGTTAGGAGCGATACTTTCCAGAATCGAGAGTGCGGTAGGGAAAGGCATCCCCATGGCAAATGCCGGGGGCGCGATCAGCGCGACGGAAATCAAAACCTTCACGGCGAATGGCAACCCTACGCCACTTTCCGAAATCGGGGAAACGGTCAAGGCCAGCAGCGTGATGGTACAGGCGATCAACACCAGGCAGCTCGTCAACTTACTTAAGTCGCCCCTGATGAACCGCCGGCTGAGCAGGCTGCCCGCGCCACTTGCCAGCAGCATGGAAAAGACGATCACGGTGAGGGCGTAGGTAGGATGTCCGAGAAAAAGCACAAATTTCTGGATAAGTGCAACCTGAATCAGGATGTAACCAGCGCCAATAAAAAGGAAGAATAAGAGGGCGCCGAGAAGGCGACGATTGCGTGGCAAACGGCTGCCCAGCAGGAATCTTGGCAAACACAGGATGATGAAGGTCGCTAGGATGCTGACGATTACGACGCCAAAAAGGATGGGGAGCGCGCTATTGATCTTGTAGTCTTCCGCAGCGCGCGAAACATGCAGGGCAAACCGCCATAAATCATGTGGCTGCACCGTGTAGAAGAAGAATGGCCGGTCGTCAGTGATGGGTCTGACATCGAATGGATAAGAGCGAAAGAAGGCTTTCAGATTAGAGGTTGTAAGCAGTTGGGAAAAAGGATTTGGCGCAGGATCGCCGGGCAGATAGAGTATTTGCATCCCGGCCTTAGCGGCTGCATGTTGTATGAGAGTCAGGTCGGACTGAGTAAACGGATTACGCGCTACCAAAATGGTATCTTGAGCGCCCCAATGGTCGAGCTGTTGCAGATTCTCTCGTACGACGGCGATATTTTGTGCCGGATTCGGCTGGCCCAGTTCCTTTAAAGCTTCCTGGGCCAGCGAAACGACTCGCAGCGATTCGCGCGGAGGCTTGAAGCCCCAGCGAGTGAAGGCCATAATGCCGTCTGGTGTCAGATGCAAGAGATAGTCACGAAAAGCGTCCGTCGTGTAGAGGTTATTTTCCGACAAGGCGAAGGCACCAGCGGCAGTAGAGGCCCAAGTATCGACCAGCGTCGCCTGCAGGACCTGGTATCGTTCGCGGGTGCGACGGACGAAGGAGCGGCCGTCTTCGACCACAATCTTCACTTCCGGGCGGAAGTAGAGGTAGTTGCTATAGGCGGGAAACTTCTGGCGCATGATGACATTGGCGATGATAGGGTTGATCTCAACGCCGGTGATGTCTTTGCTGCCGGAAGCAAGAGCCCGCGAGATATCCCAGCCGCCGCCGGGCCCAATGACCAGCGTCTTCGCCCCTGGCCGGAGCAGGTAAGGAAATCCGGGGCCGTGGTAAGCCAGGTCAAATTTTTGCTGGGGCGTTAGATGGGCGAAGTCGAAATCGGGAACTCCGGTGGCGGCATCGGCATCGATCACAATGCTCTTCAACCCGCTTCCCGGCTCGGGCCGGAGGGCGACACGGGAAAAGCTATTCCACCGGACAAACTCCTCATTTTCGAGTGATTGCCCCTTAGCAAACTTGACATCGATCACAAAGTATTTCGAATTGTAAGTAACCAGGGCAACCAGCAGCAAGCCGAGTACTACGGCGCCGATGCGGCCTCGCGAATCGCTGGCCAAATCAAACCAGATCGCCGCGGAAACCGCAAATAAGATGGCTGCAACCAAGATGGCGTTGGGACCGCCCACCCAGTTCAAGAGCGGGACGAGAACGATGCATCCGGCGGCTGCTCCGGTCAGATCGAAGAAATAGGCGCGATTCACATGCTCGATCGTGTCTGCGATGATGAGCGAGAGGATGGTCCCGGAAAACAGAAAAGGGATGGCGGCGATGAAGTATCCGAGGAGCAGTTCCCAGCCACCCCTGTAGTGCACACGGCTCAAAAGGTAGGCCAGGCAGATCACGATCGCTGCCGCATTGATGGCGCCGAGCACCCCTAGTTTGCTGAACAGCGAGCCGCGCCCCCGGGCAATTACATAAGAAAAGACGCCTCCCACCCCCAGGCCGAATAGGGCGATGGAAATGGCCAGAAACGCAAAATGGTAGAAATAGACGACCGAAAAAACGCGCGTTAAACCGAGTTCGAGCAGCAGCGTGGCAAGCGAAGTAGCCGCAATGCCGAAATAGATCTGCGGCCAACGGCGGCTTTCTCCGCTGGGCGAAATGTTATGGAGTGGGGACAACTCTTTATGGTAGTGGATACCCCGTCTCGGACTTCGCAAGCGCAGATGCATCTCGGCTATCCGAACTGACGCACCCCTGCGCGCTGCGTTGCACCGATTGCTGAGAGGGAAAGCGGTTAGCTCCCCTTGCTCTGACCCGCGAGACCAGAGGGTTTCATCAGCGGTCGAGCAGGGGGAACCCTCCTCTGCCGTTTGCCGGCAGAGGTTTTACTTGTGACGGTATGTGATGCGCCCCTTGGTGAGGTCGTAAGGAGACATCTCCAAGGTCACGCGATCGCCAGCTAGTACTCGAATCCGATTTCGCCTTAGCTTTCCGGCCAAGTGGGCCAGAACGGTTCGATCTTGGTCTAACTGCACACTGAAAAGTCCGCTTGGGAACTTTTCGACTACGGTACCTGTTACTTCGATACTATCTTCTTTACTCATTCGCCTCTTAGTACGTTGATGTGCGGAACTCAGCGTGCTTTAACGCCTGTTCCACCCATCGCAAGTATAACGCAAAAATAGCAATTTAGGGGCTCTTGATTCTCGAGGAATGGGGGCGTTTGTGGGCAGAAAAAGCGCCGCCGGCTCTGGCCGACGTCAAGCGAGCTCATGCGTTACCCTTAAGGCGAACGGTGGCGAACCCGGCCAGCGAGTTTCGAGATAAAAACATTCTGATCACCGGCGCCGGTCGAGGAATCGGCAAGCGCTTAGCCATCGGATTCGCCCGGTTAGGGGCGCGCATTGCGCTGCTCGGGCGCAATAAAGCCGAAATTGACCTGGCGCACATTGAGATTGAACAGGCCGGAGGCAATGCACTTCGTCTGCGGGCCGATGTTACGGATGCCGAGCAGATGGCCGTAGCCGTGGATCGGGTGCGTGTGGTCTTTGGCTCCCCGGTTGACATTCTGATCTGCTCTGCCGGCACAGCGGGTCCGCTGAATTCGTTCCTGCAGACGCCGGTGCGGGCTTGGGTAGAGGCCATTCAGATCAATCTGCTGGGCGTCGTGAACGCCTGCCGCGCTGTTTTGCCCTCGATGATCGAGCGCCGCGCAGGCAAGATTTTAGCCCTTACCTGCAGCAGCGACGAACCGCCCAAGCGGAATTTCTCGGCATATGAAACCTCGAAGACAGCAGTGGTGCGTTTTGTAGAGTCCCTTGCTGCGGAATTAGTCGATTACAATGTGCAGGTCAACTGCCTGGATCCCGGTCCGGCCTACACCAATCTTACGGATGAGATTATCCGAGCTGAGGAGCGCCTGGAGCCGCGCGTGATCCAAGCAGCGAAGGAGACGCGGCGCACCGGCGGTGTATCTCCTGAGTTGCAACTAGAGCATGCCGCTTTTCTGCTTTCCGAGCAGTCTAATCACATTACAGGCAAACTGATTCGCGTCACTGATGATTGCCGCAAGCTGAAGGATTCTACTCTACGACCAGACCTTTATACGCTGCGGCGTGTACAGAAATGAATCCGAAGGCGTCTGGAGCGAGTCTGCGGAAGCTGGCCCTCACCCAGAGGGCGCGGCTTCCTCGAAGACACTGAAGTCAGGCAGCTCCATGGCGCTTAGGCCTGATAAAAAGCGTGTGGGGCGGCGGATTAAGCTACGTTCTGCGCCTGCAGATGCCGCAGAAGCGCCAAGCCTGCATCGAGCGGCTGAGAGGCGCCCCTGGTTTTGAGGCGTTCCGCAATACTTTCGAGGAGTTCTCGCTGTTCATACTCGAGCGTTGAAACTGGCCTGGCGCACCGGCATGAGATCAGCGCGCCTTCTAGCTCATTTTCAAATGCTGCGGGATCGGCGTGTCTCCAGGCCTCGAGAATTCTACCGGCATGCTGTGCAATGCTCATTCGGCTGCTATCCTCTCGCAGTTCTATATCGCAAAGGGAAAGCAGTTTTTCGCAAAAATTCGCGCGAAGACGGGTGTTTTTTAGCCTAGATAATCAAACAGTGTCTTATTCCCCAGAGTCGCATGGGCAGACAGGGCAGCATTCAACGCCGTCTCATCCAAGGTCATTTGGGTGGCGATCGAGGGAATATCAGCATCTCGCAAAGCGCTGAGGTTGGCCTGTAGGTTGGTCAACTTCTGTGAGGCGTTCTGGTTCGCCTGGCTGATCCAGTTTTCGACATCGCCGTATTGAGTGTCGGCCTGGCTTAGTTGCGCCAGTGCGGATTTCAGATTCAGCGCCGCCTGCTGGATTGCCTCCTGATTGCCTGACGTCAGCAACTGGCCTAATGCGTAGACATCTGCAAAGATGTCGCTCGCTGGGCCGCCGCTTTGCGAGTCAAAGATCTGAGAGGCCAGCAAACCGGGGACAATCGGATTGCCGTCGGCATCGCGCAGAATGGCTGTGTTTGCTGCAGGGACAACCAAAGGAGTCAGACTGGATGGCGCGGCAGTTTGGGTGATCAAACCGTTGCCCGAGGAACCGAACAGATTCCAGTTCAAGATCATGTCATCGGCCCCATCGGCCAGGTTGCCAATATGTATCGTGATGGGGCTAGTATTGCTCGTGCTCAGATTTCCACTGGCATCGAAGCTGAGCGTTCCTGAAGCCAGCACGGGAGCACTGGCAGGCGTTCCAAACGCGAGGGAGGCGATGCCCGTAGCCGTCGCGTTGTTGGACAAGGTCACGGTATTGCCACTGATGGACACCACAGTCGTTCCCGCGGGGATGCCCGATCCACTCACGGTTTGACCCACAGAGATGCCTGTTGTATTGGCTACCGTCACGGTTGCGCTTCCGTTCGTCGTGTAACTCACCGACTGTGCGAGAGAGAGATCCGTTGCGGGGATCGTCACTTGGTAAGTCCAGGTATTCGCTCCCGCGGGCGTAAAGCTGACCTGAAGCGTATGCGTTTGCCCGAGCGAATCTACCACCGGCACGGAGACCAGCACCGGGGATCCTGCCGAGGCGTTCAGGTTACCAGAAAGTGAAAACTGGCCTTGCGTGGCTACCCCGTTCATGTAGGACCAATTGAAACTGTAAGGGGCGATCGTTGCATGATCCCCGCCAAAGACATACTGCCCGTTCGCACTCGTGTTCGCTGCCGAGACAAGCTCTTGCTCCAGGTTTTGCACTTGCAGCGCGAGCGCCTGTTCCGAGCTTGCGCTTGTGGTGCTGTTGGCGCCCTCGGCTGCGATCGAGACCAGGCGGTCGAGGATAGTCGAGGCGTTTTGCAGTGCGCTGTCCGCGGTTTGAGCGGTGGTATTTGCCAGCGTGAGATTCTTTTGCACCTGGGTGACTTGAGCAATTGCGTTCTGCGTATCCAGGATGGGAGCGATCGCACCCGGATCATCAGATGGTTGCTGAACGCGAATGCCGGAGCTGATCTCGTTGTTCTCTTTCGCCAGTCTGTTCTCGATGCTATTGAGATTGGCGAGAAAGCCCGGATTGTAGGCTTCAATTCCTTTAATCATAAATGGCCTATGCGACAGACTGAATTTGTTGCATCATCGTGATGAGGTATTGGGTAGTGTTGCTGATGACGCTGATCATTTGCGCCGCTGCTTCATAGCTTTGCTGAAATTGCACGAGCTGCGCCGCTTGTTCGTTGAGGGAGACTCCTTCGAGTTGAGCGCGCGCGTTTTGGGCTTGCGAAAGCAACTGGCTCTCGGTTTGCTGCGCCGCTGACGCACTTGCCTGCTGATTGCCGATCGACTGGGCTATGGAGCTATAGAAATCGGTATAGGTCATCGACGTTCCGCTGACCGTGCCGGTTGAAGATAGCTGAGCGAGCTGATCCGCGATGCCATTGGCCACAGCCGGCGGACCGGGGTCGATGGGCGCAAGCTGAGAAGCCGTGATGGCAGGATTTAAGGCAAGCGTCCGTGCGATGGAAGTCGGCAAACTCGAGTTATAGGTGAACAAAGGAACGCCGGGCGCGCCAGAACTGGTCTGGCCGCTGGTCAGCAGCGCATTCACCTGATCCGCAATAGACTGGGCGAGCTGGTTTATGCTGCCTTGCACCTGTGGTCCACCGATGACCGAAGGAATGGTCACGTTGCGGAACTGTAGTAAAGCAGCGATCTGTCCGGCAGAGGAGGAGACGATCGAGTTGAGGTCCTGCCCGTTCGATTTAACAACGATATGAGCATCCGGCGGGGCGGCGGGGTAGGTGGGAGTAGGGTCGGAAGGAAATTCCACATCGAGCGTCGTCGCCGTTCCTCCCGTGACCAGCGGCGCCTGACCGGCAATCATGACGGTCACGGTTCCGTCGGGCTCTGTTTGGACAGTGATCGACATGAGATTGGAAAGCTGCTCTAAATCGTTATAGAGCTGAGCCTGAAGGCCCGGATCGTTCCGGTCTCCCTGGCGGATGGCGTTGTTCAACTGCGCAATCTGTGTGGCCAGAGCGTTGATTTGCGTGACGGTACTCTGCAGTTGCTGATCGGTCTGCGAGCGCAATTGATCCACATTGTTAGCCGTACTGTTTAACGCTTGCGCCAGTCCCTGCGCGGCGTTGAGCACCTGAGTTTGGGAGGGGCCATCGTTTGGATTATTACTCCAGGCTGAAAAGGCGGAGTAGAGTGTGCTCAAGGCTGCCGGTATCCCGCTCGTCCCGCTGACATTAAACAGGGACTGCAGGGCCGATAAGTTCGTGGCCGATGCGGTCGCAGCGCCCAACTGCTCGTTGTGGTTCCAGACCGCCTCTTCGGCGAATGCATTGCGTGAGTCCGCCAGCCCGGCGCTGGCGACCCCACCCCACAGATTTTCGCTCGGGCTGAAACTGCGCGCCTCAAAATTGAGCGACTGCGCCGCATAGCCGGGCGTGGAGGCGTTGGTGACATTGTTCTGCACCACCCCCATGGCCTGTTCGAGCACATCCAGGCTGTTTGCCGCTGTCGCAAGAGCCGCGAATAGACCACTCGACATAACGCCCCACCTTATGCCTGAAACACCAGATGAGCCTCACGGCGCTCTGGCTGCAAGTCGCCCCTCGGCGTGTAGGAGAGGGGCGCGCTCTCTCTCGGGCAGAACGTCCCCAAGCGCAAACCCGCCGCCGCTTCGAGCAGGAGGCGCACTTGCACCAACTGCCGCAGAATTGCCGGCAAGCGATCTCGCAGCCTGCTTTCGGCTTGCGCGGGCACACCGTTGCGAAAGGCTCCCAGCAGATCCTGCGCCTCGGACAAGGGTTGACAGATCCCCCCAGGGTCAAGCGGAGACGCAACCAGCCGCGTCGCTGCCTCTTTTAGCAAGGCCGCAACCCGATCCAAACTCGTGCTGGCTTGATCCGGTGTCATCGGTGCTTCTCCACGCCGCCCTTTAGCCAGTTAAATGTCCCTGAACAATGGCCCGGCCGACTTGTCCGACATCGCTTTGATATTGACCTGCGCGCACTTGCGCGATGATGGCGCTCACACGCGCCTGCCGATCCGCAAAGGTGCTCTGCTTGGCAAGCGCAATCAGACTGGACGCATCGGAGAGATTGACCTGATCGGATACGGATGAGCCCGCTTCCTTGGCGCCCTCCCAACGTGTCTGCAGATCAGCACCCGGCGTTCGGCTGGAGGCGCTGCTTCCGTATACCGTTGTAGCCGTGTTGTCTTCGATTCTCATTTGCCAGCCCCTTTCACCAATAGGCCTCGTGTATTTCTATCGGGGATTCTCGCGGAAATTAGAGCCGATTCCTCCTCTTTTTGACCCGAGGCGGAACGCAACAGCTCGTTTAGCTTCAGCGTCAGCCGGACCTCTCCCTGCGAAATCCCCAGATCGGATGCAATCTGCGGTACATTGTGGCCCCTGCGGTGCAGCTTTAGCACCTGGCCGCGGCGGTTCAGATGCACGGACTCAGGCGCCCGCGTCCAGGTCACTGCGGGAACCGTGCGTTCGTTGATCTCCTCGATCCGCTCGGCCAGAGCGTGAAGCCGCTGGGGCAGTTCCCGCAGCGGCTCAAATTGCTGCTGTTGAACCGAAAGTCCCTCTTGCAACTGCCGGATCTGCCGCCGCTGATAGAAGAACAAACACAGTACTCCGAAAAGCGAACAGCCTCCCAAGATCCAGCCCGTCCACTGCGGCCAACCGGCACCTGCAATCTCTGACCATGTTCCCATTAGTAGATTCCCCGCTTACTCGGCCACTTATGCTCCATATAGGCTCGCAGCCGTAAGATTCCCTGCGCCCGCAGTTGTGAGATACGAGTAATGTGCAAGCCCATCGCCTCGGCGATCTCGCGCAGATTCATCTCTTCTTTGTAGTAAAGACTCAATACCGTCCGCTCATTCTCCGGCATTTTGGAGATGCCATCGGCGATCACCCGCTCGAGCTCGGTACGCTCTAAAATCCGCTCCGGCGATTCTGCTTCGTCATCGCCGATGAATTTCAAAAGGCTTACTTCTCCTCCATCTTCGACCACCTCTAAGCTGCCGAGCGAGACGCCTTGCAGCTCGAGCGTCCACTCCTGGTATTCGGCCAGTGGGATGCCTAGCTCCTCGGCAATCTCCTCCTCGCTGGGCGCCCGCTTCAGCCTGTGTTCGGCATTCGCAATCGCCTGCTGGATCTGCTTTAAACGCTTGCGTTTGTGTGTCGGAATTCCGTCCAGTCCGCGAATGCTGTCGAGAATCGCTCCGCGAATCTTGTACTCGGCATAGGTCCTTAGGGAAGCATTGTGCCGGGGATCGAAGTTATCGACCGCAGCAAGCAGGCCCACAATGCCGGCCGAGACAAGATCATCGAGTTCGACGCTGCGCGGCAGTTTCTCATGAATCCGGCTGGCGATCCAGGTCACTTGCGGTAGATGCTCGAGGATGAGCTGTTCCCGCTCTTGTTGCGATCTTGCCTCAACAGCGCATTCGTACATAACTGTTCCTCTAGGCAGCGCTCACCGCAGCCACCTCGAGCTGCTCCCACAAGTTTTCGAGCAGGAGACCCGGAGATGCCTCCTGCAGATCCTCGGGAATCCTCTGTCCGCAGGACACAAATGAGATCGGTATGCCTGCTCGCATGGCCTGATCGAGCGCCGCCCCCGGCCGTTCCGACTCATCCCAGTGAGTAAAGACGAGCTTTGCCGGATGAAAGACCCGGAACCGCTCAAAGGCTTGCGCCAGGGCGTTCTGCCGCCAGGTAGCAGGCAGCACCAGATGCACTTCCACCTCAGCTTGCCGCCCGACAGCCGCTGCCAGCTCTGCTGCCTCATCCATCTCCCCTGGCGCATAGCCGGGGGTATCGATAAGCAGCAGCTTTTTCGCACCGTGTTCCTTGAGCGCCGCGCACACCGCGGCCGGAGTGTGCACTGCCTGGAACCCAGCGCCTAAAATTCGCGCATAGGTAGACAATTGCTCTGCTGCGCCCACGCGCAGGGTATCGGCCGAGATGATTTGGACCGGCGTTCCACGCCCGATCCCATATCGGATCGCAAGCTTGACCAGGAGCGAGGTTTTGCCGGACCCGGCAGGGCCCACAAAGAGCGCGATCGTGCGTCCTGCGCGCTCTGCCAGTCGAGGGGCGGTCTGAAGGCGGCGCTCGATCTCCTCCCTTACGGCCTGTTGCAAACCGCTCTCGAATCCGTAGCCTCGCCCGGCGCGACTCTTCTCCTCAGAGAAACGCCCCGCTACGGCCTGCACCAGTTCCTGACCGATCTCGGGCGAAAACCCGGCGCCCAGCAACTGTTCATAGAGTTGTTCCAACTCCGGCCAGCGCTCCAGTCCGGCGAGCCGTAGGTGGGCGCTCTGCCGGGAAACCGATCGTTTTACAGACTCGATTTGACGCCGCAGTTCGGCCATCTCCTCAAGCAGAGCATCCTGGTGGCCGCGATTCTTTTCTAAAGCCACTTGCTCGCGCCCTTGCCGCGCGGCAGCCCCCTTCTGCGATCTCACCTCTGCACTCTGGCTAGTCATGCCGAACACAACCTCATAGGCTCCTAAATGTCGCAATTCAGGATCCGTTTTTCTGGAGTTGACCAGCATCGCCTCAGGCCCCAGCTCCAGTCGAGCCAGCTCCATGGCCTCCTGCACAGAATCGGCAAAGTATGACTTAATTCTCATCGGCACCTCAAATCGTTCCTAGCGACACCAGCTTCAAGCCTGCTGGTATCTCGTTGTGTGATAACGGAAAAACATTGCTCAAAGTGGGCTCCAGCATCTGCCGCAGAAAGTAACGCGCGCCCGAGCTGGTGAGGATTACAACCGGCACTTCGCGCCGCTCCAATTTCCGCTCCATCTGCGACACGATCTCTCGGGCCACCTGAGGCGCGAGGACCAGAACGCTGTTGTGATCGGTATGCTGCACCGCCGACTCAATCGTCTGCTCGGTGGAGGGATCGAGCAGATAGGCCATCAGCTCTCCGCGCTGGTTGAGATAGGGCTTGACGACCGTTCTGCGGATGGCCTGTCTTACGTATTCGGTGAGCAATACGGGGTTTTTGGTAGTCGGAGCCGCTTCCCCCAGCGCTTCCAAAATGGAAACTCCGTCCCGAATCGAAACCCGTTCCCGCAACAAGTTCTGCAGCACCTTTTGAATCACTGCAAGCGAGAGCAGCTTAGGGACCAAATCCTCGATCAGTTTGGGATGCTCCTGCCCCACCCGATCACAATAGAGTTTTGTGTCTTGCCGCGAGAGCATCTCATGCGCATACTGCCGCATGAGCTCGGCAAAATGCGTACCGATCACATTGACCGGATCGACGACCGTATAACCGGCGGCGCGCGCAGCATCGACGCGTTCGGCCGGCACCCATAGGGCGGGCAGGCCGAAGGCCGGCTCGCGCGTCTGCTGGCCCATAAAGTTCTTGTCTGCCTTGGCCGTAGGAATCGCCAGCTCACATCCCGGCAGGATCTCATAGCGCCCGATCTCGCTGCCTTTTAGCAGCACCACATATTCGCGTGAACGCAGGGAAAGATTGTCGGTTACCCGCACCGGGGGAAGCAAAAAGCCCAGATTGGTCACCAACTGGCGCCGAATGGCCGCGATGCGTTTGAGCAGCGGAGACATCTTGCCCCCTGCCACCAGGCTCGCCAAACCCAGACCAACCTCAATGGCCACCGGTTCCACCTTCAGCAGCGATTCGAGATCTTCTTTGGGCGCTGCGTCCGGACTCGCGGCCTCCTGTTTGACGGCTGCGTCAATTTTTTTACGCTTGAGCCAGCCCGCAGCGCCGAGCCCCGTCCCCAGAACCAGGAAGGGAATGGTCGGCAAACCGGGGAATGCGGCGAGAGCGATCAGGACGCCGCTTGAGAGCAGCAAGGGCTCTGTGCGGCCAAAGAGCTGTTTCTGAAACTCTGTGCCCACGCGGGCTTCTGAGCTGGCGCGCGTAACGATCAGGCCGCCGGAGACGGAGATCATGAGAGCCGGGATCACCGTGACCAGACCATCGCCAATGGTCAGCACGGTATAGGTTTCGAGTGCATGGCGCAAATCCATACCATGCTGCAGCACACCGATCAGAAATCCGGCGACAATATTGATGCTTGTAATCAGAATGCTCGCAATCGCATCGCGCTGGGTGAAGCGCGAAGCTCCATCCATAGCGCCGTAGAACTCGGCCTCCGCGGCGAGCTGTTTTCTTCTGCGGCGGGCCTCGGCTTCATCAATCAGGCCAGCATTCATCTCGGCATCGATCGACATCTGTTTGCCGGGCAGCGCATCCAGCGTAAAGCGTGCCGAAACCTCGGAGATACGGACCG
>Ga0209062_1003775_pt1 | contig 16911 bp, 12 predicted proteins | sample Coa_R2_2_FD_187158 | JGI IMG/M metagenome (GOLD analysis project Ga0209062, IMG submission 187158) | Surface soil microbial communities from Centralia Pennsylvania, which are recovering from an underground coalmine fire - Coalmine... | ecosystem: Environmental > Terrestrial > Soil > Unclassified...
CCGGGGCCCTCCAGTTGCTCGACGGCGACATGTCGCAATACATCCACGACAATACCGATGACGAAATCTCACACCACCGCTTCCTCAACAACTATCTCGAGTCCATTGGCGCGGATCCGGTGGACCTTTCGCACTTCGCGAACCTGCCAAGCAGCCAGGCCACCGGCGCTCGCCAGGTCGGCAGGCTGACGAATCTCACCCAACTTACCGTGGATACGACCTGGTGGACGCGTTATCGCAGCACAAGCAATCCGGACCTCGGCGCGAGATTCCCCGGTGCCGTTCCGAGCCTCGCGAAAGGGAAGTTCACGGCAATTCCCAGGACGGACGCCGATCTGGGCAGCAGCTTCCTGAGCGACGACAACGCGAAATCAATTGACGACCGCCTGAAGGCCATCGCCTTCACCGCGGGTTTCCACTTCGCCTTCATCGAGCAAGGCGGAACAAGTCTTTACGCTACGCTCGCGCAGCAAGTTACCAGCCTCGAGGTTCTGCGCATTCTCCTGAGCATCGGCGGCTCGGAAATTATGCATTTCCAGACCTGGCAGGACAAAGCCGGGAACGCCACGCCGCTTACTTTCACGGACCCCGTGAACAAGTCCACAGTCACCTTTGTGGACCTGACCACCAATCAGCCACAAACGCTCCAAGCCAATCTAATCATGCCGGAGCCTTGCGACTTCCTGCAAAAGAGCTTCGGTCCGGTTTCGATCATCAGACCAACTACGCGGCGCAATTCTGGGGCCCGCGCTGCGATACAAAGCTTGGTCGACGACGGCCTCTTTGTCGGCCAGCCGGATCCGAACTTCTTGAAGACGGTATTCGCCCTCGCGGACGAGGCAGACGAAGCGAGACGCCAGCTGTAGAGTGCTCCTTCACGGACCGCGTTTCGCACCGGCGTTTCTCTCGCTCGGTTCTCGGATCGAGCTTTATCGGCGACCCGCCCGTTCCTCGCGATTCTCGTGTCATTCCCGGCTCCGCGCAGTTTACGGAGCCGGGAGTCCCTTTTCAGCCTGCTTTCTGCAATCAGCGGGCGTTGCATCACTGCCGCCTTGCAAACCCGCAAAACTTTCGGCAAGATGCGGCCTGATGGCCTCAAAAGAACTGCGTTGGTTTGCAGCCTTCGTTGCTCTCTGTCTGTTCTTTCCCTTCGTGATTGTTCCGAGTTGCGGAATCACCGCGCCCGTGCAAGCCATTTCGCTTGCTTCCGCCCGCGACGAAATCGAAAGCCGCATTCGGCAAAGTGGCGCCGATGTGGGCATCGCCTTCCGCACACTCGACGGCAAGGACGAGTGGTTCTTCCACCCTGACGAGGTTTTTCACGCCGCCAGCACCATGAAAATCCCCGTTATGATCGAGTTGTTTCACCAGGTGCGGGAAGGGAAGCTGAAGCTCGGCGATTCAATTCCCATTCGTAACGAGTTTCGCAGTATCGTCGACGGCTCGCCCTACCGGCTGGATCCAGCGGACGACTCGGAAGTCGATCTGTACAAGGCCGAAGGCCAGACGCGCACGCTCGCGCAGCTTTGCGAACGGATGATCACGGTGAGCAGTAATTTGGCCACGAATTTGCTTATCGAGAAGGTTGGCGTCCAAAACGTCCGCGACACGGTTCACGCGCTCGGCGCCGACGGCATGCAAGTCTTGCGCGGCGTCGAAGATAACAAGGCGTACGCGAAAGGCCTGAACAACACCACGACCGCTCGCGGACTGCTCCTTCTCCTGCAAGCCATCGCCGAGGACAAGGCGTGCGATCCCGGTTCCTGCAGGCAGATGCTCGCCATTCTGGAGCGCCAGCAGTTCAACGAAGGCATTCCAGCGGGTTTGCCTGCGGGAACGGTCGTGGCCCACAAGACCGGCGAAATCACCAAGATTCATCATGACGCAGCCATCGTTTTCGCGCCGCGGCCCTTCGTGCTCGTCGTACTGGTGCGCGGCCTTGAACATAAAAAGGCCAGCGCCGCCCTCATGGCCGGCGCCGCTCGTGAACTTTATCGGGCCACTCAGCCGCCGAAGCGCTAGAATGGCGGCACAACCCGCTTCCGCGCCCCGCCATCCAATGCAGTAGAATTTTCAGGCTGGGCCAGAACGTTTTTCAAAAATCCGCGTTTGTCGAGGGGCAGAATATGAGCACTCGTTGGTTCGCCGCAGCGGCGCTTGCGCTTGTTTTCGCTGCTGGAGCATCGGCCGACACTCTGGAGTTGAAGGATGGACGCGTTCTACAGGGCCGGTTTCTCGGCGGCACCCAGGCAGTTCTGCGCTTTGAAGTGAATGGAAACGTGCAGACGTTCAGTGTGAATGACATCCTGGCGCTGACCTTTACCCGCGGCTCCAGCGCGCCCGCGCCGCCTCCCGCTGCTCCGGCGCCCGCGGCTGCTCCTGCGCCCGCCCCGGTTGCCGCCGATGGCAGCGTCACCATTCCAGCAGGCCAGAGCATTCTCGTGCGCATGATTGACGGCGTCGATTCCTCGAAGAACAACGTCGGCGACGTCTTCCATGCCAGCCTGGAAACCGATCTGAACGTAAACGGTACCCTAGTGGCCCGCAAGGGCACCGATGTCTATGGCCGACTCTCGAACGCGCAGGAAGCCGGTCACATCAAGGGCAGTTCGGAACTGCAGCTCGAACTAACCCGGATTGTGATTGACGGGCGGGACTACCCGCTGGTCAGCAGCGATTACACTCTGACGGGGAAAGGCCGCGGCTCGGATACGGCCAAGAAAGTCGGCGCCGGAGCCGTCGCTGGCGCGATTATCGGAGCCATTGCGGGCGGCGGCAAGGGCGCGGCTATCGGTGCCGGCGCCGGTTCCGCCGCTGGCGCTGGTGTCCAAGTATTTACCCGCGGACAGCAGGTGAAGATCCCCAGCGAGACGCTGCTCGAATTTCGCCTGCAGCAGCCGCAGACCGTCCAGCCGACGTCGCGCTAATAAGGCCACCAACAAGGCTTCTGTTTCCAGTTCCTTACGTCTTCCGGGGGTCGGTCAGGCACATGTGGCGAATGGCTTCTAGGCGCGCGGCGCCTTGTGGCGTATCTCGCGGGGGCGCCCGTTTATTCATTGGCAACATTCACCCCCCAATATTCCCTTGCTATTTCTACTGTTAGTGACTAAGCTACCCCGGCACTCGGGGGGGTGTGACTGTGCCAAAAGAGAAGCCGCAGGTGAATATCGGGGAAGTCATCAAGACCTACCGAAGCCAGCGCGGGCTGTCCCAGGGCGATATCGAGCGCCGCACCGGATTGCTGCGCTGCTACCTTTCCCGCGTCGAGAACGGCCACACCGTTCCTTCGCTCGAAACGCTTGCCAAGATTGCCGAGGCTATGGACATTTCCCTTGCTGACTTTTTCCCCGGAACGGAGACGCCTCGCGACCGCGAAACCCAAAAGATGCTTGGCGAGCTCTCTCAGGATGAAATTCGCTTTCTCGTTGAGATCAAGCGCTATAGCAGCACGCTTTCCGAAGGCGACAAGCGGCTGGTTCTGGCCATGATTCGCAAAATGGCCACGCTCTTGCCGCCCACCGCGACTGCCGCAAAGAAGCCGGTTATCGCCCGGCGCCCGACCGCCTGACCGCTTTCCCTCCTGCCATTTTTTGCCGGCCGCGGCTTTGCCGCGTTACAAGACGTCGCGCACCGTGATTTTGTGCTTCAATTCTGGCCGCGAATTAGCCGCATGGCTTCCGGCAAAGCGCTCTCGCTCGCGGTTGTCTGGCCGCCTTGCGTCGTCTCCGGTTGAACTTTATCCTCCGCCTCTGTCGTTTCCTCGCCCGGCGCAAGAAAGATGTTCGTTTGGATTGCGTGTTGCTTCGTGTAGAGATCGAAATATCGCCCGCCCGCATCGTAAAGGGTTTCGTGCGTGCCGCGTTCGACGATGCGGCCAGCTTCGATGACCAGAATCTGGTCCGCGCGCCGGATCGTCGACAGCCGGTGCGCTATCACGAACGTGGTCCGTCCGCGCATCAGGTAACGCAGCCCTTCCTGAATGAGCGCCTCCGACTCGGAGTCCAGGCTCGAAGTGGCTTCGTCCAGAATGAGAATGCGTGGATCGGCGAGGATGGCGCGCGCGATCGAAACCCGCTGCTTCTGCCCGCCCGAGAGCTTCACGCCGCGCTCGCCCACAACCGTGTCGTAGCCATTCTCGAACGCCTCCGCGAATTCGTCCACGCGCGCCACGCGGCACGCGGCGATAATTTCCGCTTCGCTTGCGTCCGGCCGCGCAAAGGCCACGTTCTCGCGTATCGTCCCGTCGAAGAGGAACGTCTCCTGCAGCACAACACCAAGCTGCGTGCGATAGGAACCCAGGCGTACTGTCGCCAGGTCCACGCCATCCACCAGCACGCGTCCTTTTGTAGGCACATAAAACGCCGCAATCAATCCGATAATCGTTGATTTTCCTGCGCCCGATGGTCCGACCAGCGCCGTCACTGTCCCCGGCTCCGCCAGCAAACTTACGCCCGTAAGCACTTCCTTGCGCGAGTCGTACGTGAAGCTGACGTCTTCCATAACTACTTGGCCCCGTATGCGCTCCAGCGCTATGCTCCGCTCTGGCGCCTCATCTTCAATCTTCTCTTCCAGAATCTCGCGGGTACGCTCGAGTCCCGTGATTGCTTCCGTAATCTGCGTGCCAATCGCCACCAACTGAAACACCGGCGCCACCAGCAACCCCAAAAACACGCTGAACGCCGAAAACTCGCCGAGAGTCATCGAGCCGGACAGAATCTTGTGCCCGCCCAGCTCCATGATCAGCGCGCTCACCAGGCCCATCAGCGCCGCGCCCGAAAGCCCCATCAACGACGTCGCCGTCAGCGTCTTTAGCACGTTCTCCAGCAGCCGCTGCACCCCTGCCGAGAAAACGGCCTCTTCCCGCGATTCCGCGTGATAGCCCTTCACCACGCGCACTCCGCCCAGCGATTCCGTAAGTCTCCCCGTCACTTCCGCATTGATCTTCGGCCTCGCCCGGAAAATCGGCCGAATTGTTTGGAATGCTTTCTGAATGCCGATGCCGAACAGCACCAGAATCGAAAACGCCACCGCCGTCATCATCACGCTCGTATGCAGCAGATACACCAGCGCGAGCGCCGCCGTCAGCAGGCTTCCCGCGAACTCAACCAGCCCCGTCCCAATCAGGTTCCTGACGCCCTCGACGTCCGTCATGATCCGCGATACCAGCACGCCCGTCTTGTTCGCGTCGTAAAACGAAACCGGCAGCCGCCCGATGTGCGCTTGCACTTGCCGCCGCAGCTCCGTAATCATTCGCTGCGCCGATTTCGAAAGCAACTGCGTCAGCGCGAAAGAAGTCAGGCCTTGCACGAGCGTCGCCGCCAGGACCGCCAGCACAATCGGCGTCAGCAAATGGATCTGTCGCTTCGTCACGACGTTATCGATGAAATACTTTGTCGAAGCGGGCAGCACCAGACCCGAAACCCGGTTCACCGCGATCAGCAGCAAGCCCAGCAGCAAGAGAGCGCGTCGCGGACGCATCAACGCCCACACATGCGGCAGATTCTTCCAAGCCCTCTTCCGCTTTTCGCTGAAGCTCAGTTCTCTTTTCGCCGTTTCTGCCATGTGCAAAAGCGCGGCTCCCCAAAGATCGGGCCACGTCCATGGTGGCTGCCGATTTTCCTCTCGGCATCGGCGCGTGGTTTGCGGGCGCACCAGCCCGGTGCGCTGTACCCTCGTGTGGCCGCCTTAGCCGGAGACTCCGCGGCTCTCACATTCGATGCGCAAGCCGCTCCTGCGACTATATGTGCATGTGCCGGAAAACAGGAAGGCGGCCGTTTCTGATGGCCGGAGAGCCGATGTTCCAGCGTGCTATCAGTCCGTCCCGCGTACGCTGATGGTCGAGGAGTGGTCAAAATTGAGCACGTTCGCAATAAACTCGCTCACGGTAATGCCTAGTTGACCCCACAGCCGCCGCTTCAGGCTGCTATAGGGCTGCGTGCCGCTGAAGATGTCGCCCATGAGCTGGCGGAACACCGGACTGCGTCGCATCAACTGCACCATCCGCGTCGTCACCGCCGTCCCGAGAAACGCGCCTCGATAGAACCGCCGCACCAGCCTTGCCGCGAACTCCAGCTCGCTCGAAAAGGCCGCTTTTGCCCACGCCAGATACTTTTCCGGGCAGCCCGCCGCCAGGCTCTTCCCCAGGAGTTCGCCCGACCGGATCGCGTAAAACAGCCCTTCTCCTGTTAAAGGATCAACCCATGCCGCTGCGTCCCCCACCATCGCCCAGTTCTTGCCCATCACGCTCCGCTCGGCGAACGTCACCTCCCGGGGCGAGGGCAGCACGTGGCTGTAAAATTTCGCGTTTTCCGTGGAAATCCCGTGAGTCGCCATGAATTCCGCCAGATGCGTTTTCAGTTCAGCGCTTGTGTGGCTCGCCATGCTTCCGCAGATTCCCACGGAAAGGTGATCGCACCGCGGAAACGACCAGATATACCCCTCGAATTGCGGCAAGAATTTCACCGTAATCGCGTCCGCCGTCTGCGGCACGAAGTACCCCTGCGTCATCTCCAATTCGTTCCGTTGCAGAGCGCGGGTTCCGGGGAGCAGTTGATTTCGCGCCCCAGCGGCCACCACCAGATAGTCCGCCGTTCTCCATTCGCCTTCCACGCAATAACGCGGCTTCTCCCCGGCGGTGTCCACGCCAATGACGTGCGAGCGATACGCCCGGCAGCCGGCTTCCCGCGCCCGGTCCAGCAGCATTCCATTCAGCACCTGCCGCGAATAGATCACGATTGGGTGCGGCATTTCCATTTCCGCGCGCTGCCCTGCGCTGCTGATCAGATGGACGGATTGCACCAGTTTTTTGGGGTACCTATTGTCCAGCAGGAAAGGGAAGTGCTGGATTGCCTTGTGTGTCAGCCCGCCCCCGCAGGGCTTTTCCCACGCCAGGCGCTCGTCGTAAATCTGCACTCGATGCCCTGCGCGCGCCAATTGCTCGCCGCACATGGCCCCGCTGGGCCCCCCTCCGACAATCGCTATCTCAGCCATGTGTCCGCTACTCTCGCACGCCGGCATTCGGGCGAACTCCTGACCCAACGCCCGTCACCCCGCAGCTTACGTGATGGGGAAGATCACCAAGCAGAAACCGGCCAGCAGTATAGCACCGAAAACGGCGGCGGCTCCGGCTGAGCCGGTGCTCTTTCGGACAACATCCATGCCTCGCCGCTGTAACGCAAACAGCAACGCGAAATACAGCGCCATCAGCCCCAGCAGGATTTCTCCGCTGTGCAGGATGTAAATTCCCCCGGCCAGCACGATCCACAGAATCGCGCGAAGCAGCATTCCGTTTCCCCACCGCCGCCAGCCGCTCCGCCCTTCCGTGGGGCCCAGCAACAGCTCCTCGCCCATGTGATACGGCAGCGCTGCCAAAAAGAAGACGGCGAATCGCCACCAGCGCGCCCCCGTCAGCCAAGCTTCACTGCAGGTCAGCTCGGTCCATCCGGAAGCGAGAAGGAAGAGTGCCAGCCCTGCTAATGCTGCTCCCAAAATTGCGGCGATTCGTACTTTCGAATTTCGGAGACGTTGCCTGCTCGGCCTCGTGGCGCCTTCAGCTAGCGCTGCCTTCCGCTCCTTGTATCGCAGCGCCAGCAGTACGAGCCCCGAAAGAAAAAGGAATCCTCCGAGGTAGTCCCCCTGGAAAAGCCGTATTTCTCGCAGCGGATTCCACCACCGCAAAATTACCGCAGCGGTAACCGCTGCCACCGTCACCTCCGCAACGCCCCGAACAAATCCTGCCGAAAGCCCTTGCGGCGACCCTGCCGGCTCCGGAGCAGGCACGGGACCATTGCTGCCTTCGAAACGTCTTGCCAATTTCCGCTCAGCGCTCCCGCCTCCCGTACGCGACCCTACCGCCTCCCGCAAAAACGGTCCTGCCAGCAAGAGTATCCCCGCGAAGCCCGCCAAAAACGCCCACGTCTCTCTTTGCGACGGCATCCTCCAATTCATGGGCAAATGCAGACACCTTGTCGCCCACTCCTGCGCCGCCCTTACCGTCCGCGGATCGAAGATTAAACTTACGTGCGAAGCCCACGGGATCACTTCATACTTGGAATCCACTGCTTGCGCTCCGGCCAGACTCTGGGCATTGGCTCGCAGCACACGCGGTTCCGCCCCTCCGCTCACCACCAGCGCATTCCGCACCGTTGCAGGTTTGCTCCCGAAAATGAGCGCCTCCGGCAATACGCCTTGCGCCCCGTTCATCGGAGCTGGTGAAATCGCAATCACTCCCGCGACCGGCACCTTCGCCGCCATCTGTAGTGCAATCGCCCCGCCCATCGAGTGCCCCGCCAGCACCGTGCTTTGCGGCGTCGCCAGCCCTCGCGCAAAAATTTCTCCTGCCAGCGCCTCCGCGCATTCTCCCGCGCGCCCTGGAGAAAAAGGCCCGCGTGTCCGTCCGTGCCCCGGCAAATCCGGCACGAATACGCGCAGGTTCTCCGCCGCGAATCCTCGCGCCACGTATGTCATGATTTCCCGGTTTGCCGCCAACCCGTGCAACAGAATCACCGTCCCCGCGGGACGCGTTTCCCTTGGCTCGATCACCGTCGTTTGCAGTTCGCACCCGCTCGCATCAATCAGATACCGCCTTTCGCGGTATGCCGTCGGCAACGCTACCAGTAGCGCCCCGACGATCATCAGCGCGCCAATCACCGCCCGCAAAAATCCCGGCCGCTTCTTCATCCCGTCTTTCCCATACTGCGCTCGTTCATGGCTCCCTTGTTGCGGCGCCGCTCGTCCATCCCCGTTTCCTCGGCGTGATAAACTCAAGTTTCCGGCGGCGCGCAGCGATGTCTTTTCCGGCGCCCGGTATGGAGTTCCGTTGCATTCGGCAATTCTCACATTGGAGCAAGCGATTTTGCGGTTTGGACCCGCGAAACGCAACGGACGCCGCATTGTGTTCACCAACGGCTGTTTCGATTTGCTCCATCCCGGTCATATCCAGAGCCTCGAACAAGCGTGCGCCCTAGGCGATGCGCTGATTGTCGGCCTCAATAGCGACAAAAGCGTTCGCGAACTCAAAGGTCCGGGCCGCCCCGTTTTCCCCGAACTCGAACGCGCGGAGATTCTTGCCGCGCTCGAATGCGTCGATGCCGTGGTCATCTTTGATGAATTGACCCCGCGCAGCCTGATCGCCGCTCTCCTTCCCGATGTGCTCGTCAAAGGCGGCGACTGGCCCAGCAATCAAATCGTTGGACGCGAGGAAGTCGAAGCCGCCGGAGGCCGCGTCGTATCCATTCCCGTCGTCCCGGGCTATTCCACCACCGCCATTCTCGAAAAAATCCGCCAGGGAGCCGATGCTAGTTCGGACTCCTGAATCTCCATGATCCTTCCTGCTGTCCGCGAACGTCTGGAAGCCGTGCTCCGCCATCCCGGAGTGGACGGCGCGCTCTCCGCCCTTCGCTCGGGCACCCACGTTGTCTCACTCTCGGGCCTGCACGATGCCGCCAAAGCTCTCGTTGCTGCCTATTACACCCACGAACTGCGCCGCCCCGCTTTTTTCGTCACTGCTTCCAATCGCCGCGCCGAATCGCTCACGGAAACGCTGCGCTTTTTCTCCGGCATTTTTCCCGGCGCTTCCGGTGGAGTAGCCACTCTGCCCGCCTTCGATACCCTCCCGTGGGACTCCCGCGCGCCTCACGCCGACATTCTCGAGCGCCGCGCTGCCGCCCTCTTCCGTCTTACCGACGGCCAAGTTTCGTTGCTCGTTGCTCCCGTCTCAACCGCCCTGTGGCGTTACCGCGACCCTACCGTCTACCTCGCCCTCGCCCGCACACTTGCCAAAGACTCCGAAATCCCGCATGAAGAACTCATCTCCCATCTCGCCGCTGTCGGCTACGCCCGCACCGAGATGGTCGAGCTTCCTGGCCAATTTTCCGTTCGCGGCGGCATCATTGACGTCTTCTCTCCCGAAGCGCAGCGCCCCGTCCGCATCGAACTCCTTGGCGACGCCGTTGAATCCGTCCGCGAATTTGATCCGCGTACGCAGCGCTCCATCGCTCCCGTCGTGCGCACCACCATTCTGCCGCTGACCGAGTGGTCCTTCGGCCCGGCTTCCACCAACGGTGATTTCTCCGGCTCGCTCGAGGGGGAGCGCGCCAGCTATTTCGGCCCCCTCGCCGACCCCGGCGCGAGTTCGCTCTTCGAGCTTGCCGAGAGCTCGCTCCGCCCCATTACTTTTCTCGATGAGCCGCCCGCTATCCGCGAGGCCATTGACGCGCATCTCGCCTCTGCCACCGAAAACTACGAACGCAATGGGGACGCCGGCTCTCCGGCCGTCCCTCATTTCTTCTTCTCGTCCCAGGAATTTGATCAGGCGCTCTCGAAAACTTCTCAAATCCACCTTGAACAGCTTGCCGTCTCCCCCGCCGCCGATGCCGCATCATTCGAGCTTTCCTCGCGCCCCAGCACCCGCTTCCATGGCGACGTCGTTGCCTGCATGAGCGAAGTCAGGTCCCAGCTCGCCGCAGGCGGACGCATTTTCCTCACCGCCGCCAGTACCGGCGAACTCGAGCGTCTCGCCGACGTTTGCCGCGAATACGAAGTTCCCTATGTCCTCGGCGAGTCCGAAGACGCTGCCGCGGGCTTCACCGCCGAAAGCGCCCACGAATCCGCCGGTCTGCTCCTCATTCGAGCTCCCTTTTCCGAGGGCGTTACCTTTCCCGGCGCAAAAACGACTCTCTTTGGAAACGCGGACCTTTTCGACGTCACTCCCACCGCCGAGCGCCCCAGCCGCAAAATCCGGACTTCAGGTTTCTTCAGCGATTTCGCTGACCTCAAGCCTGGCGATTTTGTCGTCCACATTGATCACGGCATTGGCCAGTTCGAGGGCCTTCGCCAGATTGAATCGGACGGCCATCGCGGCGAATTTATGCTCCTCCACTACGCCGAGGACGCTCGTCTCTACGTCCCCCTCGAGCGCATGGATCTCGTTCAGAGCTATCGCGTCGTTGAAGGCGCTCATCCAGCGCTTGACCGCCTTGGCGGCACCGCGTGGAACGCACGCAAGGCTCGCGCCCGCAAATCCGTCGAGGATATGGCTGACCAGCTTCTCGCTCTTTACGCCGAACGCAAAACCGCTCCGGGCTTCGCCTTTTCTGCTGACGGCAACTTTCAGCGCGAATTTGAAGACGCCTTCGAGTTCGAGGAAACCGCGGACCAGAATGCCGCCATCACCGACATCAAGCGCGACATGGAGCGCAACACCCCCATGGACCGCCTCCTTTGCGGCGATGTCGGCTACGGCAAAACGGAAGTTGCCATGCGCGCGGCCTTCAAGGCCATCACCGACGGCAAACAAGTTGCCCTCCTCGCTCCTACCACCATTCTCGCTTTCCAGCATTTTGAAACCTTCAAGCGCCGCTTCGCCGCGTTTCCCGCCCGCATTGAGATGCTCAGCCGCTTCCGCACCCCCGCCGAGCAGAAGAAAGTCCTTGCCAGCCTCGAAGCCGGCAAGGTCGATATCGTGATCGGCACCCACCGCTTGCTCTCAAAAGATGTCAAGTTCGCGGACCTCGGCTTACTCATCGTTGATGAAGAGCAGCGCTTTGGCGTCGCCCATAAAGAACGGCTCAAGGAAATGCGTAAGAACGTGGACGCGCTTTCCCTCTCCGCCACTCCCATCCCCCGAACGCTGCACATGTCCCTCGTCGGGCTGCGGGACATGTCCCTCATTGAAACTCCGCCACGCGATCGCCTCGCCATCCAGACCAGCGTCTCACCCTTCCGCGAAGAGCTCATCAAGCAGGCCATCGAAAACGAACTCGCTCGCGATGGCCAGGTCTATTTCATTCATAATCGGGTGGAATCTATTTACTCGCTCGCCGCTCTCGTCTCGAAGCTCGTGCCCAAGGCTCGTGTCGTCGTCGGCCATGGCCAGATGAGCGAAAAAGAACTCGAGTCCGTCATGCTCAAGTTCATTCGCGATGAAGCCGACGTTCTCGTCGCCACTACTATTGTCGAAAACGGCCTCGATATTCCCCGTGCCAACACCATCCTCATCAACCGCGCCGATCGCCTCGGTCTTGCCGAGCTATATCAGCTCCGGGGACGCGTCGGCCGCTCCAGCCAGCGCGCCTACGCCTACCTCCTCGTTCCGCCTGAAGCCTCGCTTTCCGATATCGCCCGCAAGCGCCTCTCCGCCATGAAGGAGTTCAGCGAACTCGGTGCAGGCTTCCGCATCGCTGCACTGGACCTCGAACTCCGCGGCGCAGGCAACATGCTTGGCCGCCAGCAGCACGGCCACGTTGAAGCCGTCGGCTTCGACCTTTACTGCCAGATGCTTGAGCGCGCTGTTTCCAAACTCAAAGGGGAGGAAGTCGCTCCCGAAATTCGCACTACCCTCAGCCTCGGCTTTGACGTTCGCATTCCTCAGAACTATATCCCGAGCGAAAACCTGCGCTTGCGCACCTACAAACGCATCTCCTCCATCGCCACCGACGCCGAAAGGGATGACATCCGCCGCGAACTCGAGGACCGCTTCGGCCCCTTGCCACCCTCTGTGGAAAACCTTTTGCAATATGCCGTCCTCAAATCTATGTGCGAGCGTCTGCGCATTTCCGCGGTCGAACGCCAAGGCAATCGCATTGCCATCCGCTTTCACCCGGAAACGCCGCTCGACCCGGGCGTTCTCGTTCAAGTCGTACGCTCGCGCAAAGGCATTAAGCTTGACCCCAGCGGTGTTCTTTGGATGGAAACGGCTCGCGGTGAGCCCGTCGCTTCGGCTCTGAGAAACGTGTTGCTAGGCCTCCAAGGCCAAAGCTAAACTTTCTCTCGCTGCCTTCGCCGTGGATAGGAGCAGGGGCTGGGATCGGCCGCCGGTATTTGGATGGGGTATCGATCTGGCGGGCCGGTCTTCGGACCGGCAGGCCACCCGCATTCGGGTTCTGGCGTGTCGCTCGGATTCCGTTCATATGCTGCTTCGCTATTTGAGAATTTCTCGTTCCGGCTTTGGCTTTCCAGCAGGCGGGCTTCAGCCCCCGCGTGGAGAGCGAGACGAAAAAATGCACGCCAATTTCGTCGAAACCGGCTCGAAACCAGGTCAGCTTCGATCGAACCAGGGGTGAATCACATTCCGATGCGCAAATTTTCCATCCTTATCGCTCTTTTCGCTGCAGCTCCGCTCGCCGCTCAACAGCCTCCGCCCACTCCTCCCGGCCAAACGCAAAAACCTCCCGTCCTCGAAAACCCCGGCATGGCTCCCGCCAACGACAAGGAACTCCCACCGCCGCGGAAGCCTGCTGTCAAGCCGAAACCCGTGGACCCCGAAGGCGGCAAGGTCGTCGAGGAAATCATCGCTCGCGTGAACAACGAAATCATCACCCGAAGCGAACTCGATAAAGCTCGCGCCGCCGCCGAGGATGACGCCCGCCAGGAATGCCAGGGCCACTGCACTCCCGAACAACTCCAGACCGATATCGAAGATCGCCGCAAAAACGCTCTCCGCGATCTCATCGATCAGTCGCTTCTCTTCCAGCGCGGCAAGGACATGGATATCAACGTCGAGCCGGAAGTCATCAAGCGCCTCGACCAGATTCGCATCCAGAACAAGCTCGACTCCATGGAAGCCCTCGAAAAAGCCGTCACCAGCCAGGGACTGAACTGGGAAGACTTCAAGGACGGTATTCGCAAGCAGCTCCTTACGCAGCGTGTGATTGGCAGCGAAGTCGGTTCGCACATCACCATCGGCAACGACGAAGTCCAGAAATACTACGACGCTCACAAGACCGACTTTATCCGTCCCGAGCAAGTCGCCCTTCGCTCCATTGAAATCAATACGCAAGGCAAGAAGCCCGAGGAAATTGCCGAGCTCAGGAAGAAAGCGGATACCGCCCTCAAGCGCGTTCAGGATGGCGAGGATTTTGGCGAAATCGCCAAGCGCTTTTCCGACGGCAGCACCGCCAAGCAAGGCGGCTATCTCGGCATCTACAAGCGCGGCGAGCTATCCAAGGAGCTCGAGGACCGCGTTTTCGCTATGAAGCGCAACGAACTCACTCCCGTCATCGAGACCAAGCAGGGCTTCCTCATCCTTCAGGTCCTCGAGCATTACGATGAAGGTTTGCAGACCGTGGACAAGGTGAAGGACGAAATCATGGACAAGCTCTATAACGAGCGCCTCGAGCCCGCCATGCGCGAATACCTCAAAACCCTTCGAGAGCAGAGCTACGTCACGATCAAGCCCGGTTATCAGGACCTTGCCGGCGGTGGCAACTCCGAAATTCAGGAAGTCACCGCCACCCCCGAAGCAACCAAATCTAAGAAAGGCCGCAAAAAATTTCTGCTTTTCGGCAAACGCTCGGGCGACACCAGCGCCAAAAGCTGACGTCCCGCCTTCTGCCTGATAGACGGCGAACCGGAAAGACGTTGATTGCGCGGCCGCTGTTCGGTCCGGGATTCTGCGAATTCGAACAGTAAGCGCGCCGCACAGCCGCGCCATCGTTCGGAGTCACTTCTTGATTTGCCGTGCACCTGATCCCGCTTAAACCGCCAACCTTAGTCTCCCTCATTCAATTCGCGTATCCAGATATTCCGAAACCGAGTCGGCGTGTTGTGATCCTGCAAGGCCAGCGGCAACTTCTCCGGATGTGCCTTGTACGGTGGCCGCTCTCCATGTTCCGTGGGGCCGCTCAGCTCCACGTTATCCTGCACCAGCACGCCGTTGTGCAGTACCGTCACCCGAGCCGCCCGTAGCAACTTTCCGCTCGCGTCAAATCGCGGCCCGTGCCAGATAATGTCATAGCTCTGCCATTCGCCCGGCGGACGCGACGCATTCACCAGCGGCGGATACTGTCCGTACACCGCGGCCGCCTGCCCGTCCGCGTACGTCCGGTTCTGATACGAATCCAACACCTGAATTTCGTACAATCCCATAAGAAACACGCCGCTGTTCCCCCGCTCCTGGCTTTCGCCCACAGCTGGCAAGGGCTCCGAGAACTCCACGTGTAACTGGCAATCTCCAAACGCCTGCTTCGTATAGATGTATCCCGTCTTCGGCACGATCTGCGCGTACCCGTTCTCCACTTTCCATTTTGCCGCGCTGCCGTCTTTATGCTTCCATTTCGAAAGATCCTTGCCGTCAAAGAGCACCACTGCGTCCGATGGCGCTCGCCCTGGCTTCTCCTGTGTGCTCGCCGTTCCCGGTGTCACCACCGGCGGCACGGGCCGGTTCATGTCGTGAATCTTCCACGGCGTATCCACCTGCCCCCTCGCCTCTGGAGCGGTCGCCGCAAACACGGCGAACCCCGCCAACGCAAGCAGTCCCGCGCCAATCCGGCCCAATCCTATTCGCCTGTGCATCTCTCACCTCTCTCCTGGAATCCTGCGCGTTCGCGGTTCACTCCTTTGCGAAACACTCCCTTAAGTTCCGAATCGCCGGTAAACGCTACTGCCGATAAACTCCGTAATACCACGGAATGCCCAGTGCTCCCGGTTCCGTCGCCACCACCACCTGATCTCCGTCCCGAAAGCGATCGAAATCATCCGTGTCCACGGCCAGCCTCTCGATGCTGTGGCCCTCGCGCCAACTCCGAACGTATAGTCTCCGGCTCCCGCGCACCAATCCTTTCATGTTGAACCGGCCCACAATCGTCGTTTTGTGATATTCGATATCCTTCGCCGAATCCAGCCGGCCGTTCGCAAAAATAATCGCGGTGAAAATCCATGGCAGCGGAACCAGCCCGTAGAAAATTCGCTTCAGCAGCTCCACTTCCTCGTGTGCCCGCGCTCGCCGGTCCAGAAACACCACCATCGTCAGCGCCGCGAAGAACAGCAATCCAAAAGACACCAGCATCGCGTCGATTTCCAGCGGCGGGTAAACCTGAATCACGTAGGGGAATGCCAGCGAGCCTGTCAGAAAAATCACCGTGCGCTTAAACAGTCTTCTCCGAAACATCACTTCGGCGGCGGCCGAGGTCAGACCGCAGGCAGGGCATTGGTCCGTGGTCCGGGTGGACCCGCAGTCAGGGCATCGCGTCATCGGCGCATCGTGGCGTTCGCGCCTCTAGTATAGAACGGAGTCAAGACGCCTCGCCGTGCGACAGCCTCGAGAGCAAATCCTGAAACCGCTGTTGATTCTCCGTTTCGGAAATCGCGACCGTCACGCCCATTCCGCGTCCCGGCTCCACGCGTTTCACCGAACAGTTCAGGGTGACCGGCCGCTCAATCACCAGCCGCGCCGAAAATCCCGCCCCGACCCACAGCGTGTCCGCCGACTCGATAAACATTCCGCTCGAACTGATGTCCCGCGTGCTGCCTCGCAAAACCGCCGAGCCCCACTCGATCTCCAGGTCCGCGCGAAACCGGTAGCGCTGCGCCCACCGGCGTTCCGAACGTCGAGAACCCTGATCTCCCATGGCCATTTGCCGCCCCGCGGAAACCCCTGCCAAGGATTTCGTGCTGCGGCGCTTGGCCCTTCTCGCCGCCGGTCACGCACAGCATACGCCCTCTCAGCATCTTCCCGATACGACGCCTCCCGAGCGATGTCTTGTTTCTTGAACCAGTAACTTCCAAGCTACACCACCCGCCGCTCTCCCCGTTCCCTCGTCCTGACCCAGCCGGAGCTTCTTACCCACCCTTCCCTTCTTCCTGCTGCGCCGTTTTCCGGCTCGCGCTCATCCGCCGCGCAATCTCTGATTCCAGGTACTTTCGCAAATTCTCCGGCACAACCCCCGGCGCCGCCAGTTCCCGCAGTTCCGCAACCGTCAGCTCTGGCAGAAACGCCAGTATCGCCGCCAGCGGCGCGGCTGGATGCCGCACCAGCGCCAGCCGCACGTTGTAGCGGTGCGACCACTTCGCATGATGCGCAATCGCAAGCGGAATCTGCGGCGGCAGCTTCTCCCGTGCGAGCACTTTCAGAACCTGTGCTTCCGCCAGATTTGGATTGTCGAGCGCCACCCCCAGTGTCTGCGCATGCCCTTC
>Ga0209062_1003776_pt1 | contig 16898 bp, 15 predicted proteins | sample Coa_R2_2_FD_187158 | JGI IMG/M metagenome (GOLD analysis project Ga0209062, IMG submission 187158) | Surface soil microbial communities from Centralia Pennsylvania, which are recovering from an underground coalmine fire - Coalmine... | ecosystem: Environmental > Terrestrial > Soil > Unclassified...
ACTCCTGACGAAATCAAAGATGCGCTGCCACACTTCGGCACTCCGATTGTGGTGAAGGCAGACGGGCTCGCTGCGGGGAAAGGTGTTGTAATCGCACACAGTCGCGAAGAAGCCAGCGCCGTTGCCAACCAGATGCTTGCCGGCAAGATGCTCGGCGAGGCCGGAACGCGCGTGGTGCTGGAACAATATCTCGAAGGGGAGGAGCTTTCTTTTCTTGTTGTCAGCGATGGAGAGCGCGTTGTGCCGCTGGTCGCCGCGCAGGATCACAAGCGTGTGGGCGACAACGACACTGGCCCCAACACCGGCGGCATGGGGGCCTACTCGACGCCGAAGATTGTCGATCCGCAAATGCGTGACTGGCTGCTGACGCATGTGGCGCGTCCGGTGGTAAATGCAATGCACGAGGAAGGGACGCCGTTCACCGGGATCCTATATTGCGGATTGATGATGACGGCCAAGGGTCCCATGGTGCTGGAGTTCAACTGCCGGTTTGGTGACCCGGAGACGCAACCGATCCTCATGCGCCTCGAAAGCGACCTCCTTGGTGCATTTATGGCATCCGCCGAAGGCCGGATCAGCGAGGGAGACTTCCACTGGTCGAACGATTCCACGGTTTGCGTGGTGCTGGCATCGCGTGGCTATCCGAATACGCCGGAGACCGGAAAGCCGATCTCCGGTATTGCCGACGCCGAGAAGATCGAGGGCGTCAAGGTGTTCCATGCGGGGACACGCAAAGAGAACGGCACCTACTTCACAAGTGGCGGCCGCGTACTGGGTGTAACGGCTTGCGGTTCGGACCTGAAAACGGCGGTTCTGCGGGTGTACGAGGCCGTAAGCAAGATCCACTTCGACGGCATGCATTACCGCAAAGACATCGCCAGCCGCGGCCTGAAGTAGCGCACTCGACAGCTTCCAAAATAATTGTTCTCAACCGCAATCCCTATCAAGCGGCCGGGGAATGTTCGTTGCATCCTGCAGTTGAGTCGACATGAGACCGGTTTCTACTCCAGCTCAGAAAGCGCTGTGGTTTATAGAGAGCCACTTTGCCGAGAACATCACGCTCGATGATGTTGCAGCATGCGCGGGTGTTTCGCGCTTTCACCTGGCGCGCGCATTTGAAAGCAGCATGGGCTGCTCCGCGATTCGCTATATGCGCGAGAGGCGGCTGACAGAAGCGGCGCGGCGGCTGGCAAAAGGTGCGCCCGATATCCTGAATCTCGCACTGGAGATGGGCTACGGCCCTCATGAAGCGTTTACGCGTGCGTTTCGCGACCAATTCGGCGTGACGCCGGAACAGGTGCGGACACGCGGCACGGTCGACGATCTCAAACTGAAGGAGCCGATCAAAATGACTGAAAACACAGTTTTGCCACAAACCCGCACGCGACTGGAAACCTCACAAGCTCGGCTGATTGCCGGCCTGAGCCAGCGCTATACATGCGAGAACAGCGCTGGCATTCCATCGCAATGGCAACGTTTTCTACCTAACTTTGGACACGTGCCGGGACAGGTGGGCCGAATCGCTTACGGCGTGAGCTACAACCAGGATGAGCAAGGCAATTTCGATTACCTCTGCGGAATCGAAGTGAAGGATTTCGCAAAATTGCCCACTGAGTTCGATCGGGTGCGCGTTCCCGAGCACAAGTACCTCGTCTTCACGCATGAAGGTCACATTTCCGGGATCCGGGCGACGTGGAACTCGATCTGGAATCAATGGCTGCCGCAATCGGGACTGCAACTCGCGGATGGTCCGTTCCTGGAGCGCTATGACGAAACCTTTGATCCGCAAACGGGATTCGGTGGTGTGGAAATCTGGATTCCGGTGAAGGAATAACCGACGCTGGGCCGGGGCACTCGATTGTGCCCCGGGTGACCTCTTCCGGCGCGCTCTGAATCCCGGACTCCCCTGCCTCGTCTAATGTGCAGAGGAAATCGATGAGAGAGGGATTAGGCGTCAGCTTTGACGACCTGCTGGCCTACGAAGAAGAGGAAATGAATCACTGGGAAGAGTGGTTTCGCGCGAACGCCGCTGCCCTAAGCGCACGAGTCGAATTGAAACACACGCTGCGCAACAGGCTGTTTCACATTTTCTCGGTGGGGCAGCGCAATGCCGAGCGCCTGCTGGGAGAACCTCAGACCACAGATAAGAACATGGAAGCGCGCTCGCTGGAGCAGCTCTTTGATATTGGGCGACTCGCGCGGACGAAGTATCGGAAGTACCTCGCAGGCGCGACCGAGGACCAGATCTCAACTCCCCACAAGTACCAGAGCGCCACCATGGGAGAGTTCACGGCAACGCCTCGGAAACTGCTGCTGCATGGCGTCATCCACAGTATCCGCCATTGGGGCCAAGTCGCGACGCTTCTGCGCCAACAGGGATACGAAGTCAATTTCAAACACGACGTGATCTTCAGCAAAGTGATTGAATAATGCTTGCTCCCCCGTCTGCCGAAGAAGAGCAGGTATGGGCACGTGGGTGCCCAAATCCATGTTCCCGGTATGCGATACTGGATACATGCCCACCCTCGAGGAGACCACCCCGAAGTCTGTCAAAGTGCAGTTGACTGCCGGGACGGGCATGGACATCGAGTGGAAGGACGGACACAAGAGCCATTACAGCTTCCAGTACCTTCGCGACGCGTGTCCGTGCGCATTGTGTAATGACGAGCGGGTGCGCGAAAATCGTGAAGCCGGACAGCCAAAACATGCACAGCCTGGCGTGCTGCCGATGTTCAAAGCGGCTCCGAAGCCAGTAGAAGCCGCAGGTGTCGGCAAGTACGCAATCCGATTCACGTGGAACGACGGCCACGAGCACGGCATCTACTCGTGGGAGTTCCTGCGCGACTTCTGCCCGTGTCCGGTCTGCAGCGATTTGCGCACTGCGGCGAAAATTCCCGGCTCCGGCGTGACCAGGACTGTGCCACATTAATCCGTTTCAGTTGAAACGCGAAGCAGGAAACGAATTGCAGCAGTTTCTCGAAAGACTTAACCCCCAACAGCGCGAGGCTGTCGTCTCGACTGACGGTCCACTGCTCATCCTTGCCGGCGCAGGCTCGGGGAAAACGCGTGTTATCACCTATCGTATCTCTTATCTCCTGCAGGAAAAGGGGGTACGGCCGGAATCTGTCCTGGCGGTGACGTTTACCAACAAGGCTGCACAAGAGATGGCGCAGCGTGTAGAGGAGCTAGTCGGCGGATTCGGCGTCGCAAAACCTCTGGTCGCGACTTTTCATTCTTTCTGTGTCCGCGTGCTCCGGCGTGATATTGAAGCCATGCGCGTCGGCGAGCTTGGTTATCGTAAAGACTTTGCGATCTACGACGAAAACGATCAGCAGCAAATCGTGAAGGCTGCCATTCGGCGGCTCGGACTAGACGATAAGCAGCTCACGCCGCGCAATGTGCTTTCACGAATCTCCTGGGCGAAGAATCACATGCTGGATCCGCAGGAGATCTACCTCCAGTCGGGCGATCCAAAGACCGAACAGATTGCGCATGTGTACGAAATCTACCGGCAAGAGTTGCGCAAAGCGAATGCGCTCGACTTCGACGATCTGCTGCTCGAAACAGTTCGGCTCCTGAAAACCGCGGAGCAGGTTCGCAATTACTACGCACGTCGCTTCGAATATGTGCTTGTAGACGAATACCAGGACACGAATCGTCCGCAGTATGAGCTAATGCGGTTGCTCGCGGGCGTTCACCACAACGTATGTGCGGTCGGCGATGAAGATCAGTCTATCTACTCGTGGCGCGGCGCCGACATCCGCAACATTCTGGAGTTTGAACGCGACTTCCCCGAGTCAAAGATCATTCGTCTCGAGCAGAACTATCGATCGACGCAGCCAATTCTCGAAGCTGCTTCCGCAGTAGTGGCGAACAACATCCATCGCAAAGGCAAAAACCTGTGGACGGCGCGGGAAGGAGGGGCGCTCATCGGCTACTACGAAGCTCCGGACGGCGAAAACGAAGCGCTGTTCGCCGCCGACTATATCAGCAAGTACATGGCACAGGCGCGCACCGACGGCGACGATCGTACGCGCGCGGCAATCCTGTACCGCACTAACTCGCAATCACGATTGTTTGAAGAAGCGCTGCGCCGGTATCAGCTTCAGTACAAAGTCGTCGGCGGATTCTCGTTTTATGAGCGCGCCGAAATCAGGGACATGATTGCTTATCTCAAGCTGATCCAGAATCCAGACGATTCCATTGCCTTCATGCGCGTGGTGAATACACCACCGCGCGGCATCGGCAAAAGCACGTTGGATACGCTGGAACGGCTTGCGGTCGAAACCGGCATGTCGCTGTGGAATGCGACTGAGCAGGCGATCCAGCAGCAGCTTCTTCCGCCAAGGGCCATTGCCGCGCTGAAAGGTTTTCGCGACCTTATTGAAGGTGCCCGCGCGATGCTCGCCGGAACGTATCAGCAGTGGCTCGGGAGCGCGAGCGATCAGAGCGAACTGGATATCGAGGAACGCAGCGAGCCGGAAGCAGAAACGCGTCCCGCCTCGATTGCGGAGGTCCTGAAGTTTCTACACGATCGCACCGGGTACATCAAGCAACTGGAAGAAGAAGACACGCCCGACTCGCTGGCGCGCATCGACAATCTTCGCGAATTGGTCAATGCCGCTATGGATTCGCGAGATCGTGGTGAGACACTGGAGGAGTTCCTTGACCACGCTGCGCTGGTTAGCGATACCGATCAGTACGAAGCCAACTCGCAGATCACCCTCATGACGCTGCATTCCGCCAAAGGTCTGGAGTTTCCGTTGGTTATTCTGGCCGGCATGGAAGAAGGTCTGTTCCCCCACTCGCGGACATTCTTGAATCCTGAAGAGATCGAAGAGGAGCGGCGTTTGTGCTACGTGGGCATGACGCGCGCGATGGACATGCTGATCCTGAGCCGCGCACGATACCGCCGCCGTTACGGTACGGACATGCCGGAGGCCAGCATTCCTTCGCGCTTCCTCGAAGAGATTCCACCACAGTTGATGGAAGACATCGGGTCGCCCGGCGGGCGTCGGTCCCGCGCGTCAACGCAGAGTTGGTCATCCGGCGAAGATCACGATTTCGGGTCGACGCATTATGCCTACGAGGACGAAGACCAACGGCCGCGTTACAGTAATCAGCCGCAGAAGAAGACGACCTATAGCGGCCCTGCCTACAACTCCATCGACAACATCGCTGAGTTCTTTGCATCGCGGGGGAAGAAGTTTTCGCGTCCAAAGATCGAAATCGAGGAGCCAAAAGGAAAACGGGGCTTTCGGCCGGGACAGCGGGTGAAACATCCGAAGTACGGCGAAGGAACCGTCTTCAAGCGCGAAGGTGACGGCGAGGATGCAAAGATTACGGTACAATTTCCACGCTTCGGCTTGAAAAAGCTGGTGGAGAAGTATGCGCAGCTGGAAAGCTGCTGATTTCGAAACACACTCGCAATCAACAAGGGAGAAGAATGGCAAATACGAAAGCTCTAGCAAAAGATGAACGAAAGGCCGCCAAGCGAGCTTCGCGGAAAAAAGCTGCGCCGAAGGCGAAGCGGACTACTCCGCGCGGCTCCGCCAAGCGCAAAGTGAAGAAGATGGCGCGCGGCCAGAGCAAACGTTAAAAATCGTGCAATCGGGTAATTTGTGATCGGGTGATCGAAGAGCCAGCTCGAGTTGCTGCTTATCGGAATACCCGATCATGGATTGCCCGATGATCGATTACTGGAAGCCTCTTGGCACACGGAACAATTACGACAAAACCTACCTCCAGATCAGGCAATCAGTTATTTGCCTGCAAGTCCATCGACAAGCTCATTTCGGATTCCGAAAATCCTGAGCATCGACTGAAAAAGAGTCTCGGCCCGTGGAGCCTGACGGCCTTGGGCATCGGAGCTGTGATCGGCTCGGGCATCTTCACGGTTGTAGGCACTGCTATTGCTGGCCAGACGTTCGAAGCGAAGTCCATCCTGAATGCACCGCTTCTGGAATATCTGGTGCATCACTCCGCGACATTCGGCCGCCCAGGTGCCGGACCATCGATTGCACTTTCCTTTGTCTTTGTGGCGATAGTCTGTGCGTTCACTGGCATTTGTTATGCCGAATTGGCTTCGATGATTCCAATCGCGGGAAGTGCCTATACCTATACCTACGCAACTATGGGCGAGTTGATTGCGTGGATCATAGGGTGGGACCTGATTCTGGAGTATGCGGTCAGCAACATGGCGGTTGGTGTTGGCTTGTCCGCGCATGTGGTCAATCTCGCAGAGTGGTTTGGAATTCACTTACCCTGGCGCTGGTCATCGCCTGCCTATCTTCCTTCCGGTATGGCCGATCTCCACGGAAACATGGTCATTGGCCCGGGTTGGCACGCCGGGTTTAATTTCCCTGCGTTTCTGGTCGTGATGTTTCTGACAATTCTGCTTGTTCGCGGCATACGTGAATCGGCAGAAGCCAACAACACAATGGTCATTCTCAAGATCTCCGCGATCATCGCATTCGTGATCGCAGGGGCAGAGTATGTTCAACCGCAAAACTGGCATCCCTTTCTGCCCAATGGATGGCCGGGAATGCTGACTGGCGGATCGATAATCTTCTTCACGTTCATTGGGTTCGACTCTATTTCCACGGCTGCCGAAGAGGCAAAGAACCCGCAACGTGACATTCCATTCGGAATTATCGCAACACTGGTGGTTTGCACGCTTTTGTATGTCGCTGTGGTCGTGGTACTGACTGGCATCGAGCATTGGAATTCTCCGCTGATGGGCAGCGCTGCTCCTGTCGTGGATGTTCTGGCAAAACTGAACCTCCACTGGGTTCGTCTAGGCGTACTGTTTGGCGCGATCATGGGAATGATTTCCTCGCTGCTTGTTTTCCAACTAGGCCAGGCTCGTGTTTGGTTCGCAATGTCGCGCGATGGACTGCTCCCAAAGGTCTTCGGAGCCGTTCATGCCCGCTTCCGTACACCTCATGTCGCTACCTGGGTCGCAGGTTTCGCAGTTGGAATTCCGGCTGGACTGCTGGATATCGGGACGTTAGCCGACCTGTCGAATATCGGCACGCTGTTTGCCTTTGCGCTGGTTGCGGGAGGCGTGCTGATCCTTCGGTATCGGGATCCAAACCGACCACGGGCATTTCGTGCCCCAGGCGGCATCATCGCGCCAGTTCTCGCAATTATTACCTGCCTTTTGTTAATGGCCGGCCTGCCGATCATGAACTGGCTGCGATTCTTCTCCTGGCTCCTAATCGGGCTCTGCATTTATGCGATCTACGGTCGCCGGCACAGCGAGTTCGCGAAGCCTCACTAACCGCAAAGGACATAGAGGAACCTTTTCAGATTACCCGATCACCATTGACCCGATTTTCCGATTCTTCTCTGTGTCTCTGTGGTGAAATAGCTGCGTGGCTGACCTCGATTTCATTCGTTCCCTTACGAAAGCCGAGCTGCATCTCCATCTCGAAGGCTCCGTCGATCCGCAGACACTGGTTAAATTGAGCCACCGCCACAATGTTCCTCTCCCCGCGAATGGAAACAACTATCCGTTTGATCCCGAGAGCGGAAAGGTTCTTACCGATGAAGATGTTCGGGAGCTGTACCAATACAAAGACTTCATTGGCTTCCTGATGGCCTTCAAGGCAGTCAGCCAGCGACTCCGCACCCCCGAAGACTACGAGCTAATTACTTATCGTCTGATACAAAAGCTTGCGAATCAGAACGTGAAGCATGCCGAAGTCTATGTCTCGGTTGGCGTGATTCACTGGCGTGGTCAGGAACTCGACCCTATCTTCGAGGGACTTGAGCGTGGGCGTAAGCGTGGCCTAAAGGACTTTGGGGTGTCATTGCTCTGGATTTTCGATGCTGTGCGGCATTTCGGTCCGGAAGCCGTACAGCGCGTGTTTGAAGACGCGGTGCGCTATCGCGATCGCAATGTGGTAGGAGTCGGCATCGGTGGTGACGAGGTCCGCGGTCCGGCGGAGTGGTTCCAGCGGCAATACGCATACGCAAAAGAGAACGGCCTGCGGCTCACGGCGCATGCCGGCGAAAGCGCTGGACCAGAATCAGTCGCGGCCGCCGTAAATCTGCTCGGAGCGGAACGTATCGGCCATGGCCTTACCGCCATCGCCGATCCGAAGCTGCTACAGGAATTAGTCGAACGTCAGATCACAATCGAGATTTGCCTTAGCAGCAACCTGCGCACTGGCTGCTGCGCGAATCTCGAATCGCATCCGCTGAGGCACTACGTCGATGCAGGTGTCCCGGTAACCCTGAACACCGACGATCCCGAGATGTTCGGCACCAACCTCAACCACGAATATGAGTTAGCGCAGCAGAGCTTCGGGTTCAGCGACCAACAACTGGCCGAACTGGCGCGGAACTCATTTCGAGCATCCTTTCTGTCTAACTACGAAAAAGAGCGGCTTTTGAATACCTGGGCGATTTAACAGGAGAAGTGTACAAGTGGCTGTGTTATCAATGTCTTACTTGCAAAGATGGCTGCGATTAGCACCTCGTCCTCTTTCTCGCTAAAGCTTCTGGTCCCCTGAAACGAGGCTCCCTCCCAGTTCACTATTACTTTAGTTCCGGGGTTACCGTTGTACCGTTGTCATAAGTGAGCGGGACCCTCAACATGGACTCAGGAGCATTCATGTCCAGCGTCGTTATAAGTCCCACTCCGAGCACGGCAGCCCTCCCACAAGCAGCGCGCGTCGCGTTTTCGTCCGTGCAGATGCTGTGGAGCGTTGTTTTCGCGATCGGGGCGGTGATTATCGGAGTCACGACGCTCAGCTTTACGCTGGCGCACATCGGCATGAACTCGCTCGCCTTTCATTTTTCTGCTATTGGACAGAATCTCTCGAAATACTGCAGCAAGGGCTGAGGTTTGATTCAGTTGCAAGCTGCACGAACTCTCCTAAAGCGAGAAGAGCGGACAAGAGTGTCCGCCCTATAAAAGATTAACGCTGAACCTTAGATCCCTACGGCATAGTCATCAGATTCGCGCGGCCGCTGCTTATCGTAGAAACGGTAGGGGTTCCGCGGACGCCGCAGGCGCGCCTCGCGTAACTTCATTCCGCCGTAGAGCCCCCCGGCAATGACGGCCCCGGCCAGTGCCGCACCAACCAGGGTTTTGCCCGGATTCAAGGCGATGGGGGCGGCGATCCGACTGGCGCTCTCCGCCAGACGACCGCCTCGTCCTAGCTCTTCGCGAAAATCGCGAACTGCTTTCTTGCCACCTCGTTCGAGCGCGCGATGGCTGTACAGCATTGCATGCGTCATCGATACGCTGTTGTCTTCTCCATCGAGCACGATGGCTTGACCCGTATCCTGCTCGTGCTGCACGCGCAGCAATTCTTCCAGTGCTTTTTCGATGGTCTTCGCGCGCGTCCAGAGCGCCCGGAACGCCACGTGCCCTGACTTGTCGATCAAATATGTGGGGTTAGGCAGCTTTCCATATTTCTTATGAATCTTGCCATCCAAATCGTCCACAACAATCGGAATGCTCACATCCTCCTCTTCACGAAACAGCTCTGCTGCTCGAATCTTCTGCTTGATGGAGCGATGTTCGCGAAGCTTTTCTCCCGGATGCGCTTCCCGGACGTAGACAAACAGGAACACGACGTCATCTCGATCCAGGTAATCCTCAAAAAGGTCATTCATGCCCGCAATCGAGGCTGCCGTAAAAGGGCAGGTCGCCGATCCAAATGTCAGCACGACATTGCTTTTTCCCTCATAATCGCTGAGTCGCACCGTGTCTCCGTCGAGGATACGGCCCTTGAAATCGGGCGCACGCTCGCCTGGCTCGGGTCCGGTTCCAAAGCCGGTCTTCGCAGCATCGGCGAGCAAAACATCATTGGTGAACCGTTTGTAGTTATAGGATTTCAACCCAAACATTGCGGAGCCTCCCATCCCGCCGGCATTTCGGGACTCTTAGTGCTCTATGATGCCGTGTTCCGTACATCCTATACGCCCTGCTAGATGCGCTGTGCACAAGCGCATGTTTACTTCTTCATTGTAGTCTTTTGTACCTTGAGGAAATGAGGCGAGAGCATGTTGGATGGGAGAACTTTCATCGGACAGCAAACTCTCGATGGCGAATGGTTCCGATCACTTGGGAGCGCTCGAATGCTTCACTGGAGTCGGAAGCGCTCATGGATTACGCGCTGTAGACGAGGACGATAGATCAGATCGTAGGCAAGTTCTTTATCCGGGAACATAGCGAGGGCAGCGCGCTTGGAACTGGCCGCCAACTCCGATGCCTCGTCCAGCGTCAGATTCGGGTCTTCGCAAAGGACCTGTAGAACCATGCTCATCATGAGCTGCAGTCGCCTGATTTTCCGATTCTCTTCGTCAATCTCTGCCTGACTGGTGTAAACATTCCTCGCCTCTGGAAGCTGCATTCCGGCCCTCATTTCAAACTTTGCGGCAAGCGCCTGAACTTTAAAATTGGATGAATGCCTTCACCATAGCGTTGCGCAGAGTGCAATGCCTTGAAGGTCTATCGCTTACGGACATCAGCTGGGTTTTGTTCGTGGCGGCCTGTGTGACTCTGAATGGAAATTCAAACAACCACACGAAAAAATTGCACTCGAGCGCTATTATGCATCGAAGTACATGGAGGAACTATGGCCAGCCAACCGCAACCGGATCAGGAATTCGTCGACGTATTCGATACTGAACAGGAATCGGAAGCGATGGTGGTTCGCGGATTATTGGAATCTGCCGGCATTGAGGCATTCCAGACAGGGCTGGATGCGCCACAAGATATTCTCCCCGGCGTAGGCGGCGTAGTGCTGCGCGTGCCCGCTTCTCAGGCGGCGGAAGCGCGCGAACTTATTGAGGAGTACCGCATGGCCGGAGCCGCCGAGGAAGGCGAACTCAATTCCGAGGAGCCTGCGGAGTAATATCTTTCCCGTCCAGGTAAAAAGTCACGGCGCCCATCAGGTCTGTGCGATAGGTACGCACATGGGCCGCTTGCAGCTTGGACAGTGTCTCCGGCCGTGGATGATGAAACTGGTTCCGGAAACCAACAGAGATGAATGCGTACTTTGGACGAACAGCCGTAAGAAATTCCGGAGTGGTGGAAGTCAGGCTGCCGTTGTGAGCAACTTTCAGCAGAGAACTTTCTGGTCGCCAGCCGATAATCTCAGGCTCCAATTGCCTTTGAGCATCTCCCATCAGCAGGGCAGACGTATTTCCATAGGTGAATTGCAGAACCAGTGAATCATTGTTGTCGGGCTTCGCCGATAATCTCCAGTCCTTCGGCGGTGAGAGCGCCCGGACTCGTATACCGCCCCACCCGAAATCATCTCCTGCCGCGAAGATTTTTACTTCGCTGCCCAAGTCTTTCGCTCGTTGGATGATCGGCTTCAGTGGCGGCGGGGCTGTGTTCGGGCCCAACCACATTTCTGTTGGTTCAAAATTAGTGAGGATGGAGCGGATACCACCAATGTGATCGGAATGCGCGTGGGTTATTACCACAGCATCCAGATGCGTGATGCCGCGCGACCACAGGTAGGGCGAGACGACATTCTCGCCGAAATCGAACCCGGAGTTGTAGCCGAAACCAAGCGGACCAGCGGCGTCAATCAGGATGGTTTTGCCCGACGGAGACACAACCAGGGTCGAGTCGGCCTGCCCCACGTCAATGGCGGTGACTTCCAGCAGATTCGACTTGAATTGCGGGCGCGTCGGAATTGCGATGATCCAGAGGGCTGAGACCGCAATTGCGAATACGCCAACGAAGAGAAGCTTCAGGCTGCGCCGGGAGAGCAGAAACCCTAACCCAATCGCGAACGTCGCGCCCATCACAATCGCAATAGGCGGGTCGGCTACTCGGAGGTCGGAGCTGTGCAGGGCGCCGACGACAGTCACTGTGCCTGTGATCCCGTCGAGCGCCCAACCGGCGACAACGGCTGCAGGATGCGCCAGCACCGGCGCGACATACGCAATGGCGACCGCGGCGACTGCTGCAGGCAGCATGATTTCTGTCAGAGGGACAACGATGAGGTTTGCCGGCAGGGCGAGCAACGTTGCGCGATGAAAGTACGCAGCCATGGGCAGCGCCAGCACAATCTGCATAAGCGCGGAAATCAATACGACTTCCGCGACACCTAACACGATACGAACGGAGTAAATGAGGGCAAACTCAGCAACCCGCCTATCGAGCAGGCGTTCCAAGCGGGAAAGTAACAGTCGCAGATCAAGGCGGAATTGCGCCTGGCGAGGGCGCAAGCGTAGATCGTACGACGTCGACGAGAAGTGGCGGAGAGACTCGCGCACCGGAGCTGTTATCTTCTCAAGCAGCGGGACAGCAATGGCGGCGATTGCGGCCACCGAGAGAAAGGTTAATTGAAAGCTGGCATCGAAGAGGGCATGCGGATCGATCAAAAGCACAAACAGCGCAGCAGCACCCACAACGTTGAGCGACGTCCGATCGCGATAGAAAAGTCGTCCCAGGAGGTAAAGCGAAATCATTGCCGCGGAACGGAGGATGGGAGCGCCGCTCTCACAGAGATACGCATAGCCGAGTGAGAGTGCGATGGTGAGAATCGAAGCGAGCGTCTCGCCGGAATGTAACCGTCGCAATGTCCAAAAAACCACGAAGGCCAGAATCCCCACATTCATCCCGGAAACGACGAGAATGTGATACGTCCCAGAGCGCTGGAAATCGATCGACATGGGACGTTCGACGAAGGCGCGCTCGCCTATAAGCATGGCGTCCATAAGTCCCGCCTGCGGTTCGGGCCAGAGGCGGTGCATGGTGGCGATGACGTTTCGCCGCGCGCGGTCGCGCCACAAACCGTAGCGCGCACCAAATTGGCCAGGCAAACGTTCGATCCGATCACTGCGGGCCGAGCCGAGTGCATAGATTCCCTGTTGGTGGAGATAACCGGAATAATCCCAGGCGCCAGGATTTCCGAAGTTTCGTGGCGCGCGCAGTTTCCCGGCAAAACGGATGCGGTCGCCGTAAGTGAACGATTTGTTTGCAGCCGTGCCGTTGTCGTCGCTGTCGTCAGGGCGCTCGTAAATGGACAAACGAATGCCTGAGCGAAGGCGAACCTCTCCGACTCCGTCCGCCAGCGTTTCAGTTTCGACATCGATGATCGTTCGCTCGCTTCGCGCGCCCACGTCAGGAGGAGACTTGAGCACGTGTCCTGTAACTATGATTTCTTCGCCGGTGGTAAACCGATTGAGATCGGCAGCTGCCGCAGCTGCTGATTGCGCCGCATTGCTTGCATCGAAGGTTAGAACCCCCAGCAAGGCGATGAGGGCAAGGCTTAGGGAATAAGCAACATACTCGCGCCGGTGACGCAAGAAGACGGGGATACATAGGGCGAAGACGATGATGGCCAGCGCGACCCAGGACGAAGGGCGCCACGAATACCGAGCCAGCAGGATCCCAGAACAAAGTGAGAGCGCCGCCAGAAACAGCGGCGCTCGGGGTGGTCTTGCTTCCAGGGAGTACAAGTCACTGCTCGAGATAATGCCCTTTCATTATCCGGCGCCAATCGCACCAGCGCAGTCTGCTTCAGCCCATAATTGCCCCAGCCTGAATTCCCGATCTGGGTATCCTCGCAAATCGGAAACCAATCAGCGGGCCAGGCGAATGAAAGATTCGATGTGGTAGGTCTGTGGAAACAGATCGATGAGATGGACTTCGGATATCCGATATCCAGCCTTGAGCAGGGGAACGATATCTCGCGCCTGTGTCGAGGGATCGCATGAAAGATAGCCGATTTCAGGCGCATTGAGTCGAGCGAGTGCCGAAGCAACTGTGGATCCGAGCCCCGCGCGCGGCGGATCCGTCAGTACCAGATCCGGCGACCAATTCTGCTTTGTCGCCAGGAACTCCTCGGTTGTAGCGGAGATGGCACGGACATTGTGCGGCGCGTTGTGGCGAAGATCAGCAAAAGACGTGGGAGCAGTTTCGACGGCAATGACATGTTCGAAAGAACTGGCGAGCGCCAGGGAAAACAGTCCCACTCCGGCGTACAGATCGAGCGCCAATTTACCGGCGCGCTCCCCGGTCACGATTCTCGTCAGCTCGTCGGCCAGGAAGAGATTCGTCTGAAAGAAAGACCCGGGGCTGACACGGTACTCGAACCCTGCTGCGCGATATGCGAGCGCCTGTTGACCAAAGGCAGCAAGGGGAGCGTCCGCATTCGATGCTGCATCAAGTTCCGGCGCCGCGACTGACTCCGCGAATGACTTGCCGCGAGCTGGCTTGCGCAGGATAGCGGTAATTATCAGTTCGGGCACAGCCGTACGCAGTCGGTCACTAACAGGCCGGAAGTTCTTTTGCACCTCGGATGGCGGACTGCTCACCCACAACTCGATCATCAATTGCTGCTGGTTGTTGCTGCAGAAGAATTCGACTTCGGACAGTTCGCGCGGGAGATCGTCACCTATGTTCCACAATGCCGCCAGCGAGCGGTTAATGATCTCCGCGCTGATCGGGCATTCACGAACGGGAAGAAGCTGATGGGAGCCGAGCCGGTAATAGCCGATCGCGAACTCCGGTGTACGCTGAATGTGAAAGCGTGTGCGATTCCGGTAATGCCAGGGCGGTGAGGCGTGAACAGAAATCGCGGGCAGTTCAGTTTTGGCGATACGCTCGACTGTTTCGCGCAGAATCGACTTTTTCAACTCGAGTTGATGCTCGTACTTCGCGTGCTGATAATGGCAGCCGCCGCACGAACCGAAGTAGGGACATCCGGGCGCAATGCGGTCCGGAGATGGAGCCAGCATCCGTTCGACTTTCGCGCGTACGAATCCGGGCTTCTCTTCTACGATGCCAGCTTCGACTGTTTCTCCGGGTAGCGTGTACTGCACGAATGCCGCCTTGCGTCGGCCATCATCCCCGGCAGGCAGGCGCGCGAGTCCATCGCCGCCATAAATCAGTTTTTCTATCGTCAGTTCCACGTCGATATTTCACCACAGAGGCCGCGGAGGACGCAGGATCACATATAGAAAAGGCTAAGGCGCGGTAGTTTATACCGATCCAAGAGACGCTTATTGACGTATTGCTTCTGCAATTGATCGATCTGCGCGCCCGGCATCTTGCGTCGATAGGGTGCGAGCTCACGATCGGCTTCCGTGCGAATGGCGACAAGCTCATCGTCAGAAGAAGAGGCCAGCAGCGCCGCCATGAGCTTCTCTTCCATGACCGTGAGGCGCCGTTCGAGGTCCTCAAGACGGGTTGCTGGGGAGTGGCGTAGCGCCTCGGACATCTCATGTAGAGTTTTGGCTGTGTCGGCAATGAGCTGTCGAATAGCGAGAGGAACAGGACTTCTGCGCAGTAGATCTGCATTTGTGGCAAGGAAGTCTGCGACCCTGGCATTTTCGAACCCGCTGTCGGATTTCGGCGCTGCCGATGATGCTGCTGGAGTCGCACCCGCTGCGGCTTCTTTCATTTCTTCCGCCGCCGCCAGCACCTCCTGTGTGCAGAACGCAAGGCCGTTCACTTTACGGGTTTTCGAGGGCCGGGCATCATATCGATCGAACACCAGGTCGATGCCCCGAATTACGGCTTCGAGAGGTATTCCGGCGTCTTTCCATGTTTCGATCAACGCCCAGTCAAGCGTATTAAGCAGCAGTCCTGTCCCGCGCCGGCGCTGAAAATGTTCTTCAATTTCAGTGAAGTAGTTGAAGTAGTTTTCCACTCTGAACAAGACTACAGAACAAACCACAGACCACACAAAGGAACATAGAGTTTAGAGTTCTAGTTTTGCCGACCATGATGATTAACGCTTTGCCGATGTTTTTCGCTTCGCGGCCGTGAAGCTGGCATTGCGCTCCCAGATGATGCGCAGGCCGTCCAGCGTCAGTAGGTCGTCGACATGCTTAATGAACCGTGAACTCTCGCCGATTAGCGACGCCAGTCCTCCCGTAGCAACGACCCTTGTCTCATTTCCGATTTCAGCCAGCAGGCGTTCGAGGATCCCGTCCACCAGAGAAAGATATCCGTAGAACAATCCGGACTGCATGCTGTTTACGGTATTCGTGCCGATCAGCCGTGGAGGCTTGCGCAAATCTACGCGCGGAAGACGCGCAGTGCGCGAAAAGAGTGCTTCGGCGGAGATGCCGATACCCGGGGCGATAACTCCCCCAAGATACTCGCCTTTCGCTGACACAACGTCGAAGGTCGTGGCGGTGCCAAAATCCACGACGACGCAGGGGCCTCCGTACTTCTCGAATGCTGCGACGCTGTTGACGACGCGATCGGCACCGACTTCCTGCGGGTTGTCGTAGTGCAACGGCATGCCGGTCTTCACGCCCGGTTCGATAAACAGGGGCTTGGTCTTGAAATACTTCTCACAGACATCGCGGAGAGTGGAATCGAGCGGTGGTACGACGGAAGAAATCACGATGCCGGTAAATGGCCCGACTTCGAGTCCGGCGCCCGCGAAGAGGTTGCGGAACAATACGCCGTACTCGTCAACCGTCTGGGTACGGATGGTTGACACGCGCCAGTGTGCGAGCAGTCGCGGCTCAGGCGATGACTCAGGCGAACTGAAGACGCCGAGAACCGTATTGGTGTTGCCGACATCTACGACCAGAAGCATAGAACCTCAAGTTCACCACAGAGGCACAGAGGACTCAAAGATCCCGAAAACTCGGCCTAATGACCTCGAAAATTGCGAACGGGCTATTGTAACGGGCGCGCCTCGCGAAAAGTCCCTTTTGATGAACCCGCGAGACCTCGCATGTGCTGCGATCGCCTTAGACGGTAGTGCAAGCGCAGGAATATCGCACCGAAGAAACGCAGCCGGTGATCTGCCCGCACATCAGAATCCGGCGTCTGATAAACATGAATCGACTCTTTCATAGATGGAACGTATTTTGCCCAGAGTCGTTCGTTGTGGCGGACCGTGAAATAGAAGCCAGGATCTCCGAAACTGCGTCCTGATGATGTAATCGTAAAG
>Ga0209062_1003779_pt1 | contig 16887 bp, 18 predicted proteins | sample Coa_R2_2_FD_187158 | JGI IMG/M metagenome (GOLD analysis project Ga0209062, IMG submission 187158) | Surface soil microbial communities from Centralia Pennsylvania, which are recovering from an underground coalmine fire - Coalmine... | ecosystem: Environmental > Terrestrial > Soil > Unclassified...
TCAAACGTGTTGAGCCCACTGAGGGGAGAAATCGCACGGTCTATGTTGCCGCCATAGCCTGACCTTACCGCGCATACCGCGCTACCGCGCATTGACTCTTCTGAAGTCATAGTGGAGCTTGGCAAGGCTTGCGCGGTAGCGCGGTATGCGCGGTAAGTAGGGAAAAGGGGGCCGGCTAGAACTCGAAAGGATGTTGATGTGGGCGGCATTGGAAGTACGCGCTGGAGCACGCACAAGCGGGCAAAGGGGGTTGAAGACTGCTTCACCCTTTCCACACTGGGTCTCGCTAAGAGCATGGCAGAGCTTGGTCTAGCCGATGGTTGGGATCGGTACTGCGGCTTCCGGTTCGAGGTCTGGCAAGGAACCCCTTGGCAAACCACCGTGGCGTTTGAGAATGATCCGCATACTGGCCTAGCCATGGTCATGCGCCATAAGGCCGGCGATGGCCGGATGAGTCACGCTGACCACGACTACCGGGTATCAATAACTACGACCCGGCCCAACTACGGCGGTATCCGCTACTTGTACATGTGTCCAGGTTGCGGGGGGCGCGCGGCGAAACTCTATAGGCCAACTCCGTCTGACTCATTTTTGTGCCGAAGATGCCACGATCTGGTTTACCGCTCGCAGCAGGCCCATGATAGAAGGTTAGACTGCTTTCGGCGGCTTCCACCCGAGGAATTCTGGCGGGCGCTCAACGACCTCCCGCTGTACCCCGATGTGCCGGACGACCGGTCGCCAAGTGGTTGGCGCGCCGCGCTCAGGGTATTCCTGGCGACCAGCCGGATGCAGCGGTTATACGAGCGTGTGTTGAGCGTGTGCGAAACCAAGACGCACCACACGGCCGCCTATTACGCCAAGCGACGTGCCCGGCATGCGGAGCACCGAGGCTCACGCCGTGACCCACCGGATTTACCGTAATTGATTGAAAATGGGCGTTAGAGTAACTGCCTATGCTCTGACGTAATCAAGGTCCAGTTGTGACAGAGATGCTGCCAACGTGTACCTGGGGGACATTGCCTGTATAAGCTCCGTTGACATAGGCGCCCACGGAATCCTCTATGTATCCAACCACATGTACATAGGAACCGTCCGGAAAGTTAGGAGGGTTGCTATCGTAGTCAACGGCAAATACCGTCCACGTTGTGGAGGGGTCCTTGTAGTCGAGGTCGAGGACGTAGTTAACCGAATTGTCTAGCACCTGCGTGTGTCCAAGCTGTCCAACGATATCGACCTGGCAGTTGATATACAAGTCCGGTCTCATGTTGACCGGTCCCCAGTTCTGGTCCGTCAAGACGTTTGGACAATTGGCGTTCACGGTCGAGGTTGCGGTCGGCGTAGGGGCCGGCGTGGACGATGGCAATGGGGTGGGTGTGTCCGATGGCGATGGCGAGGGGGTCGGCGTATCTGATGGCGACGGTGACGGCACAGGCGTATTGACTGTTGGGCTTGTTGTAGGATTCGGCGTACGCGCCTTTTCGGACTGAAGCGGAGTTGCCGTCGGCTTCACGTGCTGTGGTGAATGTCCGGGCTTCCCTACATGTCGTTTCAGAAGATGCAGAATAGCGTTGACTTCATGGGAAGCAACGTAAGAAGCATCCCGTACTACGCGAGTGAGCGCAGATGCACCGGTACTGTGGACGTAGGCGATGACGACAAACTCGTACCGATCCGCAGTTCCGATGACGTACATCCCAGTTTCAGACTGGTTCGAATATGTACATGTTTGGACCGGAATCGCGAAGTTCTCGGGTGGCGAGCCGGAACATGCGTTATCGCTGAAATTGGAGTCGCTGGAGAAAGCCTGTGTGGCAGCCGAGACGCTCGGAAAGACAGTGGCGATCATAAAGACAGCATGCTCCTTGCCATTGAATCGTGGAAGGAGAGCACGCTGCGCGAGCGTACCGAGGAAATGAAGCTTGGCGTAGATGTCACCGGTGTTGTCGGGATTGCCGAAGATGTGCTCGTTGTCAACAGCTTTCGCGGTCCTGTCGATGCGCCGCCGCGTGATTATGGCTCCGGCTGGGAAGTCACTCTGTTTGAGGGCGAGTGAATTGGGGTCAGGTGAATTCCCTCTGCGCACCGGCGCGGCCGAGACCGTTCCTGATAACAGTAGCATGCTGGCAACCATAACAGACAATATATGAACGCATGTGGTAGACCGTGGCTTTGGCATGTGCAACCCATCTTTGTCCTACTCAGAGTAGGGCGAATAAACTATGCATCGGCTGTGAATGCATGAAGGGCAAGTCTTGTGGCTGCGTTGGCTGAATAGTACTTTACCAGTTTACCCGCCGTCAAGAGTGATTCGACTCGCAGTGGCACGCCTTAACCAGTCCAACCACCGCGTCTAGGGAGGAACGGTGGGCAGATGGTGCGAACAGTCGCATCAATCTTATGCCCTTCTAATACATAACAAAGTCGAACATTCGTTTTCGAACGGCCCAGTCCCACAGGAGAAGACCAGTTGTGCGTAGCAGGGAATCCGTATCTAGATATTTCATCCTATATCGCCACCCTGCTCATTGCGTGGCGCTGCCTCCCGGATACGCCACACCACGGCAGTAGCCTCCTTCCATTTGACAATCGCTTACAGGCCGCGCCTAATGCTCCGCCACTGTTTGATGAGCCAATCAAGTCCTAAGAAGACAAGTCCGCCGAAGAAACCAAGGAATACGACGCCCAAAAGGTGATGTGTCAAGTCGTCGTCCCAGCCAAGGTGAATCTCGATGTGAATATTGACGAGGCCAAGTATGTCCGGTAGCACCGCCAGCAGGATGGTGACGCCGAGAGCGCCGAAGCATAACAGGCCGAAGAGCGCCCCAATCACCCCAGCCCAGGTTAGATCATTGTTCGCCCCGCCGCGTGGTCCCCGGTCCCGCGGGTAGTCGCCGCTCGGTCGGTCCGCTACCCCTCGGTCATGTGCAGGCATTCGTGTTACTCCCTTCAGTTAACGATGCGCGTGAACAGGGCTGTGTTGTAGTTCCAGATTCCAGACAAGTTGCCGGTTGCCGGGGGCTATCACAATGACTCCGACCATTCGGCGCCGTGCTCGGAGACTTCTTTGCTCACCAGCAACCATTGGCCATTATAGTTGCTGCCGGGCAACTCCTCCACTCCCTTGTAGACCAGAGGGGGTGGCAGATGAGTGCTGTGATCGACGGAGAGAGCCTGCGTGCTTTGCGTATGGCACGCGGCCGGAATCAGAAGACGCTGGCCCAAGCAGCCGGTGTAGCTCCATCTGTTGTGTCGCGTCTGGAGTGCAGGCTTCAGGATGATACGAACGCCAGTATCTTGGTGGCCTTGGCCATCACTCTCGGCGTCACCGTTGACGCCTTGCTGGTTGCCGACTACCGGCCCACTCAACCCGATCTTGCCGCCGATCTCAGCGCCGTGTTAGCGGACGTGGCCCGTCTGCCCCCCGGCTCACCAGCAACAAGTAGCGGCAATCTTAAGAGCGTATGTAGCCACGCTACCAACCTGACCTCGTAATGGTGCCGCCGTGCTCAGGGATTTGCACTCGCTCGCGCTACCGTACGGGCTCTGCGGTCCGATCTTCAAAGCGGGGAAACCGACCTACAGGCCAAGAGGAAAGATGGTCTGCGTTGTACCATCGCTTGGCGAGTTCTGCAATACCAGCCCTTTGGCATCTTTAGCGACATCGAAGGCAAGGGCAGTATTGATAGTAAAGGTCGGTTGCACGTCGTTGTAGTAGGAATCGAGGTTGTACTGCGATTGAGCCGTGCTGCTGGCGTACCCGTACTCCTCGAATGTGCGCCCCTGATTGTCAAGTACAACAAAGTTCTCATCGTCTTGGAAATTGGCGGGCTTCTTGCCCATATTCTGTGCGCTCAAGAAGACAAGCAGATACTTCCCCTTTGCGCTATAGGTATCACCGCCGCTATCTTGTACACGTTGCGCGAATTGCGCCTTCTCGAACTTCACCAGCCAACGGTCGCTGTTGAGATCTATGGTCGTGCTGGCGTACGCTGGGGGGATGAGTGAACCCATTTCCCCTTCCACTCCGCGCGTTGCGAAGAAGCCGAGCAGCGTGGGGCATACCCGCGCGATCCAGCGCGACCGGACCAAACGCCCGCCCGTGAGTCCGCCCGATGTGGAGGTGGAGGCGCGACTGAGGGACCTGATCCATCCGCTCCCGCCGCGGCAGGTGGCCCCCTACCACGACCCGGGCCGGCGCGAGCGGGTCTTGAGCCTGCCCGTGATGGTGGCCCTGGTGCTCAGCGTGATCCGGCGCCAGGTCGGCTCGGTCACGCCCTTGACCCACCTGCTGCACCACGAAGGGCTGCTGTGGACGGCGCCGGTACGTGTGAGCCAGCAGGCGCTCTCGTTGCGCCTGCGCCCCTTTCCTGCGGACCTCTTCCGCTGCGTGCTCGACGACCTGCTCCCGCCGATGCAGGCGCGCTGGCAGGAGCGCCAGCGCCCGCTGCCCCCGGAACTGAGCTGGGCGCGCGAGCGCTTCACCGCCGTGCTGGCCGCCGATGGCTCGACCCTGGATGCCCTGCTGCGCGAGCGGGAGGGCACGCCCCTGGCCGGCCGCATGACCGCGTTGCTCGATGTCTGCTCCCGGCTGCCGCGCCGCCTGTGGTACGCGCCCGACGCCCAGGCGCACGACCAGCGGGCCTGGCCCGCCCTGCCGGCGGCTTTCCCCGCCAGGGCGCTGCTGCTCTTCGATCTGGGCTACCTCACCTTCGGCGTCTTCGCCCAGTTGAGCGTAGCCCACGTCCCCTTTGTCACGCGCCAAGCGCAACCTGGCCTACCGCGTCGATACGATCTTGCACCGCTCCAGCCAGGGCCAGGACGCGCTCGTCTGGATCGGGCAGGGCGCCGAGCGCCAGCAGGTGCGCCTGATCAGCGTGCTCCATCAGGGCACCTGGCAGCGCTTCCTGACCAACGGGTTGGACCCCGCGCGCTTGCCGCCCGCCTACGCCGTGGCGCTGTACTATCAAAGATGGCGCATCGAGGATGGCTACGCCGTGGTCAAGCGCCTCTTGGGCTTGGCCTACTTTTGGGTTGGCTCCGCCAACGGTGTCCGACTCCAACTCTGGGCCACCTGGCGGCTCTACGCCGTCCTGGTCGACCTGACCGACGCCGTGGCCGAGGAACTCGACCCGCCCTTCGCGGCCCTCTCGCTGGAGATGGTCTACCGCAGCCTGTACTTCATCACCGGCGCCTACCAGCGCGGTGCGGCTAGCGACGCCGTCCAGTATCTGGCCGCCGCAGCGGTGGACCTGGGCATCGTCAAACGCAAACGGGCACGGGCGGCGCCTTCGCGCTTCGTTCAACTGACCTTGACCTTTGCTGAACAACCTTAACTTGTGACCAATACCCTGAGCGGAAAGATCGTCTTGGCCGTGTTGGCGGCGCTCGCGGAAGCCTACCTGGACAATCTCTCCGAAGAGACGAGCAAGGGCAAGCGTGCCCGCGTCGAGAATGGATTGCCCAACGGCAATCTCCCCTACGGCTACCGCAATCCCGACGAGGGGACAGATGGTAGCGGCCGTGGCATCAACAACGCCGCTATTGCCATCGTCGTGCCCGAACACGCCGCCGTGGTGCGCCTGGCCTTCGACCTGTACGCCAGCGGACGCCACAGCCATTCCAGTGTGGCCAGGGCGCTCAACCAGCGCGGCTATCGCATGGTCAGCAAGGCTCCATCCCGAGGGCTACCCCTTCGCCAAGGACACCATAGCTCGCCTGCTAGCCAATCCTTTCTATATAGGCCAGGTGCGCCACGGCGATACCCTGCTGCCCGGCAAGCATGAGCCGATCATCAGTACAGACGTGTTCGACTGCGTGCAGTCCCTACACGCAAGAAGGCGCAGGGGAGGGCGCAGGGGTAGCACAGCCGGGCACCTGCACCCCTACGTCGCTGCCAGCCTTGCCCGCTGTACCTGCTGTCGTGAGCGCCTACGCAGCCAGGGGTTCAGCGACAAGTCGCCGTCCTATCGCTGCTCCAGCCATGACCGCCACAGCGCGTGCACGGCCCAGCGTCGCAGCATCCCCGCTTCCGCCGTAGATCGTGACTTGCGGATGTTTGTGAGCCGTCTACGCCTGCCCGATGATTGGCAAGCCCTTGTGCTCAGCGAGATCCAGGAAACGGAGAGCGACGCTGTCCAGGTGGAGCGCGAGCGGAAGCGCATCCAGAACGAGACGGAGAACATCCAACACTACCTGCTCAGTGGCTACATCACGGAGGAGCAATTCAGAGCCAGGCGATCCGAGCTTCAGGCAGAACTGGCCGCTCTCGCTCCCACGGCAGAGGAAGTTATCGACCTGGACGATGCAGCGGCCCGGCTCAGGGACCTGGGCCGTGTGTGGGCAGATGCCGACGACGATCAGGAGCGCCAGGACATCGCCCGTGCCTTCTTCGAGGCTGTTTACTGCGACCTGGATCGCAAACAGGTCGTCGCCGTGAAAATGAAAAGCACGCTCTCGCCATTCAAGAGCGTGCTCTACCTCAATGAGACAATCGGCCTAGATGTGCCTGAAGAGGCTCTAGGTTGTCGGAATGCGGAACCGACGGGATTCGAACCCGCGATCTCCTGCGTGACAGGCAGGCATGTTAGGCCACTACACCACGGCTCCAAGGCGCGCCCCAACGGGCACGCATGTTGAGGTTAGCAGACTGGTTACAATGCTGTCAACCATGATTTTGGCCGTAACGGCGACGCATCAAGATACACGGGCCCGCGAACGAGTCACCTGACCCGATGGGCGCGGGCCGTGTCGGCATGTCGCTAATGCGATACCAAGGTGGAATCCACGGACTATCGCCGGCCGACCTTGCGGGTCCCACCATGAGTTAGGTTTAGACCCGGCGCCGTACGAGCTTGCTCCGACCTATGGTTGGTCCCGGCCGTCGGTGCCCAGTCGCTCCGACTTGGCGTGCCGTTGCTGGGATAGAACTGACGATCAAGAAAGTCTCATGAGGCTCTATGATCGTGGCATTCACCGCATCATACGCCTCATAGAGGTACGCCCGCCTGAGAGCAGTACGTCTCGGCGCACACCCGGTTGTCCATCGATTGTGCAGCGTGCTATGATTCCCGCATCTTGATGTGAATGCACTGAGCCAGGGGGTATCACGTGGACAGCTTGCTCGCTACGCAGGGCAAGACCTGGGCGGAGATCGAACGCGGGCTCGACGAGGCGGCGCGAGACGATTGCGACGAGGTACACGGCCGCCTCACTCTGTACTCGCTCAAGGGCTCGCGCGAGGTGCAGGAGGTCGCGCAAAAAGCCTACGCGAAGTTCTTCGCCCACAACGCGCTGCTGGCCCGCGGCATGCCCAGCGTGCGCCGCTTCGAGGCCGAGGTGCTGCAGACCTGCCTCGGCCTGCTAGGTGGCGGGCCGGATGCCAAGGGGACCATCACCTCGGGCGGGACGGAGAGTATTTACTGCGCCCTGCATGCCATCAGGGAATGGGCGCGCGCCAACAAGCCGGAGGCCACGGCCCCCGAGGTCGTGGCGCCGTACTCGGCCCACGCCGCCTTCACCAAGGGGTGCCACTATCTGGGCATGACCCTGACGCGCGTGCCGCTCGGACCCGACTACCGCGCCGACCCGGCCGCCATGGAGGCGGCAATCGGACCGCAAACCGTCGCACTCGTCGGCTCGGCCCCGGGATGGCCGCACGGCCTGTACGATCCGATCGCGGAGCTGGCAGAGCTGGCCGGTTCGCGCGGCCTGTGGATGCACTCCGACGCCTGTGTCGGCGGTTACCTGGCCCCGTTTGTGCGCAAGCTCGGCTATCCCATCCCGGAGTTCGATCTCAGGGTGCCCGGCGTGTGCTCGCTCTCGGCCGACCTCCATAAATATGGTTACGCGCCCAAGCCCTGCTCCACCATCCTCTATCGCTCGGCCGATCTGCACCGCTATCAACCGATCTACGTCGACTGGCCGACGGGGCGCTATGTGTCCGATGGCTTCATCGGCTCGCGCCCGGCCGGAGCGATCGCCGCGGCGTGGGCGGTCCTGCAGTTCCTGGGAGAGGAGGGATATCTGGATCTCGCCCGGCAGACAATGCGCGTCAAGGAGCGCCTGGCGGCCGGCATCGACGCCATCCCGGGCCTCAGGGCCTGGCGCAACGAGCTGTCCCTGCTGGTCTACGGCTCCGATACCCTCGACGTCAAGGCCATCGCCAGCGGCATGACCGAGCGCGGCTGGTTCGTGATGGGCACCAAAGAGCCCGAGTTGATGCACCTGACCTGCGATCCCGTGGGCGATGAGGTGATCGATCTGTACCTGTCCGATCTGCGCCAGGTCGCGGAAGAGGTACGCCGGGGCGCCCTGGACCAGGCCGGCTCGCTCGGCTACGCCTGAGTAGGAGGGGCGGCCATGGGCAGAACGCCGGCCGATGACGGCATGAGCATGCCCGCCGAATGGGAGCGCCACGAGCGCTGCCTGATGGCCTGGCCAACCGATGTGCGGCGCTCCTATTGGACCGACGACCGCGATTACCTTCCCGCGGCCCGCGATGCCTACGCCGCCGTGGCGCGCGCCATCGCCCGTTTCGAGCCGGTGCTCATGGTGGCCAACGTGGGCGATGGGCAGGGCGTGGCGACGGCGTGCGGGCCAGAGGTCGAGGTGGTCGAGCTGCCGATCGATGACTCCTGGATGCGCGACAACGGCCCTATCTTCGTGCGGCGCGCCGGCGGTGCGCGGGCGGGCGTCCATTTCGGCTTCAACGCCTGGGGCAGCAAGCTCGCGCCGTATGACGCCGATGCATCCCTGGCCGAACCGCTCTGCGCATATCTTGGCCTGCCGCGCTATCGGGCGCCGTTCATTCTCGAAGGCGGCTCCATCGCGGTCGACGGCGCGGGCACGCTGGTGACGACCGAGCGCTGCCTCCTGCACCCCAATCGCAACCCCGGCCTCAGCCGGGGAGAGATCGAAGACGGGCTGCGGGCATGGCTGGGCGTGGAACGCATCGTCTGGCTGCCCGATGCGATCGTGGAGGACGATGGGACGGACGGCCACGTCGACAACGCGGTGGCCTTCGTGCGCCCGGGCCTGGCGTTACTACAGTCTACCGACGACGCATCCAATCCGAACGACGCGGTGGCGCGCGAGAACCGCCGCCGTCTGGAGGCCGCGGGCATCGAGGTCGTGGAGATCGACGCGCTGCCGTACGTGACCGTGGGAAGCAAGACGGTGCCGGTGCCGTACGTGAACTTCTACCTTGCCAACAGCGGCGTAGTCGTACCCGTGACCGGGCATCCGGCCGACGAGGCGATGCTGGCACGCATTGCAGCCTGTTATCCGGACCGCCGGGTCGTCGGCGTGCCGGGCGAGATGCTGGCCTTCGGCGGCGGCGGCGTCCATTGCATCACGCAGCAAGTACCGGCGTAAGCGGCAGATACCGGCGAACTGCGAATAGATCCCAGAATCAAAGTGGCAATATGCCGCCGCGAGTTGCCGCGGCGCAACGCGCATGTTATCATCCCCGTGATGTTCATAGACACATTGTGTGTCGCATTTTCTCGCGCAGGAGGAAGATACTATGTCGCTTCAGTCCCGGCGTTACCCAAAATCGCGCGCGGTAGGTTCCGCTCTCGTCGCCGCGGCCGTGGTGTTCAGCGGGCTGGCACTGCGGCCCTCGATGCCGGCACACGCCGCGTCCAATACCTTGCTGGTGGCCCGCGACATCAGCGACGGTAAGACGATGGACCCCGGCCACTCCTATGAGTTCACGGCGGCGGTCGTGCAGTCCAATACCTACGACACGCTGGTCACCTACAACGGCACCGATACCGCCCATCCCGTCGGCGACCTGGCCACAAGTTGGAAGGTCAACTCAGACGGTACGGTCTACACTTTCAACCTGCGCAAGAACGTCAGGTTCTCCAACGGTGACCCTCTGACCGCCGACGACGTGGTCTTCTCATACCTGCGCCTGAAGTACCTTAACGATAACCCGGCGTTCCTGATCGCAGGCGCGACCAACATCAAGGCGCTGGATAAGTACACGGTGCAGATCACCCTGGGTGCGCCCGATGTCTCCTTCCTGGCCGCGCTCGCCGACCAGAACTTCGGCGTGCTCGACTCCAAGCTGGTCAAGGCCCACGGCGGCGTGGATAGTTCGGACGCGGCGACCAAAGACAAGGCCGAGTCCTTCCTTGATAGCCAGTCGGCCGGGACCGGCCCCTACAAGATGACCAACTGGACGCGCAATTCGCAGATCGTGCTGGAGCGCAACCCGAATTACTTCGGGCCGCGCGCCGCCTTCGATAAGATCATTTTCCAGCATCAAGTTTCGGCGGCGCAGCAGCGCCTGCTGGTTCAGCGCGGCTCGGTGGATATCGCCATGAACGTGAGCCTGCAGCAGGCGCAGCCCCTCCTGCACGACCCCAACGTCAAGGTGGTCACCGGCAACACGCTGGATCTCATCTACCTGGCCATGACGACCAGCATGACGCGCTCGGTGCCGCTCTCCAGCAAGTACGTACGCCAGGCCGTGCGCTACGCCATCGACTACGACGGCATCCTCAAGGGCCTGCTCAAGGGCGTGGGGACACGCCCCAACAGCATGATCCCCGTCGGTATGCTCGGTAACGACACGGCAACCAACAATAGCCTGTTGATCCACCAGGATCTCAATAAGGCGCGTGCCCTGATGAAGCGGGCCGGGTACTCCAGGGGCTTTACGACCTCTATGTACTACACGGTCGGTGCCACGGTAGACGGCGTCGCCATCGATCCCCTGGCCAGCAAGATTCAGAACGACCTGGCGCAAATCGGCATTACGATCAAGCTGGTGCCGCAGCAAGATTCCGTGAACCTGGCCGAATATCGCGCCCAGAAGCTGCCCATGATCCTCTATAACTGGGGCGTCGACTACGCCGACCCGGACGACTATGCCGGACCCTTCTCTCCCGGCGGTGGACCGGCCAAGCGCATGTTCTACACCTGGGACTCGAAGCTGGCCAACATCGTCGCGCAGGCCAAGTCCAGCACCGACAATGCGAAGCGCGTGGCGCTCTATCGCCAGGTCCAGCAAACGTGGTTGGACGAGAGCCCCTGGGTCGGCCTGGTGCAACCGCAGAATATCATCGTGCTTGGCAGCAATATCAAGGGCTACGTCTTCTCACCGCTGACCCTCGGTGGCAACCTGCGTTCGGTTCATAAGTAAGCGATCACCGATCGGTTGCCTGCAGCCGGGGCGCCATTTCCTGGCTGCCGGCAACCGGCGCCTAACGGCCACTCATGGGTCTGTTTCCTTACATCGTCCGCCGCCTCATCCTGACGATACCGATCCTGATCGGCATCACGCTGACAGCCTTTGTCATCTCTCATGCCGTGCCGGCGGACCCGGTCATGGCTAATCTGGGCCAGCGCGCGCAGGACGACCCGTCGATCGTGGCGCGCTATCGCCACCAGTACGGTCTGGACCAACCGCTGCCCACACAGTACGTGTATTACATTGGCGGCCTGCTGCACGGCGACCTCGGCATCTCAATCAGCTCGCGCCGTCCCGTTGTCGACGATCTGAAGCAGTATTTCCCGGCTACGCTGGAGTTGAGCACAGCCGCCCTGCTGCTGGCCCTGCTCATCGGCGTCCCGCTGGGCGTGCTGGCCGCCGTCTACCGCAATCGTCTGCCCGACCATCTGGCCCGTGTGCTCTCGCTCATCGGCATCTCCACGCCGGTCTTCTGGCTGGGCCTGGTCGGCTCCATCATCCTGTGGTACCACTTTGGCCTGCTGCCGGCGCCCAACGGGCAACTCGACCGTAGCATCGACCCGCCTCCCGTAGTGACAGGTCTGGTCGTGGTGGACGCCCTGCTGGCCGGCAACTGGACGGCTCTCGGCAACGCACTCTGGCACCTGCTGCTGCCGGCATCGGTCCTGGCTGCCTATACTATGGGCATCATTACGCGCATCACGCGCGGCTCGTTGCTGGAGGTGCTGGTGCAGGACTATATCCGTACCGCGCGCGCCAAAGGGGTACACAGCGCCAGCGTTGTGCTGCGGCACGGCCTGCGCAACGCCATCATCCCCACGCTGACCCTGGCCGGGCTCTCCTACGGCTCGCTGCTCTCCGGCGCCGTGCTCACCGAGACCATCTTCGCCTGGCCGGGCATCGGCCTGTACGCCACGCGAACGGCCGGCCAGGCCGATTTCCCAGCTATTCTGGGCGTGGCCCTGTTGACCGCCCTGATCTTCGTGATTCTGAACCTGGTCGTGGACGTGCTCTACGCCGTCCTGAACCCGCAAGTTAGGCTAGCCTGATATGAGCATCGGTGCAGTAGAGGTTGCCGGCAGCAGCGCCGTGGAGAGCGTCGATCTCGTCAAGACGCGCCGGCGCACAGTGTGGCAAGTTATTCGCGGCAATCCGCTGGCCCTCGCCGGTGCCATTGTGGTCGGGCTGTGGGTGTTGCTGGCCATCGCCGCGCCTCTGGTGACGCGCTATGACCCCATCTCAGCGCAGGATGCCTACAATACACTGGCCCCGCCGTCGGCAGCCCACCTGCTGGGCACCGATGACAACGGGCGCGATGTGCTCAGTCGCCTGGCCTACGGTGGCCGCGCCTCGCTGGGTATCGGCGTTGTCGTGGTCGCCTCCGGCGTGATCATCGGCCTGCTGCTCGGTGCCGTGGCTGGCTTCCTGGGCCGCGTGGCAGACGAATTCATCATGCGCCTGGCCGATATCGTGCTGGCCTTCCCCATCATTGTCCTTGCCATGGCCATCAGCGCTGCCCTCGGACCCAGCCTGATCAACGCCATGATGGCCATGATCATCGTGTGGTGGCCCACCTATGCGCGCGTGGTGCGCGGCCTGGTGCTGGAGCTGAAGGAGCGCGAGTTCGTGACCGCGGCACGCGCCCTGGGTGTAAACGAATGGCGCATCCTGTGGCGCACGGTCATCCCCAACACCATCGGCCCGGTCATCGTGCTGGCCACGCTGGATATCGGCAACGCCATCCTGACCGTGGCCGGACTCTCCTTCATCGGCTTCGGCGTGCCGCCGCCCAATCCCGAGTGGGGCGCCTTGATCAGCGAGGCCCAACAGTATCCGGACCAATGGTGGCTGGCCGTCTTCCCCGGCATCGCCATCTTCACCGCCATCATGGGCTTCAACTTCTTCGGCGATGCCGTGCGCGACGCCCTGGACCCGCGCACGCAGTAGAAATTGGGGTATCCTACCACCGTGAGCGGTAAGGTGAGGAGCATGGCCGAGGCCATCGCGGACTTCGTGCACGACGGCGACACCGTCTACCCCGCGGGGTTCACCCACCTCATGCCCTTCGCCGCCACGCACGAGATGATCCGGCAACGACGGCGCAACCTGACCATCGCGCGCGCCACGCCCGACGTGGTCTGCGACCAGTTGGTGGCGGCGGGCTGCGTGCGCAAGCTCATCTTCAGCTACCTCGGCAATCCCGGCGTGGGATCGCTGCGCATCGCCCGCGCCGCCATCGAGAGCGGCGAGATCGAGTGGGAGGAATACACCCACCACGGCATGGCGGCGCGCCTCTACGCCGGGGCCGCGCGCCTGCCCTTCATGCCGCTACGCTCCAACACCGGCTCCGACCTGCCGGCGGCCAACCCGCTGATCCGGGCCGTCACCTGCCCCTACACCGGCGAGGTCCTCAGCACGGTCCCCGCCCTGCGGCCGGACGTCTCGATTGTCCATGCCCAGCGCGCCGACGCCGAGGGCAACGCCCAGATCTGGGGCATCATCGGCGAGCAGAAAGAGGCCGCCTTCGCCGCGGACCGCGTCATCGTCACCTGCGAGGAGATCGTCGGTGCCGCGCAGATCGCCTCCGACCCCAACCGCACGCTGGTGCCCGGCCTGATCGTGGATGCCGTGGTACACCAGCCCTGGGGCTGCCACCCCTCGCACGTGCAGGGCTACTACGACCGCGACAATGCATTTTATGTCGAGTGGGATCGCATCAGCGCCGATACCGCCGCCACGCAGGCCTATCTCGACGAGTGGATCTACGGCCTGCCCGACCGCGCCGCGTATGTAGAGAAGATGCCATCCGACCGCCTCCGCGCGCTGGTCCCTCCCCCGGCCTACAGCGAGCCGGTGAACTTCGGACGGTACGCGTGAGCGATGGCCGAGACGCGCTATACCGCCGGCGAGATGATGATCATCGCCGCGGCGCGCTCGCTGCGCGACGGCGAGAGCGTGCTCGTCGGCGTTGGCCAGCCCAGCCTGGCGGCCAACCTGGCGCGGCGCCTGCACGCCCCGCACCTGTGCCTGGTCTACGAGGCCGGGGTGATCGGCGCCCGCCCCGAGCGCCTGCCGCTCTCTATCGGCGACCCCTGCCTGCTGACCGGCGCCAACGCGATCTGCTCGGTGCTGGAGGTCTTCAGCTTCTACCTGCAGGCCGGGCGCATCGACACCGGGTTCATCGGCGGCGCCCAGGTCGACCGTTGGGGCAACGTGAACAGCACGGTCATCGGCTCCTACGCCCACCCGACCGTGCGCCTGCCGGGCAGCGGCGGCGCGTGCGATATCGCCAGCTCGGCCGGACGTCTGATCATCATGACGCCCCACCAGGTGCGCCGCTTCCCCGAGCACGTCGAGTTCATCACCAGCCCTGGCTTCGAGGGCGGCCGTGAGCGGCGGGCGGCTTCCGGCATCGGCGGCGGAGGCCCGGCCCTGGTGGTCACCGACCTCGGCCTGCTGGAGTTCGACGCCTCGGGCGAGATGATGCTGTCGGCCCTGCACCCGGGCGTGACGGTCGAGACCGTACGCGAGAGGACCGGCTGGCCGCTGCTGGTCGCCCCGGAACTGAAGCGGACAGCGGAACCGACGGACGAGGAGCTGGCAGCGCTCCGCCGCCTGAAAGGGCGGTAGATCCGGCCCGGCCATAGCGGGCTTTCGCGCGGCACGTGGTATCCTGATAGCGATATATCGGAAACCGGCACCAGGAAACGAAAGGACACGGCCATGCGCTGTCTGATGTGTGATGAAGAGAGCAGCGCATCGGTGCGCTACTGCATCAACTGCGGCGCACCCCTGATCTCACCGCCCGGAGGCGGGCCGGCGACGAGCCGGACGCATCCTCCGGCCGCGTCGCTCCCCACGCAGCAATGGAGCCGGCAGGCGCAGGGTTCCTCCCATGTTGGGGCATCCGCCCCGCCCACGCAACAGTGGAGCCGGGCGGCCTCGCCAACCAGCCCGCCTACGCAACAGTGGAGCCCACGCACGGCAGCCATGCCCGCCTACCAACCGGCTCCACAGATCCAGATCGTCAACAACATCTCCGTCGCCGCCGCGCCCGCGCTGTCGGCGGTGGTGATCGATCGTCCCGACGGGCCGCCGCTCTTGCTACGCCTGCTGTACTTCCTTTTTGTCGGCCTGTGGCTGGGCGCCCTGTGGACCGTCCTCTCCTGGCTGCTGATCGTCAGCATCCTCGGGCTGCCGCTCGGCCTGTACATGATCAATCGCCTGCCGCTGGTTATGACCCTCAAGCCGCCGGCCACGGAGACACGGGTCACCGTGCAGGGGGGAGCCCTGGTGCTGCGCCATGGCCGCGTCGCGCAGCACCCCTTCGGGCTGCGGGCGGCCTACTTCCTGACGGTAGGCTGGTGGGCCAGCCTGGTCTGGTTGGTCACGGCGTGGACGCTCATTGTCGGCACGCTCGGACTCGGGCTTCCCGTGGCCTTCTGGATGATCAACCGCGTCCCGGCCGTTACCACATTGGCTCGTTGACCTATGGCCTCACCATTTCCCGGCATGGACCCCTATCTTGAAGGTGAGCTATGGCAGGAGTTCCACGAAACGCTCGCCGGGGCCATCCGCGCGCAGATCATGCCGCTCCTCACGCCCAAGTACGTGGCCCTGTTAGCCAAGCGTTACGTGTTGGACCGCCCCGCGGTCGGTATCTTCGATCTCCCGTCTGTGCGCACATTCCTCCCCGACGTCCACGTGGTGCTGCCGCGCGACCAAGCGCCGGTCGCCGTCGCTACCCCGGAGACGCCTCCGGAGGTGACGGCGCCGTCGATTGAGGTACCGAGTTACATGGAGTCGCCCCAACTCGGCATCGAGATACGCGACGTGGCGCAGCGGCGCCTCATAGCGGTCGTGGAGATACTCTCGCCCGCGAACAAGTACGGGGAGGGCGCGCGCGAATACCTCGACCGGCGCAGCGAGTTGTTGCGCACCGACGTTCACCTACTTGAGATCGACCTGCTGCGCCAGGGGACGCGCATCCCGCTGGTGGGTGCGGTGCCGGCCGCTGCCTACTATGTCTACCTCAGCCGGTGGCAGCGCCGTCCCTATACCCAGGTGTGGGCGGTGGATTTACGGAGTCCTTTACCTGTGGTGCCGGTCCCATTGCTCCCATCCGATCCCGACGTGCCCCTTAACCTACAAGCGGCGGTCGACGCCTGCTTCGCACTGGTGGGATATGAGCGCTTGATCGATTACACGCAACCCCCACCATTGCCGGAGCTGTCGGGTTCCGATGCCGCCTGGGTGGATGAGAGGCTGCGTGCCGCGGGGATGCGAGCATGATGAACGGCCGGACACCTATCACCTGCCGGCCGAGATCCTGGTCGATCCACCGCAGTCGGTCTTCGGCCTCTATCAGGGCAACGGGACGCCAACCTCGTTCTTCATCGACCGCCGGGGGCGCGTCGCCTACAGCTACGCGGGTCAGGAAGGAGCTACGCCGACTTCGCGGCCAAGATAGACAAAATCCTCTAATCCTGGACCGGCTCCTATTGTCCCGCCCGACGCAATTGCTCCTGCAAGTACGCGCCGTAGGCCTCACGGTCGATCGTGAGCAGGACCGTGGTAGGCTCTGGAAGAGGGCTCTGCCATAGCCAGGCCGTGCGGAGCCATAGCCCCGCCATGGCCCGTGATCGATAGATGCCGCCGACATCGAGCGGGACAAGCTGGTAGCGGCC
>Ga0209062_1003780_pt1 | contig 16884 bp, 15 predicted proteins | sample Coa_R2_2_FD_187158 | JGI IMG/M metagenome (GOLD analysis project Ga0209062, IMG submission 187158) | Surface soil microbial communities from Centralia Pennsylvania, which are recovering from an underground coalmine fire - Coalmine... | ecosystem: Environmental > Terrestrial > Soil > Unclassified...
CGGCGGCAGAAGCTGCGCCTCGTCAATCTTCCAGGGTCGAAATTCCTTGCTCATGGCACAGCAGGGAATCAGAATTCGCCCCTCTTGACCAGACTATTCAGACAAGCTCCTAGATGCCGCCATTGCCGCCCTGCTGGATGCCGGGGAGGACGAGACCGGTCTGCGGGTCCACCGGTTCCCCCGCGCCATTGCTCGGCATGCCCGGGCTGTAGGGCGATGCTCCCGGCGCGGCGCAGCCGGCAAGCAAAGCCACGCCGACGCCAAGAAAGGCGGAGAGCACAAGGCGGGGATGCGATCTCGAGACCATGCGATCACCTCGGCATTTGCGAGAATGAAGTCTAGACCGCTCCCCGATCGCGTGTGACGCGCAAATCGCGCAGCCCCGATATGCGAAGGGGCCTGTGATCGATGCCCGGCGGCCCCCGACCGGGAGGGAACGCGCCTATTTATTCGGCGTCGACGAGCCGCTCGATGTGGCGGGCGGCACCGCGGCCGTTGCGGGCTCCGCGCCTGGCGGCGGCATCATGTTCCAGGTATCGGCGATGATCTTCCATTCCGCGCCTTCGCGTGCGACGACATCGAGATAGGTCCCGCCGATCTGGCTTGCGGGCGCGCCCCTCTGCGCCGGCGCCTCGGCGCTCCATGTGCCGGCCCCGAAATAGGTGTTCTGATCGATCGCCTTGGTCTCGCTCGGCGTGATCTTGAGGTTGGTGGGCCGCGGCTGTTTCGTAAGCTCGTCGAAGAATTTGCGGATCGCCGCCTCGCCCTTGATGGGCTGCGCCTGTCCTTGCGGCATCAGGATCGCGTCCTTGGCGTAAAGCGAGGCCAAGGTCGCGGCATCCCCCTTGTCAGCGGCGGCGATCCATTTCTGCAGGAGCTGATGCTCCGTCGCCGTGATGTCATCCGCCGCGAAGGCGGTCATCGAGGCAGACCCGGCAATGAGCGCGATTGCCGCGGTCGCCGCAAACAGTGTCGCCGTCCTCATCATGCTGTCCTCCAGGGATGACGCGGCGCCCGGCCTCGCCGCGGTGATCGGGCGACGCCGCACCGCGCATCACCATGGTGCCATCGCAAAGAGGGGCCGTAACGATCCAACTTCGATGGTGAAAACGCGCGTAGGGAGAACGGGATCGGCGATGTGCGCCGCGACGATATTGGGGCGGCAAGACCTGTGGTTGCGCGCTCTACAGCAAGACGCATGCTCCTATGCGTTGCTCTGCTCGATGTACTCCCAAAACTGCTCGGGGCGGGTCACGATGGGCACCGCGCCGAGTACTTCGCGCATGTCGGCCGAAATATGCGGGATACCGAGGGCCGAGCGACCGTGGCTCTCGGATATCCCGTCGTCGGCCAATAGAGAAATGTCTGCGTCTTCTGCATCAGCGTCAGCAGTCCTTGCCAGAAGGGGTGAGCAGGATCGCCGAGCGGGCGCGATACGCCGAAATGCGAGATTTCTTGAAGATCCTTAATCCAAATGTCGGCGCCGCAATCCGCGAGCACCCAGCGGGTAGGCTCGCGGACCACGATCCACGCATGACAGGAAGATATCGAAGCTCATCGACGCGGTCCCTCCGCAATCGACCACTGAACCGGCGCGAGACTGGCTTGCATAGCATCGAGCGCAGCGACATGCGCCGGGTTGGCGACGGTGAAGGGTTGATCCGTCGCCAGCATCACCAGCCCGCCATCGGCGATACGCTCTACGATTGCCGTGGAAGGCAGCGTGATATTCCGGGCGTAGCGTTGAGAGAGATAGGTGATCCAGCCGGCCCAGGGGTGAAGCGGACGCTCCTCCGAGTCCAATCGCTTTCCCCGATAATCCCAGGTCTCGATCACCGCCCAATCGACCTCCCACGGCAACGCGACGGCGAGCAGCACGCGCTTCAATGTTGTCGCGTTGACGAGATCTTGGGTGCTGTCCCTAAGACGAGGCAATTGAAAAAAAACGCTATTGGTATCGCGGCGCCGCGCATAGGCGCCGGCGTTGATATGGAAATGGAGCGCATAGCCATCTTCGCGTCCGTTCCACGCCGACACGTCGTAGCCGAGTTGCGACATTGGCTTGTCGCCGATATCCGTGTAATGCCGACCTTGATCGAAAATTTCCGTGAGTTCGTCGTTTTTCGGTGGCATTTCGCAGAAGGCGGCTTGTGCTTCCGCGACGGAGGAGCCTTGCTGGTTCCACTTGGTGAAGGCCGGATGCACGGCCGATAGTGTGACGAGCATATTCGCCAAGCGAGCCGCACATTGGTGCGTGCTTTCTGAGCGAGCCCCCCAAAAACCCCAGAGCTTGTAGCTCATTGCGACCTCGCGGGCGTGTAGAAGACCCTTATGTTCGTGAAATTCACCTTTGCATATGCGTCGAAAAATTTTGCAACGCGTTCTTCTGCAAAATGCCATTCCACGATCCTATTGGGTGCCGCCCTTGACTGATCCTCCATCTGATGCATGAGCTTCCTTGTGCCGGTGTACCAGGACTGCCAGGTCGTATCGTCGACCATTGCCCACTCGTAATTCGAGCCCTTCGCCTCCAACATATGCCCATCGCTTAAACGGCATCCGTCATATCTCACGCCGTTCAATTCGACATCGAGACCGCGTGGCAAGCCGGTGATCTGCTCTTGATAGCGAAGTGCCTGTTCGGATCGTCCCTCAATATTCTCTTCTTTGGGAGCAGGGCAAAGCTTCGGGTTGTCATTTTGATTGGCCGGTCTCTCGCTCCCGAAGGGCAGCGCATCGGGATCAATGATAACGACACCATTGCTTTTGCGAGCGACGGGCTGGCCGGTGCCGTCGCGGAAGATACCATCGGGATCGGCCGAGCCGATGAAGAATGGCTTACGTCTCTCACCCTCACGATAGAACGATAGCTCACCGGTATCGCTGTCGTAGCGATAGGTCATATCGGGATGGTTGGGGACCGAACCTTCACTGATGAGGCTGCGATTACTGGGAATGAAGAGGATACGAAAGATCACCGTGGCGGCCGTAAGCCGCAGGGCGAGCATCCCGAGTCCGATTAATGCGTCGGAAGCCAATGGTCCGAGGAATGATCCCCCGGCCTCGGGCAAAGTCTTGCCGGGGAGCTTGTTGCTGTCGAGTAAGCCCGCAGCAGAGGAAGAGGGCCCTTCGCTGGTCCAGCGTCCGTGGTCGTCACGCGGCTGGTCCGGATTGAAATCCTTGCGAAGCTGCAATGAGGCGAGTGCAACACGCTTAAGGCGTGTGTCGTCCAACTCGTCGAGCGGAATCTCGAGCCCGAGCAATTGCGCCCTGACCAAATCACCCGCATTGAGCGCTTGCGCAATGCCGGCGAGAACTGTCGGAAGCCTACGGAGCCGCGGCTCGTCGCCGAAAGCTTCGCGGGCGAATTGCACAATCTCGCGGTCGCCGGCCCGCCGATAGCCGTGCGGCGTGCGCCGAACGAGAATGCATTCCGGGCCCAGGGCGACACCTTCCCAATCGACCACCAATCCACGACAGGCAGTGCCGCGATCGTGCAATCGGCGCATCGACGCGAAAATGTGCTGCATGTAGCCCCCGGCAGGTTCGAAGCTCCCTTCTAGAACAAATAGGGAACTTTGTCAAGCGAAATCGACCACGTGACTTCTATTATCGCTCTTCCCCTGCCTTTTCAGTTCACTTAACCGAATTCCAGTTACGATCCATTTTGCATTGCAGAACAACATTTTATCGGGCGCCGCCTTGTAATCCTTTGGTCATCGCCGCATGTTATTCCGCAGATCGGGAGGGCCCCCGCATCCGCGGGAGTCTCGCTTGTCGTTCTCTCAGGGGTGGGCTCATGGCATTGGCGAAGCGCAAGCCGCGTCCGGCGAAGCAGGAGGAACCCGAGGTATCGGCGGCGGAGCTCCTCAAATTCTATCGCGACATGCTCTTGATCCGCCGCTTCGAGGAGAAGGCGGGGCAGATGTATGGCATGGGCCTCATCGGCGGCTTCTGCCATCTCTATATCGGCGAGGAGGCGGTCGTCGTCGGCGTGATGGCGGCGCTCGAGCCCGGCGACACCATCGTGACATCCTATCGCGACCACGGCCACATGCTGGCGACCGGCATGGACCCCAAGGGCGTCATGGCCGAGCTGACCGGGCGGCGCGGCGGCTACAGCCAAGGCAAAGGCGGCTCGATGCACATGTTCTCGCGCGAGAAGAATTTCTTCGGCGGGCACGGCATCGTCGGCGCGCAAGTGCCGATCGGCACCGGCCTGGGCTTCGCGCACAAATACCGCGACAACGGCAAGGTCAGCGTCACCTTCCTGGGCGACGGCGCGATGAATCAAGGCCAGGTCTATGAGAGCTTCAACATGGCCGCCTTGTGGAAGCTTCCCGTGCTCTACGTCATCGAGAACAACCGCTATGGCATGGGGACGGCGATCACGCGAAGCTCGGCTTCGCACGACCTCGTCAGCCGCGGCGCGCCTTTCGACATTCCCGGCCACCAGGTCGACGGCATGAATGTGCTGGCGACGAAGCAGGCGGCGGAGGAGGCGGTCGAGTATGTGCGAGGGGGCAAAGGCCCCTACATCCTCGAAATGCAGACCTATCGCTATCGCGGCCACTCCATGTCCGATCCCGCGAAATACCGCACCAAGGACGAGGTGAGCCGCATGCGCCAGGAGCATGACCCGATCGACCAGGTGAAGAAGCGCCTGATCGACGGCGGCATGGCGGATGAGGCGAAGCTCAAGGAGATCGACAAGGAGATCAAGGACATCATCACCGCCGCCGCGGAGTTCGCCCAGGACAGCCCCGAGCCCGCGCCCGAGGAGCTGTGGACGGATGTCTATGCGGAGGCGTGACGAGATGCGCGCCTCTCGCTTCCCCCGCCATCGCGCGCCTCAATAAGGGACCGCAGGATGCCGACAAACGTGCTGATGCCGGCGCTGTCGCCGACCATGACCGAGGGGAAGCTCGCCAAATGGCTGAAGAAGCCGGGCGACAAGGTGGCGGCGGGCGACATCCTCGCCGAGATCGAGACCGACAAGGCGACGATGGAGATGGAGGCGGTCGATGAAGGCACCTTCGCCAAGATCCTCGTGCCGGAAGGTGCGGAGAATGTCGCGGTCAACACGCCGATCGCGCTGATCGCCGGGGAAGGCGAGAGCGTCGAGGACGTCGCCAAGGCGGCCGCACCCGCCCGCCCGCCATCCGCGCCGCAGCAGGAGGCGCCGGTCGAGCAGGCGGGCGAGGCGAAGCCGCCGCAGCAAGCGAAGGCGCCGGCCCAGCCGCGGAGCGAGCGTCCGCCCAGCGCGCCGCAAGAGGCGCCCGCGCCCGAGGAGAAGGAATGGACGGGGAAGACCGTCACCTTGACCGTGCGCGAGGCGCTGCGCGACGCCATGGCCGAGGAGATGCGGCGCGATGAAAATGTCTTCCTCATGGGCGAGGAGGTCGCCGAGTATCAAGGCGCCTACAAGGTGAGCCAGGGCTTGCTGCAAGAATTCGGCGCGCGCCGCGTCATCGACACGCCCATTTCCGAGCATGCGATCGCCGGCATCGGCGTCGGCGCGGCCTATGCAGGCTTGAGGCCGATCGTCGAGTTCATGACCTGGAACTTCGCCATGCAGGCGATGGACCAGATCATCAACTCCGCCGCCAAGACACGCTACATGTCGGGCGGCCAGATGAGCTGCCCCATCGTCTTCCGCGGCCCCAATGGCGCCGCCGCTCGCGTCGCCGCGCAGCACTCGCAGGAATATGGAAGCTGGTATGCGCATGTGCCCGGCTTGAAGGTGGTGGCACCCTATACCGCCGCCGATCACAAGGGGCTCCTCAAATCGGCGATCCGCGATCCCAATCCCGTGGTGTTCCTGGAGCATGAGCTCGTCTATGGCCACAGCTTTCCCGTGCCCGATGGCGAGGATTACACCGTGCCGATCGGCAAGGCGCGGATCGCGCGGCCGGGCGAGCATGTGACCGTGCTCGCTTATTCGCGCATGGTGCAGGTGGCGCTCGATGCGGCGGAGAAGCTTGCAAGCGAGGGGATCTCGGCGGAGGTGATCGATTTACGGACGCTCCGCCCGCTCGACATCGACGCCATCATCCGCTCGGTCAAGAAGACCAATCGCGTCGTCACCGTCGAGGAGGGCTGGGCCTTTGCCGGCATGGGCGCCGAGATCGCGGCGCTCGTCATGGAAAAGGCCTTCGACTATCTCGATGCGCCGGTGAGCCGCGTCGCCGGCAAGGACGTGCCGCTGCCCTATGCCGCCAATTTGGAGCGCATGGCGCTGCCGTCCTCGGACGAGGTCATCGCCGCGGCCAAATCCGTGAGCTATCGCTGAGCCCGAGGGGGAAGGCCCATGCCGATCGAGCTGCTGATGCCCGCGCTGTCGCCGACCATGACCGAGGGCAATCTCGCCAAATGGCACAAGAAGGAAGGCGATCCGATCAAGGCCGGCGACGTCATCGCCGAGATCGAGACGGACAAGGCGACGATGGAGTTCGAGGCGGTCGATGAAGGCGTGATGGGCCGCATCCTCGTCCCCGAAGGAACCGAAGGCGTCAAGGTCAACGAGCCCATCGCCGTGATGCTGGAAGAGGGCGAGGACAAATCGGCGCTCGACAAGGCGAAGCCCGCGCCGCCCGCCGCGAAGGCGCCGCTTGCGCCGGCCAAGGCCGAGGCGCCGCCCAAGCCCGCTCCGGCGCCCGAAGCGCCCAAGACGACGCCCGCCGCCGCGCCCGCCCCGGCGCCGCGTGGCAATGGTCACGACGTTGCCGCGGGCCGCGAGGGCGAGCGCATCTTCGCCAGCCCCTTGGCGCGCCGCATGGCGGAGCAGGCGGGGCTTGATCTCAAAGGCATCACCGGCTCGGGCCCGCATGGCCGCATCGTCAAGCAGGATATCGACGCGGCGCTCGCCAAGGGGCCGGTGGCGCGGAAGCCCGCCGCACCGGCGGCGCGCGCGCCGGCGGCACCGGGCGCGCCGGTCTCGCTGCCGAGCTATGGCAAGGACCAGGTGGTGGCGCTCGCGGGCAATCCGCCTTTCACGGAAGTGCCGATCACCAACATGCGCCGGGTCATCGCACGCCGCATGACGGAATCGGTGTTGAGCGCGCCGCATTTCTTTTTGACCGTCGATTGCGAGATCGACGCGCTCTTGCGCATGCGGCAGGAGATCAACGCGGCCGCGGATCTGAAGCTCTCGGTCAACGACTTCGTCATCCGCGCCGCAGCCCTCACCATGCAGAAGGTGCCGCAGGTGAACGCCTCCTGGAGCGAGGAGGCGATCCTGCAATGGCAATCCGTCGACATCGCGGTGGCGGTCGCGATCGAGGACGGCCTCATCACGCCGATCGTCAAGGGAGCGGAGAAGAAGGGGCTGGCGCAGATTTCGGCCGAGATGCGCGACATGGGCGCACGCGCCCGCCAGGGCAAGCTCAAGCTCACCGAGTTCCAGGGCGGCACCTTCTCGATCTCCAATCTCGGCATGTTCGGGATCAAGGACTTCACCGCCGTCATCAACCCGCCGCACAGCGCGATCCTCGCGGTGGGCGCGGGCGAGCCGCGCCCCGTTATCAAGAACGGCGAGCTCAAGGGCGCCACCATCATGAGCTGCACGCTCGCCTGCGACCACCGCACCCTCGACGGCGCCACCGGCGCGCGCTGGGTGCAGGAATTCAAGAAGATCATCGAAGCGCCGGGCCTGCTGGCGCTTTAGGAGAGGCCAATGCCTGACACCTCCTTCGACGTGATTGTGCTGGGCGGCGGGCCCGGCGGCTATGTCGCCGCCATTCGCGCGGCGCAGCTCGGGTTCAAGACCGCTGTCGTCGAGCGCGAGCATCTGGGCGGGATCTGTCTCAATTGGGGCTGCATTCCGACGAAGGCGCTGTTGCGCAGCTCGGAGATCAATCATCTCCTGCACAATCTGGGTGCCTATGGCTTTGCCGCGAAGGACATCACCTACGACACCAAGAAGGTGGTCGAGCGCTCGCGCAAGGTGGCGAAGCAGCTCTCGAACGGCGTCGGCTTCCTCATGAAGAAGCACAAGATCACGGTGATCGACGGGCAAGGTACGCTGCTCGGCAAGGGCAAGCTCGGCGTCACCAAGGACGGCAAGGCCGTGGGCGAGTTCCAGGCCAAGCACATCATCATCGCGACAGGCGCCCGGGCGCGCTCGCTCCCCGGGCTCGAGCCCGACGGCAAGCTCGTCTGGACCTACAAGGAGGCGATGGTGCCGGAGGCGATGCCGAAATCGGTCCTCGTCATCGGCTCGGGCGCGATCGGCATCGAGTTCGCGAGCTTCTATCGCGACATGGGCGCCGAGGTGACGGTGGTCGAAGTGCTCGACCGCGTGCTCCCGGCCGAGGATGACGAGATCTCCGCCTTCGCGAGGAAGAGCTTCGAGAAGCAGGGGATGAAGATCCACACCAGCACCATGGTGAAGGAGCTGAAGCGCAACGGCGCCGATGTCAATGCGACGCTGCTCGCGGGCGAGAAGACCGCGCAGGTGACGGCCGAGCGCGTCGTGCTCGCGGTCGGCATCACCGGCAATGTCGAGAATATCGGCCTCGAGAATACGAAGGTGCGCGTCGACAAGAGCCATATTCTCGTCAATGAGTGGCTTCAGACCGACGAACCCAATGTCTACGCGATCGGCGATGTGGTGGGCCCGCCTTGGCTCGCGCACAAGGCCATGCATGAGGGCGTCATTTGTGTGGAGCGCATCGCCGGGCTCAACACCGTCCACCCCATGAATACCCGCAACATCCCCGGCTGCACCTATTGCCGGCCGCAAGTGGCGAGCGTGGGCTTGACCGAGCGCGGCGCGAAGCAAGCTGGCTACGAGGTGAAGGTCGGCCGCTTCCCCTTCATCGGCAATGGCAAGGCGATCGCGCTGGGCGAGCCTGAAGGGCTGGTCAAGACGGTGTTCGACGCCAAGACCGGCGAGCTCCTGGGCGCGCATATGATCGGCGCCGAGGTGACCGAGCTCATCCAGGGCTACACCATCGCCAAGACGCTCGAGACGACCGAGCAGGAGCTGATGGCGACGATCTTCCCGCATCCGACGCTCTCCGAGATGATGCACGAATCCGTGCTTGACGCCTATGGAAGAGCGCTCCACATCTGATGCGCGCCTCAGCTAATTCTCCCTCTCCGCCCCTTGGGGGGGAGAGGGGCGGGGTGAGGTGGGGTCGCTCGGCGACCCCGAGTGGCCTCGGCCACCCACCTCATCCTAAATCCTTCTCCCCCCTGAAGGGCGGAGAAGGACTTATCGGTGCGGCGCGAATATAAGTGCCGGATCACATGACCGATCTCCCCCTCCGCCATCCCGAGAAGGCGCACAAGCCGGATAACCCCGTGCCGCGCAAGCCCTCGTGGATTCGCGTGAAGGCGCCGGTCTCGCCCGAATATCACGAGACGCGCCGCCTCATGCGCGAATTGAAGCTCAACACGGTGTGCGAGGAGGCGGCCTGCCCCAATATCGGCGAATGCTGGAAGCAAAAGCATGCGACCGTGATGATCCTCGGCAGCGTCTGCACGCGCGCCTGCACCTTCTGCAATGTCGCGACGGGGCGGCCTGATCTGCTCGATCCCCATGAGCCCCAGCATGTCGCCCAAGCCGTGGCGCGGCTGGGCTTGAGCCATATCGTCGTGACCTCCGTCGATCGCGACGATCTCGCTGATGGCGGCGCCGGACATTTCGTGCGCACGATCGAAGCGATCCGCGCGGCTGCGCCGGCGACGACGATCGAGGTGCTCACGCCCGATTTCCTCAAGAAGGACGGTGCGATCGAGGCGGTCGTCGCGGCCAAACCCGACATCTACAACCACAATCTCGAGACGGTGCCGCGGCTTTATGCCGAGGTGCGGCCCGGTGCGCGCTATTTCGCCTCGCTCCGTCTCCTCGACCGCGTGAAAGAGCTCGACCCCCAGATGTTCACCAAGTCGGGCATCATGGTGGGTTTGGGCGAGGATAAGGCCGAGGTCTTTCAGGTCATGGACGATCTGCGCGCGGCGCAGGTCGATTTCCTCACCATCGGCCAATATCTCCAGCCGACGCCAAAGCATCACGCGGTCCACCGCTTCGTGCCGCCCGAGGAGTTCGAGAGTTATCGCAAAATGGCTCTCGGCAAGGGCTTTCTCATGGTCTCGGCCTCGCCCTTGACGCGCTCCTCCTATTTCGCCGGCGAGGATTTCGCCAAGCTGCGCGCGGCGCGCGCGGCGAAGCTCGGCGCCGGCTGACGCATGCCGACTCATGCCGAGCGCCGGCTGCTCCCCTATACCGCCGAGCAGCTCTTCGATCTCGTCGCCGATGTCGAGCGCTACCCGGAATTCCTCCCCTGGTGCCTCGGTGCGCGCATCCGCGAGCGGCGTGAAAACACCATCACCGCCGATCTTCTGATCGGCTTCAAAATGGTGCGCGAGCGCTTCACCTCCCGCGTCGTCCTCGACCGACCGCACCGCATCGATGTCAGCTATACCGAAGGGCCGTTCCGGTACCTCAACAATCACTGGAACTTTCATTCGCGGCCCGAAGGCGGCTGCTTGATCGATTTCTATGTCGATTTCGAATTCCGCTCGCGCATGCTGCAAAAGATCATCGAGGTGCTGTTCAACGAGGCGGTCAAGCGCATGGTCGGCGCCTTCGAAGCTCGTGCCAGGCAGCTCTATGGCACGCCGGGCGGCTCGCCCGAGGCGACGCGATTCGTTTAGAGAGCGAAACAACCCTAATATTATAGGCGAGCGTTAGCGGTCAGACACTCTATAAGTGTTCAAACGCGGCGCTCGCGCCTGTGGGTTTATTGACCGCGGATCTGACCACCGTTAAGGTTGTACCCTCGCACGGTTTATCAAGAAAAGGGTATCCGCTTGAATGGCCGAAGACCCGCCGGGCCGCAGCTCGATTACGAGTTCACCGACGAGCCTGGCGCGCCGCTCCTGAAGGAACTATTCGCCTATTGGGACAGGAAAAGAGGATCGCGCCGCGCGCCGCGTCGCGCCGATATCGATCCCACCGAGATTCCGGCGCATTTGCCCTTTATCCATCTGGTGGACGTGCTCGATGGCGGCGCGGATTTTCGTTTCCGCGTCGTTGGCACGGCCATTACGGCCGGCATGGGACGCGACAGCACCGGGAAGCGATTCAGCGAAGTCTATGGCGACGATCCCCGCGTGCTCGACAGCATCATCGCGCGCTTCACCGTCGTCGTTCAGGAGAAGCGCCCGACATTCACCGTAGGGAAAATCTGGTGGTCGCCGCTGAACAAAAAGCGTCGCTATGCCGGTGTGGCGCTGCCGCTCTCGGAAGACGATGAAACCGTCAACATGATCCTGTCGGAGCTGATCCTGCTATAATCGCCGCCGCAGGAGGCGGGCATGACCGAGCAGGCGCTGACACCGGTCGACTTCGTCGAAGATACCCATCTGCCGCCGCGCTATGGCCTGATCGAGTTCTTCCGGCGCTTGCGCGAGGATCAGCTCTCGGTTCTCACGCCGGAAGTCTTCGCCCGGAACATGGTGTGCAACCGCTTCCTGTTCCTTGACAACGTCTTCCTCAATCACCCCGACTATATCGAGCACGTACTTCTCACCAATCACCGGAACTACACCAAGAGCCTCTTCCTGCGCCGCGTATTGGGGCCGCTGCTGGGCGATGGTCTGCTCATCAGCGAAGGCGAGTTCTGGCGGCGGCAGCGGCGCATCGCCGCCCCCGCCTTTCACCACAAGCGCATCGCCGAGTTCGTCGCCGTGATGGCCGCCTCGACCGCATCGCTGCTCGAAAGGTGGCGGGGCAGGAGCGAGGCTTTCGATGTCGCGCCGGAGATGATGGCGCTGACGCTCGACATCATCGCGCGAACCATGTTCTCGGCCGATATCCGCGGCCAGGTCGAGACGGTGCGCCGCCTGATGGACAACGTCGTGGCGATGCGGCCCAGCATGTTCGACCTCTTCGGGCTCCCCGAATGGCTGCCGCGGTTGCAGCCAAAGGTCTACCGGCAAGCCATCGCCGCCTTCGACACGATGGTGGCGCGGCTTCTTCGCGAGCGGCGAGCCGACGGCATCGATCGTGGCGATCTCCTGTCCATGCTGCTTGCCGCGCGCGATCCCGAGACCGGCGAGGGCATGAGCGACAAGCAGCTCCGCGACGAGATCCTGACGATCTTCCTGGCCGGGCACGAGACGACGGCGAATGCGCTGAGCTGGACCTGGTATCTCCTGGCCCGGCACCCGGAGGCGGAGGCACGGCTTCATGAGGAGGTCGATCGCGTGCTGGGTGCGCGCCTGCCGTGTTTCGCCGATCTTGCCGAGCTCAAATGGACGCGCATGGTCTTCGAGGAGGCGATGCGCCTCTACCCGCCGGCGCATACCATCTCACGCCGCGCGATCGGCGAGGATCGCATCGGCGGCGTGCGCGTGCCGCCGGGCGCCAATATCACGATCAGCATCTATGTGACGCATCGCAATCCCAATCTCTGGCCCGATCCCGAACGCTTCGATCCCGAGCGTTTCGCGCCCGAAGCGGTCGCGCGCCGTCATCGCTTCGCCTATCTGCCCTTCGGCGGCGGCCCGCGCATCTGCATCGGCAACGGCTTCGCGATTGCCGAAGCGCAAATCATCATCGCCGCGATCGCTCAACGCTATCGCCTGCGGCTCGTGCCGGGTCACAAAGTGCGGCCGGTCGGGCTCGTCACGCTGCGCGCGAAGGACGGCATCCGCGTGACCTTGGAGCCGCGGCACTCGCCGTAACGTCAGGAGAAAGCCGATGTCCTCGATCGCTCTCGACGCCTCGTCCGCCGCCCGTCTCCCCGCACCCGATCTGAAGGCGCTGGCGCATATCCCCGGCGATGACGGCTTCCCCGTGGTCGGCGACACCTTCCGCTTTCTCGCCGATCCCTTGGGCAGTGCGCAGCGCATGGTGCGGCGCTACGGTCTCGTCCACCGCACGCGCGTCTTCGGCATCCGCTCGGTATCGCTGATGGGGCCGGACGGGATCGGGCTCATGCTGTTCGATCAGGCGAAGCTCTTCTCATCGGCCGAGGGCTGGGATCCATTCCTGGGCCTGCTCTTTCCGCGCGGCCTCATGCTGATGGATTTCGACGAGCACCGTCTTCACCGCCGCGCGCTGTCGGTCGCCTTCAAGGCCGGACCGCTCCAATCCTATCTCGCGGCGCTCAACGCCGGCATCGCGCGGCGCTTGACGGAATGGCGTCGCGGGCCGGCGGAATTCCTCTTCTATCCCGCGATCAAGCAATTGACGCTCGATCTTGCCGCCACCTCCTTTCTGGGCGAGGTCACCGGCGACATCGAGGCGCTGAAGCGCGCCTTCATCGACATGGTCGCAGCCTCGGTCGCGGTCATCCGCAGGCCGCTGCCGGGCACACTCATGCGGCGCGGCGTCAATGGCCGCGCCTTCATCATCGACTATTTCAAGCGTCAGGTGCCGCTTCGGCGCGAGCGCGGCGGCGAGGACATCTTCTCCCAGCTCTGCCGGACGACGCATGAGGACGGCTCGCTGCTATCGCCGCAAGAGATCGCCGATCATATGAGCTTCCTCATGATGGCGGCGCATGACACGCTCACCTCGTCGCTCTCGAGCCTCGTCTATTTTCTCTGTCGCCATCCCGACTGGCAGGAGAAGCTGCGCGAGGAGGTGCGAGGATTGGGGTTGGCGCCGGGCGAACCGCTGCCCTTCGACCGCCTCGACCGGCTGCCGCTCACCGAGATGGCGTTCAAGGAGGCGATGCGCCTTATCCCGCCGGTGATCTCGCTGCCGCGCCGCGCCATGCGCGATTTCCAATTCCAGGGCCATCGCATTCCCGCCGGCACGCGCGTCAACACCAGCATCATCTTCGCCCATCACATGCCGGAGATCTGGCCGGAGCCCGAGCGCTTCGATCCCTGGCGCTTCTCCGAGGAGAACTCCCGCGGCCGCCACCGCTTCGCCTATGCGCCTTTTGGCGGCGGCGCGCATATGTGCCTGGGCCTGCACTTCGCCTATATGCAGGCGAAATGCTTCGCCTATCAGCTGTTGAGCGCCACCAGGATTTCGATGGAGCCGGGCTACGCGCCGAAATGGCAGCTCGTGCCGATCCCGAAGCCGAAGGATGGGCTGAGGGTGAGATTGATGGAGGTGGCGTAGGCGCGGTCAGCGCCGCCCCACCTCACCCAACCTCTCCGCCCCGAGGTGTATAGACCGGGGACATAGTTGACAGATGTTCGGAGACATAGTGGACAGATTCTATCGGCATGTTCGGCCTTGGGATGGGGGCGAAAGTGCCGTGGTCGGAGAAGTCCATTATGGAGCAGAGGCGCGAGTTCGTGATGCTGTTTGAGCAGGCGGGAACGAACCGGAGCGCGCTATGCGCTCGCTTCGGGATCAGCCGCGAGCTGGGCTACCGGCTGGCGCGGAGCTACCGCAGCGAAGGCGAAGCCGGTCTTTTCGACCGCTCGCGCCGGCCAAGGCGCTCGCCGGACCGCACGCCGGATAGGATGGAGGCGCTGGTGCTGTCGATCCGCGAGCGACATCCGAGCTGGGGCGGACGGAAGATCAGGCGCCGGCTCCTCGATCTCGCCCACGAGGACGTCCCGAGCGCCAGCACCATCACCGAGGTACTGCGGCGGCATGGATGCATCGACCCGGCGGCGAGCGCGGCGCGAGCAACCGCAACGGTTCGAGCATGCGGCTCCCAACGATCTGTGGCAGATGGACTTCAAGGGCCATTTCCCGATCGCCCGCGGGCGATGCCATCCGCTGACGGTCATTGACGATCATTCGCGCTTCGCCCTCGGGATCCGCGCCTGCAATGACGAGACGGATGCAACGGTGCGGGGCGAGCTCACAACCATCTTCCGCCGCTACGGCCTGCCCTACCGCATGTTGATGGACCACGGCTCGCCCTGGGGTTCGGCCAACGCCGAGCACCGCTACACGCGCTTCGAGGTCTGGCTCCTCGAGCTCGGCGTCAGCGTCAGCCACGGCCGGCCCTACCACCCGCAAACGCAGGGCAAGGATGAGCGCTTCCATCGCACGCTCGCGAGCGAAGGGATCGGCCGGCGCAGCTTTGTCGATCTTGTCGCCTGCCAGCGCCGCTTCGATGAATGGCAGACAATCTACAACACCGAACGCCCGCACGAGGCGCTCGGCCTTGCCACGCCGATCGCGCGCTACCGACCGAGCCAGCGGAGCTTTCCCGAGAGGCTCACGCCGTTCGACTACGGAACCGGCGCCGTCCTACGCCGCGTCAGCGACACCGGATGGCTCAGCTTTCGCGGTCTCTCTCTCAAGCTCGGCCGCGCCTTTGCAGACCGCCAGGCTGCCTTGCGCCCAGCCGCAGAGGACGGCTGCTTCGATGCCTTCTTCTGCGGCCACAAGGTGGCAAGCTTCGACCTTCGCGAGGCGGCGCCGTGAGCGGCCCGCCATACCGCTCGCCCCGGTGGGTCCACAGGCACCCCCGCGCATCGCTGCGCCAGACTCTTGCCGGTCGCTCCGCGATGCGCGGGGCCCTCCTGGGGACTACCGGGACGAGCTCCATCCAGAAACCTGTCAACTATGTCTCCGAACACCTGTCCACAATCTCTCCGGCCTTTACACCCGAGGGCGGAGAGGAGCTCACCGCATCTCCGCATGCACTCCACTCCCTCTCTGCCCCCTTTGGGGCGGAGAGGGTTGGGGTGAGGTGGGGAAGACCACCCGGCCGTCAGGGCGCCGCCGAATAGTTTATCGGCTGCCAGACATAGCCCTTGCCTTCCGTGCGGATATGGCCGACGCCTGGGAACGAGAGATGAGCCGCGCCGACGAGGTAGCCTTGCTTCGCCACCATTGCGAAGACCTTCTTGCGCTGCGCCAACGCGGCGGCGGAATCGGTGTCGAACCGAATGGTCACCGAAGGGTCGGGAAATTGCACCGCGCCCACGTGAATGAGGTCGCCCCAGACGATCAATTTCTGGCCCTTGCTCTCGACGACATAAACCGTGTGGCCGGCGGTATGCCCGTGCGCGGCGATCGCCTTGATGCCGGGGATGAGGGTGGTGTCGCCGTCGAAGGCCTTGAACTTGCCGGCCTTGATGTAGGGATTGAGCGACGCCATCGCGCCTTGGAAAAAGCCCTTCAAATCCGCCGGGGCCTTGTCCATGTTGGCTTGGCTCAGCCAGAAGTCGATATCGTGCTGATCGGCGCGCACGGTCGCATTCGGGAAGGCCATCTTGTCGCCGGCCATCAACCCGCCGACATGATCGGGATGGAGGTGGGTGACGTAGATCTCGTCGACCTGCTCGGGCTGGTAGCCCGAAGCCTTGAGGTTCGCGACCAGCTTGCCGAGGGTCGGCCCGAACAGTGCGCCGGCGCCGGTATCGATGAGCACCAGCTTGCTGCCGGTGTCGATGAGGAAGCCATTCACCGAGGTCTCGACGGGGTTGGTGAGATGGTTCCTGGCGAGCGCCTTCTTCAACGCCTCTGGATCGATGTTGGTCAGCAATTTATCGACCGGCAGGGCCGCCGTGCCGTCCGAGAGCGCGGTGACCTCGAAATCGCCGAGCATGACGCGGTAATAGCCCGGTGCCTGGGTCTTGATCATTGGTGCCGCGGCAAAGCTGACGGCCGGCGACAGGATGCCGGCAGTGGCGACGGTCACGGCGATCGCGCCGGCGCGAATGAGCTGTTTCAAGCGCACGAGAATGTCCTCCAATCGAGATTTTGGTGAAGCGGCGGCCAAGCCGGTTTTTGAGCATGAACCAGGGTGCGACGGATGAGCGGCGCATTCGGCCGTCACCACGGCAGGATAGTCACGAAATCGGCTGCCCTGCAACGGTCAGGGCGGCATCATAAATCGTTAATGCGCAGCAGGCGGGAATAGATTCAAATCGCCGGGACAGGAGGGCCGGCGATGAGCGGGAGTTTTCTGGATCATGTGAAGGCCGTGGAAGACCATCGGGTTC
>Ga0209062_1003781_pt1 | contig 16878 bp, 7 predicted proteins | sample Coa_R2_2_FD_187158 | JGI IMG/M metagenome (GOLD analysis project Ga0209062, IMG submission 187158) | Surface soil microbial communities from Centralia Pennsylvania, which are recovering from an underground coalmine fire - Coalmine... | ecosystem: Environmental > Terrestrial > Soil > Unclassified ...
ATGCCTGCGGCAAAGGTATCTGGGAACGCCGGATGCGGGAAATTCGCACGTCCGGTGTGACGAGGGGGGAGCGGGAACTCGGGCAGGCCGAAGCCTAAACTCGAGTTCACGCTCTCCTACTCTACCGGCTCTTCTCTCTTCGTCGTTTTGCGCTGATGTGCTTTTGGCGGCCAGCCTGTCTTCTGCCTTTTCTCACCGAGCAGGCGCGACAATCGCGAGGCCGTCGCGCCGGCTCGGTGAAACGCAACCGGTCAGCTTCCTGTCCCGGTCAGAGTGAGAGTCAGATCGCCTGCGGAGGTGTGAATGATGTATGTGGCCGTTTCGGACCCGGTCGTACTTGGCGTGAACACGAACTGGAGGTTGAGCGACGACGATCCCTGTGGATCGCTGCCAATGGACTGAGCCACAGGGAGCAACTGGCCCGGAGTAATCGGCGTCAACAGTTGGAAATCGGCCGCTTGCGGGCTGGTGCTGGAAACGCCGAGCAACTGGACGTTCTGCCCGAAGTTCCACACGCCCACCGACAGCACCGTCGAGGGGCTGCCGACCGCGACGGTGCCGAAGTTCATCGACGAGTGCGACAGGCTGACGGGCGGAGTACCGGTCCCAGTCAGCGTGATCGTGAAGTCACCGGCGGTGGTGGAAATCGTGAACGTGGCCGATTCCGCGCCGACCGTACTCGGTGTGAAGATGAACTGTAGGTTGAGCGACGACGAGCCCTGCGGATCGCCAGCCACCGATTGCGCCACAGCCAGCAGTTCACCTGCGGTAATCGGCGTCAGCAACTGGAAGTCGCCGGCCTGCGGACTGGTGCTGGAAACACCGAGCAACTGGACATTCTGCCCGAAGTTCCACACGCCCACCGACAGCGGCTGAGATACCGTTCCTTCGATCACCTTGCCGAACGCCAACGACGAGTGCGACAGGCTCACCGGCGACGTTCCCGTTCCGGTCAGCGTGACAGTGAAGTTGCCGGCAGTGGTGCTGATGGTGTAAGTGGCCGATTCCGCGCCAACTGTGGTGGGAGTGAAGGCGAACTGCAAGTTGAGCGACGACGAGCCTTGCGGATCACCCGCCACCGACTGCGCCACCGGCAGCAGTTGCCCAGGCGTGATTGGCGTCAGCAGTTGGAAATCGGCCGCTTGTGGGCTGGTGCTGGTGACCCCGAGCAACTGGACATTCTGCCCGAAGTTCCACACGCCCACCGACAGCGGCTGAGACGCCGTTCCTTCCGTCACCTTGCCGAACGCCAACGACGAGTGGGACAGGCTCACCGGCGACGTTCCCGCTCCGGTCAGCGTGACGGTGAAGTTCCCCGCCGACGTCGCGATGGTATAGGTCGCCGATTCCCCACCAACCGTACTCGGCGTAAAGGCGAACTGCAGATTGAGCGACGACGAGCCTTGCGGATCACCCGCCACCGACTGCGCCACTGGCAGCAATTGTCCCGGCGTAATCGGCGTCAGCAACTGGAAGTCCCCGGCCTGCGGGCTGGTGCTGGTGACCCCGAGCAACTGGACGTTCTGCCCGAAGTTCCACACACCCACTGACAGCGGCTGTGACGCCGTGCCTTGCTGCACCGACCCGAAGCTGATCGTCGAGTGCGACAGACTGACCGGCGAGGTGCCTGTTCCGGTGAGGGTGACGGTGAAGTTCCCCGCCGACGTCGCGATGGTGTAGGTCGCCGATTCCCCACCAACCGTACTCGGCGTAAAGGCGAACTGCAGATTGAGCGACGACGAGGCCTGCGGATCACCCGCCACCGACTGCGCCACCGGCAGCAATTGTCCCGGCGTAATCGGCGTCAGCAACTGGAAGTCCCCGGCCTGCGGGCTGGAGCTCGTCACCCCGAGCAGCTGGACGTTCTGCCCGAAGTTCCACACACCCACCGACAGCGGCTGAGATGCTGTTCCTTCCGCCACCTTGCCGAACGCCAGAGACGAATGAGACAGACTGACGGTCGGCGGTTGGGTGTTGGCGGTCCCCTTCCCGCTCAAGTTCACAACCACAGTGCCATCGGTGGTGACGATGGTGTAAGTCGCGGATTCGTTGCCGAGAGTCGTGGGCGTGAAGGCGAACCGGAAGGTCTGCGGCCCAACTCCCAGCGTGGACCCAACCGCCGGACCGCTGAGCAGAGTAAAGTCGCTGGGGTTGGCGCCACCCGCAGTCACGCTCAACAACACGTTGTTCGGATCCTGGTTCAACAACGCCGTCGAACGCGGCGAGGGGTTGGTCGTCCCCTCCTTCACCGATCCGAACGCGAGGTTCGTGGAGGCCAGGCTGATCGGGCTGGTCCCCGAGCCGGAGAGGTGAACGACCTCGGTCCCATCAGTGGTAGTGATGGTGTAGGTCGCCGATTCCGCGCCGCTTGTGCTTGGAGTGAACGCGAAGCGGAATGTTTGTGCCCCGACAGCGAGCGTCGATCCGACAGCGGGACCGCTGAGCAGTGTGAAATCGCCGGGGTTGTTGCCGCCGGGCGTCACGCTCAACAACACGTTGTTGGGGTCGTCATTGATCAACGCTGTTGAGCGTGGCGACGGGTTCGTCACTCCCACAGGATCGGAACCGAACGCCAGACTCGTCGAAGACAGGCTGATCGGCGAACCACCCGAGCCGGAGAGGTGAATCACCTCAGTCCCATCAGTGGTGATGATGGTGTAGGTCGCCGATTCTGCGCCGCTTGTGCTTGGAGTGAACGCGAAGCGGAATGTTTGTGCCCCGACAGCGAGCGTCGACCCGACAGCGGGACCGCTCAGCAGCGTAAAGTCGCCGGGGTTAGCGCCGCCGGGCGTCACGCTCAGCAGCACGTTGTTGGGATCGTCATTAATCAGCGCGGCCGAACGCGGCGACGAGTTGGTCACGCCCACTGGCACCGAGCCGAATGCCAAATTCGGTGACACCAGGCTCATCGGCGTCGAACCCGAGCCGGAGAGGTGAACGACCTCGGTCCCATCAGTGGTAGTGATGGTGTAGGTCGCCGATTCCGCGCCGCTCGTGCTCGGCGTGAATGCAAACCGGAACGTTTGCGACCCCACTCCGAGCACCGACCCCACCGGCGGCCCGCTCAGCAGCGTGAAATCGCCGGGGTTGTTGCCGCCGGGCGTCACGCTCAACAACACGTTGTTGGGATCCTGGTTCAGCAACGTCGTCGAACGCGGCGACGGATTCGTCACGCCCACCGGCACCGAGCCGAATGCCAGACTCGGCGCGGACAGACTGATCGGAGAGGTTCCCTGACCGGTCAGAGTGACGACCGCGCTGCCGTCGGTTGTGGTGATGGTATAGGTCGCCGATTCCGCGCCACTGGTACTTGGCGTGAAGGCAAAGCGGAACGTTTGTGACCCCACTCCGAGCACCGACCCCACCGGCGGCCCGCTCAGCAGTGTGAAGTCACCGGGGTTGTTGCCGCCGGGTGTCACGCTCAGCAGCACGTTGTTGGGGTCGTTATTGAGCAGTGCCGTCGAGCGTGGCGATGGATTCGTCACGCCCACCGGATCGGAACCGAAGGCGAGCGAGGGGGCATCGAGCAGGATTGGAGTCACACCGGTTCCGGTCAGGCTGAGAGTGAGGTCACCGTCGGAGGTATGGAACGTGACCGTTGCCGACTCCGACCCGACCACACTCGGCGTGAACGTGAAGAGGAACTGTTCGGACCCATACCCGATCGGACCCAGCGGCGGACCCGCCACCAACTGGAAGTCATTCGGATTGGTCCCGCCCATTGTGATGCTGAGGAGCGAGTTGTTCGGATCCTGGTTCTGAAGGACCACGGTTTGTGTTGGCGTGGTGACTCCAAGCGGAACCGAACCGAAAGCCAGGTTCGACGCCGACAGGCTGATCGGACTGGCGCCGATCCCGGTCAGATTCAGAGTCAGATTGCCGTCGGTTGTCTCAAACGTCACAGTTGCCGACTCGGCGCCGATCGTACTCGGCGTGAACGTGAAGAGGAACTGTTCGGACCCATACCCGATCGGACCCAGCGGCGGACCCGCCACCAACTGGAAGTCATTCGGATTGGCCCCACCCGTGACGATCCCCAAAAGCGAGTTATTCGGGTCCAGGTTCTGGAGAGTCACGATTTGTGGCGTGAGGGCGCTGGTTCCAAGGGCCACGGAACCGAAATCGAGGCTCGATGGCGTCAGGCTGAGCGGACTGATACCAGTTCCAGTCAGGGTGAGCGTCAGGTCGCCGTCGGTGGTGTGGAAGGTGACCGTTGCCGATTCGGCGCCGCTCGTGCTCGGCGTGAACGTGAAGAGGAACTGTTCGGACCCATACCCGATCGGACCCAGCGGCGGACCCGCCACCAACTGGAAGTCATTCGGGTTTGCGCCGCTCACCGTGATGCTGAGCAGCGAGTTGTTGGGATCTTGGTTCTGAAGCGTGACCGTCACTGGGGTTGGTGCGGGCGTTCCCTCGGGAACCGAGCCGAAATCGTAACTCGTCGGGGACAGACTGATGGGGCTTGTGCCTGTTCCTGTCAGATTCAGGGTCACGACGCCATCGGTCGTCTGGATGGTAACTGTTGCCGATTCCGCGCTGCTCGTACTCGGAATGAATCCGAAGGTGAACGGTATTGATCCGGCCCCGAGTGGTTGACCGACGGTGAACGGGCCAGGAAGCAGCACGAAGTCATTCGGATTCGCCCCGCTGAAGGTCACGCTCTGCAGGACATTGTTGGGATCGAGGTTCTGGAGGGTTGCCGTCTGGGCTGGGGCGGGAGTGCCCATCGGTACAGACCCGAAATCCAGGCTCGTTGGCAACAGGCTCAACGAACTGGTCCCGGTGCCGGTTAGGTTCAGGGTTACAGCGCCGTCAGTCGTCTGGATGGTAACCGTCGCCGCCTCGGAGCCGATGGTGCTTGGAATAAATCCGAAGGCGAACTGGATCGAGCCGGTCCCGAGTGGTTGACCGACGGTGAACGGGCCAGGAAGCAATACGAAGTCATTCGGATTCGCGCCGCTGAAGGTCACGCTCTGCAGGACGTTGTTGGGATCGAGGTTCTGGAGTGTCGTTGTCTGGACCTGAGATGGAGTGCCGACCGGGACAGACCCCATGTCCAGGCTTGTCGGCGATAGGCTGATGGGGCTCGTACCGGCGCCCGTCAGGTTCAGAGTGACAGTACCATCCGTCGTTTGGATGGTAACTGTTGCCGATTCGGAGCCGCTTGTGCTTGGAATAAATCCGAAGCTGAACGGGATCGCGCCGACTCCAAGCGGTTGACCGACAGTGAACGGGCCTGGAAGCAACACGAAGTCGTGGGCGTTCGCGCCGCTGAAGGTCACGCTCTGCAGGACGTTGTTGGGATCAAGATTCTGGAGCGTCGTTGTCTGGACCTGAGATGGAGTGCCGACGGGCACAGACCCCATGTCCAGGCTCGTCGGCGAAAGGCTGATGGGGCTGGCTCCTGTTCCGGTGAGCGTCAGGGTCAGGTTACCGGCCGTGGTTTGGATGATGTAGGTGACCGACTCGGCCCCGGTAGTGCTCGGTATAAACCCGAACTGCAGCGAGAGTGAGGCGCTCCCCGCCGAGGTCGCCGTCACCGGCTGTGCGACCGCCAGTGTCTGACCGGAGGCGACCGGCGTCAGCAGTGGGAAATCGCCAGCCAGCGGGCTCGTGCTGGAAATACCGAGGAGCTGCACGTTCTGCCCGAAGTTCCACAGACCCACTGAGAGCGGCGGTACGCCGACCCCCACCGGCGCCGATCCAAAGTCGAGCGAGGAACGAGAGAGGCTGATCGGGGAAGTCCCGTTGCCGGTGAGCGTGACGGTGAAATTGCCGGCGGTCGTGGCGATCGTGTACGTGGCGGATTCATTTCCAATCGTGCTGGGGATGAACCCGAACTGGAGACTCAACGATGAACTGGTCGGGCTGCTCGCAATCGGCAACACTTGCCCGGAAGAGACTGGTGTCAGCAGCGGGAAGTCGGCGGCGTGTGAGCTGTTGCTGGTGACACCAAGGATCTGCACGTTCTGTCCGTAGTTCCAGATCCCCACCCCTTCCGGCGTCGCGCCCACTCCTTGTGGCACACTCCCGAATGCTACCGACGAATGATTCAACGATACTGGGCTGATTCCCGTGCCCGTCAGCGTGACGGTGAAATTGCCGGCGGTCGTGGCGATCGTGTACGTGGCGGATTCATTTCCAATCGTGCTGGGGATGAACCCGAACTGGAGACTCAACGATGAACTGGTCGGGCTGCTCGCAATCGGCAACACTTGGCCCGAGGTGACCGGCGTCAGCAATGGGAAATCACCCGCTTGCGGGCTGTTGCTGGTGACGCCGAGGATCTGCACGTTCTGTCCGTAGTTCCAGATCCCCACCCCTTCCGGCGTCGCACCCACTCCTTGTGGCACATTCCCGAATGCCACCGATGAGTGGTTCAAGGACACCGGGCTGATTCCCGTCCCGCTGAGAGTGACGTTGATGTTCCCGGCTGAGGTCTGAATTGTATAAGTAACCGACTCGTTACCGAGGGTGCTGGGGATGAACCCGAACTGGAGGTTCAACGACGGGCTGGTCTGGCTGGTTGCGACGGGAATCAACTGCCCCGGTGTGAACCCCGTCACCAAGGGGAAATCAGCCGCCAGCGGGCTTGTGCTGGAAACGCCGAGCAACTGGACGTTCTGCGCGAAGTTCCACAGCCCCACGCCTAACGGTTGTGCGCCGATTCCTTGCGGCACGTTCCCAAACGACACCGACGAGTGATTCAGGCTGAGTGTGGGCTGGGCGCTGCTCACGCCCGTCCCGGTCAGCGAGATCACCAATGGCCCATCGGTGGTGTTGAGGGTAAACGTGGCGGATTCAGTACCGAGGGTGGTGGGGGTAAAACTGAACCGAAGCGTCGAGTTGCTCGGTAGCGTCGGTAACGGTTGGCCCACGGTGGGAGCCGCAACAAGCTGGAAGTCGGCGGCGTTGGGTCCGCTCGCGGTGATACTGAGCAGGACGTTGTTCGGGTTCTGGTTCAGAATCGAAGTCGAGCGCACCGACGGGCTGGCGCTACCGACCGTGACCGAACCGAAGTTCAAGTTCGGGGAAGTGAGAGTGGCCGGGGCGGTTCCTGTTCCCGTCAGCGTGATGACCAGCGCCCCATCGGTGGTGTTCAGCGTGTAGGTGGCGGATTCAGTTCCAACGCTGGTGGGCGTGAAGCCGAACCGGAATGCTTGGGGTGTTCCGGCTGGCAACGGCTGGCCCACGGTGGGAGCCGCGACGAGTTGGAAGTCGGCAGCGTTAGCTCCGCTGGCTGTGATCCCGAGCAGGACGTTGTTCGGATCCTGATTCAGGATCGAGGTCGAACGCACCGAGGGGCTCGGAGTGCCCGTAACAACCGACCCGAAGTCCAGATTCGAAGCCGTCAGACTTTCCGGGCTTGTGCCCGTCCCGGTGAGGGTGACAGTCAGGATGCCATCGGTAGTGTTGAGAGTGTAGGTGGCCGACTCAGTGCCTGCGGTGGTGGGGGTGAAGCTAAACCGGAACGCTTGCGGGACTCCGACCGGTAGCGGTTGGCCGACGGTGGGGGCCGCAACGAGCTGGAAGGCGGCGGCATTAGGTCCGCTGGCCGTGATGCCGAGCAGGACGTTATTCGGATCCTGATTCAGGATCGAAGTCGAACGCACCGAGGGACTCGGAGTGCCGACCGTAACCGACCCGAAGTCCAGATTCGGCGACGTCAGACTGACTGGGCTGGTTCCCGTTCCGGTCAACGATACAATCAGCGTTCCGTCAGTGGTGTCGATGGAGTAGGAGGCCGATTCCGCTCCTTGCGTGCTCGGAGTGAACGCAAAGCGGAAACTTTGGGGTGACGTGGACAGCGGTTGCCCGATGGTCGGCCCGCTCAGGATCGTGAAATCGGCGGCGTTGGCGCCGCTGGATGTCACGCTCACCAGGACATTGTTCGGATCCGTATTCAATACGGTCGTCGCGCGGGGAGAGGGGTTGACCACTCCGACCGGATCAGAGCCGAAGTCGAGCGTTGTGTTTGTGAGTGTAATCGCGGGGACCGACCGGTCCTCGAGGTGTTCCACCATCAGATGGTGGACGGAGGGGCGAGAACGAGCGGTCTGGGCAGACCGTCGGCTCCGGGACCGCCACCAGGTGTTCCACAAGTTACCCATGCGCAGACCTCTCCAGGAAAAATCGAGGCGATGATGGAGACGGTGTGCCCCCATCAGAAACTCTTGGCTTGACTGCTCCGCTTCGTCACGATATCTTCACAAATGTTCAGTCGATCCAAGAGTACATTACCAGTACCACGAGTGACTGGATATGAGAAGCTCGTTACTGGATTTCTTTTGTTAAATTCGTGTGATGATATTCTGAATCTTTGGCAAGGACAGCCTCGGTTTCGGTTTGAACGCCGGGCAAGAACTCCCACTACCAACCCAGACACCAATCCCCGAGATGTGAACCACAAAATTCTGCTTGCAGGCGCGTGAGGCGTTTCGAGCGAGGTGACAGAACTGCAGAGGTGATCCATCACCAAACAGAAACGAGCCGGAGATGACGCGGATGAACATGGATCAGAAAACAGAATAGAGAAGAGATTTCACCGCAGAGAACACGAGAGCGTAGAGAAAGACAGACAAGTGAAATCTCCTCCTGTTCTCTGTCTTCTGATCCGTGTTCATCCGCGTCATCTCCGGCTCTGCTTTTGTCCTCTCACCTCAATTCCAGAGTGGCCGGGATGCCGTAGGCGGGCATGAGTGTGATTTGCGGGCTGAAGTCGATCACGGCGTCGGGATCGAGCGTGAAGCGATAGCGCTGGCCCACTGTCGCGAGCAGGATCGCCGCTTCCATCAGCGCGAAGGTGTTGCCGATACAGACCCGTGGCCCGCCGCCGAAGGGATAGTACGCATACTTCGGAATGCGCTTCGCAAGCCCATCGAGCCAGCGTTCCGGCCGGAATACTTCCGGATCGGGAAAGTAACGCGGATCGCGATGGCTCACCCACTGGCTCATGAAGATCGTCGTTCCTCTGCGCACGCGATAACCGCCGAGTTCGAGGTCGCGCGTTGCCTCACGGCCAATCAGGTACACCGGCGGATAGACTCGCATCGCTTCGGTAATCACCGCATCGGTGTACGGGAGGTTGGGCAAGTCGTCGGGCGTTGGTGAGCGCCCTGCAAGCACGCGTTGCCATTCTTCCACGAGCTTCTTCTCGGCTTCCGGGTGTGTGGCGAGCAAGTACCAGCTCCAGGTGAGCGTGAGCGCGGTCGTTTCGTGGCCGGCGAGATAGAGCGTCATCGCTTCGTCGCGGAGTTGCTGCGCGGTCATACCGGAGCCGTCTTCGTCGCGTGCGGCAACGAGACGCGAAAGCAGATCGTCGCCAGGAACCTTCCGTGCACGCCCTGCCGCAATGAAACCGTCCACGACGCGATAGAGTTTCGCGATTGCGCGCTTCGTGCGAATGTTTCGCGGCGTGGGGAACCAGATGGGCAGGCGGATGAGATCGCGGAAACGGGCGCTCAAAAGATCGAAGGCCAGGCGTAAGCTTTCGATAAATTCGTGGCGATCACCCGCGTCGTCCAGATCGAACAACGTTTTGAGCGCGATTGCGCTCGTCAGGTGGCTGAACTCCTCGTTGATGTAGACATGCTGACCGGGGTGCCATTTCGCGAGCATGGCCCGCGTGATTTCGCTCATCACCGGTGCATAAGAGAGCACGCGATTCTTCAAAAACGCGGGCTGGGCCAGCCGCCGCTGCCGTAGCCAGAAATCTCCTTCGCTGGTCACCAGTCCGTTGCCGAGGACCGGCTTATACATCCGCGCGCCGAAGTGCTTGATGTAATGTTTGGCGTCGGTAACGAGGACTTGCTCGATCAGATCGGGGTGGCTGGCAAGAAACATCCGCCGCGGGCCAAAGCGGAAACTCGCGAGATCGCCATATTCGCGTGCGACGCGAAGAAAGAAGCCGAGGCGTTCGGTATTGAACTCGCGCAAGCTGCCGGCGATGAGCGTTCCCCGAGGGCCGGGTGGCAGTGCGTTTGATGGCATCGGTTTCTCCGCGCAGATGAGATTATTGTAGCGGCACTGCGACGAGAGGTGTTCGCGGGGTGAGAGTTCACTTCAGCCGGTTTTCGATTCACCTTCCGCGATTCACTCCTTACGCTGTGCTTCGCCCCTCTCTCCCATGGCTGCGTTGAAATTCTCGGGTCGGTTGTCGCGGGGTTCGTTTTTTCAAGCAGTTTCTCTGCTCTCGCGACAACCGACCCAAGGATCTCAGAACCGCTTTCCCAATGGAGTTTCACCAATGAATCGCCGCGACTTCATTACCTCTTCCGCTGCACTGGCCCTGGCTCCGCATCTGTTTGCCGCGCCAGCCGCTGAGAAACCGCTACGGGCGGGGCTGATCGGCACTGGCTGGTATGGCAAGTGCGATCTCCTCCGACTCATGCAGGTCACACCCACCGAAGTCGTATCGCTGTGTGATGTGGACAAACACATGCTCGCGGGCGCCGCCGATATCGTCGCCGCGCGTGCCAAAACCGACAGGAAGCCGAAGACTTACTCCGACTACAAGGAGATGCTCAAGCAAAAGGATCTGGATGTGGTGCTCATCGCCACGCCAGACCACTGGCACGCACTGCCGATGATCGCCGCCGTTGAAAGCGGAGTCGATGTGTATGTGCAGAAGCCGATCAGCGTGGATGTGCTCGAAGGCAAGGCGATGCTCGATGCCGCTCGCAAGAACAAGCGCGTGGTGCAGGTTGGCACGCAACGACGTAGCACTCCGCACCTGATCGAAGCTCGCGATCGCGTAGTGAAAGAAGGATTGCTCGGAAAAGTCGCCTACGCGGAAGTGTGCTGCTACTACCACATGCGGAACAATGCGACCCCGCCAGTGTCGCAACCGCCGGAATACTTCGACTACGAAACGTGGACCGGCCCCGCGCCGCTCCGGCCCTACGACGCCCCCAAGTACGGCGGACCGAAGGGCGATCCGCTGCCACACCGTGGCTGGTGGCGAGCATTCATGGAGTACGGCAACGGCATTGTGGGTGATATGTGCATCCACATGCTGGATATGGTCCGGTGGATGTTCGATCTGGGCTGGCCCACGAAGGTTACATCCACCGGCGGCATTCTGGTGCAAAAGCAAGCGCGCTCGAACATTTCCGACACCCAGACCGCCACGTTCGATTTCCCGGCGTTCCCGGTTGTCTGGACGCATCGCACCTGGGGCGATCCGGCCGACCGCGAATATCCCTGGGCTGCAATCATCTACGGCGAAAAGGGGACACTCAAACTGAGTGTGAATAAGTACGAATTCTTCCCGCTGTACAACCCGAACGCCACGCTGAGTGGGAAACCGCTTTTCGAGTACGATAAGTTCCCGGAGGACAAAACGGAAAAAGACCTTGAGCAACACGTCGCATCCGCAATTCGCGTTCACATGCGCGACTGGCTCAAAGCGCGAGAAACCGGCGGGAAGCCCGTCGCGGATATCGAGCAGGGGTACATCTCCACAGCGAGCTGCATCCTGGCGAATCTCTCCATGAAGCTCGGCCGCTCGCTGACGTGGGACGCCGCAAAGCACGAGGTCAAGAACGACGAGGAGGCGAACAAACTCCTGAAACGACCCTACCGTCGCGGTTACACACACCCCGCTGGGTAGAGGAGGAAAAAGAGGAGAAAGAGCCACAGAGAGAGAAGAATTTTTGACAGGATCAACAGGATGAAACCAGATCAAAACCCATCGTGTTGGTCCTGTTATTCGGTCAGCCGGGTCTTGGCGTGGGATTGGCGGGATTATGCTTCTTGCTCGTGCTGGCATACCGGTCGCACTTCGCCGGCGTGTTCGCCGTGAAACCACAAATTGGGTAATCTGAAGTGCATGTTCCTTGCGATCGCTCTCTGGATTGCCGCCCCCGCCTCCACTCCATTGAGTGCGTGCGCCTGGGTGCGTGCCGAGAATGATGGAGCTGGCGCGGGGTTCGTCGTCGATACCGAGAAGCGGTTGCTCGTCACCTGCCGACACGTCGTCGCGGAGCGGAAGAAGGTGGATATCTTCTTCCCGTGGATACGCGATGGCGAACTCGTCACCGATCGACGCGAATATCTCCGCAATCGCGATACGCTACGCGCGGAGAAGCTTCTCGTTACAGGTACTGTGCTGAAGACGGCTGACGAATTCGATCTGGCGCTTATGCAACTCGATGCTCTCCCGCCCGCCACCAAAGCCATTACCTTCGCCACCCGAGTCCCCAGCCCAAGTGACGAACTGCGAGTCGTCGGCAATCGGCTCGATCTCGATACCGTGTGGAATCTCACCACCGGTCCACTCCGTGCCACGGGCAAGCTCACCGACGGCTACTTCTGGCGTGGAAAGAAACTCGCCGCAAACGCTCCGGTACTCATCGGGCAACTCCCAATTGAAGAGGGTGATTCCGGCGGGCCGGTTTTCAATCCGCGCGGGGAACTGGTGGGCATGGCCAGCGCGCTGCGTCGGCAATGTCCGCTCGCGGCGGTGGTGATTTCGAGCGAAGTCATCCGCCAATTTGTGAATGCTGACCTGCCCGCAAAGAAGTCGGAGGCAGCGCGAATTGCCGACGTACTCCTGCGCGCCACAGTGTGGGTGAAACCGACGACCACCGACGTACACACCGCCGGGGTGCTGATCGAGAAGAATCTGGTCCTCACTTGCGCTCGTGGGCTGACGCCAGGTGACCGGGTTGGTGTCGCGCTTCCGTTTCGCGAAGGCAAACGCTGGGTGAGTGAACGCGATTCGTATCGCGATCTGCTTTCGTTGCATCTCCGCGAGGCATGGCGAAGTGGAATCGTTCTCGCACGCGACGCAACCCGCGACCTTGCTCTCATCCGGCTCGATTCTGATTGCACGAACATGGTCCCAATTCTACTTGCGGACGCAATTCCGCAAGCGGGCGATGCGATTCACACCATGAACCACCCGGGCGGATTGGAGTTTGCGTGGGTCTACGCGGGCGGGTCCGTCCGCCAACGTGGAATCATCGCGCTCGACGCAGGCGAGAAAGCCCCCCGTGTATCTGTGCTGGTGTGTCAGCTCCCCGCGCAGACTGGTTCGCCGGGTGGACCGATACTCAACGTGAAAGGCGAACTAGTCGGCGTGCAGTCCACACACGAAGGCGCGCAACTGGTCGGCTATTGTGCCACCACAGATGAAATCCGTGCGTTCCTCGATGTCGCGCGCCACGACCGACCTCCCCGCACACTGGCGGGACTCCTGGCACGCGTCGAGGCGTTACCTGCACGCGCTCTGGCAGCACTGGCACGCGGACTTGTCGAACGAGGGGAACTCCACCGGCAGGCGGGTCGCATTACTGAGGCGAAACGCGATTGCGATGCGGCGTTGAGGCTCGATCCCGGCTGTATCGCAGCGTACTTGTGCCAAATGCGGCTCAACCCCGATGATGCGCTTACGGAACTCGATACCGCAGTCGAAAAAGCGTCATTCAATCGCGATGTGCTTGTGCTTCGTGCCGAACTGGCGGCTCGCGCGAAGGATTTTCGCAAGGCACGCGGCGATCTTGAGCGCGTGCTGAACGTCTTCCCCGCCGACGCCGAAGCCCGGCGGCAACTGGCTCGCGTTCATTTTGCGCTCGGCGAGGATGCCAAGGCCGCGACCGCCATTCGCGACACGCTCCGCGCTGATCCGAAGCGACTTTCTGCCATCGTGGGGGATCTGCGCGAACAAGCGGATACTCTGCAACAGAAGTTCCCCGATCTTCCTGGTGTCCCGGCGGACTGGTTGACCAAGGCGCTCCTCGCGGCACGAGAAGGAACGAACGATGCCAAGACCAAAGCCGCCATTGCGGCTTTGCTCAAAGCGGCGTCTGCAGCGAAAGAAGCGGAACGCCTTCGCGTCTTACTCGTCGGGATGAAGGAATTGAAGTAGGTGTTCGGGTGAGCGCCTCTCTCCGAATGTCGGAGGTCAGTTTCGCAGAAACTGACCTCCGACATTCGGAGAATATCGGCCACCCGAGAAGACACCCGACATTCGGAGAATATCGGCCACCCGAGAAGACACCCGACATTCGGAGAATGTCGGTCACCCGAGAAGACCGCCGATTTTGCCTCCCACGAGATCGCTTCATGCCACAATCATTCGATGTCATCGTGTTGGGTCTGGGTGGAATGGGCTCTGCTGCCTGCTTTGAGTTGGCTCGCCGCGGTCGGCGTGTGCTCGGTCTGGAACAATTTCCGCTCGTGCACGATCGAGGCAGCTCGCACGGCCACACGCGAATTATTCGCACCGCATACGGAGAAGGGCCGGCATACGTTCCACTTGCGCAACGGGCTTTCGAAAAGTGGTATGAGCTGGAACAACTGAGCGGAAAGCACCTGCTCACCGAATGCGCGTGCTTGAACGTCGGCTTCCCCAAAAGCGAACATGTTGAAGGCGTCCGCCTATCGGTGCGACAGCACAAGCTCGTGGCAGAAGAGTTGAGTGCAAGCGAAATCGCCCGCCGGTTCCCGGCTTTCCGCTTCCCGGATGACTACACGGGCGTCGTGGAGCAAGCGGCGGGCTTTCTTTATGTGGAAGAGTGTGTGCGTACACACTGCGACATGGCGCTGTCTTTCGGCGCAATAATTCAAGGCGAAGAGCCCGTGCGTGCGTGGAAAGTCGCGGGCGACAACATCGAAGTGACCACCGACAAGGACACCTACCGCGCTGCAAAGCTCGTCGTGACAGCAGGCGCCTGGGCGACCAAACTCCTTGCCGACATCGGCGTGCCACTGCGTGTGATGCGGCAAGTACTGACGTGGTTTTCGCTTGGTTCGCATGCCGAGAAGTACCTTCGCAATCGTTTCCCCGTCTTCATCGCGGAAGTACCCGGCGGGCCGTTCTATGGGCTCCCCGCCATCGATCGCTTTGGACTGAAAGTTGCGCGGCACTACCACGCGCCAGAATTGCCCAATCCCGACGGCGTGAACTGGACCCCCACCCCCGAAGACGTCGCTCCCGTTCGCGAGTTCATCGATGCGTACATTCCCGGCCTTGGCGCACACACGAAGTCGCAGGTGTGCATGTACACTGTTACGCCGGACCATCACTTCGTGATGGATCTGCACCCGACATTTCCGCAAGTGAGCGTCGCGTGTGGCTTTTCAGGCCACGGCTTCAAGTTCGCCACGACGGTAGGCGAAATCCTTGCCGATCTCGCCGAACACGGCCGCACCAGGCACGAGATTGCAATGTTCTCCGCGAAACGCTTCCACTAACGCGGCGAACCCGGAACGCACACCTTCCGTCCCTGGGAACATGGACTCACGATCCCAGGAATCACTCATGAACCTTCGCCTCGATCACTTGCTCGACGACCTGCGTGCACGCAGCGCGGAGATTCTCCGCGCCATCGACGCCGACCCGCTTCTGGTGAAGCGGCAGTCGGGTTCGCTTGTGCTGGCGAACGCCGGCCCGATGCTCTTCACGCCGCAAGCGCCGCACCAGCTCTTCGCGAAGGGGATTGTGTATCGCCGCGAGCCATTCGAAGTGGTATCGCTGCCGTTGGTGAAGATTTACAATCTCGGCGAGCGGGATGTATCCGCTACGGACCTGACCGGAATCGCGGGTGGCGACCAGACTGCGCGCGTGCACTTCCTCCGCAAGCTTGATGGCACGCTCCTTCAGCGATTCCAGCACGAGGGCCGCGTGTACTTCACCACGCGCGGAATGATCGAGGGTGGTCCGTGCTATGGCTCCTATGACGAGGATGCGCTGGCGCGTGCGGCGAGCTTCGACTTCCTCGGCACGGCACGGCGAATGGCGCAGACGAAGTACCCGGCGCTGTGCGAATCGCGGCCGGAGTTCGAGAACCTCACGCTCGTATTCGAGTTTCTGCACCCGGAAACGCGGGTGATTACGAACTACGGCGAGCGCGAAGACCTCGTGCTCCTGGCATGCTTCGACCGCGCGGATTTCCGCTACTGGAGGTTTGCCGAAATCAAGGCTCTGGCGGCAACGCACGCGCTGACGCACGTCGATGAGTTCACGCCGCCGGGGGAAACGCTTGGCGCACAGATCGAATCGCTACTGGCGTCGCTCGCGGGTACCGACCAGGAAGGAACGGTCATCACCATCGAGCACGGTCAGCGCGTTGTGTATCGCGTGAAGGTGAAGACGCCGGATTACCTCCGCGTGCTGAAGCTCGTGGTTACGTGTACTTACCCGCGTGTCGTCGAGATGATCGATTCGCACCCGGAGTGGCGCGGCTGGGCTGACATGGAATCGCACTTGCGTTCGCTCGGCCGCGAGCAGGTGCCGGAAGAAGTGCTCGGCTTCTATCGCGAACATTACGACACGTTCGCTGCTTACCGGGCGGACTGTGAGCGATTGCGCGCCTGGGCCACGGAACTGGCAGCACGCGTCCGCAAGGAGGCGGAAGCCGAAGCGGGTGTCGGCAACGATCGGCTATTGCGGAAATGCTTCGCTGCACGAGCGGTGAAGTTGCCGCACAAGGCACTTCTGTTCGCGGCGTTCGATGGCCGGCTCGATTTCGCCGCGGTGCGGGAATTCGCCCGCACGCCGGAGGAAGCGAAGGAAGCGGCGGCAATCCTGTAGAGTGTTTGGGTGAACCCCGCCCGCAAGGGCGGTGGGTGCATGGGCGAACCCCGCCCGCAAGGGCGGTGGCTGCGACGAGCCGGAAGCGTGAGCGACGGGCCATGTACCTACCGCCCTTGCGGGCGGGGTTCACCTCCTTCCCGCGAACCTTTCTCTCTGCTCTCCTCTCTCTTTTGTGAATGCGTCCTCGGGGTGTGGTGGAAGCACGCGACTTAGAACCTATCCGGTTAACTGGTTGATCTAACTCTTGGGCGTGTGCCCGGAGGTAGATCATGAAGCGTACCAAGACAGCGGACTCGTGGCGGCTCTCCGACGAACTGTGGGAGAAGATTCAGCCATTG